>Ga0256405_10000641_pt1 | contig 111823 bp, 94 predicted proteins | sample RumenRJG_02DNA_FD_189096 | JGI IMG/M metagenome (GOLD analysis project Ga0256405, IMG submission 189096) | Bovine rumen microbial communities from Lethbridge, Alberta, Canada - RJG_02 | ecosystem: Host-associated > Mammals > Digestive system > Stomach > Rumen | place: Canada: Alberta...
TGCCGAGGCATCCGTAAAGTTTGTAATTTTTCATAACGTTTAGTTTGTAAAACATCGAATTGTCTTATTTTAGAAGTTATAAATTGCTGTAATACCCAGGTTCATGCCTGGTCGATAGGATCTTGTCACCTCTTCTTTTTTCTCCTTATGGCCGTCCTTATAGGTGACATGGGCAAACTGTTTATAATAAATCTTGCTGTTGAGCAGGTTGCGGACGTTCAGTTTCACTTCGAGGTGCTTTCCCCATTTCTTTGAGGCCGAGAAGTCAATCATGTCACGCGGCATCTCGTAACTGTCCGGAACCCGTGCATTGGTATCGTCTCCAGTAGTACCTTCGCTCCGTCCAACACCAATGAGCCGTGTGCCAATTCTATTGTAGAGTAGTGCAATGTTCGTATTCCATGTAGGATTGGTGTAGAAAAGACCCGTGTTGATCAAGTAGGGTGATTGTCCCTGCATGGGACGGTCTGAGTCTTGATGGTCATTGGCGTCAAATTTTACTCGACTGTGGATAAGGGCCCCGTTGACCGACCAACTGAAATTTGTAAGGCCAATGAAACTTAAGTCTTTCTTCACGTCCAATTCTAAACCATAGCTGTAGGCGCTTTTTGCATTTTTGTAGCTGTAGATCAAATCAGTACCGCCGCTGACAGTGTAAGTCCATTCTATTGGATCATTGAAGTATTTATAGAACGCTGCCAGTGAGATCACTTCTCCCCGCGAAGGATACCATTCGTATCGAAGGTCAGCATTGTGAATATAGCAACTCTTCAGTTCAGGATTACCCTGTACGCTTGAAGCCAAATCAAAGTCGTAAAACACTGAAGATGAGATCTCTCGGAATTCTTGTCGGTTGACGCTCTTGCCGTATGAGAGTCTTACCTGATTTTTAGAATCGATGATGTAGGTAATATTCACACTTGGGAAAAAGTCGTTGTGTCGGTAATGGCGTCCAGACTCGCTTTTTTCTGTATCCCGTAGGTTGGAGATGAGTTCCATGTCGTCGTATTCGTATCTCAGTCCGGCATAGATGCTCCAGGCTTTGAAGGGCAGCGTGGCGGCGACGTATCCGGCACCGAGCGTGTTGTGGCCCCGATAGTTGTTGCGCATCTGGTGCTGCTCGATGAGGTAGAGTCCCTGCTGTCCGAAGTAAGTCTCGTCGCTGAGCAGCTGGGTCATATTCATTGTGCGGAAGTCGGCCGGGAGATTGTTGCCGGTCGTATTCCAGCTGTAGATAAAATTGCGCGTTGTGTATTTTCGTGTGCGGTATTCACCATACGCGCCGAACTTGAGCGATGGATTCCAGTCTCCGAAATGGAACTGGTGATTGTCGCTGACGTTGGCCGATAGGATGTGCTCGTCGAGTTGGGTCCATTCCCGCGAGATGTCGTTGCCATTGCTCAACTGATATTTCCCTGGGTCGAGGGCATCGTCAATGAGATATTTGCGCCGGTCGGGAATGTGGCGGTTGGCATAGCTGTAGCTTAGCCCCCATTCCAATTGATCTTGGGTCAGTGTATGCTTACCCGTGAATTGGCTGTTATAGGTTGTGCGGCTCCGATAGTAATACTCCGCAGAATGCTCAAGGTTTGCCTGGGCCGAAACTCCTTCGCGCCAGGTATAGCGGTTATTACCAATCTGGTTGAAGATATTTTTGAATTCATATTTGTTGTTGCCCCCACAAGTGAGATATGTCAGGTTGATCATGGCACCGAGTCTGACATTGTGGTTATATTGGTCGTCTGTGCTATGGCGGAGATAGTTGCTTCTATCATTAGCAACATCATAGATACCGAAGAGATTGTTCAACATGTTCTTATACGTTCGGTATTCATTGGTGTAGTTGGTGGCGGCGATCAACCCTAATTTTCCACATGCCGTATTCCAGTGATGGGTTAGACTGAATCCCAACTTCAGGTCTCCGAAGGGATGCATGGTTCTCGTTGTCCAATTGTTGTTGAGATGGTTCCCCGTAAGACTCACGCCGTTGTAGGCTCCTAAAGGATTGAGCTTTGTTTCAATCCCTCCATGCATGGACCGTAGTCCGCCGTCGAATCCTAAGAAATCAGTCGACGACCCCTTTGTGTTTAGAAACGAGGCGAAGGAGGAAGAGGTGTTCCAGTTTCCTCCTGCCTGGATGCTGAACGTGTTTTCCTGTGGTATACCTTTTGTGTTGATAATAATGAAACCGCCTGAATAATCTGCCGGATATTCGGCAGCCGGTGTTTTCACAATGGTTAGATTGTCAATCTGGCTGCTCGGTATCATGTCGAAAGAAAATGCCCTTGAATCAGCTTCGGAGCTGGGGGTAGCTCCGCCGTTGATCCAAACGTTGTTGTAACGCTGAGACAGTCCCCGTACCATAACGAATTTATCGTCGATGAGGCTAACACCTGGGATGCGGCGGATCACCTCACCTGCATTGCTGTCTTGAGTCTTACTTATTTCTTGCGCTGATACATTGCTCACTATGACGGAACTGCTTTTCATTTCCTGCACCGCTGCGGTTTCCGTGTTTCTCCTTGCTACTGCCGTTACGGTAACATCGTGCAGCTGCTGTTCATCTGCCTTCATCCTGACTTCTATGTCTTTCTGGGCAGAAGGTGTCACTTGAACTCCGTCAATTTCTTTTTTCTGATAACCCAAGTAAGAGATGCTGAGTTTGCAGGTTTTTCCAGTAAGTCCATCGATGGAAAAGTGGCCGTTCATATCGGTAACGGCTCTATTCTCTGTGCCTGAAACTTCCACAACTGCGCCAACGAGCACTTCATTGGTTGATGCATCTTTGACAACACCTGTAACGTGCTGTGCACTTACATCGAGCGCCGTTATGAGGGGCAAAATAATTACTACGGCAAATTTCCTTGTTTGGTTCATATCGTCTCTGTTCTTTTTCGGTTGCAAAATTAACCGGCAAAAGTTACAGCGACGTTAACCAATCGTGATGAAAATCGTACAAAGAGATTTCAATGGAATTACAACAAAAGATATCCCCAATGGTGATGGTCTACATCTTTGTCATATTAAGAACAATTGCTGATATCTTCATCATACGATGAGCATGATGATACCGCTGATGCCGATATAGCAGTAGACGACATATTTGAACTTCTTGTTAGGAATACGTTGGAACACAAATGCGCCGAGAGTTGTGCCGACAGCTACTCCTCCAATCCCATAAAGATAGTCCCAGCCTACTGTCGGCGTGAGGAAACCGTTGTAGGCTCGGACCATGGTCATCATGATGTTGCCACAGAGTAAATAAGACTGCATCAAGGCCATGTATTGATTTTTGTCTTTTACGGTGGAAATGAAATAAAGGACGGCTGGTGGCCCCTGAGCACCAAAGAATCCGCCCATGAGCCCACTAATTGTGCCTGCGGTAAACTGTCCTTTCTTGTTGGCAGGTATCTTAATGCGATTACTGAAGAAAATGAAATATATGCTCACCAATATTAGCGTTACACCGAGGATGTCGTGAAGCAGGTTGTCATCCATCCGTTTCAGACAGAATATGGCAAAACTGGACACGCAGATAAAAGTCAAGAGAATTGGGAGTAATCGGCTGAAGTCCAGATACCGCCGCATTTTCATACATATCACAAGACTATTGCTCATTGCGAGAAGTCCAGACAAAGTTGTCGCTTCACCGTACGACGGCATCAGGTAAGGAAGTACTGTCATGATGAATACTCCGAATCCGAAACCTGTTGTGCGCTGGATAAAACTCGCACAGATGCAGAGAAGAAATATAATGATGAAAAGATGTAGCATGTTTGCTGGTTTGTTCTTTGCAAAAGTAATATAAAATTAACAGAAGTACAAAATATTTCGGAAGAATATAAATATTCATTTAAAAAAAATGCCTACCTTTGCGCTTATTGGAGAAAGTCTCCTATGTCTATAATAAAGAAACATTTTGGGCACTATGAGAAATTTATTTATTCTTCTTTTCTTGCTCGGTTCTGTAGTTTCTGTGAATGCGCAGAGTAATCGAACAACTGAAACTCAGCGCGACAGGTACGGGCATATAATTGGGACGGCAGTTACAACAACCCATAGGGATGGCTCTACTGAAACTGTGTATAAGGATGCCTACGGTCATATAAAAGGACGTAGCACAACAAAACAACGTTCTAATGGTACGCTGGAAACCACATACAAGGATAATTACGGGCATACTACAGGAATGAGTTCTACCAAGGTCGATGGCGACCGTCAGACAACTACTTACAAGGACTCGTACGGTCATATTACGGGAACGAGTGAGACCCGTACTGTTGGTCGAAAGAGTCAGACTACTTATAAAGACCGTTACGGTCATATTGTAGGAAAATCAACAAAATAATAAGTAATTAATAGAGGTCAAGTGTGGAGGAATCTTTTTGCTTCACTGTCATTTCTTTGTTAAGCGTAGTGGGCGAAGATATCTCTGACTGACTATTATCAAAATGGCAGAAACAATAAAGACGAATTCTTTTCGGGCATGGATGTTGGCTTCCAGGCCGAAGACTCTCACTGGGGCGGCAGTCCCTGTGATGATTGGTGGAGCATTAGCTGTGAGAGATTCGCATTTTGCTCCCAATTGGCTACCCATGATATTGTGCTTTCTTTTTGCTTTTATTATGCAAATTGACGCCAACTTGATTAATGATTATTTCGATTTTAAAAAAGGTTGTGACGACCGCGCTACCCGGTTGGGTCCCAAACGTGCCTGTGCGGAAGGCTGGGTGACTCCAAAAGCCATGCAAATTGCAATGGCTATTACAACGGGACTGGCCTGTTTGGTGGGTCTGCCACTGGTGTTGTTTGGCGGACTGGAAATGGTACTTGTAGGGATTTTGTGTGTAATATTCTGCTTTCTCTATACGCTCACGCTTTCTTATCGTGGTATGGGCGATGTCCTCGTATTGGTCTTTTTCGGTATTATACCAGTCATGCTCACCTATTATTTGAGTTTGCCCTTTGGCAGCCAGCATTTCACTTGGGAATCATTTGTGGCATCTTTAAGTTGTGGATTTGTGATTGATACTCTATTGGTGGTGAATAATTTCCGTGATATAGACAACGACCGCGCTGCTGGTAAAAAGACCCTTATCGTTAAGATTGGTGCCGAGAATGCCCTAATGCTTTACAAATCTTTGGGAGTTACAGCTTGCATTCTTGGTTTTGCCTATTATCTGTTTGGACATAAGATGGCTTTTTTCTTGCCTTGCATTTATCTCTCTCTGCATAATAGTACTTATCGGGAGATGCATAGAATCAGAAAGGGCCGTGAGCTTAACAAGGTGTTAGGTCTCACAGCCCGGAATATTTTTGTCTATGGTCTTTGTGTGGCCATCGGCATATTGGTTAGTTGAAGAAGTTCCAACTGAGTCCAAAGCGCAGGATTCGGTCGTTGATGGGGTAGTGGGGGGTAAGGAAATAATCCTTCTTCCCGCTACCTGCGTTAATGTGACTCATCATCACGAAGAAGCGGGTATGCTTCAGATGGAAATTGGCATAGACGTTGATAATGGGATAATTGCCGGTCTTCACCTTATTGCTTCCCTCTTGTATCGTATAGCTTCCTAAAGCAGGGCTGTAATCAGGAGCATAATATTTTGAAAAATATCTTATGTCTCCACCTAAATCGCACTTCAGCACGCGGGCTATCTTGAAATGCAGATAGAGGTTGCTGTAGATGTTTAAATCCGGCACAGCTATGACATCTTCTTTTGAGCTTTTCTGATAGGTGATGACATTTTCCCAATAAAGAGGCCCAAGATTGAAGTTTTGTTCCAACTGAACGGTCAACAGACTTGTAGCTCCCCCCTGACCTACATGGAGGGCCACATCTTTGTGAGGGTGCTCTGTGTCGCCCATAGTGTAAGACTGTCCGAAATAGGTAAGATTGTCAAGCTCGTCAACAGCAAAACGCAGTGTGGTATGAGTCTTCTGATAGCTGAAAATACCTTGTATGCGGCTGTGTGTAGTTTTTGACAAGCTGCTATAATCCCACCAAAAATGCTTAGAATGATAATGACGGAAATAGAAGGAAGGATTATCACGGTGAAAAAAGGCATTGGCAGCCAATGTTACCGTATCACCAAAGAGGGGGAAATTGAGGTCTATCTTTCCGTCAATTCTTAGTTGTCCTGAATCTTCACCTGTGAGCCATGTCTCAGCCGTTGCATTGAAATGAAGCGTCTTCCCCTGGGTCTTGCTGATTTGTGCTCCAATACTAAGGTTGTGCTCATTGTAGGTGTCGGTGCCACCAGTGGAGTCGGGGAGGGTGTAATGACAGAGATCGCTGGTGAGAAATGCCTTTAACCCAGCTTTTGCCCATTTGTTGAATCCCTCCAGAAGAGAGATGGCGAAGGTGTTCTTGAGCCGATAATGGGTCGTCTTGTCGTAGATGGAATCCCCGGGAAGTTTACCTACGTTTGGAAATGTAAGTGAGTAATAATTATCGGGCGTCTGATAGGCTTCATAGATGCGCCGGTAATTGTCAAGTTTCAACGTGTGGATGAAACTCGTGACGGGGACATATTCGTCCTTCAGCCAGCTGGTATCAACTTTTTGTTTGTTGACTTGGGCAATGAGAGAGTCGGCAGCAGCTCCTGTTACACTGATGCGCTCAGACTTGATAGTATCTGTACGTGCAGGCTCATTTCCTGCAATGACCGCTTTGTCGGGGCGTCCTGTGGGCTGAACACTGCGATTGTAGGCGTCCTCATCAAAATTCTCCCCACGTTTCCTGGCGTCTCTTTTTGCTTTCAATTTTGCTTTGGCCGCATCGTTCTCCTTTTTGCTTTCGATAGCGAATTTGCGTGCTTTTATCTCATCTTGGGTCATGGGAACCTTTCGCTTGAAACCAAGGCTGTAGCGTTGGGTAAAGAACACATGCTGATTGTCGTTGCGGTTCCAGTTACGTGCCAAGACAGTGGGGATTTCCGAACTCTGGTAACTCTCCTGAAAACTTTCTGGATGTGTGATATAATTATCGTCGGCAATACCTCCATTTTCTGTTACCTTTTGGTGATTGGTCGACATGAGCAGGTGAGCTTGATATTTCTCGCCTAAATACGAGCCGTACATAGAATAGTTGAAATGAGAGGTGCTTTGGTTCTGATAATACCCACGACCGTAGATGTAATCAAACTTGAAGCCTATTCCCAATTTCTTTCCCGCGTTTACAGCAAACTTTGTTGTAAAGTGATCTTCGCCATCAGTACGGTCTCCACTTGTATTGTAAGTGATGTTTGTGATGGGGGAAAGCGTATTGGTGAAATGAAAAGCACTCACCGGTGTAATAAAGAAGTCGTAAGGCTTAGTAAAGATAAACTCATCCTGCATGGGCTGATCAATGAAGATCCTATTAGTTCGTGGCGCCCCTAAATTTCCCGTAGTATTATACTCGCCGCGCATTCCCGTTGTAAAGATGGAATTCATAAACATGTGGGGTATGGTGTCGAGAAGGGCAGGAGTTCTGTCGCCAAATCTCTCGTCCACAGTCCACACTTTAATGCCCGTTGGAATTTGTTTATCGGACCCCAGCGAGTCAACCTGTCTGGAGGAACGGTGCATGATGTTGCCTTGCGCGTCGATCTGATTGAATCCATTGTTATCGTTTTGTGCGCTTGCAACAGATGAAGACAGGAAAAACACGCTTGCGATAAAAGCAAAATATTTTGTTTTCATCATTTATGAAAAAATCTGATAGTGCTCTCGGCCATTTTGAATACCATTGCGAAGAGGATTACAATGATACCAGTCTGTTGATGACCGAGAAAATAAATAACGAGGCCAACAATGGCTCCCAACATGAAAATGATGTTGAGCAGATTCCGCAATTTCAACAACTTGCTATTGTCAGTCGGGTTGACATCACCTCTTGATTTTCTTTGTAGCATAATTCTTCTGAGTTATATATTATTTTAAAGCGGAGACTATTTGTTGAAAGAGGTTGTCCTTGCGATCAATCGTCTTTTTGCGGAATTTTCCATAATAGTTGGCCAGACGCGTTTTTTTCTTATTCAAAGAGATCTTGTCGGTGATGACGTCCTCGGCAGGGGCTTTCATCCCTGTTTTTCTATCAATTTCGTATAGATAGTAGAGACGAGCCATTTCTGCATGCAAGTGCCCTTCTGTGCAGGTTAAAACCATTGTGTAATGGAATTCTGTCTGGTCCAAACTAAGCAGGCTCTTCGAGAACACCAAGTTTTCTTTAAACGTAGTGACGATTTTGTGTTCGGCCTTGTTCACGATGGCTATCTTCGATCCTGCCAGTTGTCCGTCTGCTTTGGTCAGTTGATCCATAAGTCGGTACATCCGATTGTAAATTTCCTCAGCTGTGAGTCCAGGACAATCATAATCGAGTGTAAATACAACTTTTCCATCCGAATTTAATGTAATAGCTCCGGCAAGGTATTTGGGGTCATCTGTCTTTTGAACCTTCGAAACCTTGTTAACAGTCTTCGATGCCTTAGTCTGTTGTGAAGTTTCTTGTTGAGGAACTTCCCAAGTATTGTTCTGTGCCATGGACAACATGGGGGCGAAGATGAGAATCGCAAATAGTAATCTTTTCATTTGTTTCTTTTTAATAATAAGGCAAAATTAATAAAAAGAAACTATCCATTTTGCGTTTCAATCTATTTTAACACTGTCTTCGCCGTATGTTGTTGTTTTTGAATTATATCCTCACCTTATTAAAGCCAAGGGACATAATGCCAGGTTGAATAGAAAACAGGTATCTTTGCCTTTATAGAATCAGATGGGTGAATATATAATAGAAGGTTTAGAAAATTCTTTGGACCGATAGATTTGATCACTAAGATGGTTCTTCACCCAGATCTAAATTAAACTTAAGATGTGTAGATTTCCAATTCGAAGCCTTACTTGCTGGACAGTTTCAATATGATGCTTGTAGCCCCAATTGTGAAAAGTGTTCCATCAGTGATGATGCGTCTCTCCTTGTCGCCCAAAATCTCATTGTCAACAAAAGTGCCCGTGTTGCTTGGACCATCGCGTAAGACATATTTGAGGTTGCCCTTCTTATCTCGAGATACATTGATGATGCAGTGGGTCATATCAATGCTGGGATCGTTGGTTTCTATAGGACAATTGACACCAGAACCTTTCATATAGCGTCCAATGACATTATCACCAAGCTGAAGAGGAATGACCTGTTTGTAATGGAATACATTTTCAATCACTACAATACTTCCACATCCCTTGTCTTGGAGAACATCCTCTGGTCGCTCTTCTTTTCGTGTATCACGAAGACGACTGACACCGATTTTTATTCCGAAGGTTTTGCCACACGAAGGGCATTGAAAAACCAATTTTTGTCCATCGTGGTATTTTGTCTCATCGAAAGTAATAAACTCGTTACATTTCGGACAGCGGACTCTCTTCATACTTCGAAAAAAGGAATGGTGATTAATCGTCAATAGAAATAATCCAAGCTTGATTAAAGACTTGGTTTCCCTTGAGTTTATTTAATTGCTTTTGAGCTTCGTCTTGTGTGGGGTAAGCCCCGTAAAGTACCTTTGTAGCCTTACCGCTTTTCTGATAAACGCGAGCGTCTGAAATGCCTTCACTTCTTAGCTTGGCAACGAATTCTTCAGCGTTGCTACGAGTGACTTTACTGGCCAGTACGATGCTGTAATAAGAATTAATAATCCTTGGGGCTTCTTTCTGGATTGGAGACGCTATTCCTTTGGAAAGAGAATTCTTCTTCAGAGCAGTGAGTTGAACGGCCGGCGAAAACTTTGTAATCTTCGGCATCACTTTCTCTAATAGTCCCGTATCGATAGAACTCGTCCTTAGGGCGTTGTCGTTAGGCCCGGAAATCTGGGAAGGAATCAATATGAAGGCCAGTATTACAGCTGCCACGGCAACGGCATTCCTAACCCATGTCATAGGAATGACCAAATGATGCTTCTCATCTTCCTCTTCATTCTGAAGCAGTACGGCATTTAATGTAGGCTGTTCATTAATGCTCTTTTCTTCGGATGCTTCCTCTGTTTTCAATTTGCTTGTTGAAACCTTTTCGGACTCAAAAGCGAGTGGGCGCATATTGAAATTGCTGAGGCCATACAGATTTGGCGTCAGAATGCCAGCTTCACATGGCTGGAAGATGATGTTGCCTTCTTCATTAAGCGACAAAACACCAAGGTCGGTCATTTCATACGTACCTTTATTTTCCAACGTCTGTCTGATCTCGTTTACCTCGTCTTCAATGCGTTTCAAAGCTTCTGGATAACTAAGATCGTAGGCTTCGATGTATGACTGCACTAAAAGTGAGTCGTTCATCGTAAGCTGAGGATTGAAACCTATAGTTCGCAGCGGGGGTAGAAAAGAGCCATCAGACTCGTCATAGCGTGCACTCACATGATGAGCCATAAAACCTCCGAAGCCAGGGACAATAACACAGTCATTGTCCAATAATAATATTTCTATGTGTCTTTGAATTTCAATCATCATTGCAAAGGTAAGACATTTTTTTGATAAGAGCAAACATGATTTTGCTTACGAATGACCTTTACCCTATTAAAAGACATCGTATCTTGCTGATTATTTCGGTTTTGCTTGATGAATCTATTTATTATTAAAAAATATTAAAAGTGTAGATTGCGGATGACAGTTAAAATGAGATTTTCAAATTCTTTTTTCTTGATATGTTACAAGAACAAAGTTAGAACAGAAGTCAATTGTTCTAAGCCACAGAAGATTAGCAAATGGTTGTTGAGTTGTTTTGGAGGGTAAGGGGGGCTATATTATATAAAACTCCGCCGTTAGCTTTTGATACCATTCTGTTCGCTTCCCCTCGGCAGTAAAAAGTGTCTGAATCTCGTTAAAGGTCTCTCCATCGACGGGGGGAAGAGATCCTTTGGAGAATGCAAGCAATAGGCGTTTTGGCGGTTTGCGTGGAGTTGTTTTTATCAGGGTTCTTCGATGGGGACGTAAGCCTTTGAGATAAGCTTCTGAGCTAAATCCATCTTCAGCCTCAACGGGTATGACTGCTGAAAAAACGCCTTTGTCAACAAGCAGTCTATCGACTCCTTCAAAAAGCGCACTGAATGGCAGTGATGTTGAATGTCTCGCTATGTCCCGCTTAGGATCTGGTGAGGATAGAGAATTTTCGAAAAAGGGAGGATTAGTAACAATGCAATCAAAGCAATTCGATTGGAAATTCTGCAAGGCAGAATGGAATATCTTAATTTGCGAAATGAAAGGTGAAGCAGCTATGTTTTCTTGTGCTTGAAGGCAAGCTTCCCTGTCTATTTCTATTCCTGTAATTTCCGAATCTTCAAAGCGTTGCGCCATCATTAGCGATATTAGTCCAGTGCCGCATCCTATGTCGAGTATACGCTGTCCACCCTCGGCCCAGGCTCCAAGTAGCACGCCATCTGTGCCAACCTTCATTGCACAATGATCTTGATGAATTTCAAACTGCTTAAATTTAAAACTGCTGCTCATATCTTGATAACGGGAAAGGAAGAAAAATATTGCGCCCACTGCACTTCAGCAAAAGGCTGAGTTTAAAATTTTAATGTTATAGAATGTCCAAATCAAAAAAATATTCGTACCTTTGCAATCCATAAATGATTAGATAACAAATGAGCAATAGAAGAACTTCCACTTCCATTCAGATGATTTCAGACTATGATGGAGATTTGAAAGAACTTCTCGATCAAGTACCCTCAGACGAGGAATCACCCATTTTGGCCACTCGTAATATGGTGCTTTTCCCGGGAGTCATCGTTCCTATTATGATAGGAAGAAAGGCAAGTGTATCCTTAATAAAAAGACTGAAAAAAAATCCGGAGAAACTCTTTGCTGTATTTTGCCAAAAAGACTCTTCGGTAGAGTCACCCAAATATCAGGATCTATACTCTACAGGTGTGTTTGCCAGGTTGATGAAGGTTCTGGAAATGCCCGATGGAAAAAACTATACGGCGATCGTGCAAGGATTGGGCCGTTGCCATCTTGATGCCGTTGTGAAAACGTCTCCCTTCCTTTTGGGTAAAATGACCCCCCTTAAGGAAGAACTCGTAGATGAAAACAATGAGATGTTTGTGATGGCTTTCAGCGACCTGAAACAGAAAGTGCTGGAATACATCCAAAAGAATGAGGAGATGCCCAATGAGACATCTTTCGCCTTTGAAAACGTAAATACCGGTGCGAATGGTGTGAACTATTTCTGCACGAACCTACCTTTGCCCATTCCCGACAAAATGACGCTCATAGAGGAAGGCAACTTGCTCAACCGCACAATGTCGGCACTGAAGGTCATCAAGAAGCAGATTGTTTTCCTCGACCTGAGAAACAATATCCAGTCACAGACAAAAGTCGATATTGATGAGCAACAGAAAGAATACTTCCTCCAACAGGAAATTAAAAATATTCGCGAGGAGCTTGGAGGCGGGAATGAGAATCTTGAGGTGAAGAATCTTCAGGAAAAAGCAAAAAACAAAAAATGGTCTGAGGATATAGAGAAAACTTATCAGGCTGAACTGACCAAACTTGAACAGCTTAATCCACAGTCGCCTGAATACAATGTGCAACTATCTTACCTCCAGACTCTTGTGGATTTGCCATGGGGTGAATACACTACCGATGATCTCAGTTTGAAAAGAGCAAAAAGAATCCTCGACAAAGACCATTATGGAATGGAAAAAGTCAAGGAGCGCATCCTCGAATACATTGCTGTGTTGCAGTTGCGCCATGACCTCAAAAGTCCTATTATCTGTCTCTACGGTCCTCCGGGAGTTGGTAAGACCTCTTTGGGCAAAAGTATAGCCGAGGCTTTAAAACGCAAATATGTCAGAATCTCTTTAGGCGGTGTACATGATGAAGCTGAGATTCGGGGACATCGTCGTACCTATGTGGGTGCTATGCCTGGCAGGGTCATCAAGAGTCTACAGAAAGCAGGATCGTCCAATCCGGTCTTTATCTTGGATGAAATCGACAAGGTAACTCAGAATACAATTAACGGTGATCCTGCCTCTGCTCTTTTGGAGGTGCTTGATCCGGAGCAGAACAACGCTTTCCATGACAACTATCTTGACGTGGACTATGACTTGTCGAAGGTGCTGTTTATCGCAACGGCCAACGATTTAGGGACTATTCCCACACCTTTGCTCGATCGTATGGAAATTATTGAAGTGAGCGGGTACATAACTGAGGAAAAGATCGAGATTGCTCATAGACATCTTGTACCGCGCGAATTGGAAAATACGGGCTTCAATAACCTTGAGATAAAACCGTCTTTCAACAAACCCTCGCTGGAACGCATCGTAGAACAGTATACAAGGGAGAGTGGTGTCAGGCAGTTGGAGAAACAAATCAATAAAGCTCTGCGTAAGCTGGCTCTTAGAGTTGCTGACGAAGGAAAACTTCCATACGATAAGATTACGCCAAATCATATTGAGGATCTTCTTGGCAAACCACCATTCTATCGAGATATCTACCAGGGCAATAGCTATGCTGGCGTGGTGACGGGTCTCGCTTGGACAAGTGTTGGAGGTGAGATCCTCTTCATAGAGACTTCTCTGAATAAGGGAAAACAGGGCAAGTTGACCTTGACAGGCAATCTCGGTGATGTGATGAAAGAGAGTGCGATCATTGCTTTGCAATATGTCAAGGCTCATGCTGACAAACTTGGAGTGGACTATCGTCTCTTTTCTCACTACGATATCCATATCCATGTTCCGGAAGGTGCCACGCCAAAAGACGGTCCTTCGGCTGGCATCACCATTGCCACATCGATAGCCTCAGCCCTTACTCAGCGCAAGGTGAGGAAGAATACAGCTATGACTGGAGAGATTACGCTTCGAGGTAAGGTATTGCCTGTGGGTGGCATTAAGGAGAAGATCCTTGCCGCCAAACGGGCTGGTATCACAGACATAGTAATGTGTAAAGATAATAAAAAGGATATTGATGAGATACCTGAAAAGTATTTGAAAGGCGTTGAATTCCACTATGTGGAGAATGTTGAGGAAGTTTGGGATTTTGCCCTTACTGACGAGTTGGTTGACAACCCCATGGATCTCAGCATCCCAGATGATGATAAGGAGATAAACGAAAATACGACCATCGCATGAAATTCGTTGTAGAACATACCGATGATGCTTCTGACGCCCGTACGGGGGTCATCACCACTGACCATGGCCAGATAAAGACACCCATTTTCATGCCTGTCGGGACGGTGGGTAGTGTCAAGGCTGTTCATTTTGAAGAGCTTAGACAACAGGTGCAAGCTCAAATAATACTGGGCAATACTTATCACCTTTTTCTTCGTCCGGGACTTAACATTCTTCGTAAAGCAGGCGGTTTGCATCGGTTTACGGGATGGGAAAGGCCTATTCTGACCGATTCGGGTGGCTTTCAGGTGTTCTCTCTTACTGGGATTCGCAAGCTGACAGAAGAGGGGTGTGAATTTCGTTCACACATTGATGGCAGCAAGCATTTCTTTACCCCTGAGAATGTCATGGATACGGAACGCGTCATAGGTGCCGATATTATGATGGCCCTTGACGAGTGTCCTCCGGGCAAGAGCGACTATGCTTATGCCAAAAAGTCACTTGGTTTGACACAGCGTTGGCTCAACCGTTGCATCAAACGCTTTAATGAAACGCAACCTATTTACGGCTATAAGCAGAGCCTTTTTCCCATTGTACAAGGATGTACTTATAAGGATCTGCGTCAGGAAGCGGCCAAATTTGTTGCCGACAAAGGAGCTGATGGCAATGCTATCGGAGGTTTAGCGGTGGGTGAGCCGACTGAGGTGATGTATGACATGATAGAGGTGGTCAACGAGATTCTCCCTAAGGACAAGCCTCGTTATCTGATGGGGGTGGGCACACCGCAGAATATCCTTGAAGGGATAGAGCGTGGAGTGGACATGTTTGATTGTGTTATGCCCACACGCAACGGCCGTAATGCCATGCTATTCTCTTATCAGGGTACGATGAATTTGCGCAATAAAAAATGGGAATATGACTTTACGCCCATAGATGCCGATGGCTGTTACACCGACAAAGTTTATACGAAGGCTTATCTCCACCATCTGTTTAAGGCCCAGGAACTCCTTGCGATGCAAATAGCAAGCATTCATAATTTAGCCTTTTATCTTAGGCTGGTGGGAGATGCACGTCAGCATATTGAACAGGGTGACTTTGTGAAGTGGAAAGCATCTGTTATAGACCAATTAGGCCGAAGAATATAAGCTCGGGTCATGGAGTACAGAAGGATAAGACGATATAGACTATTCTTAAGAACCGGAAGGTGGATTCGCAAACATTGCGGGTTGCTTTTTCTCTTGCTGGCAAAAGTCAGCAAGATGTGGCGTCGTTTGCAGAATAGGAACAAGCTCATTAAGAAACTTGACTGGTACCTCATCCGTAAATTTATAGGTACGTATATCTATTCCATTCTTCTGATTATTACTATCTCGATTGTGTTCGACGTGAATGAGAACTTGGCTAAGTTTGCTCAGTATCACGCCCCGCTTGAGGCGATAGTTTTTGACTATTATGCCAATTTCATCCCATATTTCGCCAATCTCTTCAGTCCGCTTTTCGTCTTTATCGCCGTTATTTTCTTCACTTCAAAGCTGGCAGGCAATTCCGAGATCATTGCTATGTTGGCATCAGGTATTTCCTTTAAGCGTTTGCTGCGACCCTACATGTTCTCTTGTGTGCTCATTTCTGCTTTGTCGTTCTATTTGAGTGCTTTTGTCATTCCGCACGGAACGGTAATCAGACAGAATTTCGAGACTATCTATAAGAACAAAAAGAAGAATACGGCAGCTGAAAACGTGATGCTTCAAGTGGACAAGGGAGTTGTCGCTTACATTCAGCATTATGACAATGAGCACAAACACGGATATGGATTTTCGCTGGATAAGTTTCAGAACAAGAATCTTGTTAGCCATACCACGGCTATGGATATTCAATACGACACGATATCCGAGAGTAAATACCATTGGACTTTGCTCAACTGGAAAACACGCCACCTGAAAGGTTTGCGCGAACATATCACACAAGGTGCCAAAAAAGATACCGTGTTGATGATGGAACCCACAGATCTGGTTTATTCAAAAGGTCAGCAGGAGACATTCACACTCCCTCAACTTCAGGAGTATATTTCCAAACAGCAGGTGAGAGGCTCTGGAAACGTTGTACAGTATCAGGTAGAATACCATAAACGGATCGCTGCCAGTTTTGCCTCTTTCATTCTCACGATTATCGGCGTGTCCCTAAGCTCCAAGAAGCGTAAAGGCGGCATGGGACTTTATCTCGGCATAGGCATGGCTTTGAGCTTCCTGTATATCATGCTGCAGACAGTGAGCTCTACATTTGCTATTCAGGCCAGTTTTCCGCCGATGTTGGCGGCATGGATGCCCAATATAATTTTTTCAGTTGTGGCTTGGTTCTGCTATAGGCACGCACCAAATTGACGACCACGATGTGTTCAGGAATATTGCAGCAGTAACGAAAAAAGTAAGATTATGCATTTTGACGAGACCGATTTAAATGATAATGTTCTTGACGCCCTATGGGACATGCATTTTGACATTTGCACGCCTATCCAGGAGCGTTGCATTCCACCAATCCTTGAAGGAAAAGATGTTATGGGTATTGCCCAAACGGGTACAGGGAAGACAGCTGCCTATCTGTTGCCCATACTTTCCAAACTCGATGACGGGGGCTATCCCCAAGATGCCGTCAATTGTATTGTCATGTCGCCTACACGCGAACTGGCCCAGCAGATTGATCAGGCCATGCAAGGCTTCTCCTATTATCTTAGTGGAGTGAGCAGTGTGGCGGTTTATGGAGGCAACGATGGCAACCGATACGATCAGGAGGTGAAGAGTCTTAAACTTGGAGCCGACGTTGTAATCGCCACGCCCGGCAGACTTATTTCCCACTTGCAGATGGGAAATATAGATATGAGCCGTGTGAGCTTCTTCGTATTGGACGAAGCCGACAGAATGTTGGACATGGGTTTTTCTGATGATATTCTCACTATTGCGAAAGGACTTCCCGGGAATTGCCAAACCATTATGTTTTCGGCTACAATGCCAAAAAAGATCGAGGATTTGGCCAAAACCTTACTGAAAAATCCAGAGGTTGTGAAACTTGCTGTCAGTAAGCCGGCTGAAAGAATCCAGCAAAGTGCTTATGTCTGTTATGAGCCTCAGAAGCTTGGGATTATCCGCGACATCTTCAAAAAAGGTGATTTGAAACGAGTCATTATCTTCTCGGGTAAGAAGACCAAAGTCAAGGAAATCAATCGCGCCTTTATTCGAATGCACATCAATTCAGGAGAGATGCATTCTGACTTGACTCAGGCCGAGAGAGATGAAATCATGTTTAAGTTCAAGAGCGGACAGATTGATGTCTTGGTAGCTACCGATATTGTTGCCAGGGGCATCGACATCGATGATGTTTCTATGGTGATCAATTATGATGTGCCTCATGATGTTGAGGATTATGTGCACCGAATTGGTCGCACGGCCCGGGCCGATAAGGCCGGAGTTGCAATTACACTTGTCTGTGAAGAAGATATGTATTATTTTCAGCAGATAGAGAAGTTCCTTGAGAAGACAATCGTTAAGAACCCTTTACCCAAAGGTTTGGGAGATGGTCCGGAATATAAACTTGTCGGTAAACCTAATACTCATGGTCGTGGAGGACATGGCCAGCAGAGAAGAGGGCATGGTCAAAATGTTAAAGGAAAGGGACATTCTCGTTCTACGGATAGTGGACGGACCCATAAGCACAGTCGTAACGACCAGAAGAAAGCTTCTGCTCCAGTAGCTGTTTCTAAGAAACGCGCACGGCACAATAGACCAGTGCCTAATAGAAAGACTCCCCAAGCCGACAAGTCATAGAAAAAGGTAGCATTTGAGGCACTGTGGATTTCTTATGCTTTAGTGCACTTTTTCTTAGACAGTATCCAAAAACCATTTGCAATCAGCCAACTTAAGCTGGTTGCATTTTTTGTTGTTCGTTCTCTGAATTTTATTGGATTTATAATGGATGTGCCCTTTGATGGTGTCGGCCATGGCCTGCATTTGCAAGCTTGCAGGTCCCCATCTGCAAACCCGCTGGCCTGCATCTGCAAGCCCGATAGCTTTCGAATGCCGTCTTGAATCAGTAGCCTCAATCCACAACATAAATAGACAAAGAAAAGTATATGTTTCTCTGTCCCCTACTTGCTGATGCCAGGCTTCAACACTTTTCGGCCCTGTACCTTATTTTATGAGTTTGCGTTGTAGCAGTTTTCCTAAAGCCATGACCTTACGCTGCCGTTTCGTGAGATCCTCTCTGATCACCGATACCTCGTTGAGCATCTGAGCAGCGCTGCTCTGAATCAGGTTGGGTTGCCGTTGTGTACGGTCGGCGCTGGCATTAACCACAATGTTTATTTTACCTGGATGGATATTGATGTCTATGTCTTGTCCCATCATGACGGGATCACCGTCATAGTGAACTACACCTGGGTGTTTACGGTGGATATGTATATGCTGAGTGCGGAAAGTCTTGATTTTAGAACACTTGTCAATCGTCTTGTTCATCAAGTCAATGGATATCTGTGGAGCGTCGAGAATATCGAAAGGCTCCATGATAACCACGTCCATCAAGCCATCGCTCATTGAGGCTTGGGGAGCAATGTAAGCATTATTGCCATATTGGGAGGCATTGGCAACAGAAATGAGGAAAGCCTTCTGATAGGTTACGCCCTCCTCGTCTTGTATTTCATAAGTTTCAGGCTTGTATTTCAGCCCTTCTCTTAATACGTATTCCACGTATGTGGCCGGGCCACGCTTGCCAGCCTCAGCAAATTTCTGACTGATATACGCATCAAAACCCATCCCGCAAGTGCAGAAAAAAGGATAGTCGTTGATTGTGCCATAGTCGAGAGCCCGGATTTCGCAATCGTTCAGCACATGAATGGCATCAACAGGTTGCATAGGAATAAAGAGGTGCCGCGCAAGCCCATTGCCCGAGCCGCATGGAATGATAGCCAAGGCTGTGGGAGTGTTCACCAAGCTGCGGGCTACTTCGTTGACAGTTCCATCACCTCCAACGGCCACAACGATATCGTAGCCTTTTTCTGCCGCTTTTCGTGCCATTTCGGTGGCATGTCCAGGATGATCTGTATAACGTATTTCGTAATCGAATAAGTCCTTGTTCAGATATGTTTCAAGCAGACTGTGGGCATCACTTTTACTTTTGGTTCCGGAGATGGGATTGACTATGGTGAGTATCTTTTTCTTCATGGTGCAAATGTAAGCAAAATCTTATAATCTTCTTCAATGAAATTAAAAAAAAAACTTCAAAGGATGATTTCTTGGAAAAAAAGACAATATTCCACAAAAAAATTGTATCTTTGCAGCCTAAATAATAAAAAAGTAGTATTCTACACCTTTAAAATGGGACAATTACAAGAAAGATACAAGAGTTATCGCGAACCCCAGAAGTTTATGGCAAAGGGAGTCTATCCCTATTTTCGCGCCATTACGAGCAAGCAAGGCCCAGAGGTGACAATGGCCGGACATAAGGTTTTGATGTTCGGGTCAAATGCTTACACCGGTCTGACGGGGGATGAGCGTGTGATTGCCGCCGCCAAGAAGGCACTGGACAAGTACGGCTCTGGATGCGCTGGAAGCCGTTTTCTCAATGGAACACTTGACATTCATGTGCAGTTGGAAAAAGAACTCGCTGCCTTTGAGCACAAAGACGACGCGCTCTGCTTCTCAACAGGCTTCTCTGTCAATTCTGGTGTTTTAGCTGTGGTGGTAGGCAGAGGTGATTACATTATTTGCGATGACCGTGACCATGCAAGCATTGTAGACGGAAGAAGATTGAGTTTCGCCACTCAGCTCCATTACAAGCACAACGACATGGAAGATTTGGAGCGGGTGCTGAAAAATCTCCCCTACGACGCTGTTAAGCTTATCGTCGTTGATGGTGTATTCTCCATGGAAGGAGATTTGGCCAAACTGCCTGAAATTGTCGAGCTGAAGCACAAGTATAACTGTAGTATTATGGTTGATGAGGCTCATGGTTTGGGTGTCTTCGGCGATCAGGGCAGGGGAGTTTGCCATTACTTCAACTTGCAGGACGAAGTGGATCTCATAATGGGCACGTTCTCGAAGAGCCTCGCCTCTATTGGCGGATTCATTGCGTCAGACAAAGACACAATTAATTATCTGCGTCATACGTGTCGCACTTATATCTTCTCGGCCAGTGATACACCTGCTGCTACAGCTGCTGCATTAGAAGCCTTGCATATCATCCAGAAAGAGCCGGAGCGTATTAAGCATCTGTGGGATGTTACCCACTATGCCCTGCGCCGATTCCGTGAGGAAGGATTTGAAATCGGCGAAACCGAAAGTCCTATCATCCCTCTCTACGTGAGAGACATAGACAAGACCTTCCTTGTGACAAAGCTTGCTTTCGATGCTGGAGTGTTTATCAATCCCGTTATTCCACCTGCATGTGCTCCGCAGGATACGCTCGTAAGGTTCGCATTGATGGCAACCCATACCGAAGAGCAGGTTGAAAGAGGTGTTCAAGCCTTGAAGAAAATTTTTGTTGAGCAAGGTATCATAAAATAATACTCATTCATTTGAAAAGGACAAGCCAAATCGGTTTGCCCTTTTATTTTTTAAAGATTATTCACTCCGGATATTGTGTACAGGTATTTTATTTTAGTTATCTTTGCATGACCAGTAATGGCAGCCCCATCTATGATGAAGGGCGTTTCATATCTATAGAATTCTTTCTTTTACATGCGCAAATTTCTATTTTTCATATTATTAGGTGTCCTTTTATCTTCAGCCCCTATCCGAACTCAAGCTCAGAAGAAAGAGCTGGCCCAAGCCAAGGAATGGGTAAAGAAGCTTCAGAACCTCGACAAGGCACAGAAGAGCATGGAAAAACTGTTGGAAGATTCGGCTAATAGGAACAATGTGAAAATCTATCTCACGTTGTTTGAAAGTTTGAAAGCCCAATATGAATTAGGCAATGAGAAACTCTACTTGAAACAAAAATACGACACAGCTATGCTTTTTAGTCATGCCTTGCAGATGTTTAGAGTTGTGGAACGATTAGACAGTCTTGACATGCAACCCGATAGCAAGGGTAGAGTAAAGCTGAAATACAGGCATGATCACTCACATTACCTCAATAGTATTAGACCGAATCTCTTCAACGGAGGAATGTTTTACATTAGAAAACAAGGATTCAAGGAGGCTTATAAATATTTTGAGGCTTATATAGATTGTGCACGCCAGCCACTTTTCTCCTCTTACCACTACGATGAGAACAGTAGCAAAATGGCTCAGGCCAGTTATTGGGCTGTTTACTGTGGGTATAAGATGCAAAACCCTACAGCCACTCTTCGTCACACCTATTTGGCTTTGAAAGACACGGCTCATTATTGCCTGATGCTTCAGTATCTTGCCGACACCTATCGGATGGAGCAGGATACGACACGTTATCTGTCTACATTGAGGGAGGGATTTAAAAAATACCCCAAATTTCCTTATTTTTTCCCCAGGCTGCTCAATTTCTATCAAAAGAACAAGCGATGGGATGATGCTCTTGCCTTAACCGACACAGCAATGGCCATTGACAGTACGAGCCATGTTTTCATTTTTGCCCGCTCAACGGTGTTGCTCAATACCGGTAAATATGCCGAAAGTTTGTCGCTGTGTGATACATTGCTCGCCCGGGGTGATACTCTTTCTGACATTTATCTCAATGCAGGGCTGGCGTGGTTTAATCAGGCCGTAGAGTTTGATAAAAATATTCAAACCTCAAAAAAAATGAGAAACAAAATTCTCGCTTGTTACAAGAGTGCCCTTCCTTATCTTGAGGCATATAGGAAGAAAAGGCCGGAGGATGAAAGCGGATGGCTCCTGCCACTATACACCATCTACTTAAATTTGAATATGGGGCAAGAGTTTGATGAGATTGATCAGATCATTAGAAAACAAAGGAAATGATACACGATATAGCAACTAAATTAAACATTCACTTGAACGGCATGCAATTAGCGTCGGTCAAGGCTTTGACACAAACCAATCATGATGTAGTGATACTCTCGCCAACAGGAACAGGCAAGACTCTCGCTTATCTTTTGCCCCTTGCAGAAAAACTGCAGGCGGACGATTCTCTGCAGGCTGTTGTACTCGTTCCGGGCCGAGAACTGGCATTGCAGTCGTTCAATGTCTGGAAAAAAATGGGTACTGGGCTGCGAGCTGCTGTATGCTATGGGGGACGGCCTACGATTGACGAGCATCTGCAACTAAGAAAAATCAAGCCCCAGATAGTTTTCGCTACTCCTGGGAGGCTTAAAGATCATCTGGATAAAGGAAACCTTGATACATACCATGTCAAATGGCTCGTAATTGATGAGTTTGATAAATGTCTGCAAATGGGGTTTACCCATGAAATGGAAGGTGTTATTTCGCTTTTGCCCCGTCGCGTAAGGCGCGTCCTTCTTTCGGCCACGGATATGGAAGAAATACCTCAATACGTGGATATCCAATCTCTTGAGCGACTTGATTTTCTGAATGCCAACAAAGAAGTCGCAGATCGGGTGAGAAACTTCATTATTAATAGTCAAAGCAAGGACAAATTGGATGTTCTTGCTAAGTTGTTATGTTGTCTGGCTGATGAAAGCAGCATTGTTTTTCTTAATTACCGGGATGCCGTAGAACGTGTCGTAGATTTCCTAAAAGACCGCGGATTCTCAGCCATCGCTTACCATGGAGGCCTTGACCAACGACAAAGAGAAGAAGCACTCTACAAGTTTGCCAATCATTCTGTAGTCACTTTGGTGAGCACAGATTTGGGCAGCCGTGGATTGGATATACCAGAAGTGAGAGACATTATTCACTATCATCTGCCCGAAGGCAAAGAGGAAATGATTCATCGTGTAGGTCGTACGGCCCGCTGGGATGCAGACGGTCGTTCTTTCTTTATTTTGGGGCCTGAAGAGACATTGCCGGAATACTTTACTCTTCAAACAGAGAATTTTGAGTTGCCTCAGAAACTTCCATTGCCTTCACCTCCCAAAATGACAACCCTTTATATAGGCAAAGGAAAGAAAAACAAAATCTCCAAGGGCGATATCGTAGGATTTTTGTGCAAGACTTGTGGCTTGCCTTTTTCCGACCTTGGACGCATAGATGTCTATGACCGCTACAGCTATGTGGCCATAAGGAGAGAAAAAGCTCCGGAAATCCTAAAAATGTCGCAAATAGCGATAATTAAGGGTATTCATACCAAAGTGGAAGTGATACGGTAGTCTACGGCCACATATCCACCATATTCTGTTTTGCAAATGTCAAAATGCATCATTCCTTGGCGGAGAAACTTTTTCTCACACGAAAAAAGTTGAGAAAAAATTTGTGGCTATCAAAATAAAAATGTATCTTCGCACCACAGAAACTTACACCTAACTAACACTAAAACATACAATCATGAAGAAGTACAACTTTAATGCAGGTCCTTCAATCCTCCCAAGAGAGGTTATTGAGAACACGGCAAAACAGATTTTGGATTTCAATGGTTCTGGACTTTCCTTGATGGAAATCAGCCATCGCGCAGCAGATTTCAAGCCCGTAGTCGATGAAGCTATGGCCTTGATCAAGGAACTTCTTGATATTCCAGAAGGCTACTCTGTTGTGTTCCTCGGTGGTGGCGCTTCTCTCCAGTTCATGCAAATCCCTGCCAACTTTCTTATCCACAAGGCAGCCTATCTCAATACGGGAACATGGGCCAAGAAAGCTCAGAAGGAGGCTAAACTTTTTGGCGATGTTGTTGAAGTAGCTTCTTCTGCTGATGCCAACTATACTTTTGTTCCTAAGAATTTTGATATTCCAACGGATGCAGACTATCTGCACATCACAACGAACAACACGATCTACGGTACGGAGATTCGTAAAGAACTCGACAGTCCGATTCCCATGATCGCCGACATGAGTTCCGATATTATGTCCCGTCCTGTTGATGTTTCCAAGTATATTGCTATCTATGCCGGTGCACAGAAGAATATGTCCATGGCAGGTGTTACAGTTATCATAGTGAAGGATGACATGCTTGGTAAGGCTCCAAGACAGTTGCCTACGATGATAGACTATCGCACCCACGTTGAGAAGGGTTCAATGTTCAACACCCCTCCAGTAGTTCCTATCTATTCTCTCCTCGAGACCATGCGTTGGGTCAAGGCTCAGGGTGGCGTGAAAGAAATGGACCGCAGAGCTCACGAGCGTGCTGACATTCTCTACGGTGAGATCGATCGCAATAAGCTCTTCCGTGGTACAGTCAAGGAGGAGGACCGTTCGCTTATGAACATCTGCTTTGTGATGAATGATGAGTATAAGGACTTGGAGAAGCCGTTCCTTGACTATGCCGTAGCGCACGGCATGGTGGGAATAAAGGGCCACCGCAGCGTAGGCGGCTTCCGTGCAAGTTGCTACAATGCTCAGACAGTTGAAGGCGTTAACGCGCTTGTCGACTTGATGAAGGAGTTTGAGCGTCAGCATTAATCATTTTATTTACAGTTTTTTATTAAGAAATTATGAAAGTATTAATTGCAACGGAGAAGCCTTTTGCCCCAGCAGCTGTAGAGGATATTAAGAAGATTCTTGGTGAGGCTGGTCATGAGGTAACTCTTCTCGAAGGATATAAGGATAAGTCCGATTTATTGGCTGCTGTGAAGGATGTCAATGCTATGATTGTCCGTTCAGACAAGATTACGAAAGATGTCCTTGACGCAGCTCCAGAATTGAAGATTGTTGTTCGCGCTGGTGCCGGATATGACTCTATCGATACAGCCTATGCCAAAGAGAAAGGGATTGTTGTAGAGAACACTCCTGGACAGAACTCCAATGCGGTGGCCGAACTTGTATTTGGCCTTCTTGTTTATGCTAAACGCAAATTCTTCAGTGGTAAAGCAGGCTCGGAATTGAAAGGTAAGAAAATTGGCATTCTCGCCTTTGGCAATGTCGGCCGCAACGTTGCGCGCATTGCGAAGGGATTTGATATGGATGTATATGCTTATGACGCTTTCATACCAGCCGAGAAAATTGAGGCTCTTGGCGTTCATGCTGCAAAATCTCAAGAAGATCTCTTTGAGAAGTGCGACATCGTCTCGCTGCATATTCCCGCAACTCCTGAGACCAAACAGAGCATTAACAATGCTCTTGTAAGCAAGATGGAGAAGGGTGCTATTCTAATCAATACCGCCCGTAAGGAAATTATCAATGAGCCGGAGCTTATCAAATTGATGGAGGAACGTCCTGACCTGACCTATATTACCGACATCAAGCCTGATGCCGATGAGGAGTTCAAGACCAAGTTTGAAGGACGTTATTTCGCAACTCCAAAGAAAATGGGTGCTCAGACAGCGGAAGCCAATATCAATGCCGGTATTGCCGCCGCTCATCAGATCGCAGCTTTCTTTGCCACTGGTGATACGAAATTCCAAGTAAACAAATAGTTCTTTTTAAGATTCATACAGAACAATATTTCTGACCGGGGCAGCGCAGATTATTCGCCTTGCTCTGCCCCGGTTAAATTTTAAACCAACTAAATCTTCAATCTGACAACTATGGCAACTATTAAACCTTTTAAGGGACTTCGTCCACCAAAACAATTTGTAGAACAGGTGGAATCCAAGCCCTATGATGTGCTTAATTCGGAAGAGGCACGTCAGGAGGCTGGCGACAACCCCATGAGCCTTTATCATATTATCAAGCCGGAAATCAACTTCCCTGTAGGTACGAGTGAGTATGATCCACGCGTATATCAGAGTGCTGCAGATCATTTCAAAATGTTTCAAGAGAAGGGATGGCTTGTGCAGGATGACAAGGAAAACTATTATATCTACGCGCAAACTATGAACGGCAAGACACAGTATGGTCTTGTTGTTGGTGCATATGTCAATGATTATCTCAATGGGGTTATCAAGAAACATGAGCTGACACGCCGTGACAAAGAAGAAGATCGTATGAAGCATGTGCGTGTCTGCAATGCCAATATGGAGCCGGTATTCTTTGCATATCCTGATGATAAGCTTTTGGATGACTTGTTGAAGCGCTATGCATCAACAACGCCGGAGTATGATTTTATTGCTCCTGGTGACGGTTTTCGTCATCAATTCTGGGTGGTCAGCGATGAGAAAGATATTGCCCTCATAACAGATGAATTCAAGAAGATGCCCTCGCTCTATATTGCTGATGGTCATCATCGTTCTGCTGCCGCTGCTCTTGTCGGAGCTGAGAAGGCCAAGCAGAACCCTCATCACACGGGTAAGGAGGAATACAATTATTTCATGGCTGTTTGCTTCCCCGCATCACAGTTGACGATTTTGGATTACAATCGTGTTGTGAAGGATTTGAATGGATATACTCCTGAGCAGTTCCTTAAAGCTCTTGATGAGGATTTTATTGTTGAGGATATGGGTACGGATATATACCGTCCGGCAGCACTCCACGAATTTTCACTTTATCTGCAAGGACATTGGTACAAGCTAACAACCCGGTCTGGTCGCTACAACGATGCCGATCCCATTGGAGTGCTCGATGTGGATATCTCGAGTAGATTGATCCTTGATAAACTTTTGGGCATTAAGGATTTGCGCTCTGATAAACGCATCGATTTTGTCGGAGGTCTTCGTGGCTTGAGCGAACTGAAACGCCGCGTTGACAGTGGAGAGATGAGTCTTGCTTTGGCTCTCTATCCCGTAACCATGAAACAAATCATGGATATTGCTGATAGCGGTAAGATTATGCCGCCAAAGGCCACTTGGTTTGAACCCAAACTGAGAAGTGGCTTGATCATACACAAATTGGATTAAACTTGTTTGATGACAGACGAATTTAAAACAATATCAGATAAAATAGGCGAGGGATACTACTCTGAAAAGAGGAGCAAATTCCTCGCTTTTGCACATCATATCAATTCTGAGCAGATGGCTAAGGCCATTATTGCCGAATACAGAAAAAAATATTTTGATGCGCGTCATTGCTGTTATGCTTATGCTATCGGGCCAGAACGGGAGGAGTATCGGCAAAACGATGACGGGGAACCTTCGTCGACAGCAGGAAAACCTATTATGGGGCAAATTCTCTCAAACGATCTTACCGACATTCTGATTGTTGTGGTCAGATACTATGGAGGAGTCAATCTTGGTACAAGCGGACTGATTGAAGCTTACCGTACAGCTGCAGCAGATGCCATCCGCAATTGTGAGATTGTTATCAGTCAGGTTGAGGAAATCGTAAAGTTCGATTTCACTTATCCTATGATGAATGGTGTGATGCGCATCGTGAAGGAGATGAATCCTCGAATTGTCTCAAGAGATTATAATACGACGTGTTCCATTACCCTTTCTATCAGGAAAAGCAAAGTTGAAGAATTAAAATCGCGGCTTAATGGGCTTGCGTTCCAATAAGACGTTTACATCTTATAAAAGTGGTGCTTACCCACTAAATACTTATGGATGACGCAACACATTCCTTCTTTGTCTGATTGGGTGGTTTATGGTGCCGGTTGTGAAAGATCTACATGACCCCTATTGGTTACCAATCACGGAAAAGTTCAAAACCAAATTTGCAACCAAAGCCATCGAATTTGCCATTTTTATTGGAAACAAACATCCCAATGGAGAACAGACGAGTTGTTAATCCATAACCGATTTCTGTATAGGGACTTAATTTCTTTACGGCTAAAGAACTTGCATAAATCCTCTCTGTTTCGATGAAATGTCCTAATAGTGGAATCCAAGAAAGTAGCAGAAGAGGTGATTCGTAAGTGACATTGGCACGTACATAATAGTTAGAAGCATTATACCAATTGCTGTTGAGCAGCTCGAACTCTCCCGACCAGTCGTCGTTCCATCCACCAGGAAGGTTGTTTTCTCGAAAATTCGAATAGTCGAGGAAATAATAATTCTTGCTGTGAGACGTGTAAAAACCACATCCGGCCCTAAGCGATAGATTTTTCAGTCTTTGCAAATTCAGAATATACTGCCCGTCGAATTCCCATCTGCTGTACTTCATGTTGGACCCCATAACACCGTTGAGGCTATGTTCGTAATCACAAGTGAAAATTGGTCCTGCAAATCCTGCCGGACGATATTCTATTTCAAACATGGGTGCAAATGATTTGTAAACACTCTGTTTGCCTATTTTGTCAAATCCTACTTTGTCCACTGCGGTTCGGGTGTGATGTATGACTCCTATTTGAAATCCGATTTTGGTGTTCAGATTGTAATGTAGAGTCAAAGTCGTACGGGAGTCTTTAAAATAATCTAAGTTGAACTTTGACCAGTCTATAGAATCCCGCTTTTCTTCTTTTATGTCTTCTGCTATTTTAGAGTTTGTTATTCTGTTTCCGTTACCAAATTCAAATTGTATATATCCGTCATGTTTGTTGTTGAAAAAGAAAGTTGTGGGAAATGTATAATAGATCAGTTTCTGCTTGAACGAATAACCTGCCTTGATTCTCATCGACAGTTGAGCATTTTCTGAGAAAGTATAGGTTGCACGGACGTCTTGTTTGTAAACAAGCCCTTTGCTGTGACTATATCCAAGATACAATGGATTAAAGATGGGGTTGATCTTAAAATAACCACTTGAGTTTGGCCCAAATCGCCCACGTATCTTGTTAAACACATTGTCTGCGATGATGTCCCAAAGAATGCGTTTCGCGAATGAATCTTTTGACTTTTTCTTTTCTCTATTTTCCGTCGAGTCTTTAATATTGAAGTAGCTGTCATATATGGCCGACTCTCTAAGACTTAGCGTGTCGGGACGCAATTGCTCCATCATGCGCAGATTATTGTTGGTTACATTGCCTTCTGGGTGTCTGTTGAGGCCTATTAACATTGTGTTCACAGACTCGACATGGTTACCTGCCAATTTAAACGAAGCTTTGAATAATACCTTCTTTGGCAGAAGTGACTGTTCTCCATTTGTATTCATCTTGATATCCATAGAGAAGCGTATCAAATCATATTCTCCATAGATGAGCGCGGACTGTATTTGGCCAGTATTCTCGTCGATGACAGCGGAACCGGCTACCAGTTGTGTATTACCCGTCTTAGGCTTAAAACGCAACGTCACAAAAGTACCTTCTTTCTTCGTCACACGGTATCGGTAGTATCCATGGTTTTGTTTATAAAAAGGGGAGAGAAGGCGGTTTTCACAGATGGTGACATTATAAATCCTTGGGATAAGATATTCTATAATTTCAGGTCCTACTTCCTTCAGGTGGGGAAAGGTCGACACCTTGGCCAATTTTTCATATTGGATGTGCGGATAGTTATTGGTGTTTACAGCCCCGTATGTTTCCGAAAGATAATTTCTTCTTCCGGAATGTGCGACAGCGAACATTGTTGGGACGGCCAATAGGAGAAAGTTCCGGCGCTTTACGTTGGTCTCGCATCTTTCATAAACGTATGATGTCGGCTGAATTTTTGAAGTGTCAATAGTGGAAGCATAAGAAAAGAGCTTCTTCAATAGCAAGGAATCTCGGCGACCTGCCATTGAGGGAGTAGTCATCATCACCAAAAAAGCGACTATGGCAAAGATGATGTTGTTTTTGCTTTCTTTCATGCTCTCTGTTTCGTGTGTATGATGTCGCAAACAACAGCAAATTTATAAAGTATAATTTATTCCTGCAACAGATGTTGGTAAATAAAGCCTAAAGTTTCTTAATAATACGATGGCTTGATATTTTTTGTGTGTGGGTGCCGGCTTCCATAAGGGAGCTGACCGGCTTTCACTTGGTAGCCGGCGGGCTCCCAAAAGCCGGCCGGATGGATTCCTGTTGCAAGCCGCGGTGAATTGCCCTTTTTCGTACCACAAATAACCTGTTTTTGAGGCTGTGCATAGCCATTCTTTTATGTGGAAATATAATGTTGCTTGCAAGTTCAAGACATGATTAAAGAAAAAATAGCGTAACTTTGCACTTGCTAATGGAATCCGCCCACAGTAGATTAAAAGTTAATAAATTATAATTGGATGGTTTAAAAATGGATGTAAGTTGTTCTTTCCAAAATAATTAAGTAACTTTGCGCCCGATTTGGGCAGAGTGTGCCCAGTGACAAACATAAAGTCTAACTTTATTAATTCATTTTTTATTAACTAATTTTATGTCAGATTACAAGAACGTGCAGCCGTTGGACGATTTCAACTGGGATTCGTTTGAGAACGGCTCGACCACTAACGTCAGCAAAGAGGACCTCGAGAAGGCCTATGACGAGACACTTAACAAGATTCAGGACCACGAAGTAGTCGAAGGTACTGTTACTTCTATTGATAAAAAGGAAGTAGTAGTAAACATTGGCTATAAGAGCGATGGCATCATCCCCGCTTCAGAGTTCCGCTACAACCCAGACCTTAAAGTAGGCGACAAGGTAGAGGTCTATGTCGAGGACCAAGAAGACAAGAAGGGCCAATTGGTGCTCTCTCATAAAAAGGCCCGTCTCACCAAGAGCTGGGAGCGCGTTAACGAGGCCCTTGAGAAGGAAGAAGTTATCCAGGGTTACATCAAGAGCCGCACAAAGGGCGGTATGATTGTTGACGTTTTTGGTATCGAGGCTTTCCTTCCTGGAAGTCAAATCGACGTTCACCCCATACGCGACTACGACGTGTTCGTAGGCAAGACCATGGAATTCCGTGTCGTGAAAATCAATCAGGAATACCGCAATGTTGTTGTTTCCCACAAAGCTCTTATCGAAGCAGAACTGGAAGCACAGAAGAAAGAAATTATTTCTCATTTGGAGAAAGGACAGGTTCTCGAGGGTACCGTCAAGAATATCACCTCTTACGGTGTGTTTGTTGACCTCGGAGGCGTGGATGGACTCGTCCACATCACAGATCTCTCTTGGGGCCGCGTAAGCGATCCTCACGAGGTTGTTCAGCTCGATCAGAAGATTAAGGTTGTTATCCTTGACTTCGATGAGGAGAAAAAGCGTATCGCTCTCGGTCTGAAGCAACTTACACCTCATCCTTGGGATGCTCTCGATCCTAACCTCAAGGTGGGTGACCACGTAAAGGGTAAGGTTGTCGTGATGGCCGACTATGGTGCATTTGTTGAGATTCAGCCGGGTGTCGAAGGACTTATCCATGTCAGCGAGATGTCTTGGAGCCAGCACTTGCGTTCAGCACAGGAGTTCATGCATGTAGGTGATGAGGTCGAGGCTGTGATTTTGACACTCGATCGCGAGGAGCGCAAGATGAGCCTTGGTATCAAGCAGCTTAAGGAAGATCCTTGGGAAACCATTGAGGTGAAATACCCCGTAGGCAGCAAGCATACTGCAAAAGTACGCAACTTTACCAATTTCGGTATCTTCGTTGAACTCGAGGAAGGTGTTGACGGACTGATTCATATCAGCGACCTCTCTTGGACCAAGAAAGTGAAACATCCTTCTGAGTTTACAACGGTTGGTGCCGATATCGATGTAGTTGTTCTTGAGATTGACAAGGAGAACCGCCGTCTCTCACTGGGTCACAAGCAACTTGAAGAGAATCCTTGGGACAACTACGAGAAAATTTATACTCCCGGATCCGTACATCAGGGAAAGATCACCGAGATGATGGACAAGGGGGCTGTGATCACTCTTGATGAAGGTGGCGAAGGTTTTGCTACTCCCAAACACCTTGTGAAGGAGGATGGTTCACAGGCTCAGTTAGGTGAGGAACTCCCGTTCAAGGTGATTGAATTCGCTAAGGAAACACGTCGTATCATTCTTTCTCACTCCCGTACTTTTGAGGAGGGTAAAGATGAAGACGTGAAGCGTGGCGCACGTCGTCACAATTCTAAGAAGCAGGAGGCTCCTCAGGTGAACAACGTTGCCGCAGGTACTTCCCTCGGTGACCTTGACGTTCTGGCTAACTTGAAAGCCAAGATGCAGAAAGGAGAATAATTAATTCTCGAAATATTTTAATGCCCACATTGTAAAATGTGGGCATTTTTTTTGTTTAATCAAAAAATATTATTATCTTTGCATCGATTTTAACACCCATACGTTTCTCATCTGAAACGTTCTCACCATTATTAATTGATCATGTACAGCAAAGAAGAACTGTTGAATAAAGATATTGCCGAATTGGGTGATATAGCACAGAATTTAGATATCAACGTCCACGACACTAAGTCGTTTGATGATTTGGTCTATCAAATACTTGACAAGCAAGCCGAGACAGGAAGCAACTTGAAAGCTATGGAGGCCAGACATCGTACCGACAGCAAACAGAATGTTGATGAAGACGCTGTGGCACAGGCCGAAAAGGAGCTCGCAACTATTCCAAAGCATAGAGGCCCAAAGACTAAAAGGGAACGTGAGCTTATCAAGATTATTGAGAGCGCAAAAGGTCCTGGAGCAGCGATGAATATTCAACCCGATGATTTTCTGCAGGAGAAAAACACTCAACCTCAAGATAATAATTTCTCAAACATTGACCGTGATTCCAATCCCTCCATACCAGAACAGGATTTTCAAGAAGAAAGCAACGAGGAAGATCAACCCAGTCCAGACCAATTGGCCAGACTGCAGGAAAAAGTGAAAAGCCATAATGAGGTCAATGGAGATGTTCGCATGGATCAACCTTTACAAGACAATATTTGGGAGGGGGATCCAGGAGATGGAACGGATTTCATAACTGTTGTTGATATTCCCATTGAGGATCAGGGCGCCATACCTACATACGACATGTTTGACAATCCTGGTCCGGTCTATCAGGAACCGGCTGATACTTACGAGCAGCCGGCCGAAGAAGCAGAAGAGGAACAGTACAACTTCGATGACCTTGTTACTGCTAATGGCGTGCTCGAGGTGATGCCCGATGGCTATGGGTTCCTTCGTTCAAGCGACTACAATTATCTGTCTTCCCCTGATGATGTCTTCGTTGCCAATCCCCAAATCAGACATTACGGATTGAAGACAGGTGATGTGGTTCAATGCCATGTGAGACCTCCACACGAGGGAGAGAAATATTTCCCTCTTACCAGTATTGACAAGATCAACGGACGTGAGCCTGATGAGGTGCGTGACCGCATTCCTTTTGAGCACCTGACTCCTCTCTTCCCAGAAGAAAAATTCTCGCTTTGCAATGATCCTGCAACGACCAATCTTTCAACGCGCATTGTAGACCTCTTTGCACCTATTGGCAAGGGACAGCGCGCATTAATCGTTGCTCAGCCGAAAACGGGTAAGACTATCTTGATGAAAGACATTGCAAACGCCATCGCCGCCAACCATCCAGAGGCTTATCTGATGATGCTCCTCATTGATGAGCGGCCTGAGGAAGTTACCGACATGGCACGTACTGTAAACGCTGAGGTCATAGCCTCCACCTTTGATGAGCCTGCCGAGCGTCATGTAAAGATTGCTGGTATCGTGTTGGAAAAGGCAAAGCGAATGGTAGAATGTGGTCACGATGTTGTAATCTTCCTTGATTCCATCACGCGTCTGGCCCGTGCATACAACACAGTGAGTCCTGCCAGTGGAAAGGTTCTTACTGGTGGTGTAGATGCCAATGCCCTACAGAAGCCCAAGCGATTCTTTGGAGCCGCCCGTAATATTGAAGGTGGTGGTTCGCTCACAATCATTGCGACTGCACTTATTGATACGGGATCAAAAATGGACGAAGTGATTTTTGAGGAATTCAAGGGTACAGGTAATATGGAATTGCAGCTTGATCGCTCTTTGAGCAATAAGCGCATCTTCCCTGCAGTGAATCTTGTTGCTTCAAGTACGCGTCGTGACGACCTCCTGCTGTCTAAAGAGACGCTTGATCGTATGTGGATTTTGCGCAACATTATCAGTGACATGAATTCCATGGAAGCCATGGATTATATCAAAAAGAACATGGAACGGACCCGCAATAACGAGGAGTTCCTTATCTCAATGAATCCACAGGGGAATCATTAATATTTTCTCGTGCATACGCAATACAGGCCGACATCCGCTTTGGGTGTCGGCCTGTATCATTTATTTCTCGATCGCTTATTTGCCTTTCCATACCCTGCGGTCTTTCACCCAAAGCGGACGTCCATCATCGTAAAACCATTGGTCTTCTACAATACGGTCGAACCTGCCTTGAGCATTCTTTTTCACATTCACCTGATGGGTAAGATAAAAACTGCCGTCGTTTTTTATGGAGCAGCTGATGCCACTTGCGATCTTACTTGTTTTCCCCGTAAAAGAGTTTACGCTGCATACTTCTTGACCATCTACCAAAGGCTGGGATGTTAATGAAGAACGGTCAACAAGAACAAATATGGTGTTGCCGTCTTTGCTGAGCCAAGTCCTAATGATCGAATCATATCCGTCTTGACAAAAAACGATCTCTGAAGAAACACCCGAAACCGCATCATATTTAAATATTCTATTGCTTCTCAGATAGTACAGGCAGTGTCTTCTGTCGTCTGTATATTTGGCAATAGCAGATTCGTTTGATTTCAGTCGGGCAGCCCGAGCTTTTACTCTGTTCGCAATTGGGGATTGACACAATCCGCAGGCGGGAAACAGGAGGGTCAGCAGGGTGATTATTAAATACTTGTTGATACTCATAACTTCATTTAAAATTATTCAACTTTAATTGAAAGCAGCCGGCTTGATGAATCTGTAACTCTGCACCAATTAGCGATGCGGATATTGACGACCCAAATGATGGAACCGTCTTTTTGTGCAACCACCAGCTGCCGGCGTCGTTGAAAGAGATTAAGATGCTTTTCTGACAACAGGTCGTTTACCAATCGGCTGTGATCCATCCCTAAAGGTATGATCCGGTCTCCGGCTTTTACAATTCGTAAGGTTAAGGGAAAGTGAACTTTGTCGAAATCTATAAGGCATAGTTTTTCATCATATACCAGCTGATTGGGAGAGTAGGGTAGAGTGGTTACTGTGATTTTTTCTGTTATGTTCTCGCCATGTCGGAACACATACTTTCCCGGCTCAGGGATGACGATGTTGACGCTTCCGAAGGTTGAATTTGGGACAATTGTCAGTTGTCCGTCGGCTATCAAAGCCTCGTAGTTCTTGCTTTTCCATAATTTGTTTCTGTCCTCAAGATGATGAGCAATCTCTTTGATTTGTTGTGGTACGAATCTGTATTGCGAAAGGATCTCGAACAAAATGGAGGAAGGTGAAGTGAAAGTTGCCAGCTTTTTCAAATCAATCTTTAAACTTACATTAGGGTCGCCGTCTTTTATTGTACAATCAGAAATATTTTGTGAGATTACTTGATTGTATACTTTTTCAACTTCTGAAAGATGACCTATACAGCGGATGATATTCTTGTCGGAAGCTTGATTCACTTGACGCATCATGGGCAGGAGATCAAGACGAATTTTGTTTCGTTTAACATCATCTATAAGATTTGTGCTGTCGATTACAAAACCTTGATGATTTTCTTTTAGGAAATTCAGTATTTCATCCCGTGTAATGCCTAATAACGGACGCACGACGTTGCCGTTAAGAGGCTTTATGCCTGTTAGTCCATGCAAGCCTGTTCCTGATAAGAGGTTTAGAAGAAATGTCTCGACATTGTCTCCAGCATGGTGTGCAACGCAAATATCTTCTGCATTCAATGTCCGTCGTAAGTTTTCAAAATAACGATACCGCAGTTCACGTGCAGACATCTCTAAACTCACGTGATGCAAATCAGCGTAGGAGCGTGTCTCAAAATGAACACGATGGAAAGGTATTGACCATTGAGCGCAGAGTTGCTCGCAGAACTTCTCATCGCGGTCTGACTCCTCGCCACGAAGATGAAAGTTGCAATGAATGGCCTCGATCCGGTAGCCCAACTGTTTCAATGCAAGAAGCAAAGAGACGCTGTCGGCTCCTCCGGAAAGAGCCACCAAGTGCAAGCCATCTTTGGATAGCAGATGATGGTCGGAAATGAAATCGCTGACTTTTGAAAGGAACTGCTTTGTCGGTTTTGATTGAGACATCACTCTACGTAAAGTACAAGTCCCTTAAGGTATTCCCCTTCGGGATGATAGATATTAATAGGATGGTCTGCAGGCTGATGAAGTTGATGAAGTATTCTGACCCTCCGTTGCGCCTGTGCTGCTGCAGTGAAGACCGCATTGCGGAAATTGTCCTTTGTAACTACTTGAGAACAGCTGAAAGTGAAGAGTATGCCGCCTTTCTTTATCCGTTCCAGTCCCTTCAGATTCAAGCGTGTGTAACCTTTCAGAGCATTATGCAATGCGCCACGGTGCTTGGCGAAGGCCGGTGGGTCGAGAATTATCAAGTCGTAGAGCCTGTCGTGTTCGTCCAAATATTTGAAAGCATCTTCGCAAAAGGCTTGATGGCGCACGTCACCAGGAAAGTTCAATGCCACATTGGCGTTGGTAAGTTCTATGGCTTTTGCAGACGAATCTACAGAATGTACTAATTGGGCATTCCCTCTCAGGGCATAAACAGAGAAGCCTCCTGTATAGCAAAACATGTTAAGAACCGAACGTCCATGCGCATATCGCTCGACCATCGAACGGTTGTCTCTTTGGTCGACAAAGAAACCTGTCTTTTGGCCTTTTAGCCAGTCCACGTGAAATTTTAATCCATTCTCAATACATATATTGTTGTCCGTCCCACCATAGATGAAACCATTCTCTTGTCCTAAGTCCGCTTTGAAAGGAAGAGTCGTCTCACTTTTGTAGTAAACATGTTCAATTCTATTTCCCATCACGTCAAGCAAGGCCTTTGTGATGGTATGACGACAGACGTGCATGCCCACGCTATGCGCCTGCATAACAGCTGTTTTCCCGTAACAATCAATAATAAGTCCGGGTAAGTGGTCACCCTCTCCATGGACCAAGCGGTAAGTGTCATTGTCTGGATTATCGGCAATTCCAATTGCCAGTCTCATATAGAGAGCTTCCTTCAGCCGCTCGTGCCAAAAGTTATCATCGACAATCGTGTCTTGGAAAGACAAGACACGGACGGCAATGGATCCTATCTGATAATGACCAATTGCAATAAATTCTCCGCTACTCGTGATAACCCTCACAATCTCTCCCTCTTCGATACCTTCATCGGCATGATGGATAGCTCCTGAGAAAATCCATGGGTGGAAGCGCTTGAGGCTTTCTTCTTTGCCCCGTTTCAAATATATTTGCTTATACATAATCAAGGCTTCTTGGTTGTATTTTGTTTTTTTGAGTCAGACTTTTTCTTATCTGTTAGCGAAAGGGGCTTGCGCCGGGTATATTTTCGTCGAGCGACAGGGAGCTTCTGCTGGATGTCAGCCGCTGTCGTAGAAGTATTTTTGTTTTCTTCAGGCACAACAATGAGATTATAATCATCTGTTGATTGAAGTCTGATTATCTCTTCGTAAAGGACAATGCAAGCCCAGGCGTCTGTTGCTGCATAAATCTGTTGCTTGTCGCTAAGCGTGTCTGCTTCCCAGTTGCTCAACCGCTCGCGTTTGGAAATTTTCTGATGAAAGATATTTGCAAAGAGTTTTTGAAGGCTCATGTCCTCAATACCGAGTTTTCCGACGATGTTCTGCAGATCAACAAACAGTCCAGGAGTAAAATCCAAGCGCTCTTTCAGAGAATGGATGTCATCATGCCATGATAACCCAATCATGGGGACGATAGTATTCTCAAGCAGCGGCTTAAGGGCGGGCATCATTTCATTGTTAAGCCGAAAGAGAAAGCATGTGTCGTGTGTTGACACCTGCAACAAAGAAACTTGATAGTGGACTCCCTTGCGGAACGATGGACGTGTTTCTGTGTCAACACCTAATATCTCTTGGTCTAAGAGATATTCCACAGCCTGCATCGCCTCATTTGCGGTGAGTATGACTATGATGCGTCCTGTGAATACAGCACGAGGGAGATTCGTGATGGCGCGCTTGGGAAATTTATTATATATGTTTTTTTTCATCCTTGGACTGTAACTCATGTGCAAAATTAGAAAAAAGTCTTGAGAATTTAGAAGATTCTGAGTTTTTTACGCTATTTTTGCATCCGAAATCAGTATATTCCTTCGAAATGAATAAGAAAAAACGCAACAGTAAGCCTAAAAAGAACACAAGCACCTCCTTCAGTTCTGCGATAGGTTTGCAGGCCAAACGATATAGCAATGAGACCACGGACTTCTTGGCAGGGTTGGTTCTTCTGATATTTGCCATTTACTTGACGATTGCGATGGTTAGTTTCCTCAATACGGGTGCAGCTGATCAAAGTATCCTTGAGAACCTACGTCCTCACGAGTGGATTAATTCCAACCGTGAGTTTGCCAATTCTTGCTCGTCTGCTGGTGCCATCATATCCTATGCGTTAATCACGGTGAATTTTGGTTTTCCAGCCTTTCTGATTCCCGTTTTCATTGCCTTGGTGGCGTTTAAGCTTATGAGAGCTTACAATGTCAACCTTTGGAAATGGTTTTTCGGTTTGGCCGTTTTGATGATATGGTCGTCGGTTGCTTTGGCTAAGTTCCTTACTCCTTTTGTTGGCAATCTTATATTCAATCCAGGTGGCAGGCATGGTATGTATATTGTACAAACCATAGAGAATGTCGTAGGGACTCCTGGACTGACGGCAATTCTTTTCCTGGTTGCAATCATCATGCTGACTTTCATTAGTACAGAGACGATCAATGTGATCAAGAAAATGCTGAACCCGATGTATTATCTTACGAATAGGGTTAAATTCACGGTGACGAATGGGCTTTCTAAGGATGCTGACGAAGAATCAGAGGGAGATGACCAAGAAGAGGAATTCGTCGACTCGTCGGTTAATGAAACTGTGCGGCCTACTGAGGATGGAAGTGAAGGAAGTGCTCCTGTGATTCCTTTGGATGTAGCCGAACCTGCTGATTCCAATGACAAAGTTAAGGACACGGATGCTGAAGATGAACTCACCGTGAAGGTTGCGGGTGAGGAAGAGAAAGCTGATACGAAAACGGTAAATGAAGAGATCGATCTCTCAACGCCCATCAATCCCCGCGAGCCCTTTATCCATTTTAAGTTTCCCACCCTCGACTTGTTGAAAAAATATGATGACAACAAGCCGACCATTAATATGCGTGAGATACAAGATAATAACCAACGTATCATTGAAGTGCTGAATAGCTTTGGCGTACGTATTTCCAAAATCAACGCCACTGTCGGACCGACAATCACGCTTTATGAGATTACGCCTGCGGAGGGTGTGCGCATCAATAAGATTCGTAACCTCGAAGATGACATAGCCCTCAATTTGACAGCCTTGGGTATACGCATCATCGCGCCAATACCAGGGCGGGGTACTATTGGCATAGAAGTGCCGAACAAGAAGCCTCAGATCGTGTCTATGGAAGCCATACTGAATACGAAGAAGTTCAAGGAAAGCAAAATGGAATTACCGATAGCTATCGGTAAAACCATTTCCAATGATGTCTACATGTTTGATCTTCACAAGTTGCCTCACCTTCTTGTTGCCGGCGCAACGGGTCAAGGTAAATCAGTTGGTCTGAACGCCATCATCTCTTCTTTGCTTTACAAGAAGCATCCCAATGAGCTAAAGTTTGTATTGGTGGATCCAAAGAAAGTAGAATTCAGTATTTACCGTAAGATTGCCGATCATTACATGGCAGCATTGCCTGAAAACGAAGACGAGCCAATCATCACTGATGTACAAAAAGTCGTGAGGACCCTAAAAAGCCTGTGTGAACTCATGGACCATCGCTACGACTTGCTCCAGATGGCACAAGTTCGCAAGATAGAGGAATACAACGAAAAGTTCATTAATCACAAGTTGGATCCGACCAAGGGACATGCTTATATGCCTTATATCGTTGTGATCATTGACGAGTTTGGTGACTTGATCATGACCGCGGGCAAGGAAATAGAACTTCCCATTGCACGTATAGCTCAGTTGGCTCGAGCTGTGGGTATCCATATGGTTATCGCAACCCAGCGCCCCACAACGAAGATAATCACCGGTAATATTAAGGCCAATTTTCCTGGTCGTATTGCTTTTCGTGTTACTTCTGTCACCGATTCCCGCACTATTCTCGACCGGAAAGGTGCTGAGCAGCTGGTGGGTCGTGGCGATATGCTCTTTCTTTCAGGTGGTGATCCGGTACGTATTCAGTGCGCTTTCATCGATACCCCTGAAATCGAATCTATCTGCGATTTTATTTCTCAACAGCCAGGTCCTGTTTGTCCATTTGAACTTCCCGAGCCAAAAGATGACTCTGAGGACGGAGGTAATGGCGGAACTGCCGACATCCAAAGCTTAGATCCGCTTTTTGAGGAAGCGGCACATGCCGTAGTGCTTTCTCAGCAAGGTTCAACGAGTATGATTCAGCGTCGTTTCGCCATTGGATACAATCGCGCTGGAAGAGTGATGGACCAACTACAGAAAGCCGGGATCGTGGGTGCTGCCCAGGGCAGCAAGCCTCGTGATGTATTAATCGCTGACGACAGTCAGCTCGATAAGTTGTTATTAAGTTTGCGTTCATAACAAAAATATAGAATTATGAAGAAATTTCTATTGTTTATATTTTGCCTTCTGTTGTCGGTACCATCTTTATCGCAAAACGAAAAGGAGGCAAAAAGAGTACTTGACAAAGCGGCGTCTATCATCAGTAATAGGGGTGGGGCAAAAGCCCAATTTACAGCCTACAGCAACAAGTTGAAAACTTCGGGTTCTATAGCCGTAAAAGGCAGTAAGTTTCAGATCACTACTCCTCAAGCCATGGTGTGGTATAACGGGAAGACTCAATGGAGCTATATGAGGCAGAACAACGAGGTGAATGTCTCCACTCCAGACGCGGGCCAGCGTGCAAGGATGAACCCTTATACATTTGTCAATATCTACAAGAAAGGATATAAATTGTCTATGAAGACTGTGGGCAACTCAAAGGAGATACATCTAACGGCTTTAGTCAAAAGTGCCATTCCTCAGATGTATATTATTGTCGACAACAATACCGGTGTCCCCAGCCATGTCAAGATGCTCACTAATGGCAGTTGGACCAGTATCGTCATATCCAATTTTACCAGAGTCAACATCTCTGATTCTTATTTCTCTTTCAATGCCAAAGATTTTCCTAAGGCTGATATTATAGATCTTAGATAACTGCTCGTCCGAGCAGGGGGCGGAGTAGTTGCTATGGTTATGTAGGTGACCTTGCTTATTTTAGCTATAGTTCTTACTCCCCTCCGAACTTTCAAAGTCTGATAGATTTCCTAACATTTCAACACGACAGACTATGACCTTTTATCAGTTGTTTCGCCACATTCATCATCATCGGCAACTTGCACTTCGGCGCACTTTAGATTTCCAGCGCAATCAGGTTGCCAGCTATGTAAAGCTCTTCTTTGGCATACTGTTTATTATCTATCTTGTTTTTTTATCAGTCCTCCTCGCCATTGGAGTCAACAACGATGAAGAAAGTGCAGTGGGTGTAATCATTCTTCCTCTGCCTTTTGTGCTATTGGCGGATTTCATTTTCCGTTTCGCTTTTCAGGAGACACCGGCTCAGATCGTCAAGCCTTATATTCTGTTGCCTTTCCCGCGGAAGTGGCTTGTTGATGCCTTTGTGGCTGAATCTTTTCTTTCATGGAGCAATCTTACGTGGTTGGCATTGCCTTTGCCTTTTTGTATAATGTCGCTTCATCCATTGGACGCCCCTTTATTAAGTCTACAGATCCTTCTTCTGTGGCTCCTCCTCATCTTACTGAACAGTCAATGGTATTTGGTCTGCCGGACTTTAACCTATAAATCCTGGAAGTGGTTCATCCTCCCCGTTGTTGTAATGGGAATGCCCGTCTTGCCGTTCTTTGTCTTGGACGACAAAGCTTTTGGACATATCTTTGATCAGATGTTTCAAGTTGCAGTTACTTCAAATTACCTCCCGCTGTATCTTGTCGTTGCCTTGCTGTTACTCGTCGCGATGACCATGGTCAACCTCAAATTGCAATGGCTGAGCTTGTCACAAGAGGCATTTCACTCCCAATCGCGGGAAACCGACTTCGCAATGCCCTCTCTGTCATTTTTGAATCGCTATGGCCAAACGGGTATGTATCTTAAGCTTGAGATCATGTCAATATTGCGTAATCCTGCTATCCGTAAAAAGTATGTCTATTCTGTGGTTATTACTATAGTCTTCTCTCTTGTCTGCGCTTTTACGGATATCTACAATGGATCTACTTGGGAAAATTTTTGGTGTCTTTATTGTTTCGCTATAAGCGGAATAACCCTTATCTCAATTGTGATGCAACCCGAGGGTAATTATATAGACGTATTGATGACACAGCGACTAAGTCTACTCAACCTGCTGCACGCCAAATATATACTCAATTCTCTTCTATTGTTGATTCCTCTGGTGATCTTATTCATACCTGTCGTGACAGGAAAGTGGCCGCTGTTGATGGTATTGGGATTCATGCTGTTTACGGCTGGATGCCAATTTTTTCTGTTGTTTCAGCTTGCGGTTTACAACAAGCGCACGATCTCACTTACAAAAAGCCTTACCAATCGCGATGGCAACAATAACAGTCCTTGGCAAATTATTGTAACAATGATTACTTTTGCAGCTCCAATGGGTTTAATAGTATGTTTAAGGCTCTTCGTTTCAAATGGGGCCATATACGTAGTGCTTGCCGTTCTTGGAATATTATTTATTGCTGCAGAACCTCTGTGGATGAGGAATATCTATAGCCGAATGATGGCAAGAAAATATGAGAATCTATCTGGATTCCATTCTACCCGATTATCATAAAATCAATATAGTAAATGAAATTTGTAGGAATTATTCCAGCACGTTATGCCTCAACGCGTTTTCCAGGTAAACCTCTGGCACTCTTGGGAGGCAAAACCGTTATACAACGCGTTTATGAGCAAGTGGAAAAGTCGCTTGGCGCAGCTTACGTTGCAACTGACGATCAGCGCATTTTTGATCATGTTGAGTCGTTTGGGGGTAACGCGGTCATGACCTCAACTAAGCACAAGAGTGGTACTGACCGGATAGAAGAAGCCTTCACTAAAATAGGCGGCAAATGGGATGTTGTAGTTAACATTCAGGGTGACGAACCTTTCATCCAGCAAAGTCAGATTGCTGCTGTTTGTGATTGTTTCTCTGATCCCTCCACCCAAATAGCCACATTAGGGAAGCCCTTTGAGAGTATTGAGGCCGTCAATAATCCTAATTCTCCTAAGATTGTTACAGATAACAAGGGGTTTGCATTATACTTCTCGCGTAGTGTGATACCTTTCATCAGAGGGTATGAGGAGAAAGACTGGCTAAACCGTTTTCCTTTCCTTAAGCATCTTGGCATTTATGCGTACAAGGCTGATGTGTTGAAAGAAATCACTCAGTTGCCTCAGTCCTCTTTGGAAATTGCAGAGAGCCTGGAACAGCTCAGGTGGCTACAGAATGGCTATCGCATCCGTGTCGGCATTACAAATGTAGAGACAGTTGGAATAGATACCCCTCAGGACCTGGAAAGAGCAGAGCGTTTTCTTCTAATGCATGGTTAATTAACCGGGAAGAGTAGATCACTTTTCGAATTACGGCTATCTATTGCGGCCTGCTTCTGGCGGCCCATCAGCTTACATCTGCTTGCCGATGGGCTGGCATCTGTGGGCCAATGGGCAGGCTGATGGCGGCTACTGTGTTAAGACATTGATGACATGGGAATAGATAACAAGAGATAAAATCGAATCAAACCATCTGGCGCTACTCTTAAAAAAAACAAAATATTAGAGTAAAGTATTCTATTGCATAATGAGTTTTTGTAACTTTGCAAGAGATTAAACAGAAACGATATGAAGAAGTTTTTTTTGATAGCCGTAATGTTGCTTTCTTGCGTGACTTTCAGCTTCGCTCAGAGTGAGGCTAAAATCAAGTTTGACAAGCAAACATATGATTTTGGTACTTTTACCGTCAACAATCCAGTTCAAGAGGCTACGTTCAATTTTACAAATGAGGGCAAGTCTCCTTTGGTAATCAACCAAGTGGTGACGTCTTGCGGTTGCACAGTAGCCACATACACCAAAAAACCAATAGCTCCAGGCCAGGCCGGTGTGGTCAAGGTGAAGTATAATGGTACGGGAAGGTTTCCTTCACATATTAAGAAAATGATCACGGTAAGAACCAATGGCGTTCCCGAAATGGTTCGTCTGTATATTGAAGGCGAAATGGTCGAGAAAAAATAACTGATATAACAATACAACAAAAGGAGCGGGTACTGAACAGGGTGTTCGGTGCCCCTTCTTTTTTATGTTTTGTCTTAAAGTTGGATATGAATGAAATGCCATCGAGGTCTGCGGGACGTCTGATTAGCTGGAGAGTGCTTGTTTTTCGGAAAATTTTGATAGAAAAGTTTGCTTCTTTGCATATTATGATTTATTTTTGCACGTGGAAATAGTAACGAATCAATGAAAACAAAAAAAGCAATTTCTCTTAAAACCCTGACAAAAAGTTCCGCATGGGACATCCAGGAGAGTGACGTTTTCCGTTTGCTTGAAGAAGCGTCAAAAGATGCAGACTTCAAAGACAACCTGCGCCACTACACAGATATATTGAAAAGCGCCTTCGAGATCGAGACAATTGTCGTGGATAAGCCCGAGGTTGTTTCAAAGTATGAAGACCGGGGATTTAAAGTCGGCTTGGTGAAAGTCTGCGAGAATGTTAACGAGAAATGGGCTATAAAGAAGCGTCCCATTCTTCGGGTAACAGACTTGTCTTATGAGAACATTCATCACGTCTCAGCCCGACAGCTCGTTGAAGTGCTTGACCGCAACTTTGGCGGAGGATGGGAAAGTCTGCCTCAGAGCATTCAAGATATCATCGAATCAGGTTTTGACATCAGTACAACGACATTGCCGACCAGTCGCATTCATCGACCGGGAGGTATGTATGAGAAAAAGACCAATGATGGATATGAAGTTCTTGAAATTCCTAAAGGTACATGGACTGAGGCTATTTTTGTTAAGGCCAAACCTGAGGTCGAACGTCCCCGGATGAAATTCGACCAGGATGCGGTCAATAAGCGTGATGATCTGGATGAGGATTCTGATTTGGACAAGGATGAAGACTTGCCGGAGAACAACTTCAACGATCAGGATGAAGACGAGGATGCCATGGATGATGACAAGATTAATGAGGAAATCTATAGAACTCAACTCGACGAAGATCCCGTAGAATTATCCGATGATTTGAATCTCGAAGACGATGAAGGCGATGAGAATTATTAAATTCTAAGATCCTTGTCGGACAGAAAAAATTGAAAGGCGCAACCTGAGAATACAAGTTGCGCCTTTCTTTGTAGTGATGATACAGACGATAGTGCTCTATTAATCCAATTCGCCAGGGGCAAATGTCGTCGTGTTCCAGTCGCCTGTCTCCAGTCCCTTTTTGAGCCAGTACATGCGTTGTTGCGAAGTGCCATGGGTGAATGTTTCCGGCTGGCTGTACCCGCGTGCTTTCTCCTGCAAGTAATTGTCTCCAATTTTCTCTGCGCAATCAATAGCCTCCTCGATATCTCCATCTGAAAGGCTTGAATATTTCTCATTGTCGTAATGGGCCCAGCAACCGGCATAGTAGTCTGCTAAAAGTTCGAGTTTCACGCTGAGCTTGTTAGCTTCGATCTTGTTTACCTGGTCCATCTTGGCATGGCTTTTGGATAAGATACCCCGGAGATACTCCACGTGGTGACCTACTTCATGAGCTATGACGTAGGCGTAAGCGAAGTCAAGGTCGCCCTTTGCCTGAAGTCCCAGATCCTTGCGCATGGAAACAAAGAAGTCCAGATCGAGATAGAGCTTCTGATCCCCCGAGCAATAGAAAGGTCCCATCTGTGCGCTTCCTTGTCCGCAAGCTGTGTTAACACTGCCGGTGTAGAGGACCATTGTGGGATAAGTGTATTGCAAGCCATGTTGCTTGAATTGCTCGGTCCAAACATCTTCGGTACCAGCGAGGATCTGTTTGGAGAAGTCGGCCAGTTGCTGTTCTTCTTCAGTGAATGTGTGCTTTTCTCCAGTGCTCTCCTCCAGTTGGCCCTGGAGTTGCTGATTGGCAATATTGCTGACAAAGTCGGCGAGCCCTCCGCCATTCAGAAACGTAAGGAGCCCGATGAGGATAATTCCTCCGATTCCACCGACACCAATCTTTGTGCCAGTCGACATCCCTCTGACATCTTCAACGTTAGAGCTTTTCCTTCTTCCGTTTAGTTTCATCTTTTGTGTATGTGATAGTTTGGTTTCTACCGCAAAATTATGAAAAAACATTCAATTGACCATGAAAGGAGAGCTTTTTATATTGACATGTAACTTGGAGAAAATGCTATAACAAGAAAAGAGCAGGAAAAATTGTGGGTGATATATTTTTTTTGTACCTTTGCATGTCTTTAAAGCGAATATACATTACATTGCAATGAAAGTTTCTTATAAATGGCTTAAAGAATATGTCGACTTCAACTTGACACCGCAGCAGACAGCTGATGCGCTGACTTCTACGGGACTTGAGGTGGACTCTTTGGAGGAAGTTCAGTCTATTAAAGGTGGACTGAAGGGTTTGTATGTAGGTAAGGTGCTTACGTGTGTGCCTCATCCCAATTCTGACCATCTTCATGTCACGATGGTCGATCTTGGTAAGGGAGAGCCCCAACAGATTGTCTGTGGTGCACCCAATGTGGCAGCTGGGCAAAAGGTTATTGTTGCTGATTTAGGCTGCGTACTTTATGACGGCGATAAGGAGTTCACTATTAAGAAGTCTAAACTGCGCGGTGTGGAGTCATTTGGTATGATTTGCGCCGAGGATGAGATTGGTGTCGGTACAAGTCATGACGGTATCATAGTCTTGCCAGATGACGCTAAGATTGGACAGCCTGCCGCCGAGTATTATCATTTGGAAAGCGACTGGGTGATCGAAATCGATTTGACTGCCAATAGGGCAGATGCACTCAGTCATTATGGAGTCGCCAGGGATCTGTACGCTTGGTTGAAACAAAACGGCTATCAGACAAGCCTTCATCGTCCTGATTGCAGCAAGTTTGTCGTCGATAATGATGACCTGCCGATAGATGTGGAAATTGAGAACACAGATGCATGCAAGCGTTATGCTTGTGTGAGCATAACGGATTGTGATGTTAAGGAAAGTCCGGAATGGCTGCAAGAGAAGCTGCGCGTGGTGGGTCTTAGGCCGATAAATAACATTGTGGACATCACCAACTATATCATGCTGGCTTATGGACAACCCATGCATTGCTTTGATGCTGACATGGTAAAGGGGCATCGTATTGTAGTGAGAACTCAACCGGAAGGCACTCATTTTATGACTCTTGACGGCGAGGATCATGTGCTGAGTGAGCACGATTTGAGCATTTGCAATGCTGAGGAACCGATGTGTATTGCTGGTATTTTTGGCGGAAAGGGCAGTGGCACTTATGAGACAACCAGAAACGTTGTTCTTGAAAGTGCTTATTTCCATCCAACTTGGATTCGTAAGAGTGCCCGTCGCCACGGACTCTCTACAGAAGCAAGCTATCGCTTTGAGCGTGGCGTGGATCCCAACGGGACAATTTATGCCTTGAAACAGGCAGCCATTCTCTGTCGTGAGCTGGCATGTGGTAAAGTGAGTATGCAAATCAAGGATGTATATCCTGAGCCTCTGCCCAATTTTGATGTGCGTCTCAACTATGAATATTGTGACCGCCTAATAGGCAAGTGCCTTGGAGAGGAAACAATTAAGAATATCGCAACGAGCCTTGAGATGAAAATCCTGAAGGAAGACAATGATGGGCTTGATCTTGAGGTGCCGGCCTACAGAGTGGATGTTCGGCGTCCTTGTGATGTTGTTGAAGATATCTTGCGAATCTACGGATATAACAACGTGGAGATTCCAGCCATGCTAAAATCTTCTTTGACCGTAAAGGGCGATGAGGATTTGGAGCATAAGATGGAAAATGTCATCAGTGAGCAACTTGTCGGCGAAGGCTTCAATGAGATTTTGAACAATTCTCTGTCTCGTGTGTCTTATTATGAAGACGACAAGCTCAATGCCTATCCCTGGGCAAAGACTGTGAAGGTGATGAATCCTTTAAGCGTTGACTTGGGAGTGATGCGTCAGTCTATTCTTTTCGGAGGTCTTGAGAGTCTTGCCCGCAATATCAACCGGAAGAATTCCAATCTTAAATTTTTTGAGTTTGGAAACACATACTGCTATGACGAGGCCAGTCGTACGGAAGAGGCGCCGATTAAGGCCTACAAACAGTTTTATCATTTAGGCCTGTGGGTAACGGGCAATCATGTTCAGGGTTCTTGGATTCACGAGGATGTAAAGTCGAGCGTCTATGAATTGAAGGCGTATGTCTTGAACGTGTTGCGCCGTTTAGGACTTTCTGCAGGCGAGATCGTGGAGGATAAGGCTGATAATAATATTTTTGCTCACGCACTTGTCTTGAGAACCCGAAATGGAAAGACGCTTGCCGAGTATGGTGTGCTGGCTTATCAGTTGCTGAAAGAAAATGGTATCGAACAGCCAGTATTCTTCGCCGATTTGAATTGGACTAATCTGATGAAGCTTGCCCTTAAGCACAAGATCGAGTTTAAAGAGATTTCCAAATTCCCGCAAGTGAGCAGAGATTTGGCTTTGCTTGTAGACAAAGGCGTGGAGTTCGCAGAAATTGAAAAGATTGCTTACCAGACGGAGAAGAAGCTCTTGAAGAAAGTGGAGTTGTTTGACGTCTATGAAGGTAAGAATCTTCCTGTGGGTAAGAAGAGCTACGCGGTGAACTTTATCATTCAGGATGACAACCGTACACTAAACGACAAAGCCATCGAAGCCGTGATGAAAAAGCTTGTTGTCAATCTTAAAAACAAGTTGGGTGCAGAACTTAGATAATAAAGAAACAACATAAAACATAAAACAATACATCTCCAATGGGAAGAGCATTTGAATATCGCAAGGCTACAAAGCTGAAAAGATGGGGCCATATGGCCAGAACGTTCACAAAGTTAGGTAAAGAGATTGCTATCGCCGTGAAGGCGGGTGGTCCTGAGCCGGAGAACAATCCTCGTCTGCGTGCAATTATCGCTACATGTAAGCGCGAGAATATGCCTAAGGACAATATCTTACGCGCTATCAAGAACGCTATGGGTAAGGATCAGAGCGAATACAAGGAAGTGCCTTATGAGGGATATGGTCCTCATGGAGTGGCAATTTTTGTAGATGCTTTGACAGACAATACAACTCGTACCGTCGCCGATGTGAGATCTGTTTTTAACAAGTTCAACGGCAACTTGGGGACACAAGGCTCACTTAGCTTCCTTTTTGATCACAAGTGTGTGTTTACATTCAAGAAGAAAGACGATACGGACATGGATGATCTCATCCTCAATCTTATCGACTTCGGAGTGGATGATGAGTATGATCAAGATGAAGAAACGGGTGAAATCACGATTTATGGCGAACCGACAAGCTTTGGTGATATCCAAAAATATCTCGAAGATAATGGATATGAAATCACAAGTGCCGAATTCACACGTATTCCTACAGATTTGAAGGATGTGACTCCAGAGGAGCGTGAGACGATTGATAAGATGGTCGAACGCCTTGAGGACTTTGATGACGTTCAGAATGTCTATACGAATATGAAGCCTCTTGAGGAGGATGGAAACGCAGAATAATTCAGCTGTTATCCCATAGAACGAAAACACCCATCGCAACTTCTGACGGCGGTGGGTGTTTTCGTTTTATTATTTATTGGATTAACGACTTGCGAAAATCATTTGTTGTAATCTTTTGGGCCAAAACTCATATCTAATAGTACGTCTTGGGCGTTTTGTCCTGAGTGGAAAACATATCGGAAGGTGAATCCATCCTTTCTATAAAGTTGAACACTTGGGTTGTTCCTAACAGAGAGAAGGATAGCATCATGTAACTTCGTTTTATTCTTCTTGATCAGCTCTTTATTATCGGCCTTTCCAAAGAGAGTCTTCCAATAGACGAAGGTCTTCGTGTCACGATCGAAAGTCATGCTGTCGGTACGCTCGAAGTCCTTAACAGGCGTTGGACAGTATTTTCTTGTGAAATCCAAAGCCTCTTGAGCCGCCTGGTCACTCAAGCTTTTGTGGCATGAGGTTAGACAGGAAACAAGTGTGAAAAAAACAAATAATTTTTTCATTCAATGCTTTTATTTTGTGCAAAGATACCAATTAATAGCGAAAAAATTACTAAATTTGCAATTAAATTAAACTAACGAATGGATAATATAAGGAATTTCTGTATCATCGCTCACATTGATCATGGCAAGTCGACATTGGCAGACAGATTGCTGGAACGTACAAAGACGATTCAGATTACAGAGGGCCAGATGCTTGACAACATGGATTTGGAACGCGAACGTGGGATAACCATTAAGAGTCATGCCATTGAGATGGACTATACGGCAGAGGATGGTCGGAAATATATATTGAATCTGATAGACACTCCGGGACATGTCGACTTCTCTTATGAGGTGTCGCGAAGCATTGCGGCGTGTGAGGGTGCCTTGCTTGTAGTTGATGCTACCCAGGGGGTCCAGGCTCAGACAATATCCAATCTCTATATGGCATTGGAACACGACCTCGAAATTATACCTGTTGTAAACAAAATTGATATGCCTCAGGCTATGCCTGACGAGGTAGAAGACGAGATTGTGGAATTGCTTGGATGCGAGCGTGAGGAAATTATCCGCGCTTCGGGTAAGACCGGAGAGGGCGTAGACAAGATTTTGGAGGCTGTTGTAAAAAGGGTACAGCCACCTAAAGGCAATCCCAAAGCTCCTCTTCAGGCTTTGATCTTCGATTCCATCTTCAATAGCTTTAGAGGAGTGATAGTGCTCTGTAAGGTGGTGAATGGAGAAATTAAGAAGGGTGACAAAGTGAAATTCTTCAATACTGGTGAGGAATATGTTGCTGATGAGGTCGGTATGCTTAGAATGGATATGATTCCTTGTCCAAAACTCTCATGCGGCGAAGTGGGATATATCGTCAGTGGTATTAAGACTGCTACAGAGGTCAAAGTCGGTGACACGATAACTCATATGGACGAACCTTGTAAGGAAGCTATTGAAGGATTTCAGGAAGTGAAGCCCATGGTCTTTGCCGGTGTTTATCCCATTGACCCGACGGAGTACGAGAATTTAAGGTCCTCTTTGGAGAAATTACAACTAAACGATGCCTCTCTTACTTTCCAACCAGAGAGCAGCGTGGCACTTGGTTTTGGCTTCCGCTGTGGCTTTCTCGGTCTTCTGCACATGGAGATTGTCCAAGAGCGACTTGACCGTGAGTTTGATGTAGATGTGATTACCACAGTCCCTAACGTGTCGTATATGGTTTATGACAAGCAGGGTAATGTCACAGAAGTCCATAATCCTTCAGGCTTGCCCGATCAGACTTTGATTGATCATATCGAAGAACCATATATTCGTGCCACAATCATTACGGCAACAAATTATATTGGACCGATCATGAAGCTCTGCTTAGATAAGCGTGGCGAACTGATCAATCAGGAGTATGTCAGTGGCAATCGTGTGGAGTTGCATTTCCTTTTGCCCTTGGGCGAGATCGTGATCGATTTCTACGACAAGCTGAAGAGCATTTCGAAGGGTTATGCCTCTTTTGATTATCATTTGGATTCTTACCGTCCGTCAAAACTTGCGAAACTGGATATCCTCCTCAATGGTGAACCCGTTGATGCCCTTTCCACCCTTACTCATCAGGATAATGCCGTTACGTTGGGAAGAAGAATGTGCGAGAAGCTAAAAGATCTTATTCCCCGCCAGCAGTTTGATATTGCTATTCAGGCTGCTATAGGTTCTAAAATCATAGCCCGCGAGACTGTAAAGCAGGTCCGCAAGGATGTGCTGGCAAAATGTTACGGTGGCGATGTCAGTCGTAAACGAAAACTTTTGGAAAAGCAGAAAAAAGGTAAAAAACGTATGAAGCAGATTGGCAACGTGCAAGTTCCGCAGAAAGCATTCCTTGCCGTTTTAAAATTAGATTAGTGATGATTATATAGGAGGAACATGAAAATGAAAATTCAAGAATCTTCTACACGAGATATTGCGAGAGAGTTAGCCCGAAAATACAGTACAATGACTCATCATGAGCTCGATATTTTAGAGAGCATCATTGTTCCCATGCATTTCGCAAAGGGAGAGATGATTCTCAAAGACGGTGAGGTATGCCGAAATATTTATTATCTTGATCGAGGCTTAATTAGACAGTTCTATTTCAAGAATGGAAAGGAAGTTACAGAGCATTTGGGAGAAGACCACACCATCTTCATGTGCATTGAGAGCCTGTTTAAAGAAGAACCCTCCTCGTTGCAGGTGGAAGCGCTTGAGCCTTCCTCCATATTTGCCTTGCCAAAGGCTCAGCTTGAGCAGATTGCCATCACGAACGTCAATATCCAGATGCTTTATCGTAAAATACTGGAAGAGAGTCTGATTCTTTCCCAAATCCATGCAGACTTAGTTAGGTTTGAGTCTGCCCAAAGCCGCTATCGGAAGATGTGCAAGTTAAGCCCACAAGTTGTACTTCGTGCCCCTTTGGTTTATATTGCCAATTATCTCCAGATGTCTCCAGAGACCCTCTCAAGAGTGAGGACCGCTGAATTAAATTCTCAAGAATAATTCCAATATTTTAAATAAAAGACCTTGGATATTTCTCCAAGGTCTTTTATTTTCGCATAGCCTTAGGTGTTTAGAAACCTGTATCGATCTGATCGTCCCATAATGTGTTTACCGTAATGGTGAAGTTTACGTCCTGATCACCCGCTCCCGGTGTGCTGCCAAAGAAATTGCCACTGTAAGTAGTGACCTGGTTCTTGGCTATTGGTACTTCCTCAAAAGTCTTTTCGGTAATTGTCGCCCCAGAGGCGCTCAGAGCCGTGATTTTCATCTTCAAATATTCGGAATCGGTTTTTGGGAAGGTGTAAACCTCAAAGCTTGCCGGTTTGCCAATCATATCTGACGTCACAGGAATCTTAACGGTTTGCCGGCTGTTTACAATTCCAACTCCATTCTCGGCATCAAGGGTGCTGCTGCCGCCTGTATAGTAGAATTGCATGGTCTTTACATTTTCAGGGAGGTTGTCCTGTATGTTTAGCACGAATTTGCCAACTATTCGCTCAAGGCTTAGATTGACGTTTGTCGTAGTGCCGGATACGGTAAACGTCTGATTGCACCAAAAACTGTCCGTAACTTTGTTGTCTGGCATTGTTACTTTGTTTAGATCGTTGGCCAAACTGACGGCGCCATTACAGTTGTGGGCCAATACGACAACTTTGTAATTGCCATCGGCCAACTTCATAGTGATGTTACCAAAATTTGAGTCATCTGTTGTTTGTGTGACTTGGTCAACAATTGAACCGTTCTGATAAACGGCCAAAGTGATATGTGAGAAAGCTGTTTCTGTAGAACTTGGTGACTGTGTGGAAGACTTGGCCAAGACTCTGAACATAATGGGGTGACCTTCTTTCATTCCGGGAGTAGGCTCATCTACGTCAGACATCGCTTTCTCACAAGATGAAAAAGTTAAACAGAATAGGCAGCTCAACAAGAAAAATAGATAAGTTGTTCTTTTCATATATAAATGAGTTTTTGGTTATTATAGTTCCATCTGATACAGATTGCGCCTTGTTACGCATTGTATGGTACAAACCTATCATATTGCAAATATAGCTAATTTTTCTTTACACCGTATTGTTTTTGTCGATTTTTTTATATTATTTCCATCCTTTATTTTTGTTGAAGGACGATTTATACAGGTTTTGAAAAAAAGTTTCTAAAAAGTTTGGTGATTCGCCAAAAAAGTACTACCTTTGCAGTCGCTTACAAGAAACAAGGCTTCGTAGCTCAACTGAATAGAGCATCTGACTACGGATCAGAAGGTTCCGGGTTTGAATCCCAGCGAAGTCACTAAGATGTAAGTTGGCTCCGTAGCTCAACTGAATAGAGCATCTGACTACGGATCAGAAGGTTCCGGGTTTGAATCCCAGCGGAGTCACACAGTCGCCAGGTCACTTAAACAAGTGACTTGGCGATTTTAGTTTTCGAGTTGACTTATTAAGAATATAAGATGTCGGAAAACTTGTGATTAACCTTTCAATGATTGGTTTTGTTTTACAGAAAGTCCCATCTTTCTTTATCGGACAGTGAGACTTTCGTAGAGAGATTTCGTTATACAAAAAGCAATGGCCTGAACAATGAAACTCTCATAGTCCAGGCCATCGAATAGGTCTTACAAGATAAAGAACTATTCCTTTCTTTTCGTACATTCGTTCACGAGATAGACAATACTCATATAGGGTATGCCAGAATGGTATTGGAGACCGATCTCGCAAGTCCGACTATTACTGTAGCCGCGTTCAATGTGATTCATTTCAACTTGTGGGCGGAGTTTTCTAAGAGCATATCTGTTTAGTTCGGGATTTGTAAAACCCTTATCACCTGCAAAGGCGCAGCATCCGACTCCCTCCGGTACAAGGACATGGTGAGAGCACATACGTGCCAGATTGATAATACAATCTGCCAATTTCATTTCACGCATGGAGCATGTGACGTGAATGGCTATGGGCCGCTCTAAGGGATGAAAAACCAGTCGGTCCTTTAGAAATTTGGTGATAAACTCAGCGGGTTCATAGAGAGTCATACGGTTTATGCATTTGCGTAGTCTATGCAGGCATGGACTTTGGTCGCAAATCACAGGGTATCGGCCGTGTTGGGAGGCTTCCCAAAGTGCGTCGTCAACTTCTTTGGCCTTTCGGTCGGCAATATCGATCATACCTTTGCTTTCCCAGATCTGCCCGCAGCATAAGTTTTTCATATTATTAGGAAAGATTACCTCATAGCCAGCTTTGTTGCAAAGCTCGACGAGTTCCCTTACAAGGGGTTGTTTAACAGGAGCGTCTTTAGTCAACCCTAATGTCTGATTGAGGCAACTCGGGAGATATACCACTTTCAGTGTTTGTTCTTCTTGGTGAAAGTCTTTCCTGTCGGGCTGTGGAAGGGCGTTGGGGATAGCTGGCGTCCAAAGGGGGATCCCTGCCTTGTGAAGCGCTTTGCATATCGAACCCATAGCTTTTTCACCTAAGAGATATCTCCCCATAGAGGCAGTATTGAGAAGCAAACGAACGTCATTCTTCATCGATGACATGTGTTGTGATGAGAAATCCCCCAAATGATACCCCAACTTGTTATGCATCATGTTATCTTGCCGGATAAAATGCGTCAAGTCGCCCGTATTGATATGCATTGGGCATGAGGTGGCGCACAATCCGTCTGCGGCACAGGTGGTATCTCCATAATAATGATAAAGTTTCGACAGCTGTTCTAAGCGACTGTCTGGATCACCATAAGTAGCAAGGTCGCATATTTCACGTTGTACGGCGATGCGCATACGAGACGAGAGAGTCAGCCCGCACGATACACAGTTGATTTCACAGAAGCCACATTCAATACATTTATTGGCCCTCTTTACACCTTCCAGCATTTCTTTGATCGAGATGTTGGGATGAAGACCCTCGATCTTTGAGAAGTCATAATCCAGCACTGGCAAAGGCTTGAGGTGCTCAATGAAGCAGTTTGGATCATGATTAAAGATGACACCAGGATTGAGTAAGTGATCAGGATCGAATATGTCTTTCAGTTCACACATGACCTGATAGGCTTCTTCGCCCCATTCGTATTTCACGAAGGGTGCCATGTTGCGGCCGGTGCCATGCTCAGCCTTCAATGACCCGTCATACTCCTCAATTACCAATCGGGCCACATCGTGCATCATCTTGCTGTAGCGACTCACTTCTTCCTTGCTTTGGAAACTTTGGTTGAGGATAAAGTGATAGTTGCCTTCAAAAGCGTGTCCGTAGATACAGGCGTCGGCATAACCATGGTCGGCGATCAGCTTTTGCAGTTTCACAGTTGCTTCCGGTAAATCCTTAATATGAAATGCAACGTCTTCAATCAGGCAACTTGTCCCGACTGGGCGAGTGCCACCAACTGCAGGAAAAATACCTGAGCGGATAGACCAATATTTGCCGTAAACGGCTGGGTCGTCGGTGAAAGATACCGGCTGGTAAAGGTTGAACTTGCTGAGACAATCTGAAAGGATGGCCATATTTTGTTCCAGTTCTTTGCGCGTTGACGCTTTTGTCTCGGTAAGGATGGCCGTCAAGTTGTGGTAGTCGCCGGGTCTTACCCCGTTCACCTTTCCTGCGTCTACATCATTTTTGTATTGTTCGTAAACCGGGTCGTTCACAGATTCCAAGGATTTGTAGTCGAGCATCTCTGCTGCTTTAACCATTAGATCCTCGGCGCTAATACTCAAGTCTTCTTTTGGTCCTTTGATTTTTTTCAATTTTACGACGGCATGGCAACTTTCTTTCATGTTCATGAAATAGATCATTGCAGAGGCTCTGAAAGGATATAGCTTCAAAGTTTTCATGCGGAATCCCGCAAGGAAGGCTAAAGTTCCCTCGCTCCCCACGATACTGTGAGCTATGATGTCGAACGGGTCTTCAAGTTCTGCCAGTGGGCGTATGTTGAGGCCGGTAACATTCTTTATACTATATTTATACTTGATTCTATTGCATAGCTTGGAATTGCTTTGTACCTTATCGCGCAATTGTTCAATTCTTCTAATAAAATTCTGGTGAGTTTTACTAAAAGAGTCTCTGCTTGCCTTATCTGCCGTATCGAGTAATGTGCCGTCGGTAAGGATGATACGCGCAGAGATCAGCATGTTGTCGCTGTTGGCATGTACGCCACAGCTCATGCCAGACGCGTTATTGCACACAATGCCGCCCACCATGGCGCTGTTTACAGATGCTGGGTCTGGAGGAAACACTCGGCCGAGAGGAGAAAGAATCTCATTGACCCGTCCGCCTGTGAGACCAGGTTGAAGGTTGATAATGGATCCGTCATCGTTCAGTTGATAACCCTCCCAGTTCTTTCCCGCGACGATGAGGATAGAATCACTGAGACTTTGGCCGGAGAGAGATGTGCCGGCCGCACGAAAGGTGAATGGAAGATGATGGACCGAGCATAATCGAACTATTTGCTGTATTTGTTCTTCGCTATCCGAACGAATCACTATTCGTGGTGTGATACGGTAGAAACTGGCATCCGTACCCCAGGCTAACGTGCGTAGAGGGTCAGTGTATATCTGATTCTTTGGGATAAATCCAATCAAATCAGTAAGAAAATCATCATATTTTGTTTTGTTCATTTGTGACAGGCTAAAAGTCGTGTATATGTTTCCGCTTCAAAATTACAAAAAAAATGTGAGAGGATATGATTATTGAAGTTCTTTTTTGTTCCAATATTGCTATTGTAGCATTCTAAAAATAAAGATTGGTTTCCGGCTTCCTTTTGACAGCGCGTAGGCTGACCGCTGGTCCCCGCCAGCTGCCAAAGGCCGTTCCCCGGGCGATGTCTATATGCCGATATGAATGTTGTTGTTTTGAAAAGCCATTATATGGTGGTTTGAAGAGAGCTCTTTTTTTCCTTGACAGAGTCATCTCCTTGACCTGTTTCTTCCATCTCTATGAAAAAAACTAAAAATAAGGTCTAAGTTTTTTCGGTCGGCATTTAATGTGTATCTTTGCAGTCGGAAACAAGAAATCGTTAACGATATGAGATATGGTATCATTGCAGCCGGCGAAGGGAGCCGGCTGGCTGAGGAGGGTATCGCGGTACCAAAACCCTTGGTGAAAATTCAGGACGAAACACTTATAGACAGACTCATCCGCATTTTTATTCATCATGGAGCGGAAGAGGTAGATGTGATCTGCAATGGACTTACTCCCCTTGTTGCTGACCACTTGCGGGAACTTGAGCGTCGTGGGCTGGATGGGAAAGAGGTTCCCTTGCGTTGGATTCAGCAGACTACGCCCAGTTCGATGCATAGTTTCTACGCTCTTAGTCACATTATGGGCTCGGGGCCCTTCGTGCTTACTACTGTGGACACAATCTTCCGCGAATGTGAGTTCGCCGATTATGTGACCTCCTTCAGAAAGGCTTTGACAGCAGGTTACGATGGGTTGATGGGTGTCACAGACTATATTGACGATGAGAAGCCCCTTTACGTGGGAACCGATGCCGATATGAACGTCACCGGCTTCTTCGACACCAACAATCCCCCGTGTACTTATATCTCGGGTGGTATTTATGGGCTGACTCCCCGTGCTTTCGATACCCTCGAAGGCTGTATGGCGCGCGGTGAAAGCCGGATGCGTAACTTCCAGCGGGCCCTATTGCGTGACGGGCAGCAACTGAAGGCTTTCTGTTTCTCTAAGGTTCTTGACATAGATCATAAAAGTGATATCCAGAAAGCGGAGGAATTCTTGGCATGAGGGTAATTGGAGTTAGACGCGACGACGTGTTCTCGCCCAATTGTGTGGAAAAGGATCGTGCTATTTTGCAGCAGACTCTCGATATCCTTAGGAGTGAGGGATGGACAACGACACTATTGGACGAGTACAAGCTGAGTTTGGTTGACAAGGCTGATCTCTATCTAACCATGGCGCGCAGCAAGCCGGCTCTCGATGTGCTTAATGCGTTGGAGCAGGAGGGACGGAGGGTGATCAATCGGTCTGTTGGCGTTGGCAACTGCCAGCGCAGACAGCTGGAGAAGTTGATGCGGAAACACGGTATTCCTATGCCCCCCGAGAATACGGGTAATGGATATTGGCTTAAACGTGGCGATGCTGCCGCACAAAGCAAGGATGATGTAGTGTACTGTCGTGATGAAAACTCCCTTCAGAAGGCTATAGAGGCTTTTCACAGCCGTGGCATTGAAGACTACGTGGTCAGCGCTCACGTCAAGGGAGATCTACTGAAGTTTTATGGTGTAACAGGCGGATTTTTCCGCTATTTCTATCCCACAGACGATGGCGACACAAAGTTTGGTGACGAGGAAATTAATGGCTGCTCCCATCATTTTCCTTTCTGCGAGGATGACCTGCGGACTGACGTGGAGCGGCTTGCACGCATTGTTGGACTTGACATCTTTGGCGGCGACGCTATAGTGAATGCTCAAGGAGAATATTTTATAATTGATTTTAACGACTGGCCTAGTTTTTCCCGCTGTAGAGCGGAGGCAGCAAAGGCCATCGCCCAATTGGCTTAGTAAAATGAATAGCAACACTTTCACTCAACTATTAAAAGAATCCTTCAAATCTAACGACACGGAAGAGTGGCTCGACGTGCATTTCACGCGGCCCATCGGTCTGGTGTTTGCTTTAATGTGGAACCGGCTCGGCATTCATCCCAACGTTATTACCGTGATTTCTATTTTTTTAGGAGCCGCTGCCGGCTGGTTTTTCCATTATACCGACCTCAGTCATAACTTGTTGGCCGTGGGGCTGCTGATGCTTGCCAATTTCTGTGACTCTACCGACGGGCAGATGGCCCGCTTGTCTAATAAACGCACACTTCTTGGACGTGCCCTGGATGGCTTTTCAGGCGACGTTTGGTTTTTGTGTATTTATGTCGCGTTGGCTGTACGTCTGTCAGATCAGAACATTCCAGGCTTAGATGCCCAATGGGGCTGGCTGGCTTGGGTGCTTTGCCTGGTAGCAGGGTTGCTTTGCCATTCGCCGCAGAGTTCATTAGCAGACTACTATCGTCAGATTCATCTCTATTTCCTTAAGGGCAAGGAGGGAAGTGAGCTTGACAACGCTGCCGCCCAGCAGGCGCATCACGACGCATTGCCACGCAATGACTGGTTTGGACGTTTATTTTATAGCAACTATGGTCGTTACTGTAAGAGCCAAGAGCGTCGCACGCCCAAGTTCCAGCGCTTCTTCAGCATTTGGACAGCAGGCAAAGGAACATCCGCACAGCGGGCAGCAGTCAGAGAGGATTTGCTTTCCTGTAGCCGTCCCTTGATGCCCTTCACTAACATCCTAACTTTCAACACCCGTGCCATCGTGCTTTATGTCGGCGCTTTGCTCAATGTGGTGTGGATTTATCCGGCCTTTGAGATTATCGTCATGACATTCCTCTATCTTTATATGCATAAGACCCATGAGGCTATGTGCGAACGGCTCACCCAACAATTGGAAAAAGCATGAAAGAAACTTTGAATCCAGCAGACCGGCTAAGGTCGCATTCCTGCAACGAGCCTAAGGGCTATATTTTTGATTATGGAGGAACGCTTGACACCTGTGGTAATCACTGGGGGATGGTGTTATGGCATGGCTACCAGCGCCATGACATTCCTGTGACAGAGGATGAATTCCGAGAGGCCTATGTTTTTGCCGAGCGCAAGCTGGGTCGTGAGCCCATAATCAAGCCGGACTTCACTTTCCGCAAAACATTGGCAACGAAGCTGAGATTGGAAATGGGGTATTTGCAAGCAAAAGGCATGTGGGACGTCGGCCAATTTTCGCTTGAGCACGAGCTGGCACAAGTGCTTGACGATCTTTATTCCGGTGTGAAGGCTACGACGGCTCACAGTCGGGAAGTGCTTGAGAAGCTAAGACAGCGTTGCCCGATGGTGCTTGTGAGCAATTTCTACGGCAATATCCATCAGGTACTCGACGAGTTTGATCTTGACGGTCTTTTCGACAGCATAATAGAGTCGGCTGTGGTGGGTGTACGCAAGCCCGATCCTGCTATTTTCACCTTGGGAGTGAAAGCCCTTGGGATGGCAGCGGAGGACACAGTCGTCGTCGGCGACAGCTACACTAAGGATATCGTTCCCGCGCATGCTGCAGGTTGTCATACCGTATGGTTCAAAGGTGAGGCCTGGACCGAAGAGATCTTTGATGAGAGTATTCCAGACCGGATTATCACCGACTTATCTGATTTGTTATGAGAAATTTTCTATTCCGCACCTTTGGCATTTCCTTTCTTTTGCTGACACTGGCTTTTCGAGTTAGTGCCCAGACGATAGAAGGATATGTCATTGATGCCCAGACTAAGGATACACTGATGTTTCCCAGTGCTTCCTATAAAGGTAATCATGTGGCCGTGAGCGGAAATGCTCTTGGCCATTATGCCATAGCCCGTCACGAAGGCTGGTATCTTACTTTCTCGGCCGTGGGGTATGAGTCGCGGCGCATCCTGATAAAAAAGAGTACTCCGACGAGGCTTGATGTGAAGTTACGGCCGGTAAGCCAGCAACTCAATGAAGTGAAGATTGTAGCCCGTAAAGGAAAATATTCCCGCAAGGACAACCCTGCAGTGGAACTTATGAAGCGGGTGATCGCCGCCAAGAAAAAGACGGACTTGCGTAATCATGACTTCTTGCAGTTTGATAAATACCAGAAACTTACCTTGGCCTTAAACGATATTAAGCCCGAGCAGCTCGATACGGGTTACTTCGCTAAGAAGCCTTGGCTAAAGGAACAAATTGAACGCAGCCCATACAATAACAAACTCATCTTACCAGTGTCGGTAGATGAGACCGTGACGAAGTGTTTATATCGCAAGGATCCCAAACAAGATAAGGACATTGTTTTGGGCCAGAATTCGACGGGTATCAACCAGATGATCCAAACTGGCGATATTCTGAATGTGGCCATGAAGGACGTCTTCACCGATGTAGATATCTACGAGGACTACGTAAGACTGTTGCAATATCCTTTCCCCAGTCCCATTGGCAAAACTGCGATCAGTTTCTATCATTATTATATTCAGGACACGGTCTATGTGGACAACGACCGTTGTTATCATCTTCAGTTCATCCCAGCCAATCTTCAAGATTTTGGTTTTAGAGGCGAACTCTATGTGCTGGCTGATTCATCGCTGCACGTGAAGCGCTGCGATTTGACGATCCCCAAGCGTAGTGACGTGAATTTTGTCGAGAATTTGCAAATTTCACAGTCTTATACGCGTCTTCCTGATGGCGAGTGGGCGCTTTCAAGCGATGATATGATTGTGGAGATGAAGGTAGCATCGTTTCTCTCCAAGGTGCTCGTCACTCGCGTCACCCGGATGAGCGACTACTCCTTTACCCCCATCCAGGCCCAACTCTTCAAGGGGAAAGCCAAAGTGAAGCGCGAGGCCAACTCGATGATGCGGGATGAGGCTTTCTGGAACCAATATCGTACAGTGGAACTTACAAAGGGCGAAAGCAGCATGGATGCCTTTATTCATCGTATAGAGCAGTTGAAGGGATTTAAATATTTTATTTTCGGGGCAAAGGCACTCATAGAGAACTTTGTGGAAACCGGAGGCCAGCGTCATCCCAGTAAAGTGGATATTGGGCCTATCAACACTATGCTGACGAAAAATTTTATAGATGGGCTTCGCACCCGACTCAGCGCGCAGACCACAGCTAATCTGAGCAAGCATTGGTTTGCGTCGGGGTATTACGCTCATGGATGGTCTTCGAATAAAAACTATTATAAGGCAGACCTCACTTACTCTTTCAATAAGAAGGACTATTTGCCGCGTGAGTTTCCAAAGCGTACCCTCAGTTTTACCTCTACCTATGATGTCATGTCGCCTTCTGACAAGTTTGTCAATACCGACAAGGATAACGTGTTCACTGCATTCAAGTGGGCCACTGTAGATAAGATGATGTTTTACAACCAGCAGCAACTCAAGTTTGAATGGGAAGAAGAGTGGGGCATGTCTTATACTGTGACGTTGAAAATGGAGGGCAATGAAGCGGCCGGCCGCATGAACTTCCAGCATCTGTCGGATATAGCTGCCGGTGCACCAACACTCAGCGAACAGTTGGCTGCAATGAGCAACTACGCTGCCGGCGACTTTTTGCACAACGGAAAGATGCGCACTACCGAACTTGGCGTTCGGTTGCAGTTGGCTCCCGGTCGCACTTACATCAATACCAAACAGCGCCGTTTGCCCATCAACCTTGACGCTCCTGTGTTTACCCTGGGTCACACTATGGGTTTCAAAGGATTCCTTGGTGGAGAATACAGATACAACTTTAGTGAGGCGAGTATCTATAAACGCTTCTGGATGGGATCCTGGGGAAAAATAGACGCATATGTTAAGGCAGGAGCACAGTGGAATACAGTGCCCTATCCGCTCCTATGTATGCCTGCAGCCAATCTGAGTTATATCTTGGAGGACGAGACGTTCAACTTAGTGAACAATATGGAGTTTCTAAATGACCGCTATCTCAGTGCCGATGTAAGCTGGGATCTTAATGGAAAGATCTTCAACCGTATTCCGTTGCTAAAGAAACTCAAATGGAGGGAATATATTGGCGCAAAGATGCTATGGGGCAAGCTTACTAACAAGAATAATCCCTACCTGGAGCAAAATCACAACAGCAATGTGCTGATGGAGTTCCCCGAGGGATGTTATGTGATGGATCCTCACAAACCTTATTTTGAAATTGTCGCCGGAGTACACAACATATTCAAGCTGTTGCATGTTGAGTATGTAAGGAGATTAAACTATAATGAGTTGCCTACCGCAAGGAAGCATGGCATCAGATTTATGGTACGACTCACTTTCTGATTCCTCTGCAATCGATGGAGGAAAACTAACTTTTTGCAGATGTTTATTATTGCAGATCATCAAGACATCACACGACTGGGGCTGACATACGTCATTGAGCGTATGTCGGCCTCTGCCGTACAAATTGCAGGGAACAAGGAGCAACTCATCGAGTGTCTAAAGCAGGCGCCCGATGGGGTTGTTGTCTGTGACTATACCCAGTTTGATTTCACTGGTCCCGAGGAACTGATCATTATTGTTGATAGATTCTCCAGTAGCCATTGGCTGTTATTCAGCGAAGAACTGAGCACTGATTTTGTGCGGATGGTGACAGCAAGTTCTGCCCGAATCGGCATTTTGCTCAAAAGCTGTATGCAGGAGGAGATTGAGCAGGCTCTTGACTTCGCGCATAAAGGCAGACGCTATATTTGCCAGGAGATGATGGAATTGCTGTTGTCACCAGACCAGGAAGGACTGGAAACTGTAGGACTGACTAAAACAGAAAAAGACATCCTTCGTGATATCGCTTTGGGGATGACAACGAAGGAAATTGCCGAAAGGCGTAGCTCAAGTTTTCACACTGTTAATACCCACCGAAAAAATATATTCCGTAAACTCGGCGTAAACAATGTGCATGAGGCTACGAAATACGCTTTCAAGGCGGGTCTTGTGGATGCAGCTGAATATTATATTTAGTTAGAAGAGGTCGTTTGGGCTGTCTGTTCTGTTGAGGGAAATCAGGAATGCCTGCCAGATAGACTATCTCTCTTTCTACTTTATGTTTTCTCCAGGGGAGGCGCTGAGCGACACCTTTACGTATTCAAATCCCATGCTTTTTAGAATGTTGGAAAACTGTATTCTGGCATTCTCACTCGCGGTCTGGATGTTGGCCGGCGTGTAGCACCGTGCATACATCGCATCGTATGCTTTTTGATAGAGAGCCTCACGATCTGCTTGCTTCCATGTTCCTTCTTCATAAAAAGATTTGGTGCGGGCTTCATCAATGAAATCAGAATCGAGAAGTTTAACGGGTGGTAGGGTGGCAATCACTGTGTCACCTTCCATATGCAGCCATCCGGAGTGGACTTCGTGCATGTTGATGCCCAGACGTATGGTACCATAGTATATGCGGACAAGTCGATTGTCGCCGAAAAAACCGTGGCTGACAGTGTCGATGAGCTCCTCGTCCGCAATAGAGAGAAACTCCCATTCTCCAATGTCCTCAAGTGACTTAATTTGGGTGGGAGAGACAACGGTGTGTTTAGCGTCGTTCACTCCAATATGATTGTCGCTGTCCGCATTTCGTATGACAAGAAAAAGAACAACGATTAAGATCAAGACTGTGAAGGCAGCTGTCAGAGTTGTCTGTAAGCTGCCTGTTGCAGATTTTAAAGTGAGTCTGAACAACTGGTGAAAGAGTGAAGGACGCCTGTTTGAGTGGTCGTTGTGGTTATGATGATTTTGGAAATTATCTGTTCTCATTTTGCATAAGTTGTTTGATTTCGTCAACTGTGTAGTCTTGCTTCCGGAATGTAATCGTCACGTCTTTCTCGTCGAACCCCAAAGCCGTACACAGAGGAATGATGATCCTGGCAGCACTGGTTCTTGACTGTTCGATGATGCGCAGTTGTGGAATGTCTGCTACCAGGGCCTCGCGCCCCTGTTGTTCGATAGCTGTGAGTTCTTTGTCGGTGTAGTTCTTACGCAATAAAGCCACGTATGAGGACACTTCTTTGTGGTCGATTTTTGTAGCCGTCACAACGAGTTGTGGGTCAGGCAGAATGATTTCAATTTTCTTCCCGTTTCGGTGTATGCTTGCTTCTGTAACCTTCTCCATGTCCACGTAAGCTTTCACGGTAGCGTCCATGGGAATGGCAATTTGACGGGAACCGAAAGGCAAATTCACCGAGAACTTGCTGTTCAGAAAACTGCCGCTGAGCTGCTTTGCATCACTTTGTGTGATGATCTTGTGGATGCGACATTCAGCCGTATAGAGTCTGGAGTCTTTCTGTATCTGGCTCACGAGCATAGGTATGGTGTCGATATCCGTATGCTTCTCCACCGGCTTCTCAGCTTTAGAGCACGATAAGAGCATTGTGATGGCCATCAGGATGACGGGAATATATTTCCTCATGAAGAAATGTTTTATATTGTTTCAAGGCAAAGTTACGAAATTTCTCACAAACGCCTCGACTTTTGGCAGAATTCTTGTCTTGCTCTGTCGCAAATTGTGTAGTCGGGAGAATTTTCGTCTGAGTCTTTGCTGAAAAACACTCCTTTCCATCAGCATTGTTATAGATTTTTTTAGTAACTTTGTGCCAAATATACAGATGGATGAGAAAGAATAAGATTACACTCTTTTTGATTCTTTGTGCTGGATTGGCACTTGTCTCCTGCAAGAAAAAGCAGGAAGACCCGACTATCATTATCCACAAGGCTGAAGTGAAGAAGCCACACGGCACAGAGAAAGTGGGCGACCAGTCCAGAAATTATGACTTTCAGTGGTTGGGTGCAAAATACAAAGCCGTTGTTGTGCGTAAGGCCGATACATCTCTTCCTGTAGCTACTGACGATGAGGGAAAGAAATACTACGACAACCAAATCGAAGTCAAGATATTGCGTGCTGATGGCAGTATATTCTTCAGCCACGTTTTTACAAAGGGTGATTTTGAAGAGAGTCTCGAAGAACGTACGAAGCGAAATGGAGTGCTCTACAGTATGATTTTTGTGAAGGCCGAAGGAGATGACTTGGAAATGAAAGCCAGTGTAGGTTCGCCTGATCAGATGAGTAGTGACGATTATGTTACCTTCACAGTGAAAGTGTCGCGAATGGGTGCCTTAAGCGTGTCGAAGGACCAACAATTAGATACCAACGACGAAGGGACAGAAGGTGATATGGGTGATTAACATCAAAAAATAAAATAAATCATGAAACTAATGACCATGCTTCAGGCATATCCTTTTGATGAGTTAATGCCTGTGATAAATGAAATGTTTCCCGGAACGAAAAAGTATAAGGAAGAGTTGCGCTTGGGCTACGACTTAATGATGGCCATGAAGCCTGTGCCATCCAAAAAGTCTATTCGTTATGAGGTGATGTCTGCACCGGGCGGCGATATGTCTTATATTGGTGCGCCTGACAGTTGTTTCACTACGACGTGGGAAGTCTGCCTGGGCAAGGAAGTAAGCCGTGGTAAGGGTGTAACTCTCGACGATGCGGAGATTATCAGCAATTGCTTTGTTAACATGTGTCTTCAGGGACGCTATCCCAAAGAATTTGAGGCTGCTCATAGAAAACTTATGACCAATGCATAATTCATAATTTCAAAACTTGCTGCTATCGTTTTGTAATATATCAGTAGCAATGAATAAGACAACAAGATAAGGCTTAGTCGAATATGCGATTAAGCCTTATCTTGTATGGGCACGTAGCGAGGGGAGTATGGGCAGGAATTCTTATTGTTGTCTCATCTTCCGAAGCCTTTGATGTGTTCTCTCACTTTCATGCAGGGCTGTAGTCACCGTTGTCAAAACGCGTTCGTTTCTTTTTGCTATGAAGAGCATTTCCGCCGTAGCCTGTTATCCCCCCACATCATTTTCAATTCTAAGCTGCTCCTTTTTCTCTCCACGTTCATCCAGCGTCTTCTTGGACAGAAGTGGATATTTTTTTTTATTTTGGAAAGTCTTTTGTCCGTGCATCGAGAACTCGCTGTTGATGTCTGCAAATAGGGCTTTTGATCTCAGCTCCCATTTAGGGGCCGGATGGCTTCCATTTGTGGGCCTGTAAGCTGCCAAATGTGGTCTTTTCGGGCCTTAAATGCAAGCGGAGATGGAAAAATGTTGAGCTTTTAAAGTTAGCGCAGACAGCCTGGTTGACGATTTTCTTCTTATGTACTACTGGGTAAAATAGGATGATAAAAAAAGCCGACCAAACTTGGTCAGCTCTTATATTAAGTATCAAAATGGGCTTGTTCTTAATCTTAAAGGTCTGCTTACATATCCTAAGCGAAAGCTCAGAAAAATGTGCTATTAACCAATTAATCTCTACTTGGCAGTGAGGTGTCAGAACTTAGCCATCTTGATTGCGTCAACAGCACATTCTTCGCCTTTGTTTCCAAGTTTGCCTCCGCTGCGGTCTTTAGCCTGCTGAAGGTCGTTGACTGTAAGCAGGCCATAGATAACGGGGATGTTTTGGCTGGCGTTGAGACGGGCTATGCCGTAGGTGACACCTTCACAAATATAGTCGAAGTGAGGTGTTTCTCCTTTGATTACGCATCCCAAGATGATTACGGCATCGAATCCGTCGTTCTTGCAGAGCTGCTGGGCACCGTAAATGAGTTCAAAACTTCCCGGAACCGTCTTGACGTGGATATTCTCTGTTAGAGCTCCATGCTTTTCCAAAGTCTGCACGGCACCGTTGAGAAGTGCGCTTGTGATTTCCTTGTTCCATTCAGCAACAACGATGCCAAAGCACATGTTACTCGCATCGGGAACTAAGACGTTGTCGTTGTCTGAGAGAAGATGTAAAGCCGTTGCCATAATTTTTCGTCGTTTCTTACTTATCTTGAAGCACGCTCAATGTAGGCATCAATTTGCTTAGTCTGAACCGTGTAGGAATTGAGGTAGTCTTTCTTTATCTTCTGATAGATCTCTAAAGCATCAGCTTTCTTTCCCTGACTCTCCAGTACTTCTCCAGCCTGCAGCAGATAATGGGGAGAAAGCGTGTTGTTGACTCCATCTTTTGAAGCCTTGTCGGCCATGCTTGCAGCTTTTTTGAAGCATTCCACCGCTTTGTCCAGCTGATTGATATGAGCGTAGGCATTGCCTAAAGCATCCACAGCGTTGGGACTGATGATGGCATCGCTTGATGTGTCGAAGCTTTCAAGATAGTTGACAGCCTCCTGCCATTTGCCGAGGTTAGCCTCGCAAAGTCCAGCGTAAAGATTTGCAAGATTACCAGCGTCGGTGCTGCTGTAGTCATCTGCGATACGCTTGAATCCCGCAAAGGTAGCCCCGTCTCCGTTGAGTGCCTTGTCAAATTGCTCTGCCATGAAATACTCTTGCCCTTTTGCCAACTCTGTGCTGGCCTTATTCTCGCGGGGGACTGAAACATACTGATGATAAAGATACCAGCCAAGTCCTAAGACCACCACTGCGACAATGGCGCCAATAACGTACTTTCTGTTTTTATTTACAAATGCTTCTGCTGCGGAAAATTGTTCATTCTGGTCTTGCTCCAGATTCGATTTCTTAGCCATTTATTTTTATTTTTTTGTTGTTTTCAATTTTGTCTCTTCTGCTTTCGCAAAAAACATGATGAACCTCTTTGAGATTCAGCGTGGCAAAATTAGTGAATTTATTGCAGATATTGAAATTTATTTCCTACTTTTTTGTTTTTCAATATTAAATCGTGTAACTTTGCATAACATTTTTATTTATGGTACTTAAAAATATTAGCATAATCAATTTTAAGAACTTGCAGCAAGTAAATCTTGACCTGTCATCCAAGATCAATTGCCTTATCGGGCCGAATGGAGTGGGGAAGACTAACTTTCTGGATGCCATCTATTATATGTCCTTTTGCCACAGCTGTAACAATCCGATAGATTCTCAGGTAATCAGCCACGGACAGCCATTCTTTGTGCTTGAAGGTAACTATGAGAATGAACAAGGGGAAGAGGCTGACGTTTACGTTGGCATGAAACGCGGGACAAAAAAGCATTTCAAATTTAACAAGAAGGAGTACAGAAGGCTTGCGGATCATATAGGTTTGATTCCTTTAATCATGGTATCTCCTGCCGACAGTTCGCTGATTTCTGGTGGCAGTGAAGAACGGAGGAAACTGATGGACGTTGTTATTTCACAGTGTGACCGTTCTTACATGGAAGCCTTGATTAATTACAATAAAGCCCTTCAGCAACGCAACAGCCTTCTGAAGATGGAAGATGAACCAGACTCCGAACTGCTTGATATCTGGGAAGGGGAGATGGCAAAGAACGGTGAAGTGATCTATCGGTTGCGTGAGGAATTTGTGAATGCCCTGCTGCCCGTTTTCCAGACTATTTATCGCCGGATTTCCAACGACAGAGAGCAGGTGACTTTGAACTATGTATCCCATGGTCAACGTGGGCCGTTGCTCGACGTCATTCGCCGCGACAGGGCTAAAGATCGAATTGTCGGGTTTTCGCTGCATGGTGTGCATCGGGATGATCTTGAAATGATGATCAATGGTTTCCCTATTAAGAAGGAAGGCAGTCAGGGACAATGTAAGACTTATGCTTTGGCTTTGAAACTGGCGCAGTTTGATATGCTTAGACGAACAGTGTCGAATACAACGCCATTACTTTTGCTCGACGATATTTTTGACAAGCTTGATGCAAAGCGGGTGGAGCAGATCGTGCAACTTGTTGCCGGAAACACTTTTGGACAGATATTCATCACTGATACAAATAGAGACTATCTTGACAATATCCTCAGCCATTCCGGTTTCGACTACAAATTGTTTGATGTAGAGAATGGTCGGATAGAAGAACGAAAAGATGAATAAAAAGGAGGAAGTATGCAAAAACGTGAAGTGAAGAGTCTTGCTGAACTGCTTCCACAGTTTCTTCGAGACGAGGGGCTTGAGACGCCGTTGATGCAAAAGCGCATTGTTGACAAGTGGGATGTCGTAGTAGGACCGTCGGTGGCCCGATATACAACTAAGAAATATATCAGCAATCAAGTGTTGCATGTGAAAATTAATAATCCAGCTTTGCGTCAGGATTTGAGCATGATGCGTCAGCAGCTCCTTAAGCGGTTGAATGATGCTGTCGGGCGTCCTGTCATAGTGGATGTCGTCATCTCGTAATTATCTCGTGCCACGCGAGAATGGGTGTTTTTTTCGGGCATCCCTATTCCTTTTTGATTAAGAAAAGGAATAGGGATGCCCTTATTCTTAAGAAATCTTTCTTACGAAGTCGGACTCAGATCACCTCGTCCATGATGATGTCGTGTTCGTCGGATGGAATTATATCGAATTTTTGAAAGGGAAAGCAGATGCCTATCTTGTAAGTAGAGGGTATCTTGGCGAGAAATCGGTCGTAGTAGCCCTTTCCACGGCCAAGTCTGTGGCCTTGATCATCAAAGCTCATACCGGGCACCAATGCCACATCGATAGTGTCAAGTGCGGAAAACGTAGCTCCGCATGGTTCCTTGATGTGGAATTGGTCTTCGCTCATGTCATTGGGGCTATGATAGAGACGAAGTTCCATCTCGTTGTCGGGTAAGACAACGGGCAGCAGCACTCTTTTGCCTGCGGAGACAAGTGTGTCGATAGCCTCGTGTGTGAAAACCTCATCGGGCAAGGAATAATAGAACAATATCGTCTTAGCGGCCAATACTCGAGGATGGCTGAGCACACGCTCAATAACGGAAAGCGACAGCTCACGAAGCTGTTGCTCCGTGAACTGTCGTTTGCGCATGCGGATTTCTCTTCTTAATTCTGATTTTAACATGCTCATGCAATATAAATTTTGTCTCTTTTGAAGTCCGGCACGAATAGGTTGGGATCTACAATGTCTTGATAGATTGACTGGGGCATCCATGCGACGCAGTTTAACTGCGAGAAGTGTAGTGTCGGCATCGAAGAGAGTGCAGTGCGCCCAGATGCTTTCTTGGCTGAAGGAAGCTTGGGGAAGGCTGCATTCTGCTCAAATACCTTCATGGTCTTCATGATGACGGGATCATCAATGTTGATGTACTGGGTCCAGGCTTCTTCGTCAAGCATGTTGTAGATGATGCGGCTGACGAGGAATCGCTCCAGCAATTTGTGGCTTCTCTTGATGAGCAGATTGCGACGTTTCAATCCTTTAGCCTCTGCATAGGTGGCGAACTTCTCCACAATGCCCTGCTTGCTTAGATATGCAGCAAGATCCTGCATCGTATCGTAAGCTTTTAACTTCTGACGATTGTTGTCCGTATATTCGTAGGCAAACTGGAGCATCAGTCCACTTGTAGCAGCTAACTTGTAGTATGAAGTGACATCGGTTGTGTCTTCAGGAACAAAGATGTCAGGAGTAATTCCGCCTCCACCGTAGACAACTCGGCCGATGCCCGTATGATAGGCCGGTCCTATGTGTTTTATGCTGTCTTGAGAGAAGAACTCACCGTGTGTATAACGTTGCATGATGTCGAGTTCATAGTCTTCCTCGTCTCCAGGCACGTAGGGCTTTTGGATGCAACGGCCCGAAGGTGTGTAGTAGCGGGCTATTGTCAGCCGGATCATACTACCGTCAGGGAATTCAATTTGCTGTTGTACGAGTCCTTTTCCGAAAGATCTGCGTCCTATGATGGTAGCGCGGTCATTATCCTGCATGGCACCAGCGAAAATCTCTGAAGCAGAGGCCGAGCTCTCGTTGATAAGTACAACGAGTGGAATCTGCTGATAGGCACCACGCCCGTCGCTCCGGTAGTCCTGACGGGGTGATTTGCGTCCCTGGGTGTAAACAATGAGCTTGTTCTTGGGCAGAAACTCATTTGCCATTTGTACGGCGCTCTTCAAGTATCCGCCGGTGTTGTCGCGAAGGTCGATTACCAGATTGCTGAATCCTTGCTTGGAAAGATTGGCAAGGGCTACGATCAACTCTGGATATGTGTTCTCTCCAAAATTTTTTATTCTGATGTAAGCGGTATTGTCGTCGAGCATGTATGCAGCTGAAATACTCTTTTGGGGGATGTCTCCACGTGTGACGGTGTAGTATTTGATGCCTTGCTGCCCGTAGCGCACAACGCCAATCTTTACCTTTGTATCCTTGGGGCCTTTTAGCTTGTGCATGGCTTCCTCGTTGGTGACGGATTTGCCTACGAAAGGCTTCCCGTCAACACTAACAATTTTATCACCGGCAATGATACCGGCACGTTCGGCCGGACCATTCTTGATCACGTTCTGGACATGGATCGTGTCCTGGCGGATAGTGAACTCTATGCCGACGCCTGAGAATGATCCTTTGAGGTCATCAGCCGCGGTCTGCATGTCCTTGGCGCTGATGTAAACCGAGTGAGGGTCGAGGTCGTTGAGAATCTGCGGTATGGCTTTATCGACGAGAGAATCTATATTCACCTCATCTACATATTGATCGTCGATGATATGCAGAAGATTGTTGAGTCTGTTGCTCCCCGACCCAATGATGTTGAGTCTGTTGCCAGAAAAATGGTTGGAGAGGAATGATCCCAACAAAATACCTATGACGACGCAGAGTGCCATCAATAGGGGCATGAATCGATTGGATTTGTTTTGGTTCATCTTGCTTGATTGCAAATCTATTAATCTATATTATCTTGTTTGTCGATGTCGAGATATTCAACGTCAACTCCTGCTCTTTTTAAGAGGTCGATTCCGTCTGTGAGTCGATATTGCTCGCCGTAGACCACGCGTTTGATACCTGCTTGGATAATGAGTTTCGCACATTCGATGCAGGGTGATGCAGTTACGTAGAGCGTCGCACCGTCAGAGTTGTTGTTTGAACGAGCGAGCTTGGTGATAGCGTTCGCCTCTGCATGCAATACGTAAGGTTTTGTGACATTGTTTTCATCCTCACAAATATTTTCGAATCCGCTTGGAGTGCCATTATAGCCGTCGCTGACAATCATCTTGTCTTTTACAACCAAGGCACCTACTTTGCGGCGCTTGCAATAAGAGTTTTCAGCCCAAATCTGTGCCATCCTAAGATACCTGTAATCGAGCAGACGGGATTTTTCTCTATGCAATGCTTCCTCGCTATTGTTGTTGCTTTCTGTTGTCATCTTTAGTATGCCTCTTAATTCCATTGCGCTCCAAAAGAGCGTCTATTGTGGGATCCTGACCGCGGAATCGCCGATAGAGAATGGCAGGATGCTCAGTTCCACCCTTTGAGAGAATATTGTCTCTAAAACTCTGTGCTGTCTTGCGGTCAAATATACCATTCTTCTTGAAGACGCTGAAAGCATCAGCATCTAAAACTTCAGCCCACTTGTAACTGTAGTATCCAGCAGCATATCCTCCCGCCATGATGTGGGAAAATTGTGTAGTCATACAAGTGTCGGGTAGTTGCTTGGTAATGATGGCTTTCTTCCACGCTTGTTTCTCGAATGGGATGATGTCAGCCGTAAAAGGTTCTTTCATGGTGTAATAAGCCATGTCAAGAAGACCGAAGCTCACTTGTCGTAAACAACTGTAACCGGCAAGGAAGTTGCGACTTTTCACAATGCGGTCGATCAAGTCGTCGGGAATGGGCTCGCCTGTCGCATAATGGAAGGCAAAAGTGCGTAGAAAATCCTTTTCCACAGCAAAGTTTTCCATAAACTGAGAGGGAAGTTCGACAAAATCCCACCAAACGTTTGTCCCTGAAAGACTTGCAAAACGGGTATTGGCAAACATTCCGTGAAGTGCGTGCCCAAATTCGTGGAGGAATGTTTCCACTTCACCCAAGGTCAACAGAGCGGGCTTGTCTGGAGTCGGCTTAGTAAGATTCATTACTAATGACACGTGTGGCCGTATGTTGTTACCTTTATGGTCGATCCACTGCCCTTGGAATTCTGTCATCCAAGCTCCGCCCTGTTTACCTTTTCGCGGAAAAAAATCGGCATAAAGAACAGCGAGATAGCTGCCATCCTTGTCGAAAACCTCGTAGGCTTTTACATCAGGGTGGTATATAGGAATAGAATTGTTTTCCTTGAATGTGATTCCATAAAGCTTTGTAGCTAAACCAAATACTCCTTTAATCACATTGCTTATCTCGAAGTAGGGACGAAGCATTTCAGCATCGATGTTGTAACGTTCCATTTGGAGCTTATGACTATAGTAGCTAAAGTCCCAAGGTTTAAGTTGAAAATCCTGTCCTTCGAGTTGTTTGGCCTCTTCCTCAATTTCCTTCACTTCCTGTTCAGCTGTCGGCTTATAGGCATCGATAAGATCGTTGAGAAGCTTGTAAACATTCCCTACATTGGACGCCATACGTTGTTTGAGTACATAGTCGGCATACGTGTCATAACCCAATAGTTGTGCCAGTTCCCTTCGTAGGTTCACCAGTTGTTTGCAGATGTCGAGATTGTTGTACTCATTGTTGTGTGTGCACTCGGTCCCTCTGGCCATAAACATTTTCTTGCGTAACTCACGCTGTGAAGAGTAGGTCATGAAAGGAGAATAGGAAGGGAAATCAAGATTAAACAACCATCCTTCCTTTCCTTTTTCCTTAGCTGCCAAGTGTGCAGCTTCTCTTGCCGTATTGGGCAGGCCGTCGAGTTGTGACTCATCGGTAATGAGAAGTTCGAAAGCTTTGTTCTCCTTTAGTAAGTTTTGGGAAAACTGTAGTGACAGCAAGCTTGCCTTTTCTGTAATTTTACGAAGTCTGTCTTTTCCTTCTTCGTCCAGCAAGGCACCACTGCGTACAAAACCATCATAACTGGTTGTCAGCAGCATTTGCTCCTCGGGAGAGAGTTGCCGGTGGTGCTCGTAAACGTGTTTAATGCGTTCGAATAATTTTTTGTTAAGACTGATGTCGTTGGCGTGCTTTGTGAGGATGGGGTTCATCCTCTGAGCCAAAGCGTCAAGTTCGTCGTTTGTCTCAGCACTGAGCATACAGGAAAAAGTCTCCGACACCCTGTTGAGCAGGTCGAAGTAGTGCTCTCCCTTACTGTCATCGATGTGAATGAGGGTGTTGTCGAAGGTGGGCTCTTCTGGGTTATTGATAATGGCGTCGATCTCTTCGTCTTCTCTTTTGATTCCTTCCATGAAAGCCTCTTCGTAATCTTTCGTTGTGATTTTATCGAACGGAACTGTATTGTGAGGTGTATTGTAAGGGACAAAAAAGGGATTTTGATGTTGCTGTCTCTCTATCTTATTTTCATTCATACTAAAATAGTCCTCTTTTTTTATGCAAATATAGTAAAAATAATCTTGATACTCACTATTTTAAAAGCATATTTAACACAAATGAAGTTTAATGGTAAAAAGGTAATGCTTGCGCATTCTTTTTGCAGGAATGCCGATGTAGTTTCAGTATCTGTTTGTTGGATTGTTGTTGGCAGGCAGATTTTCAAAGATTCTCTTTTTTTTGAATTAGTTTTTCCAAAGCGTTGACCGTGATAAGTCCCCTTTTCATCGTGATTAATCCGTCCTCCTTCAGAGAATGCAATTGTTGCGATACTTTCAATCGACTTTCGTTAACATCCCTGGCCAAACGCTCCATCTTGATATGAAATACTTTCTTTCCAGCAGGTTTATCGGAATGCTGTACGAAGAATCTTATGATTCTTTGACGGAGACTTGCGGGCGGAGTGTGCCATAACTGCATGCTTCTTTTTTGTACCTTAGTAGCTATGAGGTTTAGCCAATTGATACGAAAAATAAAATAATTGTCGAAGAGCTTGAAAACCTCGGCTTTACTCAAAATAACAAACGTGCATGCGCTATCACATATATAGGAGTGAAGATAGCGCTGGTAGAGGCCGAAAAGAGTTTCTGGGGAAAGAACATAAGGCGCGGTGATGTTCTCCTCTACCATGCATCCATAATCGTCACTTTGAGTCGTCATGATCATCTTTCCGTTGTTCAGGATCACAAGTTGGTCTGTCTTTTCGTCTTGCCGGCAGAAGTAATCTCCAGCCTCCAGTCTAAGAAACTGGAACTTGGTCTGGGCGATGATTTGTGTCATCTCCTCACTGCCCAATCCAGAGAACAGTGGCAGTCGCATGAAGTTCTCGTATAGGTGGAGAGAATCGTCCATGATATCCCGATTGATGATGATTATTGAATTTTGCTTCTCAAGGCGGGAGAGAACCAAACCTTTAAATCTCCTTTCGGACCAGCGTAGATGAAATAAGCCATTAGCTCCGAATGCCTTTCAAGCACTTTCTTTGCTTTGTCAATTCCCATCGCCATAAATGCCGTAGCGTAAGCATCCGCTGTGGCACAGTCGTTAGCTAATACAGTTGCCGAAAGAAGACTGTGTTGAACTGGATAGCCCGATGCGGGATCTATCGTGTGGGCGAACTTCTTCCCGGCAACATAACGGAAGTTGCGATAGTTGCCACTTGTCGCCATAGCCTTATCAGTGACATTGATTATTGTCTGGGTTTCTTCATTTACATCAAGCGTGTCGTCGGAAGGCTTTACCACGCCAATGCGCCAAGGTACACGCTTCTCACTGTTACCGCTTGTGACAACTTCTCCACCAATCTCGATCAAATAATTCTCTATGCCTTTGCGTTTGAAGAAATTAGCTACGACATCTGCACCGTAGCCCTTTGCAATCGCACTGCAATCGAGCCTCATCTTAGGGTTGGATTTCTTTACATGACCGTTGACTAATGCTACCTTCTGATAGCCTACGAGCTGACGCAGACTGTCGATCGTGGCTTTGGTTGGTGTCTTTCTCCCTTCTGTTCCGAATCCCCAAGCGTTGACAAGTGGAGCGACTGTGATGTCAAAAGCGCCGTTGGTTTCTTTAGACACTCTCTCGGCAAGCATGAATACCTGAGTGAACATTTCGTTAACGGTTATGTTCTTGTTGTCGTTTACCGCCGTAATGATGCTTTTGGGATTGAAAGGAGAAAGTGAAGCATCTACCTTATTCAGTTCTGCTTCTATTTCTGGTCTAAGGTCTTCGTTCGATTGGTAAGTTATGTGATAGAAAGTTCCGAAGATCTCTCCAGAATCTTTCTGGAAAGGTGTGTCATTCTGAGTTCGGATGATCCATATTGTTCCAATCACAAGGAATGCCAAAAACAACAACTGTAATATTGTCTTTCGGCCGGAAGTTTTATTTCCGTGGCTGTTTTGCTGAGGTTTCTGGATAGGAGTTCCGGATGTAGCCATAATATTTCTTATTTTATTGCTTATTTTATTGATTGTAGTAAAGAGAAAAGTCAAGGAGCCTACTGAAGGCATCTATATGATTTTCTTCTCTTTTTGGTGATTGTTTACATTTCTATTGTGATATTGAAAGTACCTCCAATGCGTGAGTTGCTTTGCTTTCCATACCCCGGTACATACCATGTGTTACCCACATTTCCATCGTCGTGGTTCAGCCGGTGCTTGTATCTCACACTCCATCCCATTCTTATCGGACCGAAGATTTTAGCGTCGACAGTCATTACGGCTTCTGCCCATCCACAATTGGCTTTGATGTCATGGGCAGAATAATTTGCATTACCTCCCCAAACGGGGTCGGAAAGCGGTGCCTCGCTGTCAATGTCAAACTTATAGGATGTGTAAGCATAACGGAAACCGGCGAGCAGGCGATAGATATCGTGTTTATTTTTCAAAAGGTTGAAATCTATTCCGATCTTCCCATAGGGAGCATTCGTTTTGTATTTCAGCCGAGTGACGTCGTCTGTAGCGTCAGCTTTGCCATAACCTAATTCGATAATCGGATAGTAGCGGTCTTTAAAATTCAGCCTAATCGCCCCTTCTATCTGGCCATAGCTGCTTACAAGAAGTTGAATCGGACCGACAAGATCCGTTGAAACGGCAATGCCACGGAAGGTGGCAATGCTGTCCGTATCCTGCATAACCATTTGTTTGCGTTGCTGCGCGCTGACACATAATGTTGACAGCAGCAACAATATCCACAGGCTAATGCTTCTTGAAAAATATTTGGATATTCGCATGAGAATTGTCAAACGTTACGTTAGGATTCAATATGCTTAGGCTATCTATTCCATGATGGGTAGTCGACACACTTTTCAGTGTATGGAAAAAGGCCGGGTTGCAATCAACGGCCTCAAAGTGAGGAGTGTTGTCCTTCTCAATCGTCACGGTATCGAGAGTAGATGATGTGTCAGCATATTTGCGGTCAAAGAGAAGTTCGTCGATTGTGCCGTCATAACTCATGGGGACAGAAAAGACAGAGATGCCAGTCTGCCTGTTGACGAGCACCGTGTCGCTACCATCCCTTCGGGTTGTAGAAATGGTCAAGGTATCGGTCAGCGTGTCTCCCGCCAACGAAAATACGCATGAAGTGCGCGTGTTGATGGGACAGTCTATTGAGGAACAACTTACGAAGCTATTCGTCAGGACTAACGTTCCAGCAAGAATCAACAAAATGGTGGTTATTCTTCGCATCTAAGCGTTTTTTCTATTTGATAATCATTGCGGTTAGGGTTGGAACGACTGACGAGGTCACCGATGAAACCGGCCAAAAAGAGTTGTGTGCCGATGAGCATAGTAGTCAGAGCAATGAAGAAGTAAGGAGAGTCGGTCACCAATGGAGCGGGGATACCCTGGCTGAGACAATACAACTTCTTGACACCGATGATGATGGCCGAGATAATGCCGATGAAGAATACCATGGATCCGATGAAGCCGAAGACGTGCATGGGCTTCTTTCCAAAATTGCTCAGGAACCATAAGCTCAACAAATCGAGATACCCATTGAAGAAACGGTTGAGGCCGAATTTCGACTTGCCGTATTTACGTGCCTGATGATGCACTACCTTCTCACCGATTTTCTCAAATCCGGCGTTTTTGGCAAGATAGGGGATATAGCGGTGCATCTCGCCGTAAACTTCGATATTCTTCACCACGTCACGCTTGTAAGCTTTCAATCCGCAATTGAAATCATGAAGATTATGAATACCGCTGACTAAGCGTGCTGTAGCGTTGAAAAGTTTTGTTGGAATCGTTTTCGACAATGGATCATAGCGTTTTTGCTTATAGCCGCTCACAAGGTCGTATCCGTCAACCGTAATCATCTTGTAAAGACCGGGTATCTCGTCGGGAGAATCTTGAAGGTCTGCGTCCATCGTGATGACAACGTCTCCTTGTGCGGCTTTGAATCCGCAGTAAAGCGCAGGGCTCTTACCATAGTTGCGTCTAAATTTGATACCTTTTACACATGGATCCTCTTTGGATAATTTTTCGATTACATTCCATGAGTTGTCTGTAGAGCCATCGTTGACGAATATCATCTCATAGGTGAGATGATTAGCTTGCATCACACGTTCAACCCACGCATGAAGTTCTGGCAAAGATTCAGCCTCGTTAAAGAGAGGTACGACTACTGATATATCCATATTTTAGTTCTTACTGAATGATTTGTGGCACTGAATGAAACAAGTGCCTGTTACTGTATTATTCTTTTTTCAAGCTTTTTCTCGGAGTTCTTCTAACACCGAAAGCCGCGATGACAAATGAGCAGATAAACCCTGTGAACATATTCTCCATCATAAAAATGAAAGTCTTGTTCAGTGGGGTGAACTCCAATATCATATTGCTATATTCGTTGATATCCTCTCTGCTTACGCCCTCGTTCTCCCAGATAGGAGCGGCAGCGCTGAAGCTCTGAGTTAGGAAGGAGTTCATTTGCCCTTGATCGATAAATTTCAAATAAAGGAATTGCACCAAGGCGAAAGCTACGCTTGCGTAGAAGAAGACATACATCGTATAGGCCAATGCGCGTTTGTAGGACATCACGCCATCGAGTGCGTAATTGCGAAAAGTCACCATTCGCCAAATTATGGCTACTGGAGTGAGAAGTGCCATCAGATTACCGATGCCACTATTGGGTGCATACATGAACGACAGAAAACTTATCGTCCAAAGCAACGTCAGCAATGCGCCGTCTTGCCTTGCAAAGGCTTTCACCTGGATGAGTGCGGGTATATTCATCATAATCACATGCAAAATTACAGTTTTTTTTTATTTATAAGGATAGTCTGTGGCTTTTTTTCAAGAATTTCTTTTTTGTTAATGGAAGATGGGCTTTTATTTGCTTTATAAATAAAAAGACAGGCATCTTGCGAGACACCTGTCTTTCTTTGAAGAGCCTCTTGTCGGATTCGAACCAACGACCCCGAGATTACAAATCACGTGCTCTGGCCAACTGAGCTAAAGAGGCGGGTGGGCAAGCGATTCCTATCGCGCCGCTACAACCAAGTACCCTTGCTACGTTCCCGTCCTGGGGGATTCCGAGGGAGCTGGCCGTAGGAGACTTGCCCGTGTAAATGGGATTCCTTGCGGAAAGCGAGTGCAAAGGTAGATAAAAAACTTCAATAAAAGAAATTTTTACCCTTCTTTTTTTTTCGCATCCTAAATTTTCTTCGGTCTTAGATCCTCTTTTCTTGATTTTGTTCCCAGTATGGAGTTTTGCCGTCGTAAGAAAAAATGCAGATCTGTTTTCTACGGCTTTGGCTTCCTATTGGCTTTGGAATAAGTGTTTATAGCTCGTTTTCCGATTATTTGTTCTGGCTTGCATATGGCAGCCGGCTGGCTTGCATATGGCAGCCGGCGGGGAAGCATATGGCAGCCGGCGGGGAAGCATATGGCGGCCGGCTGGCTTGCATATGGCAGCCAGTGGGGATGCATATGGCGGCCGGCGGGGAAGCATATGGCGGCCGGCGGGATACCGTTTGGGCACCGGCTGAGAAAAGAAGACCTTCAGAAGATTCTTAATGTCCCTTGTTCTGTTAGCCTGTCAATTCTCGTAAGTTTAGCGCAGACGGTCCAAGCCGATGTCTTTGGTTAAGGAAAAGTGGTACAGCCTCAAAAAGAAATATTGCAGCGAAGGAAAAGAGCGATAGCTTCGCAAAACCGCTTCTCTTGGTATGACTACCATCATGAATCATGCCAAGAAACCGATGTTGAATTTGGTGATTTCCGAAATAGGTAGTACCTTTGCATTCTAAATAATTAGCAATGATATATCCAAGAAACTTCGAGAATAAAATTGGTTTCGACGAGATTAGAGCGATGCTGCGTTCTTTTTGTCTTTCTCCTATGGGTAAGGAGAGGGTGGATGCAATGGAATTTTCTGTTGATGCCAAGGAAATAAGAGTGCTTTTGGAGCAAGTGCGCGAATATGCACATCTGCTTACAGAACAACAAGATTTTGCACTGGGCTCATTTTTCGACTGTCGAATGGCCTTACAGCGCATCCGTCTTCAGGGTACACATCTGGAGGAAGACGAATTGTTCGATTTACGCCGCTCGCTTGACACGATCATCACGCTCGTGAAGGCACTCAGCCATAACGACCAAGAAGATGCAGAAAGAGAGGTTTCGGAAGAGGACGGATGGAAGAGAGAGCCAAAATATGATTACCCCGAGTTGCATCGTTTAACTGAAGGGATCATTACTTTTCCAGCCCTCATTCAGCGTATCGACCAGATTCTTGACCAGCATGGGAAAATAAGAGACACGGCTTCCCCTGAACTCTACGACATCAGACGTGAATTAGCCCGAACAGAAGGAACCATCTCAAAAACACTCTACGGTATTCTGCGCAAAGCACAGAGTGAGGGGCTTGTCGAGAAAGACGTTACGCCAACCTTGCGCGACGGGCGGCTTGTTATCCCTGTGGCACCTGGGCTGAAACGCAGGATTCCAGGCATCATCCATGACGAGAGTGCTTCAGGACGTACGGTGTTTATCGAACCGGCTGTAGTCGTGGAGGCCAACAACCGTATTCGGGAACTGGAAAGTGATGAGCGGCATGAGATCATCCGTATTCTCACAGAGTTTACCAAACAGGTGCGCCCACATGCTATGGAGATACTTTTCTCCTACCATATTTTGGCGGACATCGATTTTATTCAGTCCAAGACCCGCTTAGCCGAAAAAATGAAAGCCATCGTACCCGAAATTCAGCAAGAGCCATTGATTGATTGGATTCGTGCCTTTCATCCTCTATTGACAGAATCTCTCATGAAACAGGGCAAACAGATGGTGCCTCTCGACATTACACTTTCTGCGGAAAAGCATATCCTTATCATTTCCGGACCAAATGCCGGCGGTAAGTCGGTTTGTCTGAAGACGGTGGGGCTTTTGCAGTATATGTTGCAATGTGGTTTGCCTATTCCCGTGGGAGAGCGTTCACGTTGCTCTGTTTTCAACGATTTGATGATTGACATAGGGGATGAGCAGAGCATTGAGAACGACCTTTCCACATATTCCTCACATTTGCTGAACATGAAGAACATGATGAAGCAGGCAAGTGAAAAGACGCTTATTTTGATCGATGAGTTTGGTACGGGAACGGAACCTGGCATCGGCGGCGCGTTGGCCGAAGCTGTCTTGGAACAGCTGCTCGTCAAGGGAACATGGGCCGTGATTACGACTCACTACCAAAACTTGAAGCATTTTGCCGATAGTCATGAAGGTGTTGCGAACGGTGCTATGCTGTATGATCGGAAGGAGATGCGGCCTCTTTTCCAATTGTCGATTGGAAGACCGGGAAGTTCGTTTGCCATAGAAATCGCGAGGAAGATCGGATTGCCCGAAGATGTGATTAAACGTGCTTCGGACATTGTCGGACAGGATTATATTCAGAGTGACAAATATCTTCAGGATATTGTCCGCGACAAGCGGTACTGGGAAAACAAACGCCAGAGCATTCATCAACGCGAAAAAGACATTGAGAAAACCTTGCAACGCTATGAGACCGACCTAAGCTCAATAGACCAGCAGCGGAAGCAAATCCTCGCTAATGCTAAGGCGCAGGCAGAAGAACTTCTCTCAGAAAGCAACAAACGCATAGAAAACGCCATCCGAGAGATTCGTGAGTCACAGGCGGAGAAGAATGAGACAAAGCGCATCCGCAAGGAGTTGGAAGAGTTTAAGTCTGGAATAGAAGACATTAATGCCAAGGACAGTGATGATGCCATCAACAAGAAGATCCAACAGATCCAGCAACGAAAGGAACGTCGTGCTCAACGAAAGGCCGACAGGGCGAGCAGGCAGCAGAAAGCAGCCGAGGCTTTACGCCAGGCTGCACTCCGTCCTTCAGACGCTGAGAAAGCGCATGTCTTGGCTGTGGGTGATGCCGTCAGGATCAAAGGATTGCAGAGCATCGGCCGCATCGAGAGCATAAAGGGCGACCAGTGTACGGCTGTGTTTGGAGGCATGAAAACTCAGCTACGCTTAAGCAGACTGGAATACGTGAGCAATCCGACCGCGGGACAGCCCGATGAAAATGAGGTTAAAACCAAGAACGAGACGATGATGGAAGGCTTAGGCGCTTACAACATTTCACATGTCACACGTGAGACGATGGACGACCGCCGGAAAAACTTCCATCAAGACATAGATGTGCGTGGTATGCGTGGAGATGAAGCCCTTCATGTCGTGCAGGAGTTTATAGATGATGCCATACTTGTTGGTATGCCAAGGGTGAGAATCCTTCATGGCAAGGGAAATGGAATTTTGAGAGAACTCATCAGGCAGTATCTCGCTACCGAGCCCAGCGTGACCCATTTTGCCGATGAACACGTACAATTTGGCGGTGCAGGAATAACTGTTGTAGATTTGGGATAAACATTATGAAATATTTTGGACTTAGTCTTGCTTTCCTCCTTTGTATTATATTATCTGCCGATGCGCAAGTGGCTTCTTTTCCGTTCTTAGGACGACCAGAAAGAGAGGTTAGGGCTGTGTGGCTGACGACCATTGGAGGATTGGACTGGCCTCACTCTTATTCTCAGACTGATCGTTCGGCAGCAAAGCAACAACAGGAATTGAAGAGTCTGCTCGATCAGTATGAGCAGGCGGGAATCAATACCGTTTTGATACAAACCCGCATACGTGCCACGACGATTTATCCATCGTCCATCGAACCTTGGGATGGTTGTCTGAGCGGTTTTCCGGGTACAGGTCCTGGATATGACGCTTTGAAGTTTGTCATTGACGAATGTCACAAGCGTGGCATGGAACTGCATGCCTGGGTTGTAACCATGCCTGTTGGGAAATGGAATGGATATGGATGCGCTCAATTGAGAAAGAAACACGGCAGCCTATTGAAGAAAATTGGGGCTGACGGCTATCTCAATCCCGAGAATCCTCAAACAGGAGATTACCTCGCAGACATTTGTGAAGAGATCGTCAGCAACTATGATGTGGATGGTGTCCATTTGGATTATATCCGTTATCCTGAGACGTGGCCACAAAAGATGAATAAAGAGAAGGGGCGCGCCAACATCACCAACATCGTCAGAAAAATCCATGACCGCGTGAAGGCGTTGAAGCCTTGGGTGAAGATGAGCTGTTCCCCTGTTGGCAAGTATTCAGATCTTACTTTGCAGTGGAGTCATGGTTGGAATGCTTACTCGACAGTGTGTCAGGATGCTGAAGGTTGGTTGCGTGAGGGGTTGATGGATGAGCTGTTTCCTATGATGTATTTTCGCGGTAACAATTTCTATCCTTTTGCTATCGACTGGAAAGAAAATAGCCATGGCAAGATTATTGTTCCAGGCCTGGGTATCTATTTTCTTCATCCCGCTGAGGCCAATTGGCCATTGAGGGATGTTGCCCGTGAGATGGAAGTTATCAGAGGAATGGGATTAGGACATTGTTTTTTCAGAGGAAAGTTTCTCACTGATAATACGAAAGGTATATTTGACTTTACCAAGTCGTTCAATGCGATGCCTGCTTTAGTGCCGGCCATGACATGGGTAAGCAACAGAAAACCCAATAAGCCGTCGGTTTGGCGAGAAAATGGTGATTCCTGTTTGAAATTGGCCGTGGATAAGGGTGACTATGTCAATGTCTATATAGACAGCTTGCTCACCGTGGCCCGGCGTCCATTGGACAGAATACCTTATGTGATGGGCCATCATTATGTCATCAAAGCGATCGACCGCTATGGCAACGAAAGTGAGGGAGTCAGCTATCCGTCGGTGGAATCAGCGAGGACAGAAGTTACTTTTCAATTGCTGCAGTGTGATAATTATTTTGTGACCTCCCCGCTGTTGTGTTTGATTCCATCTTGCGATATTCTCATGGCAACGGATTTGAAGGGGCAATTGGTTCGTACGCTCCGGCAGAACGGAACGAAGGTATGTGTGAGAGATTTGGCCAATGGAATATATATACTTCGATCGGTCAACCGTAAGGGGAAGACACATCGGCTTGGAATGTTCAAAATCAAGCGGTTTTGATTCTGCGCTGTATTGAAGCGAGCCATCAAGGATAACTTTGTTAAAGAATCCGCCCTTCTTCACATAGCCGTTAAGGCATTGTAAGGAGGGCGGATTGATATATGTACGTTCTTATTTTTCCGGTGTCTTGTCGCTAAGAAATCGTTTTGTCCAACTGATCTGATTGCGCTTCCTCTACTTCCGACCCGCGGAGAATGCGAACTTCGCGCTGGGGGAAAGGAATCACGATGTTGTTGGCATTGAGCGTGTCGTAGACACATTCAAGAATCCTTCCATCATCGTAATACTGAGTGAGCACGGGAACCCAAACGAGAATCTTTAAGTTGATGGCACTGTCGTCAAAGCTCTTCAGTACAACGTGGGGTGGCCGGTTCTTGTTGATGCAATCCAACTTGGCAATGGCTGTTTCCAAAAGTTTCTGCACTTGTTTAATGTTTGTGCCATAAGCGACGCCTACCTCCAGGATGTCCAGTTCGTAGCCGTGGTTCTTCGTCATGTTCTTGTAGTTCTTGGTGAATAGCTGCGAGTTTTGGAAAGCAATCACCGAGCCATCGATAGCTTCTACAAGGGTTGAAGTATAGGAGATACTGGCTACGCGACCACGGATATTGTCAACGACTATGTAGTCGCCTATCTTGACACGTCCGGCCATAAGAGATATACCATAATAGATGTTCTCCAGTATATCCTTCATAGCGAAACCGATACCTGTGGACAAACCTCCAGAGACGACAACAATCCATGTGTTGCTCACGTGGAAAATGTTGAGTACCGTGATGAACCAAACTCCCCAAATGAACACTTGGATGACATTCTTGGCCATGATATTCTTAGAGGCTGATCCTGCGTGGTCATTCGTGGAGAAGTGCAGCTTGAGCAGGTCCAACACCGTATTGTTGACATACTTGAATATAAAGTAGAGCGAAAGTACGATGGCAAGACTGAATAGCGAAACTCTGAAATTAGGCGATTCGATAAAGTTGGCATTGAATACGCGCCATGTGGTATCGCTCAAGTTGAATACATCCGTAGCCCAATAGATGGATAGAATGAAAGAGTAGACACCAAGGATGGGGAGAACAGCCTTAAGAATCAAATTAAAGAACCAAGTCTTAGTGATTGGCTTAGAGGCCAGATCGTTGTGACGGGAATAAGTAAGCAGCCAGCCACTGGCGCAGGCAATAGTCAGCGTACAGGTTAGCTGCATCACCCACCATATCAAAATCTGAACGGCTAAAAGAGTGTAACCGCCCCATGAGCAGATGACTGACACTGTGAAAATGCCTAATGTGATATAAGTAAAAAGCTTGTCGCTCTTTGGCAGGTTGTGTTGCAAGCGCGTTATTGCGTTCCATTGCCACAAAGTAGCGATGAGCATTAAAGGCGGCAACACCAAATTGACCAGTTCATTAGGGATAAGCACCACCCGGAAAGAGATGATGATGAACCCCATGGTGATTAGCGGTGTGTAGATGCGGAAAGCCGACTTTATCTGATCGCTGTCCAAACGCAGCAACAGTGAAATGAGGATAACGCTCAGCAGCCAGGTGAATTCTACGAGGATGCCGCTCGCCATGATGATGAAATTCTGATGGGAAAGATACTTCAGCAGGCCGAGAATAATCGCCAATGTCACAGCAGAAGTGGCCATTGTGATGCATGTTCGCTTTGCGATAAAGCGTTTTGAGCGTAAGCGCTTGGGAATGAGCCAGTGGAGGGCAACGTAGTTAAGACAACCCGCAAGGGTAGCATAAAGCAGTAAGGCCGCGAAAAGCCAGAAAATATAGTTGAAACTCCATTGTGACTTTGCTTTGGCGTTGGTGAGATATTTGTCGATTATCACGCTTTGGGTCTCACGCAGGAGATGGCTGAACTGAGCGAGAATCTCAAAATAGTTGCTGCCAGAGTTGCTGAAGATGCTCTCTTGGATGTCGCTGTATCGTTTGTTGGCATAGTCGTTGAGGTTCTGCAGCTGACGCTCGGTCATATTGTAATAGTTGATATAGTTTTGCAACTGTTCACTATTGTTCTTCAGTGTTCTGCGGATATTGATTGCCAAGGTTAGACATACGTTGCGGTCGATTTTTCCACGTTCAGAGAGTGTTCCCGCATACATCTGGCGAAGATTGGCTATCAGCGAGTCATAGCGGGCGATCTCGTGTTGGTTGTTGTTGTAAAGATTGCGGAAGGGTAGAGAGTTCTTCTTAAACTCGTGATATTGTTCGGTAGCCGCATGACAGGCGTAAGTGAGGTCGAACACATATTGTGATTTCTGAGAATAAAGCATAAGTGAGTTTTGGTTACACGTGTTCATCACATTCATGATGGTGTAGCCAATCGCTTGTTGTTGTTGCTGCAAATCACCACTCTCGCGGTTGAGTTGATTGCGGTAGTTGGTCAATTCAAGACGGAGCACACTGAGTGTGCTGTCGATATTGGCTTCCTTCAGAACTGCTTCCGAAGGTAGTACAAAAAGAATTGCCAACGCGAGGATTATATAGAGTCTTTTCATTTTGTTCGTTGTTTTGTCTGCAAAATTACTTTTTTTTCTTGATAAATTGCTATCTTTGCAGGGTATATTTATACGAAACAGACATTTTATCAAATCATCATGAGCATTTTGATTGCAGACGGAGGCAGTACTAAAATTGATTGGACTATTGTTTCCGGAATATCACAAAAGACTTTTCGTTCACCAGGAATTAACCCGGTATTGTGGGACATAGGCAAGATTGAGCAAATGTTGCAAGAAGGTCTGCCTCATGAAATTCTTAGCGATGTAGAGAGTGTTTATTTCTATGGCGCTGGATGTTTGGGCAGATCGGCAGAGAAAATGCAAGAGGCATTGATGCGCGTTGTGGCCCATGATGCTGAGATTGAAGTTGAAAGCGATCTTCTCGGTGCAGCACGTGCCCTATTCGGCAACGAGAGGGGGATTGCATGCATCTTGGGCACTGGCTCTAATTCCGCATTGTATGACGGAAAGGAAATCATTAGCAATATTCATCCTTTGGGATATATTCTCGGAGATGAAGGTAGTGGTGCTTCGATAGGCAAGCATTTTCTGAACGCATTGTATAAGGGCCGGATGCCGGAATCCCTTCGCAAAGATTTTGAGACAGAGACAGGACTGACATATGATGATGTGATTGATCATGTCTATAGGCAGCCTATGGCCAATAAGTTTTTGGCTTCGTTGGTGATTTTTGTATCAAAGAGAAGAAAGGAATGCGCAGAATTGCTGAATGAAGAGTTTGATAATTTTATAGAGAAGGATATCCTTCCCTACAATCATTGTGAATTGCCTGTTGGCATTGTAGGTGGAGTGGGGTATGAGTTCTACGAAGAATTGAAAGAGATTTTCTTACGTCATAGGTTGAAATTGAACAAAGTAGTGGCAAAGCCCATGGAAAACTTGGTAGATTACCACCTGCGAATGGTAAAAGGAGGGGGGGGTAACATCTGACCCACCTGACATGTGACGTAACATCCTTGAGGTGGAGTATATGGGCAGCTGAGGCTTCTTTCCCAAATATATTGGCATGCCTTAGCGTGTCAGTTTGAGAGGAGTCATCAAAAAGAGTACTGCCCCGGCTTTATGTTAGAGAAACTGTCTTGTAAGATCAAACGCAAAACATGGAAATAGTGGCACAGATTCTCTTTTTTTTAATTATGATGGATAAGAGGGTGTATCATAAAATCATATTATGATACGCCCTCTTAAAAAGACTGATTCCGCGTGGTTATAGAATTTTTTACCAGCCTGGGCTGTTGAATTTCTGCGGTTCTGAATTCTTGTTTCTTCCTGAATATGCGAAACTGGTTGCATTCAGGAGGATTTCTCGTTATTGTGGACGAGTATGTCTCGGCAACTTGAAGGAAGAACTGTTATCGAAGATGTCTCTGACGCGGTTGATTTCCAAGAAATTGGTTCCTCCACCTTCTCCGAAGCTTCCACTTAGGTATGCAATATTATCGTCAGCATTGATGTAGCCCTTCTGTCGAAGCATACGCAAAGCTGCCGTGAACAGAAATTGTTGTTCAACATGCTCTTTCTGATAGATGGGTATTACGCCATACGAAAGGTTTAGCCAACGCTGAGTCTTTTCCTTGTAGCAAATTGCTAATACCGGTGTTGGACCACGGAAAGCGGCAATGTCTCGGGCGGTCTGTCCGGTCTCAGAGTCAGTGATGATACCGGCGACGCCCAACCGTCGAGTGGATTCAATGGCTGCATGGGCCAAAAACTCTCTCAGTGTGCAATCGCTCGTAAGTGGGAAATTCAAATCGTTGACTTTTCTACGGTCGTTCTCAGCTTGTTCGGCAATCTTCGACATTGTCTGAACGGCCTCAAGCGGGTATTTTCCCGAAGCAGTCTCGCCGCTAAGCATGATGGCATCAGTCCCTGCGAAAATGGCTGTTGCTATGTCAGTCACTTCTGCACGCGTTGGACGGGGATTCTCGATCATGGTATGCAACATTTGTGTGGCTACAATGACAGGTTTTTTCTTCTCAACGCATTTTCGGATGATCATGCTTTGAATACCTGGAATTTTTTCTACAGGGACTTCTATTCCTAAGTCGCCGCGGGCTATCATGATGCCATAAGAGGCATCTATGATTTCGTCGATATTGTCAACGCCTTCCTGGTTCTCTATCTTTGAGATGATTTTGATGTCGCTGTGATGTTCGTCAAGGATATCCTGTACCGCTTTGACATCATTGGCATTGCGCACGAAGCTATGAGCGATGAAATCGAGGTTTTGATCAATTGCGAAGAGAATGTTTCGTTTGTCTTTCTCTGTCAGTGCAGGCAAATCAATGTGTTCTCCCGGTACATTTACACTCTTGTGAGCACCCAATTTCCCGTCGTTCATCACCCGTGCAATAAGCATTGGACCTTCATTTGAGATTACTTTCATATCAAGGGCACCATCGTCGAAGAGTACGTCGTCGCCCTCGTGGACATCCTTGGTGATGTCTGTATAAGATACGTTGACGATATCATGAGTGGTATCCATATTGGGTCGTCCGAAGATCTTAACCATCTCTCCCGTCTTATAGGGGATTTCTTCAGCTACACTCGTTGTTCTAACTTCTGGTCCTTTGGTATCGATAAGAATACCGATGTGGGGCGATACAGCACGCACATTATTGATAATCTGCACCATTCCTTCCTGAGTGGCATGGGCGGTATTCATTCTGACCACATTCATTCCTGCGAAGAATAGCTTGCGCAGAAACTCTGTGCTACAGCGACGGTCGCTAATGGAGCACACTATTTTTGTCTGTTTCATGTCCGTTTGATATTTGTTTTTGCAAAGTTAACAAAAAGTTGTGAGGTATGGACAAGAAATATGTTTATTTTTAAGTTTTCGTCTTGAGTGTTCTATTTATATAAATAATAGGTATGGGCTGCATATTTAGTTAATAACCAATGTGCTGAATCCTTTATTTACAGTGGAGAAGGCAAAAAAGTGGCTAAAGATTTTCATATCAGCCAAAAAAGCAGTATATTTGCACACCAAAAAGGAAACAAAGAAATATTCAACAATTATATCAATAGCAAGCCATTATGACGAAAGCTGATATCATTAAAGAAATCTCCGAGGCGACGGGACTACAGAAAAAAGAAGTGGCAGCCGTGGTAGAATGTTTTATGAGTACGATTAAGACCAGCCTGCTGGAGCGCAACGAGCCCGTATATCTTCGTGGATTTGGTACATTCGGCATTAAACATCGCGCAGCCAAGACCGCCCGTAACATAGCTCAGAATACAACAATTACCATCGAGGCACATGATCTGCCCGCCTTTAAGCCTGCAAAGAGTTTTATTGAGGGTATGAAAGATGATGATGAGGTTGAGGGAGAAGAGAAGTAGACTTTCTAAAAGATTACAATAAACTTTTTAATTTAAACAAATTATGCCAAACGGTAAGAAGAAAAAAGGCCACAAGATGGCTACGCATAAGCGTAAAAAGAGATTACGTAAGAATAGACATAAGAGCAAGTAAGCTCAGGCCTATTCGTGAAGGGGGTGTGCTTAAAGCATACCCCCTTTTAGGGTAAACGCAGCGAAAGCTGCTTAGTAACAACAAAAATATCAGATAATGACAAGCGAAGTTATCATTGATGTCCAACAGAAAAGCATATCCATAGCATTGCTTGAAGACAAATTGCTTGTGGAATATCAAAATGAGCCTCGCGAGGCTTCTTTTTCTGTCGGTAACATCTACATTGCAAAAGTGAAAAAGCTCATGCCTGGGCTTAACGCTTGTTTCGTCGATGTAGGTTATGAGCGCGACGCCTTCCTTCATTATTTGGATCTTGGAACTCAATTCAATTCCTACGCGAAATACCTGAAGCAGGTACAGAGCGACAGGAAGAAACTCTTTCCTTTTGCTAAGGCTTCGAGACTTCCCGACTTGAAAAAAGATGGAACAGTCCAGCAGGTGCTTTCGGTTGGGCAGGAAGTTTTGGTGCAAATCGTAAAAGAGCCTATTTCTACAAAGGGACCACGCCTCACTGGAGAACTCTCCTTTGCCGGCCGCTATCTTGTATTGATGCCTTTTGGAGACAAAGTTTCTGTCTCGTCCAAAATCAAGAGTGGCGAGGAACGTGCCCGCTTGAAACAGCTCATTCAGAGCATAAAGCCCAGAAATTGCGGAGTTATCGTTCGTACTGTGGCTGAAGGTAAGCGGGTGGCTGAACTGGACGGGGAAATGAAGATACTTCTGAAACGGTGGGAAGACGCTATTCTGAAAGTACAAAAGACACAGAAACGCCCTCAATTGGTCTTTGAAGAGACAGGCCGTGCAGTAGCACTTTTGAGAGATTTGTTCAATCCCAGTTATCAAAACATTTACGTCAACGATGAGGAAATATGTAAACAGGTGAGAAATTATGTATCCCTCATCGCTCCCGACAAAGCATCGATTGTGAAGTTCTACACTGGTAAACTTCCTATCTTTGACAATTTTGGGGTAACAAAACAAATCAAGTCGAGTTTTGGGAAGACTGTCAACTATAAGCATGGCGCCTACCTAATTATTGAGCATACTGAGGCCATGCATGTTGTAGACGTGAATAGCGGCAACCGATCCCGGTCGGGTAACGGTCAGGAACAAAACGCGCTTGAAACTAATTTAGGAGCGGCAGACGAATTGGCACGTCAACTGCGACTACGGGATATGGGAGGAATCATCGTAGTTGATTTTATTGATATGAATCTTGCAGAAGACCGTCAGATGCTTTATGAACGGATGTGCAAGAACATGCAGAAAGACAGGGCACGCCATAACATTTTGCCACTTAGCAAATTCGGATTGATGCAAATTACTCGTCAAAGGGTAAGACCTGCGATGGATGTAAATGTTGAGGAAACCTGTCCCACCTGCAATGGAACGGGAAAAATCAAGTCCAGCATTCTGTTTACTGATCAGCTGGAGAGAAAGATTGACTATTTGGTCAACAAGATTGGCGTCAAGCATTTCACGCTTTACGTCCATCCCTATGTGGCTGCATACATTAATCAGGGAGTGTTGAGCCTGAAACGTAAGTGGCAGTTTAAATATGGGATGGGGGTGAAAGTGGTTCCCTCGCAGAAGCTTGCTTTTTTGCAGTACGAGTTCTATGACAGCAAGCATGAGTTTATTGACATGAAGGAAGAAATTGAAACCAAATCTTCTCTTTGAGGTTTGGGTGCATTAAAAAACTGAAAATCCCCCTCCAAGGTTGAGGCCTTGAAGGGGGATTTTAGGATCATGTCGTCCTTATCTATGGATGAACACGATAACGAATTCTAAATGAATGCTTCTCTCCATCCCAATTTGTTCCTAATATCTGGAAGCGTCCAATCTGGCTTGTAAAGCGAACGTGCTTGCCAATGCATGGGCATACATCGTAGTCGCCAATACGAACGAGCCTGATGGTCTCACTGGCATTCGACGGCAGTCGGTCAAGTTGGACCCCTGCAGGTATCTCGTCGCGAGTTACATATTCATAGGTGACGGGTAGATCGGCATTAATGAGCTCGTTCATCCTGTCTTCTATCATTTTCACTTCTTGGCGGGTAGGTTGGTGGTCAAGAATGTAGGAAATCTTGCTTTTCTTACGTTCTATATGAGCATTTCGGCTACGTTCGCAACCATACAATCGCATCATCAACTGATTGAGCAGGTGTTCAGCCGTGTGGGCGGGCGGGAATTCTTCCTTGTTGTGGATGTTCAGTTCGGGTTCGTTTGTCTCCAACTGCATGTTGAAGCGGATGGCACATCCACTGTAGGGCGGAAGCTCAACCGGAACATAGCAATCGTTTGTAAGTTTGTACTTATGCCGGGTCAATGTAATCAGGTCCTCGCCCTCTACTTCTTCTTTCTGAGGGAGTTGAAGTGTGTCAAAAGCATGTTTGGGGATCAGCACTTTGGTAGAGACAGTACTGTTGCTGAAGTTGGTGACAACCAAGATCAGGTCTTCTTCTTTCTTCCGCAAGAAAGCAAATTCACAGTGGGGATTGAAGAACTCACTTTGCGGATTAACATACATCAAATCAAAAAAATCTCCCTCATATATGGCTTTTTCTTGATTGGCCACGTGAAGAATGGTCTGATAGTCGTGCATCAGGAGTTTCTCTTCTGAGGTCATGTGGTCGCGGTCAAAATAAGCCGTATTGATGCTGTCTAAGCTCCAGTAGTCGAATATAGTTGTTCGTCCGTCACGTCCTGAAAATCCTTCCTTGTCCATGCCCCGTTCTCCTACCTCTTGACCGGAGTATAGCATAAAGGGATTGTTACGCAGAAAAGCCGAGACGATTACACCAGGTATGGCCTTTCGTCCATTTCCACAAAAGAAATCACTGGCGATGCGCTGCTCGTCATGGTTTTCAAGGAAATAGAGCATGTTATCTTTGATATCGTCTGTGCTTTGCCATTGATAGGTGATGCTGCTTGCCGGACGACGTTGGCCGATGATGTCGCGTATGCAGTCGTACATCCCCACTTTATCGTAGAGATAGTCAAAACCACTTTTGATGTAGTTGCGGTATTGACTGGGGTCATAGACTTCTCCGATAAAAATGATGTCGGGAAACCTGTTTTTTAATATTGTAGTAGCATACGACCAGAATGCAGCTGGCACCATCTCTGCCATGTCGCAGCGAAAACCATCAATACCTTTGCCTGCCCAGAAAAGCAGGATGTCGGTCATCTTTATCCAAGTGTTCGGCACTGGGTCAAAATGATAACTGCGGCCCCCGAAGTCGGTGTAATTGATGCCGTAGTTCAATTTCACAGTCTCGTACCAGTCGTTCCTTTGCGGATGAGAATCGAAGCGGTCGTTTCCGGTGCACTTGGCTGGGAACTCATCATAGGTGCTCTTGTTCTGTTGCTCTTCTGATAAGACAGCAGAAAGGTCCAGGTGTTCTCCTGGACAGTAGTAGAAGTTGTTGTTTGGTGCAAAGTGCATTCCTTTATTGTCGTCCTGTCCCAAATCGGCAATGTTTGAAGGACGCTTGATGGAATGGTATTCACGAGCCACATGATTGGGCACAAAGTCCATGATTACATTCATTCCGGATTGATGCGTACGCTGTATCAGCTCCTCCCATTCTTCCATTCGTTTTTGAGGGCAGTCGGCCAAATCCGGGTCTACATCATAATAGTCAGTGATGGCGTAAGGCGAGCCTGCCTTACCCTTGACAATTTCCGGATGCTGAGGGGGAATACCTATTGAGGAGTAGCTTGTAGCCGTTGCGTGGCGAATAATGCCCGTATACCACACATAGGTTGCGCCAAGGCTGTGTATGCGGTGAAGTATCTCTGGGCTGAAGGAAGAAAATTTCCCAACACCATTCTCGGCTAAAGTACCATTCTCGATTCTATTCTGATTCAGATTACCAAACAACCGGGGTAGTACTTGATAGATGATTATCTTCTTCATTTTTGAAAGAAAAGACTCTCCCCGTATGTGGAGGAGAGTCAATAAGTGTCCTGTTCAGGATGAAAATTCTTATTCCAAACCGTGAGCGCTGGCGGTTTTATCAATTCGTGCAATCATACCTTGAAGTGCCTTGCCAGGTCCGCACTCTGTAAAGTCGGTTGCTCCATCGGCAATCATAGCCTTTACGCTTGCTGTCCAACGTACAGAACTTGTAAGCTGTGCTATGAGGTTTGCCTTGATCTCATCAGAATTCGTATGGGGCTTTCCATCAACATTCTGGTAGATGGGGCATTTGGGTGTATTGAACGAAGTGGTCTCGATAGCCTTCTGTAATTCCTCTTTTGCGGGTTGCATTAAGGGTGAATGAAAAGCACCTCCAACCTTCAATGGCAGGGCACGCTTGGCACCTGCGGCCTTCAGCTTTTCGCAAGCCTCGTTGATGGCATCCACTTCACCGGAGATGACAAGCTGGCCCGGACAATTAAAATTGGCAGGGACGACCACTTTTCCTTCCTTGCTCACTTCAGCACAGACCTCTTCCACTTTTTCATCGGGTAGGCCAATGATGGCGGCCATCGTACCAGGATTCACCTCGCAAGCTTTCTGCATGGCATTGGCACGTGCTGCCACGAGCTTCAAGCCGTCCTCGAACGAGAGTGCACCGGCGTATACAAGAGCAGAGAACTCTCCTAAAGAATGCCCGGCCACCATAGCTGGGCTTTCTTCTCCACCTTTGCAGAGTGCGGATATTACACTGTGAAGGAACACTGCGGGTTGAGTGACTTTGGTCTGTTTCAATTGATCGTCGGTGCCGGCAAACATAATATCTGTGATCTTGAAACCAAGAATCTCGTTGGCCTTGTCGAAGAGTTGTTTTGCTGTTGCGTTAGTATCGTAGAGATCCTTTCCCATCCCTACAAACTGCGATCCCTGTCCGGGAAATACAAATGCTTTCATACTAAACAAAGATGTGATAATTAAATTATTCTTTGGTTGCAAAGTTACAAAAAAAATCCCAAACGCCGTTATAACGTTCGGGATTTCCTATGTTTTAGTGTTTGTTTGCTTGTTATTCAGCTGCAGGAGCTTCCTCCTCTGCGGGTGCCTCTGTCTTAGGAGCCTCCTCTACAGCGGGCTCTTCTGCCTTAGGAGCCTCTTCAGCGGCAGTCTCAGCTGCCTTCTGCTCTTCTTCAGCTACCACCTTCACAGGAACTTTCACCTCTACCTCCTTATGGAAGTGTACGGTTGCCTCGAAATCACCCACCTTCTTGATGTCGTGCATAGTGATGATCTTGCGGTCAACCTCGATGCCCAACTTAGCGAGTTCTTCAGCAACACGAGCTGCATTCACCGAGCCGTAGGTGACTCCTGTAGCCGAAACCTTTGCGGGAATGACCAAGGCGACATCTTTTAGGGCCTCTGCACGCTTCTCTGCCTCAGCTTTAATAGCGGCGAGTTTGTGAGCCTGCTGCTTCAAATTCTCTGCCAGCACTTTCTTTGCACTCTCCGAAGCGATGACAGCTTTTCCCTGAGGAATCAAGTAGTTACGGCCGTAACCCTTTTTCACATTCACAATATCGTTCTTGTAGCCAAGTCCGATGATATCTTCTTTCAGTATAATTTCCATTCTGTTTCCTCCTTTATTACTTCATCAAGTCGGTTACGTAAGGAAGCAGTGCAATCTGGCGTGCACGCTTAACAGCCTGTGCCACGCGGCGCTGATACTTCAGCGAAGTACCGGTGATACGGCGAGGAAGGATCTTTCCCTGCTCATTAAGGAACTTTTTCAGGAACTCGGGATCCTTGTAATCGATATACTTAATACCGCTTTTCTTGAAACGGCAATACTTCTTCTTCTTGGTGTCGATAGAAGGAGCGGTCAAATAACGGATTTCTGATTTTTGCTGCTCTGCCATAATTAAGCCTCCTGTTCTTTCTTAGCGTATTTGTTACGACGCTTCTCTGCGTACTGGACAGCGTACTTGTCCAATCGTACAGTCTGATAGCGAATTACTTTCTCGTCGCGGCGGAAGCCGGTTTCGAGCGTCTTTACGATAGTAGGCTCACCCTTGAATTCCAACAGGCAGTAGAAACCTGTCGACTTCTTCTGAATAGCGTAAGCCAATTTCTTCAGTCCCCAGGTCTCCTCGTTCAGAATCTCTGCGCCGTTGTCGGTAAGCAGCTTCTTGAATTTAGCGACCGTTTCCTTCATCTGGTCATCAGACAAAACGGGAGTCAAAATGAAAACGGTTTCGTATTGATTCATACTGTTTTGTAATGTATAAAGATATTAATTTATTTGTTTTTGCACTCGTTCAAGCAAGAAGCCTTTTCGAAATGCGGTGCAAAAGTACTTATTTTTTTTGAATTATCCAAATTATCTTATTACTTTTGCCAAAAATAGCGTAAAATATGAAAGATAAGTTTGTCCGCTTCTTAGGGTTACCCTGGCTTTATGCAGGAGTAGCTTTGCTTGCTGTGAGTTATATTCTTTCTCTGACCCACTATACATTTCTTTTGTTCTTGGGGGGAGGGCTTGTCCTTTTTGGCACTGTCGGTTGGATAATAAAAGATAAACATAAGAGCCGTTATTGATTTTTGGTAGTTGTAGGCGGAGAAGTTATCTCTTTGCTGCGTTAAACAGCCGCTGGCGTGAACTAATTGTTATTGTCACGATTCATAAGGCGATAGAGACGTAATGTTTGTTTCATGATCTCGTGGCAACAGCCACGTTTTGTTAGTTAAGCTTTTTCACCTATGGTCATTTAGTAGAGGAGTTTATTTTTTGGGCAAAAAAAAACCTTCCGTTTTATGGGAAGGTTTGCGGTGCGTACGAGACTCGGACTCGTGACCTCCTGCGTGACAGGCAGGCATTCTAACCAACTGAACTAACGCACCAAAGTGCAAAAAGAAAGCGGTGCGTACGAGACTCGGACTCGTGACCTCCTGCGTGACAGGCAGGCATTCTAACCAACTGAACTAACGCACCAAAGTGTTTGTTTCTTTTTTGCGAGTGCAAAGGTACTACTATTTTCCCATTCCACCAAATATTCTCGTATGTTTTTTTAAAAAAAATATTGAAAAAGGATAGCGTCCCAGAATTTCTTTCCATTGAAAAGCCAGTCTTTTAGTGTGGCAGTAGCCTCAAAACCTGCTTGTTGGAATAATCCTAACGAATGTGTGTTATTCTTACTGACGACAGCATAAAGTTGGTGGAGATGTATAATTTCTATCGAATAGTTCTTAATTTCTTCGATGGCGGCCTGTGCGTATCCGCATCTTCGATGAAGTTTATCGACTACGATACCTATCTCAGCGCGCTGGTGTCTGGGATCGAAATTCATCAAATCCACCATACCAACCGTTTCTCCTTCCGGTGATAGAATCATGAGACGCAGTTGCTTGTCGGTGTAGATATCTGTAGGACAATTGGCGACATACTCGTGGAGGGCATATCGGGAGTAAGGCATATTGGTCTCGCCTACGTCCCAAAGTCTTTTGTCATTTTCTATCCTGTATAGATAGTCCAAATCCTCCGGTTCTATTGCGCGGAGCCTTATTTGGGGCAATTTCTGACAATTCATTGATATATTCCTCCCATAGTGATGACGGTTGAATTTTGTTTTGAGTATGTGCCCATTTCGACTCCAGGCTGCGGGCGGCTGCCAAAAATTTTGAAGATGGACGAATAGCTGTAAGAATCGGTGTCATAGACCACGCAGCAATTGCCGGAAATCTCCAAACCGGGGGATAGATGACCTTTGGGTAGATCTTGTTCTGTGCCCACGATAAATTTTGCTTCGAGTCCATTCTCTCGTGCAATCCGCTTAAACTCAGTCATACAACTTTCTGCGCCTATGAACAGGAAGGATAAAGGCTTTGGAGGACGGTCGAAAAAACCGAGACTATGCTTTGCCCGTCTAATCATCATTGAGAAAAGTGACATAAGGGCTTTGCCCATGATAGCCATTTTTATCGGTATGCTGATCACCATTGATAAACCACTGTAATGCTTATGGAAGAAAATGAGCATGGCCTCATAGAAGACATGTACGTAGCGAAACGATGATTTTTGGGTGCTTTCTCCTTTATAATGCAGAATACGGGTAGGGACGTACCAGTTCTCGAAGCCACCTTTCAGAATTCGATAGCTGAGATCGATGTCTTCACCATACATGAAAAAGTCCTCGTCGAGCAGCCCGACGTTGTCTAAGGCCACATGCCGCAACATACAAAATGCCCCGCTGATGACTTCAATCTTCCCTGGTTCGTCCCATGTCATACCGCTCATATAATAATGTCCGAGCCGTGGATGATAAGGGAAACGGGCACAGAGTCCAGACATTTTATAGAAAGCCGTCATAGGTCCTGGAAGGCCTCGGCGTGATTCCAAAGCGTCGCTTCCGTCATTGTGCATCATCCTGACACCGCATCCTCCCGCTTTTGGGTGTCTGTCCATGAAGTCTATTACCTCCCTTAATGTATCCTCGCCTACAATGGTGTCGGGGTTGAGAAGCAATATGTATTGCCCTGTGGCTTTGCGTATGGCAATGTTGTTGGCGCGAGCGAAGCCTAAGTTTTGGGACTTTGCGATGACATGTACTTCTGGAAAATTTTGACGAATAAGGGCTACCGAATCATCTTGCGAATGATTGTCAACCACCCAAATCTCTGACTCTATGCCACGAGTAGCACGGTGTACGGAAGCAATGCACTGCTCCAGATAGAAGCGCACGTTGTAGCTGACGATGACGACGGAGAGTTTCAATTTGCAGTATTGTCGTTTTGGTGTTCCTTCAATTCCTGCGCCCAGCGGGTTTTGGAGGGATAGATAAAAAACAAGCTCAGAAATAATATGATGCCCATGTAGCCGAAAGCCACGTTCATAAAGGCATAGTAAAGAAGACAGTTGACAAACATGGGGATGATCAGCAGGTATTCCCGGGTCAGTGACAGTCTATATAATGCCTGTGGCCCTCCAACTTTCAACCTTTGTGTCACTCGCTTCCAACGGAACATCCACAATACGAAAGGTATGACGGCAATGGTGACCAGTTCCATAATGAAAGCCAAAACAAATTCCATGCTCTTGTCGTAGGTCAGATAGCCGGTGGGGATAAGTTCCGCCTCAAATGATACAATGACGAAAAGTGTCAAAATCATCCATAGCCAAAAATGGATTGTCAGTTGCTGTTGTTGTCGATTCATCTGATATTTATTTGTTGAATGGGACTCTGTTGACAATGGATCTTCCGAGAGTTACTTCATCAGTATACTGCAATTCGTCACCCACGCTAATGCCTCTGGCTATTTGGCTTATTGTCACAGGATAAGGGGCCAATTTGCGGGAAATGAAGAAATTTGTCGTATCGCCTTCCATGGTCGAACTGAGAGCGAGAATAATCTCTTTGATCCCGCCGTTCTTTACTCGATCAACGAGCGAATCTATCTCTATGTCGTTAGGACCTATGCCGTCCATCGGTGAAATCACGCCACCTAAGACGTGATAGAGTCCGTGAAATTGCATTGTGTTTTCAATAGCCATCACATCCTGAATGTTCTCAACAACGCAGACCGTAGAAATATCACGACTTTTGTCGGAACAGATCGGGCATATTTCCTCATCACTAATGTTGTGACAGATTTTGCAATACCTTACGTGATGCCGCAACTCGTTAAGGGCATTGGTCATTTTGTCAACGTCCTCAACGGGTTGCCGGAGCAGATGAAGCATCAGCCTTAAAGCTGTTTTCCTTCCTACTCCTGGCAACTTGCTGAATTCTGTGACTGCTTTTTCAAGCAGTGCGGAGGGATATGGTTGAGTAATCACCTGTTAATCGTCAAACAGATAAATTCCAAGCCCCAACTTAAAGCCGACCGTAGAATAGTCGTTGTCGTTGAAGCTGTGATTATAGTATATGGCTGGTTCGATTGTAACCGAACGGTTGATGAAGAAAGCATAGCCGATTTCTACACCTGGCATCACGTCGTTGTAGCTGTGGTTGTCGTGAATGTATTTGCAGTTGAGTCCCAGATAAAGGCCGTTCTGCTCAATGTAGTAGCGGATGCCGAGTCCGGCTTCGAGATTGTCGGGCTTGTCTTCCTTGCCGTTGTGCTGGAACCCAGCCTGGGCCAGCAGCATCCAGTCGTCGGTAAAAAAGAAGCCGGCCTTAGCCTCAGCGCCGATATTGAAACCATGCTTGCTGTTCCAATTTGTGTTGAGTCCCGTGAGCGAAGCACCCAAATAGCCTTTGCCCTCTTTGAATTGTGCGTTCGCCGTAAGGGTCATAAGCATGGCTGATAAAAATAAAATCAGTTTTTTCATATTCACTATTGATTTGATTGTTGATGTTTTCTGTTCCATCTGTAGAACCAAACGATGGCAATGACCAGAACGATTCCGCCTGAAATATAGCTAATCGTATGATTCAATCCTGCTGCCATAGGGCTAATAAAAAGGAAGGTGGAGCAAACTGTTGTCATAAATAGAGCAGGAATGAGAGTGATCCAGTAATTTTTATGGTTACGTACCAGATATATGGTCTCTGTCCATAGGGTGAAGACGGCCAGGGTTTGGTTGCTCCAGCCGAACCATTGCCAGAGTTTGTTGAATCCGTCTTTGTCTTCCATCTGCCATACCAATAGCCCTAAAGCAACGGCGAACAGAGGAATGGCTATGCTGAGTCGTTTTGCGATAGATTTCTGCTCAAGATGCAGGGTGTCGGCAATGATCAGTCGTGCTGAACGAAATGCAGTATCGCCGCTTGTGATGGGAGCAGCGACAACTCCGAATACTGAGAGAATACCTCCAAAAAGACCGAGCCAACCTGTACAGACATTCTCAACCACGTTTGGAGCCGTGAAGTATTGAACAAGCGTTTTTCCATCAGCACTGTTGGACTGACTGAGGAATGAATTGATGGTTTGTGCATCTACTACTTCACGCCAACCGCCATAATAGAAGAAGTAGCTGGATACCGTGGCCCATATCAGTGCTACTATTCCCTCTGTTATCATAGCTCCATAGAATATGGGACGCCCCATCTGCTCATTGGGGATACAACGCGACATCAATGGACTTTGTGTTCCATGAAATCCTGAAATTGCCCCACAGGCAATGGTGAGGAACAGACAAGGGAACAATGGATTTTTGGCTATGTAACTATCTGCGCCAAGCAAGCTTGCAGGCTGGTTGAGGTTGCACTTGTCCAAATCACTCCATATTTCTGGGATAGCAGGCATTTTGATAAACAACTCTACCATCAAAGCCAATGCCATGAAGAGAAGGGCGAAAGCAAAGATAGGGTATAGGCGTCCGATAATCTTGTCGATGGGGAGCAGTGTGGCAAGGATGTAATAAATAAAGATGATTACCACCCAAATGAGTGCCGACCCCCAATAATCCTTAAGTATGAGAGCAGGGCTATAGACGAACACGACACCTACCATCAGCAGGAGGACGACAGAGAAAATCATCATAAGTTTTTTGGCGCCGCTGCCCAAGTAGACACCAACGAGTCCGGGCAGATTGGCTCCACCGTGTCTAACGCTTAGCATGCCACAGAAAAAATCGTGGACAGCCCCTGCAAAAATGCATCCGAAGACAATCCATAAATAAGCAGAGGGTCCATACCAAGCACCCATTATAGCACCGAAGATGGGCCCTGTGCCGGCAATGTTGAGAAACTGTATCATGAATACTTTCCAAGAAGGCATCACGATGTAATCCACTCCATCGGCCATGCTCACAGCCGGAGTAGGTCGGTTTTCATCTGGTCCGAAAATCCGCTCAACAAAGCGTCCGTAGATCAGATATCCCACTATCAGAGCGACAAGGCTCAATATAAAAGATATCATTGCTCGATTATTTGTTATTTATTGCATTCCAACCTTAGGGGTGAGACGGGTTGGTGTTGTTGATTGTATTGCTGGGGATTATTTGCCCTTTCCTTTCAGTTTAATAGCAGGTATGCGAATATTTTCACCTGCCTTGAATTCTTTGCGCCCTCCATTGACTGCTTCGAGATAACATTCCATTCCAGGGCCCAAATATTTCTTGCTGAGGCTTGTCAGCGTTTGACCGCTCTTCACTGTGACACTCTTTTGAATGCCAACAATCCTATAGGCCCCAGTGCGGACTCGAACGTTGTCGACATAGTCGGTGAACGCGGCTCCCTGGTTGTTGTCTACGTTTTGAGCTGAGGTTGTGGATGTCTGATTGCCAATGGCTTGTGGCTTACTGACATTGCTCTTGTCTGTCGATTTCTTTTGTTTTCCTTTCGTCCTGTTTTTTAATTCCATTGGGGATTTCGTTACAGACTTCGAAACGCCTGGTGAAACAGTCACAGTTTCGTCGGCAAGGACTTTGGTTTTAAAGATTGCGTCTCCTTTCCAGAAAAAGAAGCAGGAAACTGCCGAGATGACAAACAAGACTGAAATTATACTGACCATGATGGTAAGTGCCTTCACTTTCTTGTTGCTCTTTTCAAGTTCTTGTTCTAATTGCTTGTTCATTTGGTTTTCTAAGATTTGCTGCCATTGCTCTTGTAGCGGAGTCAGTGGCTCAGATTGATTTTCGGTGGATGTTTTATCGTTGCTCATTTTGGTTAGTTTTTGTGATGATTCGTCAGATTGGGGCGATAGGTTCTCCTGGGTCTCGCCTTCGTTGGAAAGACTTTCTTCAGGCTGAGGATTGTACCTTAGATACTCTTCTGAAGTTGTATCGTTCTGTTCATCTTCCTTAGTGCAAGGTGTCGGTTCCACCTGCGGCTGATGGGCGGGTGCATTACCGTTGTTGAGCTCTTCAAGCTCAAGATCAGAGAGTTGCAATATTTCTTCGTTATTGTGCTCCAATTGCTCCTCGGCTTTCACATTTTCTTCTTCAGTATCTAAGCCTGCCAGATCTTTGGTTTGCTCTTCTGCAAGAGCTGTCGAATCAAGGCGCTGGGTTTTGCTATCAGCAGTATCTTCAACAGTTTCGTCTTGGGCAGTCTCAGCAGGGTCACAATGATCCATGACTGCATTGGAACCCAAAAGCTCCTTCATGGCAGCTGTGCTGTCGGCTGCAAATTTGGAGTCGATAGAAGAGAAGTCTACATTGTCGCCTACAGTGACTGTCTCGAATTGTGCAAATGGACGGTTGACGAGGTCTCGCATGGCTGTGTCTGGGGTAAAGGTGATCTTGTCGCGTCCTTCAATTGTGATTCTCCGACCGGAGCCCACGTCTACGCTTTCCCTTGGAGCCACCGAAGTGACTTTGAATGTGCCAAGGCCTCTAACCTTGACAGTTTTGTCTTTATTAATTCCATCTAAAACGACACTGAAGAATGTCTTGATGAAGCTTTCTGCAGCTTTCTCATCAAGGAGGTGCTTTTCTGCCAATTGATGTGCCAAAGAGGAAATATTGCTCATGTCTGTTTATTTTTTCTTCAGTTGTTCTTTAATAGAGTTTGAAGGTTTGAAACCCAGCACAAGCTTTGGTGGAACCAACATCTTCTTTCCTGTTGTGGGATTGACCAATACGCGTTCCATTCTTTTTTTTACTTCAAATGTGCCGAACCCAGAAATGGTTACATTTTCACCTTTCTCAAAATCCTCCGACATCGTATCAATGAGGCTTTTCACCAAACGCTGAGAGTCTTCTTTCGTATAACCGGATTCTTCTGCAAGTTCATTTATCAGTTCCTTATTGTTCATCGTCTGTCTGAATTTCTGAATAAAAGATCAATTCTCAATCACCTCTCCGTAGAGATCAAATTCTTCACTCCCCGTTATTTTGACGTTATAAAAGCAACCGACGCGTAATCTTCTTTTTGCAGCAGGTATGAGAACTTCTGGATCCACTTCTGGTGAACAGAATTCGGTCCGGCCCACATAATATTCACCTTCCTTACGGTCAATGATCGTTTTCATAATTTTACCTACCTTTTCAGCTTCCAATTGCTCACTGATGCGCTGTTGAACTTTCATCAATTTGTCAAGCCTTCTCTGTTTGGTTTCTGGGGGGACATCGTCTTTATAATGCAACTGGCTGTAGGTGCCCTCTTCTTCAGAGTAGGCAAACGCGCCCATGCGCTCAAACCGGGCTTCCTTTACGAAATCGACTAACTCTTCAAAATCGTTTTCCGTTTCGCCTGGGAATCCGACCATCAATGTCGTTCTGATTGTTATGCCCGGCACGCGTCTTCTGATTTCTTTCAGCAATTCTATAGTTTCCTCACGTGTTACGTTGCGTCGCATGGCTTTCAGCATGTGGTCTGAAATATGTTGCAATGCAATATCCAAATATTTACAGACATTGTCGTGCCTGTTCATTACATCGAGAAGTTCCATTGGGAACTGGTTGGGGTAGGCATAATGAAGTCTAATCCATTCTACTCCCTTGATATTTGCCATACTTTCTATAAGATCGGCGATTTGGTGCTTCCCGTTTAAATCAACTCCATAATAGGTCAACTCTTGTTCGATCACTTGGAATTCTTTGACACCGTTGGCCACAAGATCCTTCACTTCTTGGAGAATTTCTTCCTTTGGGCGACTGTGATGTGGCCCCGTAATCAGAGGAATGGCACAGTAGGCACATCGACGGTCACAACCTTCGGCAATCTTTAGGTAGGCATAATGGCGCGGAGTGGTGAGCTGGCGCTTACCATCGCAAGAGGCTACATCGGCTTTTCCCAAATCGGTAAGAAGTTGTTTATAGTTGAATTTTCCATAGAATTTATCAACTTCCGGGAGCTCTTTCTCAAGTTCTTTGCCATATCGCTGAGAGAGGCAACCCATGACAAAGAGCTTGTTGAGTCTGCCTTCAGTCTTTGCTTTAGCGTATTCGAGTATAGTGTTGATACTCTCTTCTTTGGCTGCATCTATGAAGCCGCAAGTGTTAATGACAGCAATTTCTCCTTCAGGTCGTTTAGCATCGTGGATGCAACGATACCCGTTAGCTTCGAATTGCTTCATTAGAATTTCGGTGTCAACCAAATTCTTGGAGCACCCCATGGTGATAAAGTCTATTTGATTCTTTTTCATTCTTAAACCTTTTGGCGTTGGCTGTATAGCGTCTTGCCTTACGTGGGTGAGCAGCCTGAATTATTTGAACAATGAATCGACGAATTCTTTTCGGTTAAAAAGCTGCAGATCTTCCATCTGCTCGCCAAGCCCGATGTATTTTACTGGAACCTTCAATTGGTCACTGATGCCAATGACTACACCCCCCTTGGCTGTGCCGTCAAGTTTTGTGATGGCAAGAGACGTTATATTGGTCATGGCGGAGAATTGTTTGGCCTGCTCAAAAGCGTTCTGACCCGTACTGCCGTCGAGTACCAACAGCACCTCATCGGGTGCTTGAGGCAGAACTTTTTTCATGACATCCTTGATTTTCTTTAATTCGTTCATCAAACCTATTTTGTTGTGCAGGCGCCCTGCTGTGTCGATGATGACGACATCAGCCCCTTGGGCTTTGGCACTTTGAAGTGTGTCAAAAGCGACCGAAGCAGGATCGGAGCCCATTTGTTGCTTAACAACGGGCACACCGACTCTATCGCCCCAAATCTGGATTTGCTCAACTGCGGCAGCCCGAAATGTGTCGGCTGCTCCTAAGACTACTTTTTTCCCGGCCTGCTTGAATTGCCAGGCCAGTTTGCCGATGGTGGTGGTCTTGCCCACACCATTTACGCCCACCACAAGGATGACGTAGGGCTTGTGGTCTTGTGGCAAGTTCCAGTCATCCAGGTCTTGTGTGTTGTTTTCGGTCAACAGAGCGGCAATTTCCTCGCGAAGGATGGCGTTTAGCTCAGAAGTGGAGACGTATTTATCTCTTGCTACGCGGTCTTCAATACGGTGTATGATTTTAAGAGTTGTGTCTACACCGACGTCCGAAGTAATAAGAACTTCTTCTAAGTTGTCTAAGACGTCATCATCCACTTTGCTCTTACCGGCAACTGCTCTTGCCAGTTTGCCAAACAAACTCTGTTTCGTCTTGTCCAAACCCTGATCAAGAGTCTCTTTTTTCTTCTTGTTGAATAGTCCGAATAATCCCATGGGTATCTATTTTTTTGCAAAGATAATAAATTTATTATAAGAACTTTCTTTTTTAACCGATGAAATCGCTTGTTTTTTAGATAAAATGCTGTTCTTTATTAAAAATGCACGCACTGAAGTAGAGGAAAATCTTCTCTTGCCCGAATTCAATAATACTAATCGGGACGACTGTTCGCCACATAACGGGTAAATATGTTGGACTTCTGATATCGATGAATTTGTCCGTATTGATGTGAAATATCTGAAAACAAGTAATATATCTGCTTATAAATGGAAGTTTTGTCATTTGTTCTTATTTATCAATATTTTTAGTAGATAATATTTTGATAGTGCGGAATTAAAGGGTACTTTTGCTAAAAAAGGTTAGTCGAAGACCTGCTATTGGCAGATAAGTCTGAGAAGAATAAAAAATGGAAGGAGTTCATCAGACGTTCAACAAACAGATTGTGAGGCTTTGCTATGTTAAAAGTATCTGAATATTGTTCTGATGCTCGTCAAAAGGCGGAATACTTCAAGAAAATGGCGCTGGTGACGCCAATAGAACTTAAGGAATGTATCAGAGACAACAAAGGAGGCTGTTTCAGCCGTGACGGAAAGCGGTTGCTTGCCTTTGAAAATAAAAAATGTACCCAATACGACATCCCTGATGGCGTGGAGGTGATATGTAATCGTGTATTCTCAGATTGTGAGTCGTTGGTATTCATAACTATGCCCGAAAGTCTGAAGATTATAGGAAATTCGGCTTTTGAGAATTGCGGATTGGTTTCTTTAACCCTGCCAGACAGTGTGATAGCCTTGTGCAATTCTGCTTTTTGTCATTGTGACCATTTGCAGAACTGCTCATTACCTTCTCAACTTACTTTTCTTGGGGCTGCGGTTTTTGCTGGTTGTCATCAACTTCATCAATTAGTACTTCCCACCCACCTGCATACCATATTGGGCAATCCCTTTGCAGATACGCCGATTTGCCACATCGCCTGTCTTTCAAAGTCGTTCTGTGTGGTCGATGACATGCTCCTCACTGCTGATCGCCGCCACCTTGTTTCCTACTGGGGGCACCATGAGCATGTTGTTCTTCCTGAAGGGTTGTATTGTATAGGTGATTCAGCTTTTGCATTTGCGAATGAACTACAGAGTCTTGCCATTCCTGCTTCGGTTGAGGTGATAGAACCTAACGCTTTTAGTTATTGCGTCCATTTGACCCATGTCAAGCTTCCTCCCAAACTAATCGAGATCAGTGATTTGGTTTTTTTCAACTGCTATGGACTTGTAGACATTCATTTACCAGAAGGGATAGAGCGTATCGGTGCCCACAGCTTTGAGTCATGCCATTCGCTTCAACAAATTGTTATTCCCAATTCTGTTAAAGAAATAGGTGATCAGGCTTTGTATAACTGTATGGGGATGAGAAGCGTAGTGATAGGATCCTCTTTGAAAAATATTGGCTCTCACCCTTTTTGCGGATTAAATCTTGAGCATTTGGAGTGTCTTTCTCCCCATTTCAAGTATAGTCATCACGCATTCCTTTCTAAAGATGGAAGTATTCTGTATGGCTTGTGTGCAGATATCCGACAATATAAAGTTCCAAGTGGAGTAGAAAAGATATGCAGCATGGCCTTTTGTAATCGGCGCACGCTTTCCAGTCTTGTACTTCCCGATAGTGTTGAGAAGATTGGTAAGTCGGCTTTTGCTAATTGTGTGAATCTTGTGACTTTCAAGTCCGGCAAGAATCTTCATGAGATCGGCGATCAGGCCTTCTTTGATTGTTGGTCGTTGAATTTGATGGATTTGGGAACTTGTCCTAACTCAATTGGAAAAGACGCCTTAAGGAATATTTATCTCTTGGATACAAACGGGCATACGGTCTATGCGACCAATAACAAACTGCGGATATTTGTTCCTCGTGGTTTCGAATCACAACTGTCTGAACTTATCCCAGAGTATAGTGGTCAGATTTTTGTTAAGAATTGACAGGGCTGAATAGGTCTTCTGATCTTGGTTGCCAATTGTCAGCCCGCGGGCATCCAATTGCAGTCCCATCGGCTGCCTTTTGGCGCCCCGCTGTCTGTTTCTTGGCGCCCCGCTGTCTGTTTCTTGGCGCCCCGCTGTCTGTTTCTTGGCGCTCCGCGGATTGGCCTTTGGCGTCCCGCGGGCAGGTTTAACCCCGACGATGCCAATATCCAGTTATCCTTTTTTGTGGCTGCATGCAATGGGTGTGTGATAGTGTGAACAGATAGAATAAGGGGAAAACGTCTCTTCTTTTATTTCCTTTGGATTTAGAAAAGAATTGTGACAATACAAGGATTGGAAAAACCTCCTCTTTTCGGGATAATCAGTAATTTATCTGAAAGTTTGTCGGTCATTTGGGTATTTGAATATCATATTTTTAAATTAGATAAAAAATATGTCATTCTCGGTAAAGTTCGGTTAATATGTCTTCTTGAACTGTTAAAATGGAATAAACATACATGACAAAAAGACAGATTTAGAAATTTTGCGCTTATATTTGCAGCCGAAAATGATGAAGGAACATTTGTTTGTTCGGTAGTAAGAATATATAAAACGAAAAATATGAATAGTATGAAAAAGTATTCAAATTTCTTGATGGCTGGTGTTTTGGGAATAACGCTGGCTTTAGCATCTGCGCCTTTTGCTGAAAGCGTGGCTGCTACCAACAATGTCACAGCTGTTCCAGGACAGCCTGTAGATTTGACCTATGCCGCTGAGAAGGCCATCCCAGCTGTAGTACATATTCGGTACGTGCAGAACTCAAAAACAAAGACTATCAAAGTACAGTCTTCTCCTTTTGACGACTTTTTCGATAATCCCTTTGGATTCTTTGGCAATCCCTATGGAGATGGTGGAACTCAGGAGCGCAAAATCCAAACGCCGAAGCGTGAGGCCACAGGATCAGGCGTTATCATCAGTCCAGATGGATATATTGTGACGAACAATCACGTTGTCGACGGTGCCGATGAGCTGACCGTTACCTTGAACGACAATAGAGAATTCTCTGCCAAAATTGTCGGTACAGATAAGACCACAGACCTCGCACTTATCAAGGTGGACGCCAAGAATCTGCCAACACTGCCAATTGGCGACAGTCAGAAATTGAAAGTCGGCGAATGGGTTATCGCCGTGGGCAATCCTTTCAACTTTAATTCGACGGTAACGGCAGGAATCGTTTCTGCCAAGGCCCGCTCGCTTTCTGCCAACGGTGTCGAGAGTTTTATTCAAACTGACGCTGCCATTAATCCAGGAAACTCTGGCGGAGCCCTGGTCAATGTACAGGGGGAGCTGGTAGGAATTAATGCCATGCTCTATTCACTGACTGGTTCATATAGTGGTTATGGCTTTGCCATCCCTACTGCTATTATGACAAAGGTTGTGGAAGACTTGAAAAAATATGGCAGTGTGCAGCGGGCCGTCCTCAACATTACAGGTGGTGACGTGATCGATTACATCAATAGACAAAAAGACGACGGAAAGGACGTGGACTTAGGAACCAACGAAGGTGTCTATGTTTATAAAGTTGAAGACGATGGAGCTGGCGCAGAGGCCGGACTTGAAAAGGGCGATGTCATCATCTCGCTGGATGGCCGCAAGGTGACAAAGATGGCTGAAATGGAAGAGATTCTTGCCAACAAGCGCCCAGGCGATAAGGTGACGATCACTTACCTGCACAATAAGAATAAGCGTTCTAAGACAGTCACTTTGAAAAATGCCCAGGGCAATACAGAAATTGTGAAGCCGGCTGATCTGGATGTGCTCGGTGGTAACTTCCGTGAAATCACTGATAGCCAGAAGAAACAACTTAACATAAACTATGGTGTTGAAGTAATAAAGGTGAACAAGGGTGCGCTGCAGAATGCAGGTGTTGCTCGCGGTTTTATCATCCAGAAGATTAATGATACACCAGTAAAGACCATTGATGAGTTGCAGAAATTGGTAAAAAATGCTTCAACCAGTAAGGATCCTGTCTTGTACATACAGGGCGTATGGCCTACAGGCAAGAAAGCTTACTTCGCAGTACCGCTTAATGATGATTGAACATATTGATTCATTATAAAACAAAGAAGGGGGTGCATCATCGTTCTGATGCATCCTCTTTTTTGTAGTCCCTGCCTGAAGGTTCTCAAGCTAATAGCAGTATTCGTAGAAAGGACAGTTGGTGCACTGCTTCGTATCCTGCGTAGGTGAGAAAGGCAAGGATTCATCGAAGATGTCCTCAACAACTTTATGGATTCCTTCCGCAAATTCATCTGTAAAATGATCGTCGACAACGACAGGTGTTTTGTCAATGAGCAAGTCTGAATCATTTTCGGCTCCCTTGGCGTTCTGAACATAGAAGAGAATTGGCTTGACCGGCAACTTTTCCTTGTTCAGATTCGGATTTCCCCAAACCATTTTAGCGTAGAGAATTGTTTGAAGATAATAATCCGTGTGCTTGCTGAGAATATTCTTTGGATCAAAAATTTCAGCAATGCTCTTGATGGAGGATTTCTTATTTCGTCCCGT
>Ga0256405_10000642_pt1 | contig 111748 bp, 106 predicted proteins | sample RumenRJG_02DNA_FD_189096 | JGI IMG/M metagenome (GOLD analysis project Ga0256405, IMG submission 189096) | Bovine rumen microbial communities from Lethbridge, Alberta, Canada - RJG_02 | ecosystem: Host-associated > Mammals > Digestive system > Stomach > Rumen | place: Canada: Alberta...
CTGTCCCCGTGATTGATGTTACTCCACAAAATGAAGAAAAAGATGAAAACACCAATATGTAGTCTTATATTATTCATAATAGGGATGGTTGTACTTGGCAATAATTGCCATACATGTTACCATACTTCTACGCATGAGGACTTAGATTCCATTAGAAAAGAACAGATATCACCTGTCGATATGGACGATTTTGAAAAATCTATATTGGATACCCGTTTCTTTTACGAGGAGATATCTTCAGCTCATCAGTATTGTATTTTGGTTCATTTCATTGCTCGTCATATAGATGAGCAATATGATGAGGGCGTTGCAGAAGAATTGTATCAGATGCTAAAAAAATATCCCAATAAAATAGAGCCAATAAAAAAAGAAATTGAAAACAAATATCATAATACAGCATTGATATATGAAAATCTTTACAAGATGATAATGTCTGCATATGTTCTCAATCATACTAATACTTGCACTATAGATTCTTTTTACACATTATTACCTTTTGTTCAGAGAACAGAAAAGCGTGATAGTATATTACAATGTCTAATCAATGAATACGATAACTGATTTAAATAAATCAATCAAAGGGACAGGTTTTGATTGAAAACGGAAACACCTGTTACTGGTACCTCTTCACATAACAGCGGGCAGGCTTGTACTTTAGATTGTTCAATCATAGTTACTATGATCCTTTATTAAGAATTTGAACAGCTCTAAACAGATTAAAAAATAGGGTTCACACTTACTGCACAGTATATCAATGGCTTGCACGTGAATGTGACACTTGTTTTTAAACAAAATCATACAATGACACGCATGTATGTTAAATGATTCGGAAACTATTAACATACCTCAAACACCGATGTACACTGGATTTGAGGCATGTCATATTAATAGGTTAATAGTTTTTTCGCAGAAACTTTTTCCTTTCCTTGGTTGTCTGTTGAAAATAATGTATCTTTGCAGGATAGTTCAGATGACTAAAGAAGAATCAAAACAAAATGGAGATATGGAATAGATGAGACGCTTAACGAGATTCAATCAAAAACCTCGTGATTGCTTAATATTTAATCGAAGAGAAAGATGGGAATTATATTTCTTGTAATATGGCTAGTTATTTTTACTGTCATCGCAGCGATACTTGGCATAATCGGGGTAGCTGTTGTCTATCCTTTTTTTTCAAAAAAAACAAGAAAAAGGAAAATGCTTTTGACTTTCCTTACACCTATAGTAGGAATAGTAAGCTACGTAGGTAGCAGTGTCATAGCTATGATTCTTATATCGGAACTGCTAAATGTTGATATTGGATTTGGCGATTCTTGGAAAGCTCCACTTCCAAACGGTTATCAATTAATATCCGTTGATATGCCAGATAATGGAAGTATTTATAAAGATGACGACCATCGCATAGAAGATATTGATGGGGTTCGACAAATAGAAGTGATCGGAGACTCTGTAATTGGGCTGTCGAGTAATAAATACTTTCTTTTAGACACCAAGATTCACAAGGTTACTTATTACCCATCTGTCTTTGAGTTGCAAAAGGGGGTGGGAAAACCAAATATAGCTTTGATCTTTAATGACGATTATTTTTGGTCTGTCAGAGAAAAAGCTTATATTATTGGTGCCATTATTTGTTTACTATTCACACTTTCTGTTCTATTTGTTATGTGGAAAGCTGGACTATCTAGATAATATAAATGAAAAGTCAATCACTGGGTCAGGTTTGATTCCTCGGGCAATAAATCAGGAAAGGGTTTGTTTTGATTATGCATTTGAACAGATTAAGGACATATCGGATATTGCATAGACCATGGGACTCTAATTTATGCCTCAAACACCGATGTGCAAAGGGTTTGAGGCATGTCATGTTAATAGGTTAAGTGTTTTTGCACAGAAAACTTTTTCATTTCTTTGTCTGATTGCGAAAAATTTCGTTGCGAAAAATTTCGCATAATTTTTTGGTATCATTTGCTTATCTCAAATTAATGTTGTATCTTTGTGCCGTAAACAGCATAAAATTGGTATAAATGATGAATCCTTTTAAGTTTGGCGTACTTGTCGATGACGAGTTTTTTACAGACAGGATCAATGAGCTAAAGGAAGTGTTGTGGACGCTAAATAGCGAAAACCACTTGATACTTATCAGTCCTCGAAGATTTGGTAAATCTAGCCTTGTAGCAAAAGCCATCAAGGAGTCTGGTCGTCCCTGCATATCTCTTAATATGCAAAACATCCTAAGCGTTGAGGATTTTGCTTCCAAATTGTTGCGCGAATTATTCCGCATATATCCGATGGAACGAATCAAACACTTGATGACCCACTTTAGGATTATTCCCACAGTCTCTACTAACCCCATAACCAATGGCATTGATGTCTCTTTCCAGCCAGTAATGAATAGCATAATACTTCTGGAAGATGCAATGGCATTGATAGAAAAGGTTAGTACGGAAGAAAAACGGCTTGTGGTGGTGTTTGATGAATTTCAGGAGATTATAAACATTAGGAAAGGCCTAGACAAGCAGTTACGTTCTATCATGCAAGAACAAAAACAACTGAACTACATTCTTTTAGGCAGTCAGGAATCGATGATGACTGAGATTTTTGAAAGAAAGAAGTCACCTTTCTATCATTTCGGAAAACTCATGCATTTAGATAAGATTCCTTATGAGGATTTCAAGGAATACATCGCTTCACGCTTACCGTTAAATGAATCAGAAATGCTGGATAATATTGTGGAGGGAATCCTCTCATTTACCAATCTCCATCCCTATTATACCCAGCAATTATCTGCTCAAGTCTGGGAATTGATGTCATACGATAATCTCAAAGAAGGTGTTCTTACAGAAGCAATCAACAAGATAGTCCGTACACATGATTTAGATTTTGAGCGTCTTTGGATGAATTTCAATCGCACAGACCGTTCCATTATGCTAAGTTTAAGTGAAGGGGCCAACCCAATGCAAAACCGAAAAATAGCGACTAGCACATCGTTTAGTGCTATCAAACGTCTGATGAAGGCTGGCTACGTGATACGTGTCAACGATTACGAAATAGAAGATCCGTTCTTCAAGGAATGGATAATCAGAAATTGCAAATAATTAAATGAATGATAATAGCTTAGCAGGCATTTAACATGCCTCAAACACCGATGTGCAAAGGGTTTGAGGCATGTTATGTTAATAGGTTAAGTGTTTTTGCACAGAAAACTTTTTCATTTCTTTGTCTGATTGCTGAAAATATTGTACCTTTGCAGGCAAATTTGCAAATTTAACTAATTATGGCTTATACACGTATGACTGCTGCCGAGGCTGCAGCACTGATTAAGAATGGCGACCATATCGCCATGAGTGGTTTTACGCCTGCCGGTGTGGCTAAGGCTACAACCAAGGAGTTAGCAAAGATTGCTGTCGCTGAGCACGAAGCTGGCCGCGAGTTCAAAGTGGCTATCTTCACAGGCGCTTCTACAGGACAGAGCACCGATGGTGACCTGGCAAATGCACAGGCCATCCTCTATCGTGCCCCTTACACCACGAACCCCGATTTCCGCAAGCACGTCAATCTGGGTGAGATTCCTTACAACGACCTGCACCTAAGCCACATGGCCCAGGAGCTGCGCTACGGCTTCTATGGTCCGTTGGATTGGGCTATTTTGGAGGTTTGCGACATTGAGGAAGTAGGCAATGACTATCATGTCTATCTGACTGCCGCTGGTGGTATCTCTCCCACTGCCGCTCGTCTGGCTAAGCACGTCATCCTGGAGCTGAACAGCTTCCACAACCCCAATGCTAAGTTCATCCACGACGTCTATGAGCCTCTGGATCCCCCTTACCGCAAGGCTATTCCCATTGAGCACGTTGGCGACCGCATCGGTGTACCTTATGTCTCTATTCCCAAGGAGAAGGTAGTAGGTGTCGTAGAGTGTAACATCCCTGACGAGGCCCGTGCCTTCAAGGATAGCGACCCCGTTACTGATAAGATTGGTTTCCTGACTGCTGAGTTCCTGGTAGAGGAAATGCACAAGGGTCGTATCCCCAAGGAGTTCCTGCCTCTGCAGAGTGGTGTGGGTTCAACAGCCAACGCTATCCTCGGTGCACTGGGTGAGGACAAGCACGTACCCAACTTCAATATCTATACAGAGGTTATCCAGAACTCCGTCATCGAGATGATGCTCAACGGTCGTGTGAAGGACGCCTCAGCTTGCTCGCTGACTGTCTCTAACGACTGTCTGATGCAGGTTTACGACAACATGGACTACATGAAGCAGCACCTGACCCTGCGCCAGAGCGAGATTTCCAACTCGCCTGAAATCATCCGTCGCTTAGGTGTTATCGCCATCAATACCGCTATTGAGGCCGACCTCTATGGTAACGTCAACTCTACCCACATCAGCGGTACGAAGATGATGAATGGTATCGGAGGCTCGGGTGACTTCATCCGTAACGCGTACCTCTCTATCTTCACCTGCCCGTCAGTTGCCAAGGGCGGTGTCATCTCGTCTATCGTTCCTTTTGTCTCTCACCAGGACTCTTCAGAGCATGATGTTAACATCATCGTTACTGAACAGGGTGTTGCCGACCTGCGTGGCAAGTCGCCTGCACAGCGTGCCGAGTGCATTATCGAGAACTGTGCACACCCCGACTACAAGCAGCTGTTGTGGGACTACCTGAAGATTTCGAAGATGGGTCAGACCCGTCACAACCTGACTGCCGCCTTCGCCATGCACGACACGCTGGCTCGCAAGGGCGACATGCACCTGACCGACTTTGCAGAGTACGTCAAGTAAAAAGATGTTCCACATTTATCTATAAAAATGGGCTACGGTACACATCGTAGTCCATTTTTTGTTAATGTTCTTTAATAACAAACCCTCTCTGTTTGACAAACAGCCCTTAGAAACGTCAAAATAAAAACCCACAAAAACTATATACCAATCAAGACTTCAACATGAGAAAGCTACTATTCTTCATCACCGGATTGCTGGCGACTAAAACCGAAAAATAATTATATGAAAAAACTCATCACTATTTGTCTGTTGGCAACAGTCTGCGTGCTCCCTGTACTTTCACAGACACTGCCATACAAAAATCCACAGTTGACGGCTGAACAGCGCGCTGATGATTTATTGAAAAGACTGACGTTAGAAGAGAAAGTCAGTCTGATGATGGATACATCACCAGCTATTGACCGTCTGCAGATACCGCAGTTTCAATGGTGGAACGAGGCGCTGCACGGTGTGGGGCGCAACGGCTATGCCACCGTCTTCCCCATCACGATGGCGATGGCAGCTTCATGGGACGATGCCCTGCTACACCGCGTCTTTACGGCCGTGAGTGACGAGGCTCGCGTAAAAGCTCGTCAGGCAAAAGCCTCAGGAAACATCCGTCGCTACCAGAGTCTGTCGTTCTGGACACCTAACATTAATATCTTCCGTGACCCACGCTGGGGTCGTGGTCAGGAGACCTATGGCGAGGACCCTTTCCTTACAGCTCAGATGGGATTGGCTGTCGTACGTGGTCTGCAAGGAATGACCTATGATGGTCAGTGGATAGGCAATTACAAGAAACTGCTGGCCTGTGCCAAGCACTTTGCCGTACACAGCGGACCAGAGTGGAATCGCCACACCTTTAACGTGGAGGATTTGCCAGAGCGCGACCTTTGGGAAACCTACCTGCCCGCTTTCAAGAGTCTGGTGCAGGAGGGAAAGGTGGCTGAGGTGATGTGTGCCTACCAGCGTATCGATGGTCAGCCATGTTGCAGCCAGCACCGCTATGAACAGCAGATTCTACGTGATGAGTGGGGTTTCCAAGGACTGATTACCAGCGATTGCGGTGCCATTCGTGACTTCCTGCCTCGTTGGCACAATACCGCCAAGGACAGCGAAGAGGCTTCTGCCCAAGCTGTACTTGCCGGAACCGATGTAGAATGTGGTTCGGAGTATCGTCACCTACCTGAAGCCGTCCGTCGTGGTGACATTAAGGAGAGTGATCTCGACCGATCTCTGCGTCGTCTGCTTATTGCCCGTTTCGAGGTGGGCGACTTCGACAGCGATGACTTAGTAGAGTGGACGAAGATTCCGTCTTCGGTCGTCGCTTCTGAAGAGCACAAGCAGTTAGCTCTCGACATGGCACGTAAAAGCATTGTCCTGCTAAAGAACAACGGTATTCTTCCACTAACCACTCACCACTCACCCCTAACCTCTCGCATTGTCGTCATGGGCCCTAACGCCAACGACTCCGTGATGCAATGGGGCAACTATGCCGGCTATCCCACCAAGACCGTCACTGCCTTGGAGGGTATCCGCCAACTATTGGGTGATGTGCCCTATGTGCAAGGCTGTGGACTAACCCGTAATGAGAACTACGAGAGCCGTTTCAAGGAGATCATTTCTCCCTCAGGCGGTCAGGGCATCCAGGCGCTCTACTATAACAATACCGAGATGACGGGTACACCTGCCACCACCGTTACACTGACAGAACCTATTAAACTGAGCAATGGTGGCAATACCGTCTTTGCTCCAGGTGTCAATCTGGAGAACTTCTCAGCCAGTCTTGAAGGTACACTCATCCCCACCCGCGACGAGACACTCATCTTCACCATTAGTGGCGATGACAAATTACGCCTGCTGGTCAATGGTGACACCATCGTCAATCTCTGGCAGGCCCGCCAACGCATCCAACTGGCACAGAAGGAGATAGCCGTAAAGGCAGGTGAGCGCTATCATATACAGATAGAATATGTACAGGAGACTGGCTATGGCGCACTGAATTTTGATATCCAGCACAAAGCATCGCCCACGCCACAAGAAATACTGGCACAGTTGGGTAATGCGGAGACCGTCATCTTCATTGGTGGTATCTCGCCTCGCTTGGAGGGTGAGGAGATGCGTGTTAACGAACCCGGCTTCCGTGGTGGCGACCGCACCAGCATCGAACTGCCACAGGCACAGCGTGACCTATTGCGCACCTTGCACGAGGCAGGCAAGAAGGTGGTCTTTGTCAACTGCTCTGGTGGAGCTATGGCACTGACACCAGAACTGGAGACCTGTGACGCTATCATCCAGTGGTGGTACGACGGCGAGCAGGGTGGTGCAGCATTGGCTGACATACTCACTGGACGTTATAACCCCTCTGGCAAACTGCCCGTTACTTTCTACCGTAGCACTGACCAGTTGCCTGACTTCCTCGACTACACCATGAAGAACCGTACCTACCGTTACTTCACGGGTGAGGCGCTGTTCCCCTTCGGTCACGGTCTGAGCTATACAACGTTCTCTATCTCTAAGCCCAAGGGCAAACCAAAGGGCGATTCTGTCACCGTTACCGTCAAGGTAAAGAACACGGGCAAGATGGATGGTATAGAGACCGTTCAACTCTATTTCCGTCGCACCGCTGACCAAGCAGGTCCCCTCAAGACCCTTTGCGGCTATCAGCAGGTTTACTTGAAGGCAGGAGAGGAGCGCAATGTGACAATGACCATTCCTCGTCAGCGTCTGGAGACATGGGATGCACAGTCGAACACTATGCGTTTCCAGTCCGGACAATACCAACTGATGGCTGGTTCGTCGAGTGCCGACAATACCCTACAGAAAACAAATATCAAATTATAAAACATTACAACTATGAAAGATTTTAATTACTATGCACCGACTGAGGTAGTATTTGGTAAAGAGAGTGAAGAGCAGGTTGCTCAATTGGTAAAAAAGTATGGTGGCACGAAGGTGCTGGTACACTATGGTGGCAAGAGTGCTGAGAGGTCGGGACTACTCGACAAAATCTGCGGACTGCTGTCAGCCGGTGGCGTTGACTTCATCAAACTGGGTGGTGTGGTGCCTAACCCACGTCTCTCTTTGGCACAGAAAGGTATCGACATCTGCCGCAAGGAGGGTATCGACTTCATTCTGGCTGTGGGTGGCGGTAGCGTCATCGACTCGTCAAAGTGTATTGCCTATGGTGTACCCTTTGAAGGCAACGTATGGGACATCTATCTGGGCAAGGCAGAGCCCAAATCCATGCTGCCCGTAGCCGCTGTGCTGACCATTCCTGCTGCAGGCAGTGAGATGAGCGAGTCGAGTGTTATCACCAATGAGGATGGTGACGTGAAGTTGGGCTACTCCAATAACCTATCGCGCCCCAAGTTCGCCATCATGAATCCTGAGCGCACCTTCACACTGCCTCCCTACCAGACAGCAGCAGGTGTCACCGACATGATGATGCACACCATGGAACGCTACTTCACCAAGGACGACGACATGGACCTGACAACGGACCAAGCCGAGGCTACATTGCGCAACATCAAAAATGCAGTTTTCCCTGTGCTGAAGAATCCTGAGGACTATCGCTATCGTGCACAGATTATGTGGGGTGGTTCACTGATGCACAACGACTTGACAGGCTGTGGCGCTACCGGCGACTGGGCTACCCACCAACTGGAACATGAGCTCAGTGGCATGTTCGATGTTACCCACGGTGCTGGTCTGGCTGCTATCTGGCCCAGTTGGGCACGCTATACCATGCACGAGAACCTGCGTCGCTTCGTACGCTTTGCCGTCAACGTGATGGATGTACCCAATGACTTCACAGACCCTGAGGGAACCGCCAACAAAGGTATTGAGGCCATGGAACGTTTCTATCACGCCATCGGCATGCCTATCAACATCAAGGAACTCATCGGCAAGGATATCTCCGACGAGGAAATCAAAGAAATGACACGCAAGTGCAGTCGCGACTATACCTCTACCTGCGGTGCCCTGAAGGTACTGAAGGCTGAGGACATGGAAGCAATCTACAAAATGGCCAGAGGATGAAGGTAGGTATTATTGGAACAGGATGGATAGCCGCTAAGGCTGCTCTCACCCTGAAAGGAATGGATAGTTGCGAGGCTTATGCCGTAGGCTCCAGGAGAAAGGAGTCTGCGGAGGCTTTCGCCGCGCAGTGGGGTATTCAGAAGTCCTATGGGTCGTACAGCGAGTTGATAGCTGACCCGAATGTGGATCTCATCTACGTCGGTACGCCCCACTCTCACCACTATGACGTCACCAAGGAGGCTATTCTTGCCGGTAAGCCTTGTCTGGTGGAGAAGGCATTCATGGCTAATGCCCGACAGACCAAGGAGATTATCGACTTGGCACACGAACATGGCGTCTTCCTGGCTGAAGCTATCTGGACACGCTATCAGCCAGCCGTAGGCATCGTCAGGAAATTGATTGCCGACGGGCGCATCGGTACCCCCAAACTGATTACCGCCACACTGGGCTATTCCATGGGCAACAAGGAACGCATCATGCGCCCTGACCTCTGTGGTGGTGCCTTGCTCGACCTCGGAGTCTATGTCATCAACTTCGTCCGCATGTTTACTGACAGCAACATCACGATGATTGACGGCCACTGTGTGAAGTCCGATACAGGTATGGACCTCACCAACACCATCACCATGCTGCTTAGCGACGGCATTGTGGCCAATGTGCAGTCCAGTGCCTCGTGTGTAGGCGACAATATCGGTGTCATTGCTGGTACAGAGGGGAATATTATCATTGACAACGTCAACAATCCACAAACTATCACCGTCAACGGTCCCGACCGCACCTATGTTGAGACCATTCATGTGCCGCAGCAGATTACAGGTTACGAATACCAGTTCCTGGCTTGTCAGATGGCACTCATTGACGGACTGAAGGAACCTCGTGAGATGCCACATGTTGAAATGCTCTACATCATGCAACTCATGGACGACCTGCGCAAGAAATGGAACGTTCGCTATCCGATGGACGAGTGAGGAAGTGAAAAGTGAAGAGTGAAAAGTGAAAAATTGCTACTCAGCAGTCACTTTTCACTTTTTTTTTGTACCTTTGCGCCCAGTTAAACGAAAGCATATGGAATCAAAACTGGTTATCTATAATACGCTGACGCGCCAGAAGGAGCGCTTCGAGCCGTTGCATGCCCCCAATGTGGGCATGTATGTATGTGGTCCCACCGTCTATGGCGACCCTCATCTGGGTCATGCCCGTCCTGCCATCACCTTCGACCTGCTGTTCCGCTATCTGAAACATCTGGGTTACAAGGTACGCTATGTACGTAACATCACAGATGTAGGTCATTTGGAGCACGATGCTGACGAGGGCGAGGACAAGATTGCCAAGAAGGCACGCTTGGAACAGTTGGAGCCTATGGAGATTGCCCAGTACTATACCAACCGCTACCATCAGTATATGGATGCGCTGAATGTATTGCGCCCCTCTATCGAACCTCATGCTACGGGGCACATCATCGAACAACAGCAGCTCGTACAGCAGATTATCGATAACGGTTTCGCCTACGAGTCAAATGGTTCTATCTATTTCGACATCGAGGCATATAACAAGAAGTACCATTACGGCATCCTCTCTGGTCGTTCGTTGGAGAACATCAAGGATGAGAGCCGCGAACTGGCTGGTGTTGGCGAGAAGCGCAATCAAGCCGACTTCGCCCTGTGGAAGAAGGCACAGCCTGAACACATCATGCGCTGGCCCTCACCCTGGAGCGACGGTTTCCCAGGCTGGCACTGTGAGTGCACCGCTATGGGTCGTAAGTATCTGGGTGAAGAGTTCGACATCCACGGTGGTGGTATGGACCTCATCTTCCCTCACCACGAGTGCGAGATAGCACAGGCTCAGGCCTCGATGGGTCATCCCGCCGTTAAGTACTGGATGCACAACAACATGCTGACCATCAACGGTCAGAAGATGGGTAAGTCATATAACAACTTCATCACCCTGGAGCAGTTCTTCACAGGCAACCATCCATTACTCGAGAAGGCCTACTCTCCCATGACCATCCGCTTCTTCGTACTTAGTGCCCACTATCGTGGCACCGTCGACTTCTCGAACGAGGCCCTGCAGGCCGCTGAGAAGGGGTTGGAGAAGCTGATGAATGCCATCTCCGATTTAGAGCGCATTACGGTTCAGCCGCAATGTGATGCCGAGACCGAGAAGGTAGTCAAGGCTCTGCGCCAGAAGTGCTATGACGCCATGAACGATGACCTCGCTACACCACAAGTTATCAGCAACCTCTTCGAGGCCTGCACGGTTATCAACAAGCTCGTTGACCACAAGGCCAGTATTTGTGCTGACTGTCTTGCTGAATTGAAGGAAGTCATGCACCTCTTTGCTGAGGACATCCTCGGTCTGAAGGCCGAGAAGAGCGGCACCAACGATGAGCGCGAGGCTGCTTTCGGCAAGGTGATGGATATGGTTTTGGAACTCCGCGCTAAGGCTAAGGCCGATAAGGACTGGGCCACCAGCGATAAGATCCGCGACGAGCTTGCCGCTGCTGGTTTCGAGGTCAAGGACACCAAGGACGGTGTTACCTGGAAACTGAATAAGTAATCATCCTATACATAAAGAAAAACCTACTCGCAATGAGTAGGTTTTTTATTTGCCCTCATAAGCATCGCGGGTCATGTAGATAGCTACGGCATCTTTCAAAGATATCTTCATTGGCATATAAACCAAACCATCGTATGGCTGATTGGTACCCCACGAGTTCTTCATAATATAATAAGGTTGATTCTCCTCGTCATGTGCCACACCAACAATAGCCATGGCGTGAGAACGACTCTCATAGCAGACGGGATGACGGTGTTGCAATGCCTGGTTAACATGTTGGCGCAAGGAGTCAATAGGAATATTAAGCAAGCAGTTGTGTTCCCAGTTGTCTGGGATGGGCACGTCAATCTTTTTATAATAAGGTGAATCAGGGAAGCTGGTAAGACCAATATATTCATCTGGTGCACAGACACTATGGGCGAACTCCAACGGCGTGTACTTAGCACCCAACATATAGACATTCTTAGGGGTAGGCAGTTTGTCGGTAGCATCGTCTGGCATCACGTCGTAACCTACCACACCATAGCGTTCCAACAGATTAAGGGCGGTTTGTCCCATGCCGCGCTCTGTTTTGACCTTTTGGTATTTCTTCAGCATTCGACCAAGATACTGGGGAGAGAGATTGACGGAATCACCACGCAAAATATGCTCCGTCTCGATGGTGGCCAACATGGCATAGGCCCAACAAAATTCTGTGTTACCTTGATCCTTGACTGGTGTCATGGGCAGCAGCAGTTCGTTGGTAAAGGTATGCTTTTCCGAAGAGAATAAGGTGGCTAAAATGCCGAGAGTCGCAATAGCAAGGATAGGGAGTACCAGCACCATCACAAGGATGGTGACTATTATCTTCTTTCTACGCGTCATAACTCATCCTCCTCTCCATCAATAACCTCTGGTTTAGGGGCATTCTTCATCATATCGGTATAGGCATTCTTCAGTTCACTTCGGTCAATACTAATGGTACGGTTCAAGGGACGCCCCTCATCGGTAAGCGAATGGGAGAAAAGCCATTCGTAGGTCTTCTTCAGATAGAACACACGGGCAGGAGCACCGTGGTTGGCACCCTGCCACCAGTCGTAGCGCAGGCGACTGTCGTTATGCTCAGCCTCCAAAGCGGAGACAACTTTCTTCGACTCCCTGACATTGACAGCACGGTCGGCAGTGCCGTGGATAATCCACAGGGGCACTTGTCCCAAGGGCTGTACGTCGCGTAGTGTGCTACCGCCACACATGGCCAAGGCTGCTGCCACACGGTCAGGATAGGTGCCGGCAAAATCCATCGTACCATAGCCACCCAGCGACATGCCCAGCACATAGACACGGGTAGAGTCGCAAGGATAGTGCTGGCGCGTCCAGTCCAACACGTCGAGCACCTTCTTAGGATTCCACGAGCCACCAGGATTCTGGGGCACAATGACCAAAGCAGGAATCTCACGACCTCGAACGATGGCATCCAACGGTCCATAGCGTCGTGAGCGGTTGATGTCACGACCACAAAGGCTAGCACCATGCAGGAAGATGACAACTGGCGTATGCTCCTGAGAATAGTAGTAGTCCTCTGGTTGATAAACCCAGAAGTCGTAGCCACCCTTGATAACGCCACGATGAGCCGTTAGGAAGTCGTACTGTGCCAGTGCTGAGACATTAGCCACTACAACCAGCAGGAACAGGAAAAACAGTCGTTTCATCTTCATGGATGCAAAAGTACAAAATATTATTGATATTGCTGCCTTTTTAACAATAAAAAACGGACAGGACATCGCGTCCCATCCGCCTTCATTTTAGTAGTTAGTCTTGTTGTAGTGTTATGCCTCTTTATTTAAAAACTACCTTTGAACCATGAAGGATGTATATCTTACCTGTCTGTGGAATGGCTATACGACGTCCCATGAGGTCATAGACGTCATTTGTTATTTGTGACTCATCATTCATCACTTGATGAATACCCGTACCGCTACCAGCATAGCTGGGAATATAGCTGTCGTTCTCCTCCTCAGAGAGACCCTTGCCGTCGCCACCATCGACTGTAGCAGTAGCACCACCGTTACTGATGGTCACACCACCAAAGAAACCTACAAGCGTAGATTGATAGTTCTGCAAGGCTGTCTTCAGTTCAGCGACGACACCATAGTTCTCGTCCTGTGCTGCATTCTTGAACGACCACTTGAAGTCGCCATGTTGCATGCGGCCAGCACCATAAGCACCCTTGACAATGGCCTTGACATCTGCGGGATTGTCCATCTTATTCTCAACATAGGTGGTGCGAGCCTGTTGGTCTGCCTCATTATTGTAGCTAGTACCACCGGCATATGCTGTCGCTGTTACTGTGGCGTCACGATCAGAAACTTTCACGGCATCCCATTTGCCGTTAGTCTGTCCCTCCGTATAGTACTGGATCTTGCGTGGGTTGTCCATCTTGTTGTTGTAAGCCTTAATGACACCTCCAGGCTCACCAGAGAACGTACCGTCGCCCTCAGCATCAGTGCCCTGCTTGGAAATCAGCATCGGATACTTACAGTTGCGGAAATAGTTAGCCTCAACGAACGACGAGCCACCAGTGGTCACACCCACACCATATTTAGACACGCCATCAAAGTAGTTGTTATAGACATGATAGAAAGCGGTACGGATACGCGGATGGCGAGAGTCAGAATGGTCGAACCAGTTATGATGATAGGTCATCCAACAGTCTGTTGTCTCACTCTTCATACCTCCCAGACTAGTCTTGCCACAGTCATAGAAATGGTTATAGCTGACAGTGATATTCATCGACTTTCCCTTGATATCAACCGTACCATCGCCCTTGGCCTGATCACTGTCGCTACCTGGCTTACCATAGAAGAAGTCCATATTATGAACCCAGACGTTTGAGTTGCCGGTATCCAACGACAGACAATCGTCCATACACAGCATGATAGCAAAATTGCGGAACTCCGCCTGAGAAACGTTTCGACAGAGAATGCCAAAGCCATAGAGTGTGGCATCGAAACCGACGCCCTCAATAGTAATAGGTACCTGCGAATATTCGTTCTTTCCCTTCACCTGCAGGCCCTCTGCAGAAGAGTCAAAACGGTCCATGTCGCCAGCTTTGATGGTGCCGATAATACGGATAGCCAGTGGCGTGGTATCGTAGCCTTTCTGATAGAGGGTGATGATATCCTGCAAACCGTGTCCAGTCTTCTTGGCCCCCTTACTGCTGGTTACCACATCGCAAGTGACAGTCTTCGCATTGTCCGCCCAGACGTATAGCACCTTGGCATTGTCTTTCAACGTACCGTCGTTTTTATAGGCACCAATACCGTCAGTCACACCAACATGGGCAAAACCAGAACGGTCGTGCGCCTTCACTTCAAAAGCACCAGTAACGCCAGAACCCATTTCATTACCGTCAGAGATGGGTACAATCTTGAACTGATAGCTACCAGCCTGCAGACCTAATGCATCAGCACGTCCATAAGTTGGGTATTCGCGCACCAACTCATCGTCCAGCTTCACCCACGCATCACTGGACGCCGGACTGATATAAACATTGTAATCATATCCTTCCGTCTTGTCCCACATGACATAGGCACTTTCAAACCAGCCGCCATACTCTTGTATAAAAGAGGGAGTTGCTGCTTTTGACGTTAGTGCCATGAGTATTGCTACCAGACCGAGTAAGTACTTCTTCATTTGTTTCGTTTGTTTTGGTTTGCAATGCAAAAGTAGGGTAAATAATTCAAATACACATGAAAAACACCTCAAAATAGTTCGTAAACGTTTGCAAAATTTGGCTATTTGATGAGTTCTTCGTAATTTTGCACCCATGAATCAAATAACAGACTATGAAATAATGGCTCCTGTGGGTAGCCGCGACTCGTTGGCTGCAGCGTTGAAGGCTGGTGCTGGGTCGGTGTATTTTGGTGTGGAACAGCTGAATATGCGTTCACACTCTGCCAACCACTTCACCATCGACGACCTGCGCGAGATTGCCGCTACCTGTAATGAAGCTGGTGTAAAGACGTACCTCACGGTAAATACCATTATTTATGGTGAGGACATCGAGACGATGCACCAGATAGTGGATGCTGCCGTAGAGGCGAAGATTACGGCCGTCATTGCCTGTGACATTGCCGTGATGACTTACTGCCGCAAGGTGGGCATGGAGGTACACCTCTCCACGCAGCTGAACATCTCGAACATCGAGGCGCTGAAGTTCTATGCGCAGTTTGCCGACGTGGTGGTGCTGGCACGTGAGCTGAAGATGGAACAGGTGGCCGACATCTACCGTCAGATAGAGGAGCAGCACATCTGCGGTCCCAGCGGTCAGCTGGTACGCATCGAGATGTTCTGCCACGGTGCGTTGTGCATGGCGGTCAGCGGCAAGTGCTATATGAGTCTCGACAACACGGGGCGCTCAGCCAACCGTGGTGCCTGCATGCAGATATGTCGCCGCAGCTATATCGTTACCGACCGTGAGACAGGTACCGAACTGGAGATTGACAACAAGTACATCATGTCGCCCAAGGACCTGAAGACCATCCGCTTTATCGACAAGATGATGCAGAGCGGTGTCCGAGTCTTCAAGATAGAAGGCCGCGCCCGTGGACCGGAATATGTGCTCACGGTGGTGCAGTGCTACAAGGAGGCCATCCAGAGCGTGCTCGACGGGACCTTCACGGAAGAGAAGAAAGACCAGTGGGACGAGCGCCTGGCAACGGTCTTCAACCGTGGCTTCTGGGATGGCTACTACCAGGGCCAGCTGTTGGGCGAGTGGAACTCGAACTACGGCTCGAACGCCACCGAGAAGAAGCAGTATATCGGCAAGGGTGTCAAATACTTCTCCAAGTTAGGCGTGGCAGAGTTCACCGTCGAGGCAGATACCTTCGCTGTCGGTGACAAGATGCTCATTACGGGTCCGACAACAGGAGCGCTCTACGTCACCGTCGACGAGATTCACGATGACGTGCAGGCTGTGCAGACGGCCCAGCAAGGCACGCGCGTTAGCATCAAGGTGCCAGAGAAGGTGCGTCCCAGCGACAAGCTGTTTAAGATAGTGAAGAGTTGTTGAAGTTAAGAGTTAAGAGTGAAGAGTTAAGAGTTAAGAAAGAGAGTTAAGAAAGAGAGTTAAGAAAAATGGCGACAATTAACGAGATACAAGACGAGATTATTGACGAGTTCTCTGGTCTGGACGACTGGATGGACAAGTACCAGTTGCTCATTGATCTTGGCAACGAGCAAGAGCCACTGGACGAGAAGTACAAGATAGAGAGCAACCTCATTGATGGTTGCCAGAGTCGCGTGTGGCTGCAGGCCGACTATGAAGCAGCCACCGACCCCTCCAAGGGAGGGGTGATACGCTTCACGGCAGAGAGTGATGCCCTGATTGTCAAGGGCATCGTGGCCCTGCTGATCCGCGTGCTGTCAGGCCACACACCACAGGAGATACTGGATGCAGACCTCTACTTCATAGAACAGATAGGATTGAAGGAGCATCTGTCGCCCACCCGCAGCAACGGACTGCTGGCCATGGTCAAGCAGATGCGCGTCTACGCGTTAGCGTTTAGCAGTGCTAAGAGTTGATTCACCTTCAGCAACCTTCCGAAGGTAGAAGTCACGGAAATCACTCCATCGATAATAAGGGGCTAAGTCGCTCGGCAAGGGCAACGTAGCCTCTTTTTCGTTGAGCAACACCTTGATGAGTGGTTGGCGGTCTTGGTCGTTCTTGCGGTAGAAGATGATTTGCAGGTTGCCAGCCATCGGGTACACCTGATTAGCCCACCAGCCCTTCTGTTCCAGCTCTTCCAGGTTGTCGGTTTGGAGGTCATAGCCGTTGATACCCATCAGACAGACCAGAGGCAGCAACACTGTCTCATGACCAAAGCGCAATGAGGCACCATGCAGGTTGTTGGTAACGATGCTGTCAGCCTCGCTGATAATCTTACCCAATAGGTAGGACTGCAGGTATGGCAGTTTGGCACCGTTCAGCGTACAGAAACCCGACTGGAGATAGCTCCACGCATTTTCTACCTGCCAGAAGAGGTAGTAATCATCGCAGGAGAAGAACTGCTGCAACCGGTTAGGTTCACCGCTACGTCCTGTATTCTGTTGGGTGAACGACGCCTTCATCAGATAATAGGCCAGCCACTGTATATCGACATGCTGACGCACATAGGCGGTATCATTGAAGAGGCTGTTCATCTTCTTGTCCTGATGCCAGCGTCGCCTCAAGAATCTGTCAATAGCCTTCTGACCTTGGCGACTGGCGGCAGCGTCACGCAGCTTGTTCTGGTGGTTCATATACCACATATCGCTATAGGAGTTGTGCATCGAGACCTGCAGGTTCGGACGCTCCTTCACCAGTTGCAACACGGAACTGCCCATCGAGAGCATGCTGCGGGTGACGATGGTGCTGCGCGCATCGACAAAGGCTCCGTCGCTGAAGACCTCAGGGAAGTTCTGAAGCATGCGATGGGTTATCTGACGCACCTGCACCTGGCCTTTCTGTGCCAGGTCGCCCCAACGTCCTTCGGCATCGGCAATATAGAGGCGTAGCTCGTTTAAGACTTTCTTGCCCGTTTCCGACAACTTACCCAGCGAGTCGGCCTCATGCAGCGTATTATAGGGTATCATAAAGCCCTTCATGTCGTTCAGATAGCGCGAGCCATGGCGTCCATAGTGGCTGATGTAGAAAGGAGTATAGCCCTGAGGCGCTGGTGTCAGCTGTGGCATGTCACTCTCAGGATAGAGTGCATAGTTGCCTGCCGCAAAGTTATAGTCGCGCTCAATGAATGAGCGTGCAGACTGGGCGAGCGTTGCAAGCGACAAGAGGCACGATGCCAGCAGCAAGAGGAATGACTTAATCTTCATAGGCATCGAGTTTCTTGAGGTAATAGTTACGGAAGTCACTCCAACGATAGTAGGGGGCCTGCTTGGCAGGCAACGGCAGGGTTGCCTCGTTCTCGTTGAGCAGTATCTTGAAAAGGGGATCGCGGTCGGTAGGACTCTTGCGATAGAGCACAAGTTGTATGTTGCTGCCCATGGGGAAGGCACGGTAGTTCACCCAGCCTTTCTCCGTCAGCTCGTTCAGATTGTCGGTCACCATTCCAAAGCCATTGATGTCGAGCAGACAAATCAGGGGCATCACCACCGTCTCGTGGCCAAAGCGCAGATGTACATTGGTCTTGGGCAACTGGATGCAGCTGTCTGCCTGTTCTATGATTTTTCGCAGCAGGTTGCGCTGCAGGTTGGGCATCTTGCTGCCGGTAGCAGGACTGGCGCCCCAGCCGATATACCACCAGGCATTGCCATTCTTCCATATCCGGTAGACTTCATCACTGGTAAAGACGTCGTAGAGCGTAATCTGCTTGCCCAGCTCCACATTCTGCATGATGGCGGCAAGCAGCATGAGCTGTTCGGCAAAATTGTAGCTATTGATATGCTGGCGGACGTAGACGCTGTCGTTGAACAGCGTCTGCATCAGGTGACGGTTATCATTGTTCTGCGCCCTGAAGTCCTTGTATAGCTGGATGGCCTGCTTGTCCTTGCGCAGGTTGAAGAGTTCCTTGTCCTGCAGATTAAGATAGGAAACATCACGGTGGGTGGCATCATGATGGATGTTCAACTCAGGATTCAGGCGAACCAGCTGCATCAGGGCATACTCCATTGACAACACACAACGGCCGACACCTGTGCTACGGGCATCGACGTCGGCATTGCCCTTGAAGACTTCCGGGAAACGCTCATACATACGACGGGTAATGTCCTGAAGCTGCTGGGCACCGAGCGGAGTGAGGTCGCCCCAATGGTTCTCGGCATCCTTACGAACCACTTCCAGACGGTGTAGCATGTCTTTACCCGTAGCCGTCAACTTGCCCAGACTGTCGGCCTTGGCCAATACGTGGTAGGGGGCATTATAGAAACTGGGCTTGCTGTGGAAGCGGGAGCCATGACGGCCGTAATGACTGATGTAAAAGGGTTTATAGCCACGAGGTGCTGGCGTCAGCTTTTGCTGCGCCGGTCCTGGATAGGCCATATAGTTGCTGGCCGACAGCAGGATATTCTCGCGTATTTCATCAAAGACAGACTGTCCATAAAGCGGTGCTAAGAGTAATGAGATGACAGTCGCCAGTACCCATCGTTTCATAAGGTTTTCAACAATAATCGCCTGCAAATATACGAAAAAATTACGAAAAGCCATACGTTATTGATAAAAAAGTTGTATATTTGCAGACAAAAGCGCTTTAAAACCCAAAAGTTATGGCTAAGAATCAGTTATGGCACGACGACTATTGGCTGCTATTGATGCAGTTGTACCTTCACAAACCGGTAGGGGTGAAGCCTATGTACAGTCGCCCCATAGTGGAATTGAGTATTGAGCTGCACATTGCACCCCAGCAGCTTTTTGCCCGAATGTGCGAGATAGCCAATCTTGAGACACCTCGCATCGAGCGTATCTGGCAGGAATACAGCCGCAACCCCAAACGACTGACACGTGCCGTGCAACTGCTGCGCAACATGATGGGTTTCAACAGCGGTGGCGGTTTCTACGAGGGCGTGGAGGTGGAAGAGACCTTCGAGCGCGACTTCCGTCCCATTGCTGAAGACGCCCGGCTGACGCCCGTCATGCTGATACTGATTCTTGACCAATACTTCCGTCTGACACCCATCACCATGGTGGAAGAGACGCCAGAGGTACAGCAGCTGGCCCGTCTCCTGCGCATTCCGGTGTCGTTGGTCACCGATGTGATGTATGTCTACCAGCATTGTGACCCCTATCTGAACCGGCGCGATGTCATCATCAGTCCGTTGCTGTCGCCTTGCCAGCAAATATGGCAGCGCTATGGCAATATCGACACCCGTCAACTGGCCTCGTATGCCAATCAGTTGAAGGACTACTTCAAATAGTTGGCAATTGATGGTGGTCAATTGATAAATATTTTGTAATTTTGCAGCCGTTTATGGCACAGGAGCAGATACAGGAACAACGACTGACGCAGCAACAGAAACTGGCGCAGAGCATTACGCAGCAGCAATTGTTGCAGGCGCAACTGATTGAGTTGCCCGTCACACAGCTCATGGAGCGTATCACCGCCGAATTGGACGACAACCCTGCCTTGGAGCCATCGACAGAAGAACCGGAATACATTGATACAGCAGAGGCTTCCGACAATACGGAGTCTTCAGAGAACAGCTTCGAACAGGAGGAGCGCCAGTCGGCTCTCGATGCTGCTTTGGAGTCTATCGGCCGTGACGACGAGGACTTGCCCGTCTATCAGGGTGGCATGTCTAATCAAGAGGAGCGCGAGGATATGGTTTACGGACAGACGCAGTCGTTCTACGACCAGCTGATGGAGCAGATGAACCTCTTCGACCTCACTGACGAGGAGCGTAACGTGATGGAATACCTCATTGGCTCGCTCGACGACGACGGACTACTTCGCAAGCCGCTTCACAGCATTGCCGACGAGCTGGCCATCTACCATAATATAGATGTCACAGAGCAACAGATAGAACAGGTTCTGTTGAAACTACAGGAGTTCGACCCTGCCGGCATTGGCGCACGCACCCTGCAAGAGTGTCTGCTACTACAGATACAACGTCGTGAACCGTCACATCTGAAGGACCTGATGATTCGCACGGTGGAGAACTATTTCGAGCTGTTCACCAAGAAGCACTGGAACCGCCTCGGACAGGTGTTACAGCTCACTGACCTGCAGTGCGAGGCACTCATCCGCGAGTTGCGCAAGCTGAATCCCAAACCAGGAACGGCGATGGGCGAGGTGGTAGGACGCAGCATCCAGCAGATTACGCCCGACTTCATCATCGACACACAGGACGACGGCACGGTGACGTTCTCGCTGAACATGGGCGACGTCCCGGAGTTGCATGTGTCGCAGTCGTTCACCGATACCCTCAACGAATATCAGACCAACAAGGAGAACATGAGTCGCCAGATGAAGGAGGCGTTGCTCTATACCAAGAAAAAGGTGGATGCTGCCCAAGGCTTCATCGAGGCCATCCGTGTGCGTCGCCAGACGCTGACCATCACCATGCGCGCCATCATCCAGTGGCAGCACCGCTTCTTTGAGGATGGCGACGAGGCTTCCCTGCGCCCCATGATTCTGAAGGATATTGCCGAGAAGACGGGACTGGCGCTGAGCACTGTGTCGCGCGTTTCCAATTCAAAATATGCACAGACCCGCTGGGGTACTTTCCCGCTGCGCCACTTCTTCAGCGACGGCTACAAGACGGCAGAAGGCGAGGAACTGTCCACCAGACAAATTAAGATGGCCCTGCGCGACCTCATCGATGCAGAAGACAAGCACAACCCACTGAGCGACGATGCCCTGAAGACGCTGTTAGCAGAAAAGGGATACCCCATCGCGCGCCGTACGGTAGCGAAATACCGCGAACAGATGGGAATACCAATAGCGCGAATGCGCCGTTAATCGATAAGATGAAACGAGAGAAAGAAATCATCCTGGCTGCTCGCATCATGAGCATGCTGTTCACGCCGTTCTACCTGCCCTTCATCGGACTGGTGGCGCTCTTCCTGTTCAGTTACCTGAGCATCTTCCCGTGGCCCTACAAGCTGCAGGTGCTCACGATGGTTTACCTCTTTACCATCCTCATGCCCACGGTGATGATTCACCTCTACCGCCGCTATCAGGGATGGAACCTCATAGAGTTGGGACACCGCGAACGACGCATGGTGCCCTACGTCATCTCCATCATCTGCTACTTCACGTGTGTCTATGTGATGTCACGCATGCACATGCCCCACTTCATGGGAGCCATCGTCGTGGCAGGCTTGCTGGTACAGATTATCTGTGCACTCATCAACGTCTGGTGGAAGATTTCCACGCACACAGCGGCCATCGGTGGTATGGGAGGCGCGCTATTTGCCTTTGCCGAATACCTGGACTTCAACCCCGTCTGGTGGCTCTGTCTCATCTTCGTCATTGCCGGCATGGTGGGCACCAGCCGCATGATTCTGCGCCAGCACTCGCTGGGCCAGGTCGTCGGTGGCTTCTGGGTAGGCTTCCTCTGCGCAGCCATCGCAATACTTTTCCTATAATCCCCATTAGACTCATTAACCCCATTAGACCCAATATAATAAAAATAAATAGATGAAACCTATCGTAAGCATTATCATGGGCAGCACCAGCGACCTGCCCGTTATGGAGAAAGCCTGCAAGCTGCTCGACGAGCTGCAGGTACCGTTTGAAGTCAACGCCCTGTCTGCCCACCGCACCCCAGAGGCTGTGGAAGCCTTTGCCAAGGGTGCCAAGGAGCGTGGCCTGAAAGTGATTATCGCTGCTGCAGGTATGGCAGCTGCTCTGCCTGGCGTCATTGCCGCCAGCACCACCCTGCCTGTTATCGGCGTACCCATCAAGGGCATGCTCGACGGTCTCGACGCCATGCTCTCTATCATCCAGATGCCGCCGGGCATTCCTGTGGCTACCGTCGGTGTCAATGGCGCACAGAATGCAGCCATCCTCGCCGTGGAGATGCTGGCACTCAGCGACGAGGCCATTGCCCAACGCCTCAGTGACTACAAGCAGGGCCTAAAGGCAAAGATTGAGAAGGCCAACAAGGACTTAGCAGAAGTAAAGTACAACTTCAAAACCAACTAAGCCCATTAACCCCATTAGACCCATCAAACCCATGAGAAGAAAAACGACAATAGCCCACGTGGGCAACATCGCCATTGGTGGCGACAACCCCATCCGCATCCAGTCGATGGCTACCGTCGACACCAACGACACAGAGGGTTGCGTAGCACAGGCCAAGCGCATCATCGATGCAGGTGGCGAAATCGTTCGCTTCACCACGCAGGGCACCCGTGAGGCAGAGAACATGAAGAACATCTCTGCCCGTCTGAAGGCGGATGGCTACAACCAGCCGTTGGTGGCCGACGTGCACTTCACCGCTCATACGGCCGACGTGGCCGCACAATACTGCGAGAAGGTTCGCATCAATCCAGGCAACTACGTGGACCCAGGACGTACCTTCAAGCACCTGGAATATACCGACGAGGAGTACCAGGCCGAGTTGCAGAAGATAGAGGCAAAACTCGTACCATTTATCAATATCTGTAAGGAGCACCACACCGCCGTACGCATCGGTGTGAACCACGGTTCCCTCTCCGACCGCATCATGAGCCGCTATGGTGATACGCCAGAGGGCATCGTGGAGAGCTGCATGGAGTTCCTGCGCATCTTCCGTCGTGAACACTTCGACGATGTGGTCATCTCCATCAAGGCCTCAAACACCGTGGTGATGGTCACCACCGTCCGCCTGCTCGTCAAGACGATGGACAAGGAGGATATGCACTATCCCCTGCACCTCGGCGTCACAGAGGCTGGCGAGGGCGAGGACGGCCGCATCAAGTCGGCTGTAGGCATCGGAGCCCTGCTCACTGAAGGCATTGGCGACACCATCCGCGTCTCGCTCAGCGAGGAGCCAGAGTGCGAAATCCCCGTTGCCCGCCAGCTCGTGGACCTCATCCCTGAGTGCACGCGCCTGCGCCACGAGGCCGAGGCCAGCATCCACGACGACACCATCACCCTCAATCTGGACAGTGCTTCGCGGTTTAGCCGCGAAGATAAAGCGGACTGGCAGACCCTCCAGCTCACTGCCGCCATGGCCGTCGGCGCCCTGCTCATCGACCGCAAAGCCACCAAGCTGGTGCTTTGTGCCGAGCGGTTCCCCCACTCGGATCTCACCGCCCTTGCCGACGCCATCCTCCAGGCCGCCCGCATCAAGTTCACCAAGACGGAGTATATCTCCTGTCCTGGCTGTGGCCGCACGCTCTATAACCTGCAGGACACCATTGCCCGCATCAAGGCAGCCACCAGCCACCTGGTAGGCCTGAAAATCGGTATCATGGGCTGTATTGTCAATGGCCCCGGTGAGATGGCCGATGCCGACTACGGCTACGTCGGTGCCGGTCGTGGCAAAATCAGCCTCTACCGTCAGAAGGAGTGTGTGGAGAAGAACATCCCTGAAGCCGAAGCCGTCGACAAGCTCCTCGAGCTCATTAACAACGACCGCAAATAAAAAACTTACATTTTAATTCACGTTGACGAACCGACCCTCACGGGCTAGCCGCCATTATTAACTAAATTTTAAAACTATATGTGAAATATAGTTGTCGCGAAGCGAGATTGCATCACCACACTCATACCTTCAGGTGTGAGATTTCTTCAGAATTATTTGGAAGTTTGCTCCGTTTGCATTATCTTTGCAGCAGAAAAGAAGAAAGGATCTATGATGGACAAGAGATTTACACCACGCACAAACGAAGAAATGCTTGCTGCAGTACGAGCATTTCAGGAAAGACAGAAGGCTATGTATGACCGTCTTGACACCAAACTGAAAAAAGAAATTTATCAGGAAGAAATGGCATGATTGAGCTTAACATTGCCCTTCTAAACCTCAATTCTCCCTATTACGTCGTTCAAGACGCTGATGGGGATTTGTTATTTGAAACAGATTATGGCGTGAAATATGGCATCTCGTTCGAACTGAACGAAGGAATGATGAACTATCCTGCCTACGAGTTTGGCATTCTCAACAAAAATGGCCAGCCTTCCCCCAACGACCGCAAACTACGTGACACAATACTTGCCATCATCGAAGAATTCTTCCGTGCTAACGGTGGAGTACTTCTATATATCTGTGCCACAGGTGACGGTATGCAGAAGTACCGTTTTCACTTATTCCTTCGTTGGTTCAATACCTACGAAAAGCGTAACCTTTATGAAATTCGCACCATAGAGGATGTAATGGACGATGAGACTCCCAACTATGGTGCCATCATCGTAGAGAAAACACACCCAGACCTTAAGCTAATCCTGGCACGCTTCGATGAGTTGGCTGCATTTCTGAAGAAGCCTATCACTTAAGATCTCCCCCAAAAAATCTGGGAAGCAACTGACAAATGGTAAGAGAGAAAAATGCCTGCTCATTCTCTCACCAGTCAGCGCTTCCCAGTAGGTCAAAAGACTGTCGCGTACCCTCACGGGCGGGCGACAGCATAAATATAAAAAACTTACATTTTAATTCACGTTGACGAACCGACCCTCACGGGCTAGCCGCCATTATTAACTAAATTTTAAAACTATATGTGAAATATAGTTGTCGCGAAGCGAGAATCCGATTCTCCTGCCCCATCGCTATGGGCTACTTCCGTTATTATCTATTATCTATCATCTGTAATCTATTACTTCTTACATCTTACATCTTACATCTTCATAGTACAGCCATTACGGGGTCGTTATTAGGCTAGCTAGGAGCTGTATTAGCCTAGCTACGATCTGTATTAGGCTTATTCCTGACACTTCCCACCTATAGCCTGTAACGCCTATTTACACTAGGCTTTCCAGCGGGGGAAGTCTTTCCGTAACACTTCCCCTACACTTCCCTAACACTTCCCCATGTTCCACCGTCTTTTCAATACCCAGATACCTCTCTTCGGATTCCCATTCCTGGGGAGGTCTGGGGGAAGTCTTGGGGAAGTCTTTTACAAACACTTCCCCTCTCGCAACCCCTTTGTACACGGGCATTCCGAGAGATTTGGGGAAGTGGGGAGGTCTTTTTCAAAATTTCATTATTTCAAAGATCGCGCGAGCCGAGTGCAAAAAGAAAGCTTGCTTTCATGTTTTGCCGAGGCGATGCCGATTTTCGAGCTTTAGCTCAAAAATCGCTTATACTTCTTCTTTCTTACATCTTACTTCTAACATCTTTTGCGATTCTTCCAATCGCATTCAGTCTGCCACTCTTGTCTTTACATATCATCATTGCGAGCCACGAAAGGCAGTACCGGAGCTTTGCCGTGATGGGAGCCATGGGCCTCGTCCATAGCAGGTCGGTGGGACGGTGGAGCACATCTGTGGCTATCTGCTTGCGGAAGATATACGAGGCGTAGTTGTTACGCTCACTCCTGCTGTATCCCACGATGTGGTACCCATTCTTCAGGTGCCACTGTACAGACCAGATGGCTGGTATTGCCGTACTACCGACCATGTATCTATATCCTGCTTTACGCAGTCGCTGCGCTTCTGCCTCCAGCATACGGCTGGCTATTCCTTCGTGCTGTGCCTTTGGGCTTACCGACAGGTCTGCGCCGTCTGCCCTGCCCTTACGTTTGTTCAGCCTTAGCACATGCATGCCCAGCAGCTCATTAGTGTCGGCATCTAAAGCTACGAATATCACCATACGGCTGATGTCCTGAGTAAATCGTTCCAGCGTTGTGTACTTTGCAGGTGTGTAGATACCACATTCAGTCCATTTCTGATAAGCTGCCTTGAACAACTGATAGAGTTCTTCGACAGACACTTCTGCCACTTTATTTGTCTTGATGACGATTTCTCTTTGCATATATTTTATGCTGTGGTCGTAAAGCGATGTTTCGCTCATCCTTATGCGCCATCCTATGGCGGCTTTACGTATATAAATCTGGGGCGTAAGGCGCTTTGTGGCCCTGCGCCCCAGATTATAATTATGCTTCTTTTGTTTTTACATTGAAGGACCTTCACCTGGAATTTCACCACCACCACCGGGAGTTTCACCAGTTCCACTTACTGGCTGGAGTACAGCATTCTGTACGCTCAGCTTGATAACCTCCATTTCTGGAGTCATATACTTTTTCATTTCCATTTCTTACTCAACTTTTATATTTGCTTTTAGATATAAGTTCGCCCACGCTTATCATGAAGTGTGAGCGAACTTTGTTGTATAGAAAGTGATTACTTAATCACGATCTTCTTACCGTTGCGGATGTAAACACCCTTCTCGGTGGGAACGCCCTGCAGCTTAACACCGTTAGTAGTGTACCAGCCGTCAGCCTCAACGAATGCACCGTCAACAGTGATTGCGCTGATTGCAGTTGTAGAACCGTTAGGCTCCTCAATCAGGATCTCACGAGCAGTGTTTGCAGCGTTAGTAGCATGGTCTACGAAGTAAGCACCCAGAGGACGGAGGTAAGTCTTGTTGGTGTCGTTACCCTTGTAGTACTGACCGTACTTTGCGTCCTCAGCGAAGTAGTACATGTTGCTGCGGAAGCCTTCAGTTCTACCCTTATAGCTACCTACGAACTCTACGTCAGTAGCATCACCTACCTGAACCTCCTTGTCGACATCCATAGCGTTAACAATCTTGACGTTAGCAAACTTAACCTTTGCACCTCCAAAAGCATCTTCATAATACTTGCTTACATCACTCATGTTCTGGTCCTCATAAACCTTCACGATGAACGGAGTATTAGCGGCGATGTCACCCATGTGGAGCTTGAACTGAATCTTACCGTCAGCAGTTGTACCGTTGAATACGTCAACAACAGCATAGCCGAATACCTTAGAGATCTCTCTTACGCTTGTTGCGAACGGCAATACCAGAGGATACCACTTCTCAGCAATCATGTTGAAGTCGCTGAAGTTGATGTTTACGAACTTACCATCCTGCTGTTCGATGATTCTAGCAGCAGTGTTCTTGTACTCGTCAGCATAGTCAGCTGGGAGAACACGGTTCAGAGTGAATGTAGCAACACTTGCATCAGCAGTGATGTTCAGAGTACCAGGAACGAGCGTGAGAACATAGTGAGCAATAGCACCTTCGGTGAGTGCGGTGATTGATACGGTGTTCTCGCCAACGTTCTCGCTTTCAAGATTTACTGAAGCAATAACATCCTTGAATGTTTCTGCTTGTGCTGTTCCAGCACCAACGAAATCATAATATCCTTCCTCATTAACTACCTCAACGTAATCGTTAAATGTCTTGGTATCGTTGTTACCTGCAAGAGTAGTCTTCCAAGTAGCGAGAGTAGAATATGCTACCGGAGTAAGATCTCTTACCTTAATCTTGATAGGACGTGGAACAACGCGCAGCACGGCATTATCTACAGTATTATCCCATACGATGTTATAGTTGGCTGCAGAAGGATCTGCACCAGTATAATTCAGCGTGATATTACTAATAGTGTTCTCCAAGCCAGCAGTATAACCGTAGTCAGCAGGAGTGTGGCTGTAGCTTACGATGTTCTTGAATGTCTCGATATCAAAACCATCAGTTGGCTCCAAGTTGAAAGTATACGTTTTAGTACCGGGGTTGTTGACAGGAGCAACCTTATAAGCCAAAGTAGCGTCGCTGACCTTAACCTTAATTTCACCCTTATTAATTGTCAGAGCACCAGAAGCATAGGTAATAAGGTAGTTGTCTGCAGCGAAGCCTTCACCATAACCACCGAGAGCAACTCCATTACCATCTGCGTCAACAATCGCAGGCTGAAGACCATTGTTATAAGTACCAACATTGTCAGCACCAACGCGATTTACAACCAGTGTACCATTGAAGCCCTCGACCTGTGCACCTGTCAGGAAAGCGGCAAGCTTAGCTGGTTCAACCTGGTCATCATTATCAGCTGCAACAGTACTTGAAACCGAAGCGGTATAGCCGCTCTCCGGAGAACCATATGTCCAAGTTGCTGCATCTGCAGTAATGGTAATTTTAAGAGGACTGATAGTATATTCCTGCTCTGCATAAGGTAGAACCTCCTTGATGCTGCTAGTAGTCTTGTAATTAGAATCATCCTTGGCAGCACCAATTTCAGTATTGTACTTGTATACATCTACTGCAAGCAAAGCATCACCGTTAGCATAGTCCTTGCTATAACCTGCAGTTGCAGTCATTGTAGCTGCAACACCGACTGGAGCACCTGCGGCAACAAAGCCTGTAATTTCTGCATTTAAAGTATTACATTCTGCCTCAGTATAAGTCACGTTAGTCACTGCAGTAAAGTAAGGATTGTCGTTACCACAAGAAATATGTGCCTTATGTGTACCTGCATTAAAGTTTGCATCGTAGTCAGTATTATAATACTCGCTAGGAATTTCTGTCCAATAACCAGAAGCTGTACCGTCAGCTTTCTTAACAGTATAACTAATGGCTACCTTGGGAGACTTAGCTGCAGCAGTGTACTTACCAGCCTTACCATCACCAGCGTCACCAAGGGCGATCATAGCAGTGGTAATGTTCTTCTTGTTGACAATCAGCTTACCAGTCTGTACGGTAACTGTATAGTTAGGATTAGACATCGTACCATCAGCATAAGTTACATCGTAACCATCGGTATTAACGTCAAAGATACCATCAACAGGAGTTACAAGATTGAAATTAGCCTGATTGGCAGCGGCATTCAGACCTGCAATGAAGGGTACAATCGTAGTCGGATTGTCTTCCAGACCAGAAACGTAAGAAACAGTCCAACCTGTAGTTGGCTTTGCTTCACCCCACTCAATTGACTTATTATCAATCTTAACAAGAACCTGTCCGGCCTTCTTTGTCAACTTACCATTTTTGAAGGTAATTTCATAGTTTGCACCAAGACCAAGAGTTCTAAGACCATCAGCGTCAGTTGTATTCTTTTTAACTAACTTAATAGTATAGGTTCCAGGTTTAGCATCTCTGATGGGGTCAGTAACCTTTACAGCAGGAGAACCAGTAGTCCAATACTCATAGGCAGCAGCAGCCTCAATCAAACCCTTTGTGGTTTCAGCTTCTGGTGTAGTACCTTCGCTTACCAAGCCTTCAAACGTCAGTGTTGGGTTGATGTCAGTAGCAACAGGAGCCTCAATATCATTAACAGTAATAGTCAGAGCCTTCTTGGCAATTTCGAAGTCCAAATTTACGGCAGTAAAATCATAGTTACCACCATTTTCAGTATTATTGGCAGTAATTATTGCTCTCTTCTTACCTGCATCTTTAGTGTAGTCACCACTTACTACCCAATCACCTCCTTCATTAGTCAGGTTCTTCCATGCTATAGTGTAGTTAGAAGGATTGATCTTTGTTGTACCATCAAGAAGAGTGGGAGTAGGCTTAATGTCATCATTCTTCCAAGTATATGTATTCACCGTAGTAGCACCTGTCTGATCAAGTTTTGCAGAGGTACCTACTACAAACGTAATATCCTTCTGATCAACAGTATAAGTAATATCCTTATGTCCTGTGAAGTTACCAGAGACTTTAATTCTAGCTTCAGCTGCACCATCTGCTGTAGCTGTCGTAGGGATAGTCTTACTTGGAACTGCTTCAATAGCGACGAAGTGGTCAAGATCGATATTAAAGTCCGTTTCGAGAGCATGAACAGAAACAGCTGTAATAATAGGATTAACAGCCTGACCACCATTATACTTAGGATTAGCAACACCTTGAGTTACGGAGATAGCGGTTGGTTCTACTTCCAGAGGATTAATGACGTATGGCTTTGTTATTGTACCAGTGTAACCAGCATCATCTATACCCTTCACTGTTACTGTTACAGTACCTGCATTCTTGGTAGGATCTGTCGTACCAGTATTACTATTTGTATATGTAACGGTATAATGAACATCCTTTGTCAATACACCACCATCAAATTCGACTTGGATAGTAGGCTCTTGAACAGCGTTGTTGAAATGAAGATTATCAACATTACTCAGAGTAACAGTGGCGTCTTTAAAATCAGGATTAATTTTGAAGTTTACCACTTTCTCACCAGTGTAATAATCACCCTTACCAGTCAAGGTTACTACAGCATTACCCTTTGCGGTGTTTTGAGTATAAGCAACAGTATAGTGAGTATTCAAAACCATTGCCTTGCCATTGTTTTTAACAGTCACAGCAGGCGTCTTCGCTGTGCCATCATAAATCTGAGCTGGGATGTCATCAACTACAACATCAGCAGCACTCAAAGGCATCTTGTGGATAGAAAGAACTGCATTGCCGAGGACACCTACAGAATAGAAGGCAGTAAACTGGTCTACATTATCAGCCCAACCTGCAGCGGTACTGGCAGCTTTTGCACGATTCTTGCTGAACATCAGCGTGTAAGTGTAGTCATTAGGATCCTCTCCAGCATTGGTTGAACCATTTCTGGAAATGTAAAGACCAGCCTCCAGAATCTCAGCATCCTTTGCGTGAGTAATTTCAGTTCCAGGATAGACTGTGGCCGTTCCCCAAGGAGCACCTGGGTCGGTCAAATCATAAATTAAGGTTATGCTCTCGTCACTCTGTCCGTAATACTTACTGACATTGTACGGAGTCACCTTAATTAGTTGAACTGCTCCTACCGTGAGCGGCAAGAGAGCCAACAGCATCAAAATAAGAAAATGTTTTCTCATAATTTGAATGTTTTAATTAATAATGTGAATAATAAAATTTATAAATTGATTTTAAATCTTTCAGCAGTGAGAGGGACACACAAAGGTGCCTGGCCAACCCTCCCCAGCTGGTCATCACATTCACATTAGATGTCTGAAGGCTGATGTCTGATGTCTGATTAATCAGCACTCCGCAATCTACACAAATTATGGAAACAAAAAAGACGTGGGAGTAAGTATCTCTCCGCGCTTATCCCTGATTTCAGGCCTTCGCATTGCCCCTATATGAGGATAAGCAACGAAAGCCTGCCCACGCCAGCTGATATATACATACACACTACGGCATGGTCAATCCCTTAATGACGAATTACGGAACCACGGATTTATGTATCCACGGACTCCTTCCTTCGCATATATATGCAAAGAGCGTGCACCCTTGTAGGGTGTACACCTTATTATATATATAAAGGGGAATGATAGCCGCAGGAGAGATATAAAATCAACCCACGTAGACGTCTCTTGTTGCACTACCGCTGCATATAGATTCAAGTTTGCGAAGTTTGAAATCACAGACAGTAACGTTAAGAAAACGTCCTTTCGAGACTGGCCGTACAAGTGGCCTGAGGTCTCGTTCCATCGATGTTAGTTTAACGTACCCACCCTCACATGGGCAGGCATTTCGGGAGCAAAGGTAAATAAAATCTATGAAACTGCAAAGTTTTTTTCAAAAAAAATACAAAAAATGCCGTTTTTCTTATATTTAACATAAAAAAACATGCATTTTGCTGTTATTTCCTAGAGATTGCAACGCCACACTCATACCTTTAGGTGTGAGAAATAAGAAAAAAATAGAATGAATAAAAAAACGCAAACCGCTAAGCGATTTGCGATATAGGAGTATCAAATTCCTCCATCGTATATGGATTTACAAATATTTCTGAAAATTCCAGATCCAATTAATCAGTATGGCCAGGATACCTGTCAGGGCGTATGGCCAGCGTTGCAGTTTCTGTTCCACCAAACGGTAGGTACAAAGGAAAGACGACGAACCAGTGAGGAGATCGATGACAATCCAAACGGGGACGACTACCATCAGGGCTGCCAACAGCAAACCCAACGGATTGTAATACAGCGCCGACAGCCACTCACCATGGAAGGCGGCCTGCACAGCACGCGTGGAGCCGCACGAGGGACACGGGATGTGGAAGAGATAGCGTATCAGACATCCGTTCCAACCAAAAACCCTACTGCTATCATTACTGACAGACAGCCAGAGATAGCCGCAGGCAGTCAATAATAGAAGTAGGGGGTATAGTCGTCCTCTGCTAAGTCGCATCAGAGAATAGTCAAAAGGCGCTCGAAATTCTTCTCGCGGGTGGCATTCATGATGAGGAACCAGTCGATGATGGTCCAGATGCCCAAGCCACCACAGGTGATAAGTTTGCCGATGCCCAAACCAGTATCGCCAATAAAGAAACGGTCAATACCCAACTGTCCTGTCAGGAGACTGAGAACAAGGGTGATGATGGGGTCCTTGAACTGAATGGCATGAAGAAGCCCTTCCTTACTGTCATCGGCAGCAAGCAGACGCTCACGGATGAAAAGAATCTGTGACTCGGGGAGATACTTGTTGTTCATCATCATGAACATGTCGACCTTTTGTTGTTCCATTGCTTTTGTGTTAAAGTTAAATGATTTATTCGGTACGCAAAGGTAGGCAAAAATATCTTACCGAGCAAATAATTTGCAAGAAAAATGCTACTTTCGCTTTGCTCGCTGTGCTGAGCGACGGGTCAGCGAGTCTAAAGAAACGGTCTTCTGGGCAGAAACAGCAGTTGTCGCAGTCCGTGTGCCCGACTGTTCAGCTGTCGGTCCGGCAATGCCGAAGTCCACGCGGTCGTCGCCACTGTTAGTGCTGTCAAAACCGGAGTCATTGGCGGCAGGAGAAGTCTCTGTGCCATATCTGCTACTGCGACGGGCAGTACGCTCACGACGGTACTCGTCGTAGCGTTCAGCTTCGCGCTGATCGGCAGCAGCACCAATGACTGCACCAATAGCTGCACCACCGGCCATACCTACTACGGTACCGATGTCACTGCCTCGCCAGCCACCCGATATACCACCGACAGCTGAACCAAGGATGGTACCAAACTGGGCACCGACATAGGCACCCTGACCCGTATATGTAGCACAGCTGGTAAGCAGGAGGGCTAACATGGAAAATGCAAAAATCGTCTTCTTCATATCCTCAATGCTAATTGTTCACGGTGCAAATTTACGAACTTTCCTGAAACAATAATAGGGGATTTCCCGATTTTTCGTTAGGAAATCCCCTATTATTAAAAGTGAGATTACTTCAATACAATCTTCTTACCATTGCGGATGACAATACCCTTATATCCTGTACCTACTTTCTGACCTGACAGGTTGTAAGATGCACCACCTGTGACAGTGTCGTCAGCAGTAAACTCATCAATACCTGAAACAGGCTCAGTGCAGTTGAACTTAATCTTGTCGACGTTGCAATTGCCACCGGTAACCTTAATGCGCAAGGTATGCAGACCTTCCTTGAGTGCCTCCTTGATATTTCCCGTCCTTACTTCGTAAGCATCCTTACCATCGCTCGGAACCTTCACCATAGGTAGGCTGATCTCTTTGTCGTTGGCATCTATCAGCGTCATGGTAAGCTTAGAACCAGTAACATCCGAAGAGACGGTAGCCTCGTAAGCATACTTACCAGCCTGATCAACCTTGACTGAATATTCAGCCCAAGCGTCTTTGGCAGCATTACCCCAAGCAAAGCCATCAGCAGTTGAGATGATAGTACCACCCTCATTATTTACATAGTCCTCGGCTTCAACAGTACCAGGCAGGGCGAAGGTGGGCAGGAGATTGAACTTCATGCTCTTCAGATAGAAACCACCCTTTTCGACAAGCAGGGTAAATACATGTTTGCCTGCTGTAAGGTACTTCTTGACAGAGCAACGGACGGTCTGGAAGTCGGTAGCGCTACCAGTCTTGGGAACATCGGTGAAATCAGTGAGGAAATGGAGGTTGTCGAAGGTGTATTCAGCCAGATGGAATCGGCCGCCATCCTTCGTAGAGGCAACCTCGACATCCATTGTATAGAGGCCGTCCTCCTTCACGTCAACGGTGTACTCCATCCAAGCACCATCTTGGGTAGCAGTAGTGCTGAACTTATCACGTGACTTATATACAGTAGTCGATACGCCAGAATAAGAAACACCAGACAGACCATTGTCAAACTCTCCTGCATTGATAGTACCAGGCAGTTCAGGCAGTACCTCATTATAAGGCTCGCGCTTGGTATCTCCTGAGAGTACCTGGAAACGACCGTAACGCTCGTAAGTAGTACCGTCGGTAGTAGTGACAATAGCCTTCAAGGTCTTTGTACCCGTAGAACTTGTTGTATATTCTGTGTAGTAAGGAGCCTCTGTCATGGTGGCAATCAGCTCATCACCAACATAAAGATCAATCTTCTCAATAGTCTTGGTGGCCATGCGGGCACGTACCATGATGGGCAGCACATCGTTCTTGGCTACCTTCTGAGAAGCGGGACGAATATAGATAGATGCCTCTTTCTTGGTGCCAGGGAAGGGACCAACAGCATTCTTAGCTGCATCGGTCTGCATATACTCCTTAATCCATGTCATAGCAGGACGCTCTTCGCCATTTTTGTAAAGGCCAGAGTTGTCAACCCAAGTGGCACCATGGACATAGCCCCACAGGGTGACACCAGCACAATAGGGCTTTTCCCACATTGTCGGCAGGACATTCTGATATTGTGTCTTCTGCTGAGCATCGTTGGCCTTGTCAATATCCAACTCGGTGATGAACATGGGCATCAGCAGCGCATCTTGCTGTTTCTTCAATGCATTTTCCAAATTGTTTTTGCTGATGTCAGTAACATCGTGCGACTGGTTACCGTAGGCATCAATAGGTGCTCCGGCATCACGCAAAGTCCTTACCAAGGTGATGTAGTTATCGATATCCCACTGGATAGAGTTGTAGTCGTTATAGATGAGAATAGCATCCGGCCAGCGCTCATAAGCCATCTCGAAGGCCTTGATGAGCCAGTCGTAACCGGTCTTACCGCCACCTCCTAATGATTCTTTCACCATGGGGTTACCCTGCTGGTGCATGCCGACAGCCTCGTTGACAACGTCTATCATTGGCAGGGTCTCGTAGTGGTCCTTAGCATGGTCAAACCAATTCACATAAGCTGCAAAGCGGTCTTTGGGAGACAGGTTCTCCAACCAACCAGGATACTGGGCACCCCAAACCAATGCGTGGAACTTATAAGTAAAGTTGTGCTGCTTGGCATAGTTGAAAGCATTGTCTGCTCCACCCCAGTTGAAATTGCCACGGGTGCCTTCTACAGATGACCACTTCGATTCGTTCTCACAGGTAATCTGGTTCCAAAGGGTGTAATACTTGGGAACGCCGCCTCCGGCTTCAACTGCTCCTCTGGTAGTGATATTACCAAAGAACTTGTAGGGATTCGATGATAACTGTGCTGCTACAGGGAGTGCACATAAACATACTGCTATAAGCAGAAGATTTCGTTTTAGTGTCTTATTCATTATGCATGTTTTAAGTTACTTTCAGGCTGCAAAGGTACGACATTTCTGCAAAATGGGCTTTACCGTATATATACAATACTTTGTTTTGTGTAACATAGGTGTAATATCGACAACAAAACAAGGTACCACCGATGGCAAAGACCACAAAAAAAACAGAGTGCTGCCATTTAGCAACACCCTGTTTCTATCGTGTTCAATCGAAATATTACTCAGCCTTTGCTTCTTCAGCAGGAGCCTCAGCAACGGGAGCCTCTTCAGCCTTAACCTCCTCCACAGCGGGAGCAGCCTCAGCCTTAGGAGCAGCCTTGCGTGAACGACGAGTCTTCTTCTCAGCCTTAGCGGTCTTCAGCATGTTCTCATCGAAGTCAACGAGCTCGATGAAAGCCTTCTCAGCAGCATCACCCTGGCGGAAGCCAAGCTTGATGATGCGGGTGTAACCACCGGGGCGGTCACCTACCTTCTGTGCTACCGGACCAAAGAGCTCCTTCAGAGCTTCCTTGTTCTGGAGATAGCTGAATACTACACGACGGCTGTTGGTGCTGTCGTCCTTTGAGCGCGTAATCAGCGGCTCAACATATTTCTTGAGTGCCTTTGCCTTGGCGAGGGTCGTAGTGATTCTTTTGTGCATGATCAGTGAGATGGCCATGTTGGCAAGCATGGCACGGCGGTGATCAGCAGTACGGCCCAGATGATTGAATTTCTTTCCGTGTCTCATTTTTGTTTTTTCTTTTCGGACAGAGGATTCTTAACGGAATCAAGAATTACTCGCGGTCCAGTTTATACTTTGAAATATCGGTTCCAAACGACAGATTCAGACTCTCGAGCAAATCATCAAGCTCAGTGAGCGATTTCTTACCGAAGTTACGGAACTTGAGGAGGTCGGTCTTGTTGTACTGAACGAGATCACCAAGAGTCTCTACATCAGCAGCCTTCAGACAGTTGAGGGCACGAACAGAGAGGTTCATGTCAACCAACTTGGTCTTCAGCAACTGGCGCATGTGCAGTACTTCCTCGTCGAACTCCTGGTTGCCCTCGATATCATTGTTCTCCAGCGTAATCTTCTCATCAGAGAAGAGCATGAAGTGGTAGATGAGGATCTTGGCAGCCTCTTTCAGAGCGTCCTTCGGGTGAATGGAACCATCCGTAGTCACCTCCAGCACGAGCTTGTCGTAGTCGGTCTTCTGCTCGACACGATAGGGCTCAACGCTGTACTTGACATTGCGGATTGGGGTGTAGATTGAGTCAATTGCTATCACATTGACATCGGTGCAGAACTCGCGATTCTCATCAGCGGGAACGTAACCACGGCCTTTATTGATAGTCAGGTCAATCTGCATCGAAGCTTTGGAATCTAAATGACAAATCACCAAATCGGGATTTAACACTTCAAATCCAGTCAGATACTTGCCTATATCACCGGCTTTAAACTCGGTAGAATTCTCGACAGTGATGGAGACTTTCTCGTTCTCGAATTCTTCCACAACTTGCTTGAACCGAACTTGTTTCAGGTTCAAGATAATGTTGGTAACATCTTCCTTTACACCAGGTACTGATGAGAACTCATGCTCAACACCAGCAATGCGTATAGTGTTGATAGCATAACCCTCAAGTGATGAAAGTAGAATGCGGCGCAGGGCATTACCGATGGTAACGCCGAAACCGGGCTCCAATGGACGGAATTCGAACTTTCCGAACTTGTCCGTAGCCTCCAACATTACGACTTTATCAGGTTTTTGAAATGCTAATATCGCCATTAATTTAAATGATTTTAGTTCTTAGAGTACAACTCAACGATTGACTGTTCCTTAATGTTCTCGGGAATGTCGGCGCGCTCAGGCATGTGGAGGAACTTACCACCCTTCTGAGCCTCGTCCCACTCAATCCAAGGATACTTAGAGTGGTTGAAACCAGCCAAAGCAGCCTCAATGACTTCGAGTGACTTAGCCTTCTCGCGAACGGCAACAATCATACCAGGCTTTACCTGGAAAGAAGGAATGTTGACAACCTTACCATCAACGGTGATGTGCTTGTGACCAACGAGCTGACGAGCAGCAGCGCGGGTAGGAGCAATACCCAGACGGTATACTACGTTGTCAAGGCGGCTCTCAAGCAGCTGGAGCAGCACCTCACCGGTGATACCCTCAGCCTTAGCGGCCTTCTCAAACAGGTTACGGAACTGGCGCTCAAGAACACCATAAGTGTACTTGGCCTTCTGCTTCTCTGCCAACATGACAGCATACTCCGACTGCTTGCGGCGACGGTTGTTGCCATGCTGTCCAGGAGGGAAGTTTCTCCTAGACAAAACTTTGTCCGGGCCGAAGATGGCTTCTCCAAATCGGCGGGCAATTTTTGATTTCGGTCCAATATATCTTGCCATAATCTATAAAAAATGTTTCGTTATTACGTTATAACGTGATATCGTTATTACGACTTTTATTAAACTCTACGACGCTTCGGAGGACGACAGCCATTGTGTGGCAGTGGCGTAACGTCTACGATCTCTACAACCTCGATACCTGCACCATGTACGGCACGGATAGCTGACTCACGACCGTTACCGGGGCCCTTCACATAAGCCTTTACCTTGCGGAGACCCAGGTCGAAAGCAACCTTGGCGCAATCCTCGGCAGCCATCTGAGCAGCATACGGTGTGTTCTTCTTAGAACCACGGAAGCCCATCTTACCGGCTGAAGACCATGAGATAATCTGACCCTCGTCGTTAGCGAGTGATACGATAATGTTATTGAAAGAGCTGTGTACGTGAAGCTGACCGATGGCGGTTACCTTCACATTACGCTTCTTGGAAGTGACTGTTTTCTTTGCCATAACTTTAAACTTTAAACTCTAAACGTTAAACTTTAAACTTTACTTCGTGGCCTTCTTCTTGTTAGCAACAGTCTTCTTCTTACCTTTACGGGTACGAGCATTGTTCTTGGTGCTCTGACCACGTACGGGCAGACCGTTACGATGACGGACTCCACGATAGCAACCAATATCCATCAGTCGCTTGATGTTCAACTGGATCTCACTGCGGAGATCACCTTCTACTTTGAATTCAGCGCCGATAATTTCACGGATCTTGGCAGCCTGGTCGTCACTCCATTCGTTGACCTTCAGGTCGCGGCTCACGCCGGCCTTGTCCAAAATCTTTGCTGAACTACTTCGACCAATACCATAGATATAGGTCAATGCGATTTCGCCACGCTTCTCCTGGGGCAAATCTACTCCAACAATTCTTATTGCCATTGTTTGTAACTAAAAAAATAATGATATTAAAATTCGAATTTTTGCCAAAAAGCATGCAAAGGTACGCAGAATTTCTGAGATTCCGCTACCTTTTTATGCTTATTTAACATAAATCTTTAACCCTGACGCATCTTGTACTTGGGGTTCTTCTTGTTGATAACGAACAGACGACCCTTACGACGTACGATTTTGCAGTCTGGGGTACGCTTCTTCAACGATGCTCTTGTCTTCATATTATTTGGTCTCCTTATTATTTGTATCTAAATACAATTCGTCCTTTGGTCAGGTCGTAGGGACTCATCTCTACCTTGACCTTGTCGCCGGGAAGTATCTTGATGTAGTGCATGCGCATCTTGCCCGAAATGTGGGCGATGATGGGCACTCCATTCTCCAACTCTACACGGAACATCGCATTGGACAATGCCTCAACAATTGTTCCGTCCTGCTCTATAGCGCCTTGTTTTGCCATATATATTAATATAGTTTACCTTCAATACTCTCTACTTCTTCGAAAGAAGACAATATCTCTGCCTGACCCTTGCGGACACACAGCGTATGTTCGAAGTGTGCTGCCGGCTTACCGTCACGCGTACGGATGGTCCAGCGGTCGTTGGCATCCAGATAGATATCGCGCTTGCCCATAGTAATCATCGGCTCGATAGCGATACACATACCTGCTTTCAGCATGACACCGTTGCCTCTGCGACCGTAGTTGGGAACCTGCGGGTCTTCATGCATCTCATGGCCAATGCCATGACCTGTCAACTCGCGAACGATACCATAGCCGTGGGCTTCGCAATGGACTTGCACTGCACTGCTGATATCGCCAAGATGCTTCCCTGCCACGGCATTCTCTATACCCTTATAGAGTGACTCCTTCGTAGTGCGGAGCAACTCCTTGACCTCTTCACTGACCTCGCCAACACAGAAGGTGTAGCAGGAGTCACCACAGAAGCCGTTGAGCAGCGTACCGCAGTCGATGGAGATGATGTCGCCGTCTTTGAGGATTGTCGTGTCGTTAGGCACGCCGTGGACAACAACATCATTTACCGAGGTGCAGATGCTGGCGGGAAACGGCCCTCCATATGGATTGGGGAAACCCTTGAAAGTGGGAATTGCTCCATTGTCGCGAATGAATTCGTCGGCAATCTTATCCAACTGGAGGGTCGTTACACCAGGCTTGATATGTTTTGCTAATTCGCCAAGGGTCTTACCAACAAGTTGGTTGGCCTGGCGCATCAGCTCTATTTCATCTTCAGTCTTCAGAAATATCTTCATACTGAACCTTAGTAGGCACTTACTCCGCCACGTCCGTGGATACGGCCTGAGTTGAGCAGACCGTCGTAGTGACGCATGAGCAGGTGGCTCTCAATCTGCTGGAGTGTGTCGAGCACAACACCAACGAGAATCAGCAGTGACGTACCGCCGAAGAACTGAGAGAAGGCATCCTGCACATTGAGCAGTCCAGCGAGAGCAGGCATGATGGCGATGAAGGCGATGAACAGCGAACCAGGCAAAGTGATGCGTGACATCACCTCGTCGATGAAGTCTGCTGTTGGCTTACCAGGCTTGATACCAGGGATAAAGCCATTGTTGCGCTTCATGTCTTCGGCCATCTGCGTAGGATTGAGCGTGATAGCAGTATAGAAATAGGTGAATGCGATGATCAGGAACGCAAAGATAATGTTATACGTCCAGCTGTGATGATCGAGCATAGAACGTACGAACCAACTTGCATTCTCAGGAGCTGCATACTGAACGAATGCCAGGGGGATGAACATCAGTGCCTGAGCAAAGATGATAGGCATCACGTTAGCAGCGAACAGCTTCAGGGGAATATACTGACGGGCACCACCTACCTGCTGATTGCCTACAATACGCTTAGCATACTGTACGGGCACCTTGCGGACACCCTGTACCAGTACGATGGCTGCGCATACTACCAAATAGAGAATGATAATCTCAACGAGGAACATTACCAGACCACCACCAGTGATAGCGGTGAAACGAGAGGTAACCTCCTGGATGAACGCCTGTGGCAGGCGAGCAATGATACCAATCATAATGATCAGTGAGATACCATTTCCTATTCCCTTATCCGTAATGCGCTCACCCAGCCAAAGGATGAACATACTGCCGGCAGCCAGGATGATTGTTGCTGGGAATACGAATACTGACCAGCTGATACCTGATGCCAGAGCAGCACCGGCCTGCATCTTCAGATTGATGAGGTAGCTCGGTGCCTGGAACAGCAGGATAGCTACTGTCAGGTACCGAGTATAAGTCATAATCTTCTTGCGGCCGCTCTCACCCTCACGCTGCATCTTCTGGAAATAAGGTACAGCGACAGCGAGGAGCTGCATGACGATAGAAGCAGAGATGTAGGGCATGATTCCGAGCGCAAAGATTGATGCGTTGGAGAATGCACCACCGGAGAACATATCCAGCAGTGACATCAGACCACCAGCAGTCTGTGACTGCAGTTTGTCCAACAGCGCAGGATTGATACCAGGAAGTACTACGAATGAGCCGAAGCGGTAAATGGCTACGAACAGCATCGTGATAAGGATGCGCTGACGCAGGTCCTCAATCTTCCAAATGTTCTTCAGTGTCTCTATTAACTTCTTCATTGTCTTGTTTAGATTATAGTTGCGTTACCACCTACTGCCTTGATAGCTTCCTCGGCAGTCTTTGAGAAGGCGTTAGCCTCGACGTCAATCTTAGCCTTCAGTTCACCGTTACCAAGAACCTTTACCAGTTCCTTGCCATTGGTCAGGCCAGCAGCTACCAGCTCTGCAACACCAATCTTGGTGAGGTTCTTCTCCTCTGCCAGCTTCTGCAGAGTAGAAAGGTTTACTGCGAAGTACTCCTTGTGGTTAATGTTCTTGAAACCAGACTTCGGCAGACGACGCTGCAGTGGCATCTGACCACCCTCGAAACCAATCTTCTTCTTGTAACCTGAGCGAGCCTTGGCACCCTTGTGACCACGGGTAGAGGTACCACCCAGACCTGAACCAGGTCCACGGCCGATTCTACGACGTGAATGTGTAGAGCCCTCAGCTGGCTTTAAAGTATGTAGTTTCATAATCGTATCTGTTTTAAATTGTCGTTAAATTAATCGATCACTTCCACCAGGTGATGAACCTTGCGAATCATACCGCGGATAACGGGAGTATCCTCCTTCTCTACAACCTGAGAGATCTTGTGAAGACCCAGGGCTTCGAGGGTACGCTTCTGATCTACGGGATAACCGATCTTGCTCTTAATCTGCTTAATCTTAATTGTTGCCATAGTTTACGTCTCCTTGAATTATCCGTTAAATACTTTATCCATACTGATACCACGAGTACCTGCGATAGTGTAAGCATCGCGCATCTGGCTCAGAGCGGCGATGGTAGCCTTCACGAGGTTGTGGGGGTTAGAAGAACCCTTAGACTTAGCGAGGACGTCCTTCACACCAACACTCTCCAATACGGCACGCATAGCACCACCGGCAACAAGTCCGGTACCGGCTGCTGCCGGACGAAGGAATACCTGAGCACCACCGAAGTGGGCCTCCATCTCGTGAGGAATAGTACCCTTCAGTACGGGAACCTTTACAAGATTCTTCTTAGCTGCCTCGACACCCTTGGCGATAGCGGCGGTAACTTCACCTGCCTTACCAAGTCCCCAGCCGATGATGCCGTTGCCGTCACCGACAACAACGATGGCTGCGAAAGTAAAGGTGCGACCTCCCTTTGTTACCTTCGTAACACGGTTGATGGCAACCAGTCTGTCCTTTAACTCAACGTCACTATTTACTTTAACTCTGTTCATTGCCATAATCGTTTAAAATTTAAGTCCACCCTTACGTGCTGCATCAGCCAGAGACTTTACGCGGCCATGATAGAGATAACCGTTACGGTCGAAGACTACGGCGCTAACGCCAGCCTCCTGGGCCTTCTTGGCTACCAGCTCACCAACCTTCTCTGCCTGCTCAATCTTCGGCATAGCCTCCAGACCGAGTGAAGATGCAGATGCAAGTGTTTTACCTTCCAAATCGTTAATAATCTGAACGTAAATCTGCTTGTTAGAGCGGAATACGCTCATGCGTGGACGCTCGGCAGTACCGAACACGCTCTTACGAATTCTATACTTGATCTTAATTCGTCTTTCAATCTTCTTTGTTGTCATAATTCTTTCTTCTTTTAATTGTTATGAGAATTACTTAGCTGAGGCCGACTTACCCGACTTACGACGGATAACCTCGCCCTTGAACAAGATACCCTTGCCCTTGTAAGGCTCCGGCATACGGAAAGAACGAATCTTAGCGCAAATCATGCCCAGCAGCTGCTTGTCGCATGACTCCAGAATAATCTGAGGATTCTGGTTACGCTCCATCTTGGTCTCAACCTTTACCTCCTTGGGAAGCTGGATGAAGATGGGGTGAGTATAACCGAGAGAGAACTCGATGATGTTACCCTGGTTAGAAACACGGTAACCAACACCTACCAGCTCCATCTCCTTCTTATAACCCTCGCTAACACCAACAACCATGTTGTTGACAAGCGCACGATACAGACCGTGGAAAGCCTGCTTCTGCTTGATGTTTACGGGGCTGTTCTCATCAATCTCAAACGTTACGTGACCGTCGGCGATATTCACCTTGATAGAGGGGTCTACCTTCTGAGAAAGCTCGCCCTTAGGACCTTTCACGGTAACAACACTGTCCTGACCCTGAGTAATGGTAACACCTGCAGGGATGCTAATTGGCAATTTTCCTATTCTTGACATATTCAAATCCTCCAATTAATATACGTAACAAAGTACCTCACCACCAATCTTCAGCTGTGCGGCCTCTTTGTCTGTCATTACACCCTGAGACGTGGATAAGATTGCGATACCCAGTCCGTTAATTACTCTCGGCATGTTCTTGTAACCAGTGTACTTACGAAGACCTGGTGTAGACACGCGCTTCAGGCACTTGATGGCATTTGCCTTTGTGGCAGGGTCATACTTCAAGGCAACCTTGATAGTACCCTGAGGGCCATCCTCGATGAACTTGTAGTTCAGGATGTAACCCTTCTCGAAGAGGATCTTAGTGATCTCTTTCTTCAAGTTAGACGCAGGAACCTCAACAACACGGTGGTTAGCCATGATGGCGTTTCTGAGTCTGGTCAGATAATCTGCTATTGGATCTGTCATAAAAATAATTGTTTAATTAATCGGGACTCCCCCGACAATATTAAATAAAAAACTCTCTGTCTCGAATTACCAGCTAGCCTTCTTCACACCAGGAATCAGACCGCTTGATGCCATCTCACGGAACTGGATACGGCTGAGACCGAACTGACGCATATATCCCTTGGGACGGCCAGTCAGCTTACAGCGGTTGTGCAGACGGATGGGGTTAGCATTCTTGGGGATGGCCTGCAGGGCACGAGCAGCCTCGTAAGCAGCAGCAGGATCCTCACTGGTTGCGATAATCTTCTTCAGGGCTGCACGCTTTTCAGCGTAACGGGCTACGAGCTTAGCGCGCTTCACCTCACGAGCCTTCATTGATTCTTTTGCCATATCTCTTAATCGTTTTTAGCGTTCTTAAACGGCAGACCGAAGGCCTTCAGCAGTGCATAACCCTCCTCGTCAGTCTGTGCAGACGTTACGAAGGTGATGTTCATACCCTGAATGCGGTCTACAGTATCGATGTTAATCTCAGGGAAGATAATCTGCTCCTGGACACCCAGTGTGTAGTTACCACGTCCGTCAAACTTGCTCTCGATACCCTTGAAGTCGCGGATACGGGGCAGAGCCACGCGAACCAGCTTCTCCAGGAACTCATACATGCGCTCACGACGCAGGGTTACCATAACGCCGATAGGCATCTTCTTACGGAGTTTGAAGTTGGCGATATCCTTCTTTGAATAGGTAGCGACAGCCTTCTGACCGCAGATAGTGGTAATCTCGTTGATAGCTACGTCGATGATCTTCTTGTCCTGTGTGGCATCACCCAGACCCTGGTTGATGACAATCTTCTTCAGGACGGGAACCTGCATCTTTGAGCTATAGTTGAACTGCTTCTCCAATGCCGGAGCAATCTGCTCGACATAGGTCTTCTTCAATTGTGCTGTATTTGCCATTACTTAATCTCCTCCCCTGACTTTTTAGCGATACGAACGACGTTCTTGCCCTCGTGCTTGATGCTGACGCGAGTAGCCTTGCCGCTCTTCGGATCGATGAGACTTAAATTAGATACGTGAATAGGAGCCTCCTGCTTCACGATACCACCCTGTGGGTTCTTGGCGCTCGGCTTCGTGCTCTTAGAGACCATGTTCACGCCCTCTACGATGGCACGCTGCTTCTCTACGAGAACCTTGAGCACCTTACCAGTCTTGCCCTTGTCCTCACCGGCCAGGACCATGACTGTATCGTTTTTTCTAATATGTAACTTAGCCATTACTTTTTACTTTTTATGATTAAAGAACCTCAGGTGCCAGTGATACGACCTTCATGTTAACGGCACGGAGCTCACGGGCTACGGGGCCGAAGATACGGCTGCCGCGAAGCTCACCGGCGTTGTTCAGCAGTACGCAGGCGTTGTCGTCGAAGCGGATGTAAGAACCATCGGCACGACGGATTTCCTTCTTTGTGCGAACAACCAGAGCCTTTGACACTGCACCCTTTTTAACGTCACTTGTGGGGATTGCGTTCTTGATAGCAACGACAATCACGTCACCTACGCTTGCATAACGGCGGCGGGTACCACCCAGCACACGGATGCAGAGAGCCTCGCGTGCACCGCTGTTGTCAGCTACGGTAAGTCTTGTTTCTGTCTGTATCATAATTACTTAGCCTTTTCTACGATTTGTACTAAACGCCATCTCTTAGTCTTTGAGAGGGGGCGGGTCTCCATAATCAGAACGGTATCGCCTACCTGGCACTCGTTCTTCTCATCATGAGCATGGTACTTCTTTGTCTTCTGGACAAACTTACCATAAATAGGGTGCTTCTCCTTGAACTTAGCGGCAATAACAATGGTTTTATCCATTTTGTTGCTGATTACGACACCCTGTCTTGTCTTTCTTAAATTTCTTGTTTCCATCTGGACCATTATTATTTGTTAAGTTCTCCCTTCGTGAGTGTGGCGTTGCATTCTCTCTGACGGAGTTCTGTCTGCATACGTGCGATATCACGACGTGCTGCCTTAATCTGTGATGGATTCTCCATAGGAGTAACTGCGTGGTTCAGCTTCATCTGATTGTAGTCTGCAACAGCAGTCTCCAGCTTCTCGGCCAATTCCTTGGTCTCGAGACCTTTAATTTCTGTCATCTTCATAGCTTAAGCGTTTTTATCGTAATCGCGTCTAACAACAAACTTAGTCTTCACGGGCAGCTTCTGGGCACCGAGGCGAAGAGCCTCCTTGGCAACCTCGAAGGGAACACCCTCAACTTCAAAGAGGATACGACCCGGGGTTACAGGTGCTACCCATCCTGCGGGGTCACCCTTACCTTTACCCATACGTACATCAGCAGGCTTGCGAGTGATGGGTTTATCCGGGAAGATGCGAATCCAAACCTGACCTTCACGGTTCATATAACGGTTGATGGCAACACGGGCTGCCTCAATCTGGCGGCTGTCAATCCATTTAGCATCAAGTGTCTTGATACCGAATGAACCGAACGACAGCGTCGTTCCGCGGTGGGCGTTGCCTTTGTTGCCACGTCCGTCCTGCGGTCTTCTATATCTTACTCTTTTGGGTTGTAACATGATAGCTTCTTACTTTAACAGTTAATTACTTTTTCTTGTTGCGGAATCTTCTGCCACCATTGTCACGACCACCATTAGAGCGGGCAGCGCCCTTCTCCTGAGTGAAGTTTGGAGCCAAGTCAACCTTTCCATAAACCTCACCACGGCAGATCCAAACCTTCAGACCCAGCAGGCCAACCTTCGTGAGGGCCTCTGCCTGGCAGTAATCAATGTCAGCACGGAAGGTGTGCAGCGGAGTACGTCCTTCCTTGATCATCTCGCTACGTGCGATTTCAGCGCCGTTCAGACGACCTGAGATCTGCACCTTGATGCCCTCTGCTCCAGCGCGCATGGTGTTAGCCACAGCCATCTTGATAGCACGGCGGTAAGCAATCTTACCCTCTATCTGGCGAGCGATGTTGTTGGCTACGATGTTTGCATCGAGCTCAGGCTTCTTAACTTCGAAAATATTAATCTGAATCTCCTTGTCGTAGAGTTTCTTCAGCTCTTCCTTGAGCTTGTCGACATCCTGACCACCCTTACCAATGACCAGACCCGGACGGGCTGTGCAGATGGTGATGGTAACCAGCTTCAGTGTGCGCTCGATGACAATCTTCGAGATGCTGGCCTTGGCCAGACGCTCGTTCAGATACTTACGGATTTTCTGGTCCTCTACCAGGTTGTCACCGAAGTTCTTGCCTCCGAACCAGTTCGAATCCCAACCCTTGATGATACCAAGACGGTTGCTAATAGGATTTACTTTCTGTCCCATACCTTATTGCTTAATCATTAGTTTTAGCGTCAACAAACAGAGTTACGTGGTTCGAACGCTTACGGATACGATAGCCACGGCCCTGAGGTGCCGGTCTCATACGTTTCATTGTCACACCCTCGTCGACAAATACACGGCTAACATACAGTTCACCGTCCTCTGCCTTGCGGTCATTCTTGGCCTCCCAGTTGGCGATAGCCGAGCGGAGAAGCTTCTCTACATTCTCTGAAGCAGCCTTCTTCGAGAAACGCAGCACGCCAAGTGCGCGATTGACCTCCATACCGCGAATCATGTCTACGACATAACGCATCTTGCGAGGTGAAGAGGGACAGCCATTGAGCTTTGCAAAGTACTGTGTCTTATTGGCTGCTTTTCTTTTCTCAGCCGCTAATCTTTTTCTTGCTCCCATTATTTTAATTTCTTAATTTCTAAATTAATAATTTTCCCTGGGAATTACTTCTTGTTACCAGCATGGCCACCGAAACGACGCGTGGGAGAGAACTCACCCAGCTTGTGTCCTACCATGTTCTCGGTAATGTAGACAGGGATAAATTTGTTTCCGTTATGAACTGCAACTGTATGTCCCACGAAATCGGGGGAAATCATTGAAGCTCTGGCCCATGTCTTAACGACAGTTTTCTTACCGCTCTCATTCATAGCGAGAATCTTCTTCTCGAGAGATACGTTGATGTACGGGCCTTTTTTTAATGAACGACTCATAATTTACTCTTTACTTAACTAAGTGATTACTTCTTGTTAGCTCTTTCGATGATGTACTTGTTAGACTGCTTCTTCGGAGCGCGAGTCTTGAGACCCTTAGCGTACAAGCCCTTGCGTGAACGGGGATGTCCACCAGACTGACGGCCTTCACCACCACCCATTGGGTGATCGTGCGGGTTCATAACAACACCACGGTTGTGAGGACGCTGACCCAACCAGCGTGAGCGACCGGCCTTACCCGACTGCTCCAGAGCGTGGTCAGAGTTACCAACACTACCAATAGTAGCCTTACAAGCTGAGAGTACCTGACGGGTCTCACCTGAAGGGAGCTTAATCACACAGTAGTTGCCCTCACGAGAGGTCAACTGAGCGAAATTACCAGCCGAACGAACCAGCAGGGCACCCTGTCCGGGACGCAACTCAATGTTGTGAATTACGGTACCCACGGGGATGTTGGCCAAGGGAAGCGCATTACCTACCTCAGGCACTGCGTCTGCACCAGACATCAGAGTTGCACCAACTTCCAGTCCGTTAGGAGCAATGATATAACGTTTCTCACCATCAGCGTAGAAGAGCAGAGCGATGCGAGCCGAACGGTTCGGATCGTACTCAATAGTCTTTACTACAGCTGGAACACCATCCTTCTCTCGCTTGAAGTCGATCAGACGATACTTCTTCTTGTGACCACCGCCCATGTAGCGGACAGTCATCTTACCGGTGTTGTTTCGACCGCCGGTAGAACGCTTACCGTAAACGAGAGACTTCTCTGGCACGGATGCAGTAATATCCTCGAACGTGCCAATAACCTTGTGTCTTTGACCCGGTGTAACGGGCTTTAATTTACGTACTGCCATTTTTTATTACTGAATATTGCTATAAAAATCAATGCTGTCGCCCTCCTTAAGAGTAACGATTGCCTTCTTGAACGCATTCTTCTGACCTCTCACGAGACCAGCGCGGGTGTAGCGGCTTGAGCGCTTACCAGCATAGCGAAGCGTGTTTACATTCTCTACTGTAACGTTGTACAGAGACTCAATCTCCTTGGCGATCTCCACCTTGTTAGCCTCAGGCTTAACAATGAAGCCGTACTTGGGCTGAGCCTTCTTCGTTACCTCCTCACCACGGTGAGCACCAGTCTTGGGCTTGTAAGTCTTGTCAACAGAAGACTTCTCCGTGATGTTGTTCATCTTCTCTGAAATCAGAGGCTTTATAATGAAACTCATAATAATTCTCAATTTCTAATTAATTATCAATTATCCCAGTACGCTGTCAATAGCCTTCAGAGAGTTCTCTGTGATAACCATCACGTCAGCGTTCAGCACCTTGTAGGTGTTCACGTTTGCAGCGATGATGCACTCAGCCTTCTGCAGGTTGCGGGCAGACAGATATACATTCTTGTTTGACTCAGGCAACACCATCAGAAGTTTCTTGCCGTCAACCTTCAGATTCTTCTGAATGTTCAGGAACTCCTTAGTCTTAGGAGCCTCGAAGTTGAAGTCCTCAACAACGATGATAGCCTTCTCCTGAGCCTTGTATGACAGGGCTGACTTACGAGCCAGAGCCTTCACCTTCTTGTTCAGCTTGAAACCATAGTCACGGGGTGTGGGACCGAATACGCGACCACCACCACGCAGCAGGGGTGAGTTGATATCACCATGACGAGCGCCACCGCCGCCCTTCTGACGACCGAGCTTGCGGGTAGAACCAGCGTGCTCTGAACGCTCCTTAGCCTTTGCGGTACCCTGACGCTGATTAGCGAGATACTGCTTAACATCGAGATAGATGACGTGATCGTTGGGTTCAATGCCGAAGATAGACTCGTTCAACGTAACCTTACGTCCGGTCTCCTGACCGTTGATATTCAATACGTTAATTTCCATAGCTTACTTCTCAATTAAAACAGTTGAACCATTGCATCCGGCGCAGCTGCCCTTCACGAGCAGGAGGTTGTGCTCCGGAATTACCTTTAACACTTTCAGGTTCTGCGTTGTCACGCGGTCGCCACCCATCTGGCCACCCATGCGCATACCCTTGAATACCTTGGCGGGATAAGAACAAGCACCGATAGAACCTGGCTTGCGCAGACGGTCGTCCTGACCGTGAGTGCTCTGACCAACACCACCAAAACCGTGGCGCTTAACAACACCCTGGAAACCCTTACCCTTTGAGGTACCTACGATGTCGACGAACTCTGTATCAGCGAACAGGTCGACAGTAATCACGTCTCCGAGGTTGTGCTCCTCGTCAAACTTGAACTCGGCCAAGTGGGCCTTTGGTGTTGTACCTGCCTTCTTGAAGATACCCATCATTGCTTTGGTGGTGTTCTTCTCCTTCTTGTCGCCATAAGCGAGCTGAAGAGCAGCATAGCCGTCCTTCTCGACGGTCTTCACCTGAGTAACAACACAAGGACCACATTCGATAACAGTGCACGGTACATTCTTACCGTCGGCACTGAAAACGGAAGTCATTCCGATTTTTCTTCCAATTAATCCTGGCATTTCAGTTTAATAATTTAAATAATAATGTAATGTTTGAATATATTCTCTTTTTAAGTGCCGCCGTAACTACCGCGCTTGCAAAATACACCTAAAAAGAACCGCACTCACTTCTTCTCAAATGAAGGTTAAGTTGCTCTTTGTCAGCGTATTGTTAGCCTACAGGCCAGCGCAATACTCACTTTAGCGGCTGCAAAGGTACACATATTATATGACATACGCAATAGTAGCACCCTGCAAAATAACTTAATTTAACTGTTTTAGTTGTTTTTAACCTTATGAATGTTTGATTATTTTAGCTTATCACCTACTTACACGGTTTTATCATCCTACCTATCAATCCATATTCTCAGTAGCGGATCATAATTTTGAATTATGCAAATAAAATCCAGATTATAGACATCGTAACACACTGTTTCTGTGTTACATGTAGCCGTACAGCGATGCCAATCTTAGCGTGTTCAATAATCTGGGAAGCAACTGACAAATGGTAAGAGAGAAAAATGCCTGCTCATTCTCTCACCAGCCAGCGCTTCCCAGTAGGTCAAATTGCAACGCCACACTTTGACTTTAGTCAAAGAACTGTCGCGTACCCTCACGGGCGGGCGACAGCATAAATATAAAAAACTTACATTTTAATTCACGTTGACGAACCTACCCTCACGGGCTAGCCGCCATTATTAACTAAATTTTAAAACTATATAAGAATATAGTTGTCGCGAAGCGAGAATCCGATTCTCCTGCCCCATCGCTATGGGCTACTTCCGTTATACATCTATTATCTATCATCTATAATCTATTACTTCTTACATCTTCCTTCTTACATCTTCATAGTACAGCTATTACGGGGTCGTTATTAGGCTAACTAGGAGCTGTATTAGGCTAATTAGGATTCCTATTAGGCTTATTTCTAACACTTCCCACCTATAGCCTGTAACGCCTATTTACACTAGGCTTTCCAGCGGGGGAAGTCTTTCCGTAACACTTCCCCTACACTTCCCTAACACTTCCCCATGTTCCACCGTTTTCTCATTACCCAGATGCCTCTCTTCGGATTCCCATTCCTGGGGAGGTCTGGGGGAAGTCTTGGGGAAGTCTTTTACAAACACTTCCCCTCTCGCAACCCCTTTCTGCACGGCCTTTCCGAGAGATTTGGGGAAGTGGGGAGGTCTTTTTCAAAATTTCATTATTTCATAGATCCCTTACTTCTGTCTTTAGGTCGCTTTTCTTTATTCTCATAACTTCTTCATCATTTTTATTGAATTCGTGCCTTGTTATATTAAAGATTTTGTATCTTTGCAGCCAAATACAGGAAACAAGATGAACGAGATACAGACTATCCAGAGCAAAATCTATGAGATTCGAGGTCAGCGCGTCATGCTCGATTCCGACTTGGCAGCTATGTACGGAGTGGAAACAAGAGCATTGAATCAGGCCGTAAAGCGCAATATTGAGCGCTTTCCTGAAGACTTCATGTTCCAGTTGACAAAAGGCGAGTTTGAGATTTTGAAGTCGCAAATTGCGATATCAAAATTTGAGGATTTGTCAACAGACAGTAACTTGACATCACAAATTGTGATTTCAAGATTTCTTGACAAAACAAATCCACAGTCAAATACTGTTTGGGGTGGTAACAGAAGACAGCCCTATGCCTTTACTGAACAAGGAGTGGCTATGCTGAGTAGCGTTTTACGCTCACCGCTCGCCATTCAAGTCAACATCAGCATCATCCGTGCATTCGTTGAATTCCGCCGCATGGCCTCGTCACTGGTGCTTCCCAATACTGCTGCCGATGTCGCTCAGCTACGCAAGGACTTCGAAGACTTAAAGCTGGATATCGAAGACATTCTTCATGACCAGAATGACATCAACGAAAGCACTCGTCAGCAACTCGATGCCATCAGCACCGCACTGGCTGAACTGCAGTCCAAGGAACCAAGACAGAAGCCAAGGCGCAGAATCGGGTTTATCCAAGACGATAGCGAGCCCCAATCGTCAGAAGAATAGACCATTACCTTTTTATTTCATTATTTCAAAGATCGCATCGCCACACTCTGACCTTGGTCAGAGAATGATTTATGTGTCAACAAGCGGAGAATCGAACTCCATGTTTGCCCACCGACTGGGCGCTTGCGTTATCATCTATTATCTATCATCTGTAATCTATTACCTCTTCCTTCTTACTTCTAACATCTTTTGCGATTCTCCCAATCGCATTGAGCTTGCCACTCTTGTCTTTACAGACGTTCGTTGCCATCCATGTCAGACAGTATCGTATCTTTGCCGTGATGGGCGCTACGGGCTTCGTCCATAGCAGGTCGGTGGGATGGTGGCGCACGTCTGTCGCTATCTGCTTGCGGAAGATGTACGAGGCGTAATTATTACGCTCACTCCTGCTATACCCCACGATGTAGTATCCATTCTTCAGGTGCCACTGTACAGACCAGATGGCTGGGATTGCCGTATTCTCTACGATGTACCTGTAGCCGTTCTTACGCAGTCGCTGCGCTTCTGCCTGTAGCATGCGGCTGGCTATTCCTTCGTGCTGTACTTTGGGGCTTACTGCCAGGTTTGCACCGTTGGCTCTTCCCTTCCGCTTGTTCAACTTCAGTGTATGCATTCCCAGCAACTCACCTGTTGCCTCGTCTTGCGCTACGAATACCACCTTGTCTGCAATGTATCGCTGGAAGCTCTCCATAGTAGCATGTGCTACTGATGTATAGAGCCCTGCATCTATCCATTGTTGAAAGGAAGCCTTTCTCAGCCTGTATGTTTCTTCGACAGACACTTTTGCCTCTTTGTTTGTCTTAATAACAAAATTCCTTTGCATGACATCAGGGCTTCATTTTGTCACAAAGCGAAGTTTCGCTCTTCCTATGCGCCATCGTATGGCGGCTTTGCGTTTTTAATAAATCTGGGGCACATGACGCTTTGTGTGGCCCGGCGCCCCAGATATATTTATGGAATTACCCGTTTAGTATTCTACGGGATCCGGATCTTTATCTACGCCACCTTCACTTGCCTGAAGCAGAGCGAGACGTGTTTTAATCTCAATAATCTCCATGTCTGGAGTCTTATACTCAATCTTCTTCATTTTCTTTCAAATATTCAAGATACATTAAAAAGATAGAGCTCGCTCATTCTCATGTGATGATGAGCGAGCTCTATGAAAGTTTATATTACTTCAGGACAACCTTCTTACCGTTCTGGATGTAAACACCCTTCTCGGTAGGAGCAGCATTCAGCTTGATACCGTCGATGGTATACCAGCCCTGTGCACTCATTACGTTGCCATCAGCAAGCTCGGCAGCATTGATAGCAGTTGTGCTTCCATCGGGCTCCTCGATGAAGATACGTGCATTATTCATGCCGTCCATCTGATCATCCATGTGAATGTAAGCGCTCATAGGTGGAATGTAAGTGCTTGAAGTGGTACCAGAAATCTTACCTGTGCCGAGTGCGAAGATGTACTCATGACCAGTGAAGCCCTTCTTACCATCGTATACACCGATGAACTTAACTTTACCTTCAGCTGCTGATACAGAAGGCTCAGCTGCGTATACAATCTCCTCGTCATCGAAGACAACAGGATTAGTATTCAGGTTACGGGTCTCGTCAATCTTCAGGATGAACGGCTCGTTTGCAGCGATTTCACCCAGCCAAAGCTTGAAGTAAGCATCAGTTGTGCTTGCGTTATCTTTGTCGAGAATGTCAACAACAGCATAACCAAAGGCCTCAGAAACCTCACGAACTGTAGTGGCGAACGGCAGAACTATAGCATACCAGCGGTTAGCCTCCATAATCTTGAATGCATCGATAGCAGTAGCATTTGCCTTGATAGTAACTGATACATTATCCTCACCATCATACTGCTCCAACTTCTTAGCAACAGGTGTCTCACCCTTATACTCAGTAACATCAAGACGGACAATGTCAATGTTAGCACCTGTAACAACCTCCAAGTCACCAGCAATACAAGTAGCTTTGAAGTTACCGTTGTTGATAGAAGGAATCAAAGCGCCCTCGTGGTTCTTTACAGTACCATCATAGTCCTCAGCCAGTTCAATCTTCAGATCGAGAATTGCACGGTCGATAAGGCCGTCACCAGTCATGGCAGGAGTATAGGTTACAGTGAGCTCTGTACCTTCTACCTCTACACCCGAAGCGTTGACTGTGCGAACCATATCAGTAATAGTAGTATTGCGGTTAGGCTGGCTACCATAGACAATCTTCTGGTTGTTAGCCTTCACAGTAATCTCGAACGGAGTGATGGTATATGTACCGGTCTCAAAGGTTATGTTATAACCTGCTTTAGCAACAGCACCAGCACCAGACTGGTTTTCAACATAAATCTCGTAACCGATTACTTTACCATCTTCGTCATACTTAACATTGGTGCCAGTCTCTCTCTTCAAAACAGGATCAGTGTCGAACGCAAAGCCTACTAACTCGTTTCCTTCAGCAACGGTTCCATTATAAACTGTATAGTCAAGATCCTTAGCAGCAGAAGCGTACTTCTGGGTCTTGTTGTTAGGAACGATAACAATCGTAGCATTTCCAACTGTGATGGCACCTATGGTATACTGGATATTAGTGGTTGGAACCATGTCATAGTTAGCACGAGCAGCTACCTGAGTGGCATTGTCGTAGAGTTCCTCAGCTGGTGCAGGAGGATTACTACCTTGACCCCATCCACCTGCTGGCTCCTCAGGATAAGGATTAGCTGCCCAAGTAGCAACATAGCCATAGTTACCACCTACAGTAAGTGCTTCCAGAGCTGCACCAGTGATTTCATCACCTTCCGTATCGGTATGAGTATCATTTGTAGCATATACATGGTAAGTAATCTTACCACCGATATCTTCACCTTCTACAATTGTGTTTATGTTATTAAATCCTGTGGGAGCTGCACCAAGTGTTGTAGAAATAGGTTGAGCAGTGTATATCAGCTTTCTCTTAACAATAGTAAACAGACCCTTAGCAGTGATGACATCACCATCTGTGTTTACCTTATCATAGTTGCCAAGACCCTTAATGGTAACATAAGGCTTCTCCTCATCTGTAGCGCCATCAGGAGTAACGTTCTTAAGTTCGTTACCATAACCGTTCGCTACAATCTCGTAGTCTTTACCCAGCTTCAGCTCAGTTCCACCAAGCATTACCTTCAGTCTGCCGTCTGCAGCAATGGTACCAGGCTTAATGTATCTTCCTTCGTATTCGAACTTAGAGTCAGTAACGGTCTCCCAAGTTTCTGTCGGACCTTCTGGTGTTGTATTCTTCTCGAAAGTAATAACAGCAGTCGCAATAGAGGCTGGCAAGATACTATAGGTAGCTGAGATGTAACCTGCGAAGTTGTTAGTTGCAGTATTCTTAGCTGTAGCTGTAACAGTAGCTGTACCTACATTATCCTTGTTAGTATAACTCAATCCAAAAGTTTCGTCACTCAGAACAAATTCCTGAACGACAGGGTCAGCATCTCCAACAGCAGGATGAGTCCATTTGAGCTTCAGGCTACCAATAGTCTGTTCATGGCTTACAGCTTCAAAGTTCTTATCTGTAGTACCAATCAAAAGGAATTCATTGTTTTCTGTGATGGTTACCGGCTTAATAGTGAAGGTAGCAGTCTTCATCGCATTCGTTACTGTAGACTCAAACGTGAAGTTACCACTGGCCTTAGCAGCCACAGTTACAGTTGCAGTACCAACATTCTCGTTATCTGCTGGAGTAACGGTGTAGTCGTTATCTAATACCAGATGGTAGGTTTCGTTATCGTCCTTGCCAACACCAGTGAGGTCGAACTTTGGAACCATAGCACTTCCAGAGAAGGTCATCTCAGGAAGAGTAGGAATGGCAATTGACTTCAAATTACGCTGAGCAATGGTGAACTCCTTAGTAGCAACACCACGATAGTAAGACTCAGCAACAGCAGAAATCTTAATGATACCCTTATTAGCTCCAGCACTAGTGTTGTCGTGAGTATCATCACCATAGGTTACGGTGTAGTCGACGTCCTTTTCAAGTACGGTAGTACCACGCTTCACTGTGATAGCAGGCTCCTTCTTAACACCAGTGTACTTCAAGTCGGCAGTAGGAGCAATGGTAATCATGTCTGTAGTCAGCTCATACTTCAACACCTGCAGATTACCTATTCCAGAGATACCGATGGTATAACCTTCAAGGTCAGCACCAGGATCATTATAACCCTCTTTCGTTACCAGATAATACTCATAAGAGCCTGGCTCTGTGGCAACACCATTGGGGACATACTTCAGAGCAGCTGCTACCTTTTCGAGTGAAATTCCTGTAGGCAGCGCTCCGATAACGTTGACCATCGTTTCATCAGCATCGCCTTCCACAGTAGGAATAGGATCACCATAGGTGAACTGCAGCTGACGAGGCATAATGGCAATGTTTACAGGTTCAGTAGCCCAACCTGCAAGCGGCAACAACGCCATCAGCATCAAAATAAGAAAATGTTTTCTCATAATTTGAATGTTTTAATTAATAATGTGAATAATAATTTATAAATTGATTTTAAATCTTTCAGCAGTGAGAGGGACACACAAGGTGCCTGGCCAACCCTCCCCAGCTGGTCATCACATTCACATTAGATGTCTGAAGGCTGATGTCTGATTAATCAGCACTCCGCAATCTACTCAAATTATGGAAACAAAAAAGACGTGGGAGTATGTATCTCTCCGCGCTTATCCCAACTACCAGGCCTTCGCATTGCCCCTATATGAGGATAAGCAACGAAAGCCTGCCCACGCCAGCAGATAATATATACACATACACTACGGCCTAGTCATCCCTGAATGACGAAATTAAGGAACCACGGATTTATGAATCCACGGACTCCTTCCTTCGCATATATACACTAAGAGCGTGCACCCTTGTAGGGTGTACACCTTATTATATATATAAAGGGGAATGATAGCCGCAGGAGAGATATAAAATCAACCCACGTAGACGTCTCTTGTTGCATCACCGCTGCATATAGATCCAAAGTTGCGAAGTTTGGTAGAACAGACAGTAACGTTAAGAAAACGTCCTTTCGAGACTGGCCGTACAAGTGGCCTGAGGTCTCGTTCCATCGATGTTAGTTTAACGTACCCACCCTCACATGGGCAGGCATTTCGGGAGCAAAGGTAAATAAAATCTATGAAACTGCAAAGTTTTTTTCAAAAAAAATACAAAAAATGCCGTTTTTCTTATATTTAACATAAAAAAACATGCATTTTGATGTTATTTCCTACAGATTATTGTCATTAAGTCCCACAGATTGCAACGCCACACTCACATCTTTAGGTCAGAGAAATAGCAGAAATATTATACGATTCGTTAAATAAACCAAATTAATAGCAGATTTCTCTGTTTTGTTAATTGTAGTTTATAGGAAATGGTTACTTTTGTAAACCAAATTTTATAAAAAGTGCTCCATTTTATAAACTGAAGTTTAAACGATGAGTATCAGCAAAGATATTATCAAGCAATGCTTGATGAACAAACAGAGAGAGATAGACGAAGTGGAAATCGTCAATCGTCCCATCGAATTCGAACCCAATGGCAACTATGTCATTGTTGGCGTGCGCCATGCAGGCAAGTCGTACATGCTCTATCAGCGTGTACGTCAACTTCAGGCAGAAGGAAAAGGCTGGGACGAAATTCTTTTTATAGATTTTGAGGACGAGCGTCTGGCAGAATTTCAGGCAGAAGATTTCAATAGCCTGTTGGAAGTCCATCTGGAACTATACGGCAAGAAACCTGTAGTTTTTCTCGACGAGGTGCAAAACATTCCATATTGGGATAAGTTCGTGCGTCGTCTGGCTGATGCCAAATACCGTGTCTATGTTACGGGAAGCAATGCCAAGATGCTCAGCAAGGATGTGGCCACTACCCTTGGCGGACGGTTCTTCATCCTTGATGCCTATCCTTATTCGTTGAAGGAATATCTTACAGCTCAGCATGTGGAACTGAAAGAACACTGGCAGTACGATACCGTCCAGCGCAGTGAGGTTAAGCGCCATCTGAGTGAATATTTCTACTATGGAGGTCTGCCGGAGATTCTTTCCTTCAAGAACAAACGAGCCATGCTGTCGAGCCTCTATCAGAAGATATACCTGGGGGACATCTGTGCACGAAACAAAATCAAGAACGAGAGGGTGATGAACATTCTCATCAAGAAAATGGCAGAAAGCGTCAAACAACCCTTGTCGTTCAACAGGCTTAAAAATATCATCGTCTCTACAGGCAGCGCTATCAGTGTACCAACCACCATAGACTATGCAAGCTTCACTTCAGACAGCTGGCTGGTATTGCCGATAGAGAATGAAGTGGGCAAACTGACAGAAAAGGAAACGCAGAAGAAATACTATTTCATAGATAACGGACTGCTGAACTTGTTCCTCACTAACCCTGACACTTCATTGCTCGAAAACATGGTAGCCGTAGAACTCTGTCGCAGGTATGGCAAAGATAACGTGTTTTATCTCCATACAGACCAGGAAATCGATTTCCTTGTGCCTGATGCAAAACTTGCCATCCAAGTATCATACAGCATCAAAGAGCAATCGACAAAAGACCGCGAGATTCCCCCCCTCGTCAAATACAGCAAGTCACACCCCGACTGGCAGTGCTTCCTTATTTCCTACGATGAAGAGACTATAGAGGATGGTATCAATATCATTCCTGTATGGAAATGGCTACTTAGCTAATTTATATAACAGAAAATTACCCCCGATAGTTCAGTGACTATCGGGGGTACATGCCATTTCATACGTCTTCTACTTACAAAGATGTCTTATTGTAAGGGAGTTATCGGATAGATTATGTTCACAATAAAGATGTTGGCGGCAAGGATGATGAGGTTCATCAGCAAGCCAATGCGCATGAAGTCGCTGAAGCGATAGCCACCAGGACCATAGACCAGCATGTGGGTGGGCGAACCGATGGGGGTAGCAAAGCTGCTGCTGACGCTGATCATCAGGGCAACGAGGAAGGGGAAGGGGTCGTAGCCCATCTTTTCGGCGGCCTCGCACATGATTGGGAAGAACATAGCACCTGCAGCGGTGTTGGAGATAAACTCGGTGATGAAGGTGCCGACAAGACAGACGGCAGTCATAACCACAATAGGATTGGTGCCGCAGACATTGAGGATGCCGTTAGCCAATTGCTCGGCAAGGCCCGTCTTCTGGATGGCGAGGCCAAGGACGGCACTGCCGGCAAAGACCATGAGAATCTCCCAGTTGATGGCTTTCATAGCCTGATCCATGTTGCAGCAACGACAGATGAGCATGGCGGCGGCGGCAAGGAAAGCACACTGTAGCAGTGGGAGGATGCCCAGTGCCGAGAGGGTCATCATGGCTATCATGATGAGAGACGAGATGAGTGTGCCATGTCCCACGTTAATGACCTCATCGCCGAGAATCAGCCCGTGGCTTTTGGCCAGTTCCATTACAACCTTGATACTTCCCGCATAGGTCAGATGGTCACCACCCATCAGGAACTCATTCTCGCTGATGGCCACGGGTGCATTATCGAAGTGGCGCCATTTCAGCAGGCGGCAACCCTCCACGTTGAACATGTCAGCCTTGCCTATCGTCTTGCCAATAAACTTGTGGGTAGAGGGTACTATCAGTTCCACGGTATAGTCCGTTGTCTCCTCCATCGAGTCCTCAGGCGCCTTACGGTCGGGCAACAGACGGCGCATGGCAATAACGGAAAGTATGCCGACAGCCAAACAGAACAGACCAGGGATGGTGGTGGCCATGATGTTCATGGTCTCGCCCGTCGTCTCCTCGTAGAGTCCACTGATAATCAGGTTTGGCGGTGTACCGATAAGCGTGCAGACACCACCCATGCCCGATGCATAGCTCAGGGGGATGAGCAGTTTGGAGGGCGACACGCCGAGCTTCCTGGCCCACATCTTGACGATGTTGACAAAGAGCGTCACGACTGTCGTATTGCTCAAGAACGAGCTCAGCACGGCTACGGGCAGCATCAGTCGCGTCACTGCCTTCGAATATGAGTTGGGCGTGCCCAGCAAATTCTTCACTATCCATTGCAGCACGCCAGTATGCGTCAGTCCAGCCACCACCACGAAGAGCACGCCAACGGTGATGACGGACGTAGAGCTAAAACCTGAGAAGGCCTCTTTGGCATCGAGCACACCCGTTACGTAGAGCACGCCGACGGCTCCGAGGAACACCAGGTCGGAACGCCATTTGGTAAATAACAAAATAGTAAACATGCCCAGCACCGTGACAACGGTAATCCAGGCATCCAGGCCAAAGCCTAAGAACATGAATGATTCCATTTTTACTTATTCCTGTTTCTCCATAAAAGGTAAGGTTTTTGCTTGCTCCAGCATCAGGTCAGCCAATTTGGCATTGACATCAGACTCGCCATTGATTAGGTCGTAGACGGACTTCAGACCTTCGCGGCCACCGTCGTGTTTCAACACATAGACCAGGCAAAGGTACTGCAGGGCAGCACTTGAAGAAAGGATATCGAGGTCGGTGATGGCCAACTGCGAGAGGGCCAGTTGGTAGGCATCGTCGCTGTTGTCATCGATGAAGTGTTGCACGTCGCCGAGTGTCTCCATTCCGAACGATTCGAGCAATGGCAGGTATGGCATCAGGGATACGGGATATATCTCGGCCTGATTGACAGCGGCAATACGCCTGTTCAGACGCTCAAAAGGCTGCAAGTCGAGATAGTTGCGGAAGGAGTCTGCTGCCAAGGGCACGTCGTCGAGTTTTCCATGCTTCACCAATGACTGCATCTGACGACGGTAGTCCGTAAGCACGATGCGCAGACGACTGAACTCATCGTCGATGAGCTCGAGCATGCCCGCCAGTCTGCTGAACTGTCGGCGATATTCGTTGGGAATCTTCACATCGCCTTTATAGCCCAGGTCGTGCTCGATGGTGGACCACACATGCTGCAGACCTGTGCGCATCTGTAGCTCGAAGCGCGGACCACCCGTCTTCAACCTACAGATATAGTGCAACGAGTTGTAACCAAAAACATTCAGCTGGTGCTTGCGCTTGTCAACGCTTTCTTTCCAGTCGATATCGAAGATGCGCTTGGCAATGGCTGCAACCTTGTCAACCTCGTCAGTATAAAAGGTGATAATGCGCAAACCAACCAGGTCGGTGATATCTTCAATGGTCTTATACTTCGCACCCTTCAGTTCCAGTTTTCCTGCCAGCGACTTCTCAGTCTTCACCCTATACTCAATAGCCGTGACATAGATGCCCTGTTCGCGCAACTTCGTGCTCAACAGGTCGTAAGCATCCTTTGCCAGTTGTTCCAGCGTAGGGCGCAGTTCGCGGAACTGCTTCATCAGTGCCTCGCCATGTGGGTCAAGCTGTATCATTTTCCCCATCTGTAAAACGTCTATTTATATGAACTCAAAGATGTTGATAAAGCCTGTCAAGGCGAACACTGCACGGACATCGTCGGAAATGCCCTTGATATAGACATGACCGCCCTTTTCCTGGGTATTCTGCAGGATGGTGAGGAAGATTCGCAGACCTGCTGATGAGATGTATTCCAACTCCGTGCAGTCAAGAATGATTTCCTTTTCCGTGCCATTGATAAGCTCACCCATTGCTTTTTCAGTATCTGGGGCAGCAGCGGTATCGAGGCGTCCCTTCAGAAGGGCAACCATGTTGCCGTCTTGTTTTTGAATGATTGTTTCCATTTCGTTTTTTATCTATTTAATTATTTACTGTTTGATTATTATTCAATTTCTTTCTGAGTGTCAGCACGTTGAGACTATCCACACGTTCATAGTTGATAGAGTCCATAATCTTACGCACCAAGTGGATGCCCAGTCCTCCGATGGGGCGATCCTCAGCGGATAGCGTAGTATCTACTTCGGCGCGCACGGTGGGGTCGAAGGGCATTCCGCTGTCGATGATGGTGAACTTCAGTCGCAGGTCGTTCGACTGTGCCTCAATGGTCACGTCACCACGTTTCTGGGGAGGATAGGCATACTTCATGACATTGACCACAGCCTCCTCAATGGCGAGCGTCAGTTGTGCAGTGAGGGCGCCATCGAAACCCATAGCCTCGCACACCTCCTCCACGAAAGCAGTCAACTTCGACACCTCCTTAACGTCGTTAGGCAGCACGATGCTTTTGCGAAACTTCACGTCATGCTGTTGCTTGATATACTGTATCGCCATCATTGTCAGGTCATCGCTCTGCTCAGCATCTCCCACAAACTGATGAACAGCTTCCGTCATGCTACCGATGAGTTCTTTGGGTTCCTGCATTTGTTGTGCAAGCGCCTGACCAGCAACTTCGTTAACTCGCTCCATTTGGAACTGTGCGTGGTTGATATCCTCAGCCTCCGTCAGTCCATCGGTAAACAAGAAGATAGTAGTGCCTGTGAAGATGTGTGCCTCCTGCAGGGTGTACTTCCACTGAGGCATGAAGCCGACAGGAATGTTGGTGTCGCAGGACAACTCGCCAACGCCAGCACCGACAAGCAAGGGAGCATCGTGGCCAGCATTGCAATAGTGCAGTCGGCCTGTGGGCAGGTCAAGCACACCAACAAAGAGCGTCACGAACATGTTGGTCTTGTTCATGTCGGCTATGGTCCTGTTCATGATGGTGACGATGCGGTCGGGCATCGACTCATGAACAGACACCGTACGGAAGATAGAACGTGTGACGGCCATGAAGAGTGAAGCGGGCACACCCTTTCCGCTGACGTCGCCAATACAGAAGAAGAGCTTCTCGTCACGGAAGTAGAAGTCGAACAGGTCACCGCCCACAGCCTTGGCGGGTGTCAGCGAAGCATAGAGCTGTACGTCATCGCGATCTTCCTTGGTGGGGAATTTCACAGGTAGCATACCCATCTGGATATCACTGGCGATGCTGAGGTCACGCTCTATCGAAGCCTTCTGAATGGTGGTGTCCTTCAGCTCTTCAATGTATTTCACAAGCGACTGCTGCATATTGCCGAACGACTGGCTCAGCTGGCCAATCTCATCAATACGCTGCAACTCAGGCAACTGCGTATCGAACTGTCCTGAGGCAATGGTCTCAGCTTCTTCAGCCAAACGTCGTAAGGGCTGCAATTCGCTGGTGATGACGCGGATGAAGAAAAAGAGCATGAGGAAGAGTCCCACAAAGACGATAGCCCTGACACTGTTGCGCAAACGGTCGAAACCATGGAAGATGTCACTCTCAGGACAGACAACGGCCATAGAACATCCCGTCTGACCAAGAGGTTTATAAAAAACGTAGCAGTCCTTACCATCTATATTCATCTGTTTCAGTCCCTCCTCTCCACGCTGCATGGCATGTCCCAAGGCCGTCAGAGCAGTGTCTGGATGTTCAAGGGTCTGGGTAAATATCGTCTGCCGTGTAATCTTGGTGGAATCAGGATGTACAAAGTAGGTGCCACCGCGTCCTATCATAATACTGTAGGAGTTCGGAAAAGGCTTGACAGCTGAAATGGTATGTGAGAGCCAGTTCAGCGAGAGACTGGTATTGATGACGCCAATCACTTCGCCTTGATGGTTCTTTAAGGGTTGACAGTAACTGGTCACCATCTCGCTCGTATTCGTAGCCACATCGATATCCATGTAGGGTTCTGTCCAGGAGGGCTTGTCCAGTAGCTTAGCCATGAGATACCAGTCCATGTAGAAATACTGGTAATTATCGTTACCGCCTTGTATGGTACGGATGCTGTCACCAATATACTTGGTATAGGCAGAGAAATATCGGCCCTTGTCCTTGAAGTAGTATGGCTCGAAGGCGATAGAGCAGTTATAGAAGTCGGGGTTGTTGAGCAGCATTCCTCGGCTATAGACGAACATAGAGTCCGCCCTGTCTGGATGTCGCTGTACCAACCACATCGTCATGTTACTTGCCACCTCCACACGGTTCAGGATGCTCTCGACACGTATCGACGTGTTTTTCAGTATCTGTGTGGCTTTGCTGATAGCCTCTTCACGCACTGCTTCACGGGCTTGATAGAACAAGAAGCCTAAGGCAACATTGAAGATGATGGCTGCAAAGAACACCACCCACAGACTGACCTTAATAGAAAGCTTTCGACGGACGTAATTCTTGATTCCACTCATTGCCTGTCCTCCTTACTTTTTATCCGTTAATTCCTCGTATGTCACCTCACGATCCAGCATATTGTTCTCAACCATCAGACGGCTGGCCTGACGCACCATGTCTGGACGCAAGCGGAACTCACGCTTCTTCGATTCGCGGTCTATTTGTAGGCGCAGTATCTCTTTCAGCATCAGGCGTTGTATCACGCGGTTGGTGGCAATGTTTTCTTTGTTCACATACTCCATCACAATGTCCAGCGCCTCCTCAGGATGCTGGGCAGCCCACTCCCACCCTTTCCTGCTGGCCTGGGCAAAACGACGGGCTTGGTCTTTGTGCTTCTCGTAGTAGTCACGCAGCATATAGACACCGTCCTCCTGCACGTTGTAGCCATGGTCACAGAAACGATAGATATTCTTATCCGTCACCTCAATGCCTGCCTGCACCAACTGGTAATACTCGTTATAGCTCATGGCGAGCATAGCATCGAGCGCACCCGATAGGAACAGATTGATATTCTGGGCAAAGCGTATCCACTGGTAGTCCAAGTGGTCCTTAATGCTCATACAAATGGCCAGTTGTCCGAAACCTACGCTCCAAATGCCAACTTTGGCACCCTTTTGTTTCAGTGGGTCTCTGCCACGAGCTGAGACGATGACCATCGCATTGTTCATGGATGTCTGTAAGATGTTCACCAAAGGATCGCCATCATCCACAATCTCCATAGCCTGACAGAGCTGCAACGTAGTAGCCTGACTTTGATTATTGCGCAAGCGACTCATGGCAGGTTGTGTAGATGTGGGGTGCTTTATTTTCACATTCACGCCAGCCTCACGATAGAAACCTTTGGCTTCGGCCACATAGTAACCCGCAAACTGTGCCTGTGCCGTCCACTGGGGTGTGAACACGATGGTCTCATCCTGACTATCCGTTGCTTTCGCCACCGACTTATGCTTCTGTGCCTGTGCTGTCGCTACCATCATGGCACATAATACTATGTAGACTACCTGTTTCATCAGTCGAATACTTGATTGATTAGTTGTTCAAACTCCTTGTATGCAAAGGTGTCCTGAAGTTCACGGAGCGATGTAGCCAACCCTCGGTAGTGCCACTCATGGTCCTTGCGGTCTTTCATACGGAAAAGATTCCAAAGGGCGTCACCCTGCTCGGCATAGTCTCTTGCAATGGCTCGCATATTTGACAGTTTGTCGCCCAGTGCCACCATCTTCGCATCGAGCGGAGCAGCGGCAAGACGGTCGATGGCGGCCTGCTTGCGAATACGCCAACTTTCCTCTTTGCTCACACCAGTGACCTTGATATCACTCTCGGCCTCAACCAACGAGGCTATATGCTCGCCGAACTCTTCGCGAATCTGCTCTATCGTAACATCAGTGTCCTCCACAGTATCGTGAAGGGCGGCGGCGGCCAGCAGCTCTTGGTCAGCGGTCATCGTGGCAACAATCTCCACAGCCTCCAAAGGATGAACAATATATGGAAATCCCTTGCCGCGACGCTCAGTACCAGCGTGGGCACGTAGTGCAAACACGATGGCACGGTCAAGCAATGTAGTATCTAAGGGTTGGTTTTCCATATTGGGCTTTATCGTTATTTCGTTGCAAAGATACGAAATTCTTATTAAATATAACACAGAAAGATATTTTTTTATCTCAAAAGCATCAATTCTTTGTTAAAATATATAGCCATTTATTCGCTTATTCCGAGAATTATGTGTACTTTTGCGTCATGAAACTGAAGTTGCTGTTAGTTGTTGGCTCTTGGCTCTTGGCACTGGGGTGTCAGGCACAGGACAAGAAACGGCAGGAGGTAGACATGGACAGTCCCACCTTCGTACCCACTGTGCGGGTAGGTAAGGTGCTGGAGGACGGCGACAGCATTCAGTACATGGAGATGAACAATGTCTATGTCTTTCCACCCGTGACATTCAGCAGCAAGAAGCAGCAGGGTGCCTACATGCGACTGGTGAAGAACGTAAAGACGGTGTTGCCCATTGCCAAGGAGGCACGCATGATTATGATGGAGACGGCGGCCTACCTGGAGACGCTGCCCAATCAAAAGGCGCGCGAGGAGCACATGAAACGTGTGGAGAAGAGCATCATGCAGGAATATAAGCCCAGGATGAAGAAGCTGACTTATTCGCAGGGTAAGCTGCTCATCAAACTGATTTACCGAGAGAGTCACTCATCAGGCTACGAACTGATACAGGCGTTCCTCGGTCCTGTGCGTGCAGGCTTTTATCAGGCTTTTGCCTGGGCGTTCGGTGCCTCGCTGAAAAAGGAATACGACCCTGAGGGCGTGGACCGCCTGACAGAACGCGTGGTGCTGATGGTGGAAGCGGGGCAATTATGAAGATGAAAGATGAAAAATTAGAGATGAAAAAAATTTTGTATATAGTCGTTGCGGCTATGGTTTTGGTAGCATGTGGCACGACGAAGAAAAGTCAAAGTGAGGAACAGAAGGCAGTGAGCATCCAGTTCAGTGCCGATTCTGCGTATGCGTTCTGTGCTGCCCAGTGTCAGTATGGTCCACGTACTATGAATAGTGAGGCACACGAAAAGTGCGGCGAGTGGATTGTAGAGAAATTCAAGCAGTATGGCTGTGACGTAGAGCTGCAGAAAGCTGACCTGAAAGGCTATGACGGCACCATTCTGAAGAGTACGAACATCATTGCTAAAAGCAAGCCGTCTGACAAACCCCACATTCTGATTTGTGCCCATTGGGACAGCAGGCCTTGGGCAGACAACGACCCTGACTCTGCCAACTGGCACAAGCCCGTAATGGCCGCCAATGACGGTGCTTCAGGCATTGCCGTCATGCTGGAGATAGCCCGTCTGTTGCAACAGAACGACTCAGCGAACATGGCCGTGGACTTTATCTGTTTCGATGCGGAAGACTGGGGAACACCCCAATGGACAGACGAGAGCGATGGAGATTCCTGGGCACTGGGTGCACAGTATTGGGCCTCTCACTTCTCACCTCTCACCTCTCACCCCTATGATTACGGTATCCTCCTTGATATGATAGGTGGGCAGAGTGCCAAGTTCTATCGGGAATACTTTTCTATGAAGTATGCCCGCAACATCGTTGAGAAGGTGTGGCAAGCTGCCAGTGCAGCAGGCTACGGCAGCTACTTCCCTGCTGAGGATACGGGTGGTGTGACTGACGACCATCTGCCCCTGAACGAGAAAGCCGGCATTCCGTGTATCGACATCATCAACCACTACCCTGACTGTGAGCAGAGCAGTTTTGGACCAACATGGCACACTGTAAACGACGACCTGCAGCATATTGACAAGAATACACTGCAGGCCGTAGGTCAGACGTTGATACAATTAATCTTCAGCTAAGCGCGACTTTGCTGTACTAAGCGCATAACGCGCAGAAAGTTGCCACCCCATAACTTCTGGATGTCCTCCTCTGAATAGTGACGACGGAGCAGTTCACGGGTGTAGTTCATCAGTTCCGACGAACTGGCAAGACCACGGATACCGCCATCTCCGTCGAAATCGGTACCCAGTCCCACATGGTCGATACCCATCACCTCGATGGCATGGTCCACATGGCGCATGGCATCGTCGAGGGTAGCCTCACCATCCTTCACCAAGAAACCGTTATACAGCGTAACCTGCATGACACCGCCATGCTGGGCAAGGGCTCGCATCTGGTCGTCGGTGAGGTTGCGTGGATGGTCACAGAGCGCACGGCAACTGCTGTGGCTGCAGACGATGGGTGTCTTACTGAGTTCCAAAGCATCGTAGAAACTCTTCTCGCCAGCATGGCTAAGGTCAACCATGATGCCTAGGCGGTTCATCTCGCTTATCACTTCACGACCGAAGGCACTGACACCGTTATGGGTGTGCTCGCCACGTGCAGAATCACAGATGTCGTTGTCGCCATTGTGGCACAACGTCATATAGACAATGCCACGCTGGGCGAAGTGACGCAGGTTTTCGATGCTACCTTCCAGAGCGTGACCATTCTCAATGCCGAGCATGATACTCTTCCGGCCCTGCTGCTTGTTCAGCCACAGGTCATCGGGCGTGCGGGCAATGGAAACATACTGGCTATTGCGAGAGACAATATCTTCTATCTTATCGAAGATGTTATCTGCATAGTTCTTGGCATCTGCCTGTCCTTGGGGCAGATAGGCCACCATGATGGTAGCATCCTGATGGCCTTCGGTCATCTTGTGCAAATCAACGAGTATCTTCGGGTCGCGCTGACCGAAGTCCACATTCTGTGGAAAAAACATCGGTGTATCGCAGTGCGTATCAAGCGTGAGCACACGGCTATGAACGTTACACAGCTCACGGTACTGGCGGGCTTGGTCAACGAGCCATTTGAAGATGGGCAAACCCTCTTCCGCAAGGCATTCCGGATGCCACTGCACACCTAGTATCTGCTTATACTCCGTACTCTCCATTGCCTCAATGATGCCGTCGTCAGAACGTGCAATCACTCGGAATCGCGGACCCGTCTCGTCAACAGCCTGATGGTGGAAGGAGTTGACGGGAAGACTCGCCCTGGCCCCCTCTGGAGAGAGGGGGAACGATGGCTCGCTGTATATTTTATATAAGGTGGAGTCAGGTTCAATAGTGACGGAGTGGGTGGTCACATTACGGTCTTCCTCTTGTGAGTGGTTATGTCCTTGTATATCGCTGATATCCTGACGCACATGTCCACCCAAAGCCATCGCCAAGGTCTGGATGCCGCGACAGATGCCGAGAATAGGCAACTGACGATTATAGGCCAGTTGGGTGATAAACAGTTCCGGCAGATCGCGCTCCTCGTTGATAGTACCCAATGTAGGCCACGGTTCCTCACCAGCATAGTGTGGGTCGTAGTCGGCACCACCACTGAGTACCAAAGCATCGAGGCGCTCCAATGTATTAATGATGACCTCAGTATCGCTGAGGGGCGGAATGATGACGGGTACGCCACCCGCACGCACGATAGACTTGTAGTAACCCTCTGCCAACTTACAGGTCAGCTCGGCGTAGTTGCCTGTAATACCGATGACGGGTTTACTCGGGGCTTCAGGAAATGAAGCATAGGCCGTCGTAGCGAGGTGCGACAGCCAGTCAAAACGGTCAGCCATGCTATTACTCTTCAAAGTGTACGGGAATGTCGCGCTTGATGCTCTGTTCCAACGAGATGAGCGTCTCGGTAGCCACCACGCCAGGGATGTCCTGCAGATGTCCGTTGAGCAGTTGCATCAACTGCTCATTGTCGCGGGCATAGAGCTTCACCATCATGGTGTACGGACCTGTAGTGAAGTGACATTCTACGACTTCAGGGATTTGACATAGACATGCCACCACGTCCTTGTACATGGAACCGCGCTCCAGGGTGATACCCACATAGGTACAGGTGGAGTAGCCCAGACTCTTGGGATTTACGTCGAAGCCGCTACCCATGATAACACCGTTCTCAATGAGGTGCTGTACGCGCTGGTGAATGGCAGCACGCGACACGTTACACTCGGCAGCGACATCCTTGAAAGGAATGCGGGCATTCTTGGAGAGAATGCTCAGGATTTTCTTGTCGAGATTGTCAATCTTGTCCATATATTTTTTGTTAATAATAGGGTTTTACTTACAAAAAGTAAGCAAAAGTACATAATATTATTGAAACATGCAACATTTTGCAAAGAAAAAGTACAAAAAATCGCACTTTTTGTTGACAAACGGCTATTTAGCGCTTGCGAATGAGTGTCAAACCGTCGCGTAAAGGCAAAATCACCTGTTCTACGCGAGGGTCATTAGCAAGGTATTCATTGAAGGTCTCGATACCCTTGGTTTGTGGGTCACGGTCATAGGCATGGTCCACCACATGCCCGTCCCACAGGGTGTTGTCGGCAAGGATGAAACCTCCTGGTTTGAGGATAGAGAGCACCATCTCATAGGTTTCCTTGTAGGTGCGTTTGTCACCATCGATGAACGCCATATCAAAGGTGATGCCCAGACGGGGAGCCTCCGTAATGGCATCGCCAATGAGAAAGGTGATTTTGTCAGCAACGGGCGACTGCTCTATCCATGGACGGGTGAAGTCCTCCTGCTCATCATTAATTTCAAAGGTATAGAGATGGCCGCTGTCGTCCAGTCCCTCGGCCATACATAGGGCGGAGTAACCACTGAAGGTGCCCACTTCCAGAATGTTCTGTGGACGAATCATCTGTACCAACATCTTCAGTAGGCGTCCTTGCAGATGGCCTGATGCCATGCGCCCGTGGAGCATGTGGATGTTGGTAGCGCGCCAGAGCTTATACAGGTATTCAGGCTCTGGCTCAATGTGGTTCAGGATGTACTCGTCGAGGGTCATTTCAGTGCCTCTATAGCCAAACGGTAGCTGTCGAGACCAAAACCGCAGATAATACCCTTACAAGCTGCAGATATCATAGAGTGGTGACGGAACTCCTCGCGCTGGTGGACGTTAGAGATATGTACTTCGATAACGGGAGTCTTCAAGGAACGGATGCAGTCACCCAAGGCTACTGACGTGTGGGTATAGGCTCCGGCATTGAGTACGATACCGTCATAGCTGAAGCCCACCTCTTGCATCTTATTGATGAGCTCACCCTCGATATTGCTCTGGTAATACTCGATGTCAATAGCAGGGTATTGCTGTTTCAACTGTGGCAAGTACTGCTCAAAGGATGACGTGCCGTAGATGCCCGGCTCGCGGACACCCAGCAGATTGAGGTTAGGACCATTTACTATCAGAATTTTCATATTTCAAAGAAAATGATTATATTTGCAGCGCCAAAGGTACAAAATAAAATGGAAACAAGCAAGAAAACGCCGACAAATATCGTCCGTGCCTATCAGCGCTACCTGAAACTGCAGCGCGGCTACTCACCGAATACGCTGGATGCGTATGTGCGCGATCTGCAGAAACTGCTGGATTATCTGGGGGATGAAAACAAGCATCCGCTGGAGGTGGAGCTGGCAGACCTGCAACACTTTGCTGCAGGTTTGCACGATATTGGTATTCACCCACGGTCGCAATGTCGCATACTCAGTGGTGTGCGCTCGTTCTATCGTTTTCTGCAGCTGGACGGCTATCGTGACGACGACCCCACGGAACTGTTGGAGTCACCAGTGCTAGGGCATCACTTGCCAGAGGTGCTGACATCCGACGAAGTGGATGCACTGGAGGCTAGCATTGACCTTTCCAAGTGGGAAGGTCATCGTAACCGTGCCATTATCGAGGTACTGTTCTCCTGTGGCTTGCGTGTCTCGGAACTCGTCAACCTGAAACTGACCAACCTCTATCTGGATGAGCAGTTCGTGCGGGTAATGGGTAAGGGTAGCAAGGAACGTCTGGTACCCATCTCACCGAAAGCCATCAAGGAGTTGGAATGGTGGTTTGACGACCGTTGTCACATGACGATTAAGCCTGGGGAAGAAGACTATGTATTCCTGAACCGTCGTGGGGCACACCTCACACGCACCATGATACTCATCATGATTAAACAGCAAGCTACCCTTGCTGGTATCACTAAGACTATCTCGCCCCATACACTACGCCACTCCTTTGCCACAGCACTGTTGGAAGGCGGTGCCGACTTGCGTGCCATCCAGGTGATGTTGGGACACGAGAATATTGGTACGACGGAGATATATACCCATATCGACATGTCGACACTGCGCCGACAAATCTTGGAGCATCATCCTCGTAACAAGATGCAGTAAAGACTATGCCTTGATGTTGGCGATGCGTTGCAGTGCCTCCAACAGACGACTACGTTGACAAGCCAGATTGATGCGCAGGTAACCCTCGCCGCTTTGTGGGCCATACATGGTGCCAGGGTTCAGCCAGACCTTTGCTTCCTGTATCAGTTGTTCGCAATAGACTGCGACATTGTCGCAGCAAAGGGAAACATCTACCCATGCCAGATAGGTGCCTTCCAAAGGCATGACCTTCCATTTTGGCAAATGCTGTGCGACAAAATCGCATAGCGCAGTGTAGTTACCCCACAGATAACCGTTCAGCTCGTCGAGCCATTGCTCACTTTCGTTATAGGCCGCTATCAGGGCCACAGGACCAAAGGGATTGACATCACAGACCTCATTGATGTTGATGGCACGATCAATACGACGACGCGTGGCAGGGTCGCTGCAAATAATATTGGCCGTCTGTAGACCTGCTGTATTGAACGACTTCGACGGAGAGTTAAGTACGATAGCGTCGGCATCTACTATTGCCATGGGAACGAAAGTGTTGCCGGGCATGATGAGTTCGCAGTGTATCTCATCGCTAACGATGCGGACGTGGTGACGCCGACAGATGTCGCTCATGCGCTGCAACTCATCGCGATGCCAGACACGACCTGTAGGGTTATGAGGATTACAAAGCAGGAAGACGGTGGTCTTCTCGTCGGCACAGCGCACCTCGAAGTCTGTCCAGTCCACCTCAAAGCGGTTGTTGCTGTGACTGAATTGCAGCACGCTTTCGCTGACCTCACAGCCACTGTTACGGATGCTACTGAAAAAACAATTGTAGTCGGGGCTGAGCATGACAACTTTCTCGCCAGCCATCGTGAGGGCTTGCAGGGTACACGACACGGCAGGAACAACACCGATAGTATATAAAATATGTTCGCGTGTGATGGTCCACTGGTGGCGTCGCTGAAACCAGCGGATGATGGCATCGTAGTAGTCATTACCTACCAATGTATAAGCATAGATGGGATGCTCGGCACGCTGGCGTACTGCCTCTTGGATGGCAGGTGCTACGGCAAAGTCCATGTCAGCAACCCACATAGGAATAATGTCTGAATTGGGACATTCATCCCATTTCACACAGCCTGTATTTCTGCGTTCAATTAGTTTGTCAAAATCGTATTTCATCGTGTTTCTATAATACAGTTATTGGGTTCTCGGACATACTCATTGAGGGTAATAGACCCTATGGAATCGGCAACAATATGGCCACTCGTCGGATTCTTGATATTTTCGATATGTCCACGGATATCAGCTTGAACGGTGGCATACTCAAAGACTCGGTCGCACGCCTTGTCGAAGGTGCAGTTCTCAAGGACAAGGTTGTCGGCATAGCATAACAGCTGTTCACCTGCCAAGTGACAATTGACCAGACGAACATTCTTGGAGTGCCACGCCAGGTATTCACCGTCAAGCACGGAGTCGTAGATGGTCACGTTCTCACACTCCCAAAAGGAGTCTTTGGTAACGATATTGGCGTGGTGAATCTCTACGTTCTTACAATATTGGAAAACGTATTTGGCATCACTCTCTAGGTCTTCTACATAGATGTTCTTGGAGAACATGAAAGGATAGGTGCCACCATGTAGTCTGACATGCTGAAGACGCAGACCATCCACCTTCCAGAAGGTTTCATCAGCATCCATAATCTCCACATCCTCCAGTTCTACGTTCTTCATCTCGCGAAAAAACTTAGGACCATCGATGCGACAGCGACGCATGACGAGGTTGTTGGTATACCAGATGGCTGACCGTGACCCTTCGGCAAAATAGCAGTCTTCTATCAGGGCGCCATCAACGTGCCACCACGGGTACTTGCCATAGAAGCGACAATTGGCAGCCTCCATGTGCTGACACTGTTTGATGCCAGACTCTCCATCCGTGATGGTGATATTCTCCAGTCGGGTGTCATGTAGCCCGAAAAGCGGACGTTCACCTCCTACCTCTTTGTTTCTTATAACTTCCATCATTTTGCAGTTTTGAATGTAGTATTAGTTTGTTGTGTTGCTTATCTGTTTGCAAATTTAAGCAAAAGAATCAAGAAAACAAAGAAAGAAAAGACTTTTTTAGGAAAAAGCGTGTCGTCTGAAAAATAATTTGTAACTTTGCAGTCGACTTAAAGAAAAAGGGCATTAAACCTTCGACTATATGCATTACAGAGAATTAGGCCGTACAGGGATGAAGATATCCCACTTAAGCTTTGGCGCCTCGTCGCTAGGCAGTGTTTTCCGTGAGACTAACGAGCGTGACAGCTTCGCTGCTGTTGAAGCTGCCATTGAGGGTGGCATCAACTTCATCGATGTAAGTCCATACTATGGTCACTACAAGGCTGAAACCGTTTTGGGCAAAGCCTTGCGCAACATTCCAAGAAACAAGTATTTCCTGAGCACCAAGGTGGGTCGCTACGGAAAGGATGGTGTGAACACGTGGGACTACTCTGCCAAACGTGTCACGGACAGTGTCTATGAGAGTATGGAACGGCTTGGCATTGAGCACATTGACTTAATCAATGTGCACGATATTGAATTTCAGGCTGCACTGCCTGGTGGACTGCAGTTAGTGGTTGACGAGACATTGCCAGCACTCTGCGAGCTGAAGGCAAAGGGTGTTGTGGGACATGTGGGCATCACCGACCTGCAACTGGAGAACCTGAAGTGGGTCATTGAGCATTGCGAGAAGGGCACCGTGGAGAGCATCCTGAACTTCTGTCACTATACGTTGAACGACGATGCGCTGGAAGACTATCTCGGATTCTTTGAACACGAAGGTATTGGTGTCATCAACGCCTCACCGCTTAGCATGGGTCTCTTGTCTCAGCGTGGTGTACCTGCCTGGCATCCTGCTCCTAAACTGCTGGTGGAGGCTTGTCAGAAGGCTGCTGAGCATTGTGCGTCCAAGGGCTATCCTATCGAGAAGCTGGCCGTACAATATAGCGTCAGTTGTCCTCGCATCGCCTCGACACTGTTCTCGTCGGCCAATCCCGATAATGTACGTCGTAACATCGAGTGGGCAAACAGCGAGCCCGACTGGGATTTGGTGCGTGAAGTAAAAGAAATCATTGGTGACCAACAGCGTGTAACATGGGCAAACTCATAATCGACGCACATAGTCACCTGTGGCTGAAGCAAGACACAACGGTTGACGGCAAGCGCATCCTGTCACTGAAAAACGGCCGTAGCATTTTCATGGACGAGGAGGTGCAGATGTTGCCACCATTTATGATTGACGGACAGAACACTGCCGAAATATTCCTCTCGAACATGAACTATGCGCAGGTGGGTGCTGCTGTGGTGGTGCAAGAGGTTATTGACGGTTGTCAGAATGACTACCTTGCTGACGTGCAGCGCCGTTATCCCGACCGCTTCTTCTGTATGGGTATGGCGTGGAACATTGACGAGGTACAGCAGGTGATAGATGCAGGATTAAAAGGTATTGCCTTCCCTGGTCATCGCATGCATGAACCGTTGCAGACCCTCATGCCGGTCTTTAAACTAATGGAACAGAAAGGCATGGTGCTGTCGATGTGTCTGGCAGATGATGAAGCTCAGGTGGCACAGATGGCCGAAGTGATACAGGAGTGTCCGCAACTGAAGGTGGCCATCGGTCATTTCGGCATGCCTACCACAGCATCATTCCGCAGTCAGGTGTTGCTGGCTCGTGAGGGCGACAACGTGATGGTAGAGTCAGGTGGTATCACATGGCTATATAATCCTGAATTCTATCCCTTCCCAACGGCTGTGCGTCGTATTCGTGAAGCTGCCGACTTGGTGGGTTGGGAGCGACTGATGTGGGGCTCGGACTATCCGCGTACTATTACCGCCATCACTTATCGTATGTCATACGACTTCGTAGAAAAGTCCACCGACTTGACGGATGATGAAAAGCGTCTGTTCCTTGGCGAGAATGCCCAGCGCTTCTATGGTTTTGAGAATCTTCCTGAATTACCGTATATTAAAAATATGTCAGAATGAAAGCAATACAGATTACACATTCACAAGAACTGAACGTCATTGACATGGAGAAACCGCAGGCTCCTGGCCGCGGCGAGATACTGCTGAAACTGCACTATGTGGGTTTCTGTGGCAGTGATATCAATACTTTTATGGGGCGTAACACCATGGCCTTGAATCCGGTCATCCCCGGTCATGAAGTGGGTGCCGTTATTGAGGCTGTGGGTGAGGATGTACCCAACGGACTGAAGCCTGGTATGGTAGTAACCTGCAACCCTTACACCAACTGTGGCAAGTGCGCATCGTGCCGTAACCGTCGTGTCAATGCCTGTCAGCATAATGAGACACTGGGCGTACAGCGCAACGGTGCCATGATGGAGTATATCGTGCTGCCCTGGGAGAAGGTGATTCCCGCAGGCAACCTTACACCGAAGGTCTGTGCATTAGTAGAACCGATGAGTGTGGGTTTCCATGCTGTCAGCCGTGCTGAGGTGACCGATATCGACGTGGTGATGGTTATTGGTTGCGGCATGGTGGGCATGGGTGCTATTGTCCGTGCAGCCCTGCGTGGTGCAACGGTCATCGCTGCTGACATCGACGACGAGAAGCTGGCATTGGCCAAGAAGATGGGTGCCACCTATACGTTGAACACCAAGACCGAGGATGCCCACCAACGCCTACAGGAGATCACCAATGGCTTTGGCCCCGACGTGGTCATCGAGGCAGTAGGTAGTGTACCTACTTATCAGATGGCTATCAATGAGGTGGCATTTACGGGTCGTGTGGCTTGCATCGGCTATGCCAAGAGCGAAGTATCGCTACAGACAAAGTATTTCGTACAGAAAGAACTTGACATCCGTGGTTCTCGTAATGCCCTGCCCACAGACTTCCTGGCTGTGATCCATTATCTGGAAACCAACGACTGTCCCATTGACACACTGATTACAAAGGTCATCAAACCTGAAGAGGGTCTCGACACCATGCGCTGGTGGAGTGAGAACCCTGGCAAGGTGTTCCGCATTTTAGTAAACTTTGCCGATTAATAGATATGCGCGCGTACCTAATTTAATAATAATATTATAACACAGAAAAAATTATGAGTGAAAATAACAACAATAAAAACCAACTGCAGATTGAGCTTCCTCAGGAAGTTGCTCAGGGTGAGTATGCTAACTTTGCCATCATCACCCACTCCAGTTCCGATTTTATCATTGACTTTGCCCGTGTGCTGCCAGGTCTTCCCAAATCACAGGTGAAGAGTCGTGTCATTCTGGCACCTGAGCATGCCAAGCGTCTGCTGGCTGCACTGCAGGAGAATATTGTGCGCTATGAACGTGAGTTTGGTGCCATTAAAATACCCAACAAGGAGTCAAGAACGATAGCACCTTTCCCCGTCGGACAAGAGAATTAAGCGCCAAACGGCAGTTAATAAACATTAAAACGCTTATTTAATGTTAAAAAGCATTAGATAAGCGTCTTTTTCGCTCTTATATATTAGGTAGATTTAGGAAAAGTTAGTACCTTTGCAGCCCAAAAGCGCCCTGTGTGCGTGAAGTATGCGAGGGTGTATTATGTCAAGTGGAATATAACACAACAAATATAATTCATTAAAAAACAAACAATTATGCCTACAATTTCACAATTGGTAAGAAAAGGCAGAAAGGTGCTCGTTGACAAGAGCAAGTCTCCCGCGCTGGACTCATGTCCTCAGCGTCGTGGCGTCTGTGTTCGTGTCTACACAACGACCCCGAAGAAGCCTAATTCGGCTATGCGTAAGGTAGCCCGTGTTCGTCTGACTAACCAGAAGGAAGTCAACAGTTACATTCCCGGAGAGGGACACAACTTGCAGGAGCACAGCATCGTGCTGGTTCGTGGCGGTCGTGTAAAGGACCTTCCCGGTGTACGTTATCACATCGTTCGTGGTACTCTTGATACCGCCGGTGTAGCAAGCCGTACTCAGCGTCGTTCTAAGTATGGTGCTAAGCGTCCTAAGGCTAAGAAATAATAACCGGAGAGGGTTAGAAAGCCGTAGATGAGCGCGAACGATGGTTTCCCCATCGTTACAAAAACAAAAAAGAAAAATCCGTTTTGCTGGAGAATTGTTATAGACAGGTTGAGTAAATGCTCAAGTGCGAGCGTTGAAGACAAAGAAAAGAACAGCCCCAAGCAGACATTAATTCAAACAACAAAAAATGAGAAAAGCAAAACCAAAGAAGCGTGTGATCCTTCCCGATCCAGTCTTCAACGACAAGAAAGTGTCGAAGTTTGTGAACCACTTGATGTACGATGGCAAGAAGTCCATTTCGTACGAGATTTTCTACAATGCACTTGAGACCGTTAAGGGCAAGATGCAGAACGAGGAGAAGTCAGCTCTGGAAATCTGGAAGCAGGCCCTCGACAACATCACTCCTCAGGTAGAGGTAAAGAGCCGCCGTATCGGTGGTGCTACTTTCCAGGTACCTACTGAAATTCGTCCCGACCGCAAGGAGAGTATCTCTATGAAGAACATGATCAGCTTCGCTCGCAAGCGTAGCGGTAAGTCTATGGCTGACAAGCTGGCTGCTGAGATCATGGACGCTTTCAACAACCAGGGTGGTGCCTTCAAGCGTAAGGAGGATATGCACCGCATGGCTGAGGCTAACCGTGCATTCGCTCACTTCCGTTTCTAATTATTAGTTGATAAGGTAAATAAAGGATAAACGAAAATGGCAAATCGCGATTTACATTTGACCCGCAATATTGGTATCATGGCTCACATCGATGCCGGTAAGACCACCACATCTGAGCGTATCCTGTTCTACACAGGTAAGACTCACAAGATTGGTGAGGTACACGATGGTGCTGCTACCATGGACTGGATGGCCCAGGAGCAGGAGCGTGGTATCACTATCACTTCTGCTGCTACTACTTGTAACTGGAAGTGGAACGGTAAGGAGTACAAGATCAACTTGATTGATACTCCGGGACACGTAGACTTTACCGCTGAGGTAGAGCGTTCACTGCGTGTGCTCGACGGAGCTGTTGCTACATACTCTGCAGCCGACGGTGTACAGCCTCAGTCTGAGACCGTATGGCGTCAGGCCGACAAGTACAATGTTCCCCGTATCGGTTACGTAAATAAGATGGACCGTTCAGGTGCTGACTTCTTCGAGACAGTTCAGCAGATGAAGGACATCCTCGGTGCTAACCCCGTAGTGATCCAGGTGCCCATCGGTGCTGAGGAGAATTTCAAGGGTCTGGTAGACCTTATCAAGATGAAGGCTATCCTGTGGCACGATGAGACCATGGGTGCTGAGTATGATGTTGAGGACATCCCCGCCGACCTGCAGGCAGAGTGCGACGAGTGGCGTAACAAGCTGCTTGAGGCTGCTGCTGAGTATGACGAGGCTCTGATGGAGAAGTACTTCGACGATCCTAACTCAATCACTGAGGACGAGATCATCGCTGCTATCCGCAAGGGTACCATCGCTATGCAGTGCACTCCCATGCTGCTCGGTTCTTCTTATAAGAACAAGGGTGTTCAGCCCCTGCTCGACTACGTTTGTGCCTTCCTGCCCGCTCCCGTTGACGTGGAGATGGTGATGGGTACCAACCCCAACACCGACGAGGAAGAGGGTCGCAAGCCCAGCGAGGACGAGCCCACTTCAGCACTCGCATTCAAGATTGCAACTGACCCCTATATGGGTCGTCTGGTATTCTTCCGCGTTTACTCAGGTAGCGTGAAGGCCGGTTCTTACGTTTACAACCCCCGTTCAGGTAAGAAGGAGCGTATCAGCCGTCTGTTCCAGATGAACTCTAACAAGGAAATTCCTATGGACTCTATCGACGCTGGTGATATCGGCGCAGGTGTAGGTTTCAAGGACATCCGTACTGGTGATACCCTCTGCGACGAGGAGAAGCCCATCGTACTGGAGTCTATGACCTTCCCCGACACCGTGATCTCTATCGCCGTAGAGCCTAAGTCACAGGCTGACGTTGCCAAGCTCGACAACGGTCTGGCTAAGCTGGCTGAGGAAGACCCCACATTCACCGTACGTACCGACGAGCAGAGTGGTCAGACCATTATCTCTGGTATGGGTGAGCTTCACCTCGATATCATCATCGACCGTCTGAAGCGTGAGTTCAAGGTAGAGTGTAACCAGGGTAAGCCCCAGGTTAACTATAAGGAGGCCATCACCAAGACTGTCATGGGTTACCGTGAGGTTTACAAGAAGCAGTCGGGTGGTCGCGGTAAGTTTGCTGACATCATCGTCAACGTTGGTCCCGTCGATGACGACTGGAACATCAAGGAGAACGGTGGTCTGCAGTTCGTCAACGAAGTCAAGGGTGGTAACATTCCTAAGGAGTTCATCCCCTCTATCCAGAAGGGTTTTGAGGCTGCAATGAAGAATGGTATCCTCGGTGGCTATCCTGTTGACTCACTGAAGGTCGTCGTTGTCGATGGTTCGTTCCACCCCGTTGACTCTGACCAGCTGTCATTCGAAATCGCCGCTCAGATGGCTTACAAGGCAGTCTGCGCTCAGGCTAAGCCCGTACTGATGGAGCCCATCATGAAACTCGAGGTGGTAACACCTGAGGAGAACATGGGTGACGTCATCGGTGACCTGAACAAGCGTCGTGGTCAGGTAGAAGGTATGGAAGAGGCTCGCTCTGGTGCCCGTGTCGTCAAGGCTAAGGTACCCCTGTCAGAGATGTTCGGTTATGTAACCGCTCTGCGTACCATCACCTCTGGTCGTGCTACCAGCTCTATGGAGTACAGCCACCACGCTCCCATGTCTTCAGCTTTGGCTAAGGCTGTGCTGGAGGAGGTCAAGGGTCGCGCTGACCTCGTATAAGAAAAGTATGGGGCGGTTTTGCCGCCCCATTCATTCACTCTTCGCTGAGCAAATGACTCTTTAGCGGAGAATAATATTAACAATTTAAACAAAAGAAAAGACAATGAGTCAGAAAATTCGTATCAAGCTGAAGAGCTACGACCACAAACTCGTAGACAAGTCAGCAGAGAAGATTGTGAAGGCCGTTAAGGCTACTGGTGCTATCATCAGCGGTCCAATTCCCCTTCCCACCCACAAGCGTATCTACACCGTTAACCGCTCTACCTTCGTTAACAAGAAGTCTCGTGAGCAGTTCCAGCTGTCAGACTACAAGCGTCTGATCGACATCTACAGCTCAACAGCTAAGACTGTTGATGCCCTGATGAAGCTCGAGCTCCCCAGCGGTGTTGAGGTTGAGATCAAGGTCTAATTCCCTCATCACAACGCATAATATAAAACAGCGCATCTTTTTAGGATGCGCTGTTTTTATTATTAGATAAATACTACCATCTAAAGCCTAGAAAGGCGCGAGCAAGCCACTTATTCTGATTGATGACAACGTTCTTATCATCAATAATAGAGTTACTCATCATAAGAGTGGCACCGGCAAAGATACGAGGAGAGAAATGATAAACAACTGCTGCACGCTCGTTGAAAACCATGTTAAAGCGCATTCGACTCGCTGACTGGCGCTCTCCATTGACCTCCAAGCGGTTATGATTATAGACCACAACAGTAGGAAGGATGGACAGGTGCAGTAGCCACTGGGAGTGGTTACCTAACACCCAGTTGTAGCCGTAGCCACCACCAATACCTAAGTGAGCTGCAGTGATATGTACGTCGGGCGCCTGTGGGTTACGTTCTTTCAGCTCATAGGTAGTGCGAACGCTACCACTTTGAAAGTTCAGGCCTAGCAACCACGATCCAGCTGAGCGCTTCTAAATGTAGTTTTGATAGAAGGCAACAGGGAAGGAGAAGTGACGGTGGTTGAAGACATAGTAAGCTGCCAGATTGAATGTCTTCATCGTCAGTGCATCTTCGTCCAAGTGATCGATATTACCAAAGTTAATGTCACCTGTCAGCGATATGGCACTTTGGTAGTCCAAATCAAAGCTAATCATGTTACCATGATATTCGAAGTTAAACTCATAGTCATCGTAGTTGCCCTTCATATTAGCAGGGTTGATGCTAAATGCAACAGCAATATCACAATAGTCACCTCCATACTTAAGGTAGTCTGATACTTCGTACGCAGGTCATATTTCGACCAGACATCCTTGACCGTTCCCTTGGCATGGATGCTGGTACCCGTCTGGTTGAGCGATGGCTTCAAAAGCCACCGCTCAGCAGGACGGATCACATAGTTCGTATCGTATTTCGTCTTGTAATAGCGGTCAGACAGCTTTTTGTTCAGCGACTGTGCATGAACACCTGCTACTGCAATGCATAACAAGACAGTAGTGATAACAGTTCTTACAACCGACATGTTACACCGATCTTAGTTTCAAAGGTTCTGGCATAGACATTACTATTCTGTCGCAAGACTAATTCTTTGTCATAATAATAATTATAGTGCGTGCGACGCCAGTAGTAAGAACCCGAGAGATTGATAGACCACTGCTTGGCAACATGGAACTCAAAGATAGGATTGACAACCAACAGAGTAGCATCGCTATTGTCACCCATCACATTCAGATAGTGCAAGTCCCTGGTGCCTTCATTGAATTCCTTCAATTCATCAAATGTATAAGTATTATAGCCCTTCCACGTATAGAGGCGGAAGTACTTGGCGTTAAGTATCATGCAACCGAAGCGACCGAAGTCCAGCTGTGTCTTCGCCTTGATGCTGAATCCGCTACCCATATTGTAGTCGCGCTCGATGACGTTGAAATAGTCACTCTTCGTACCACCGAGCAGGATGCCGCTCACGAAGATACGCTGTTCCATCTTGGAGAGCGCACCCGTCTGGGGCATTGACAGGATGAAGCCAGGACCGAAACCCGCAGCCTCGCTGATACGGTAAGGAACCAACTCAGAACCGTCCTCGATGGGATTGGAATCGTAGTAGTTGAAGTGCTGGTAGATACCAAACTCAGCAGCCATGCCCTGTCCGTCCTTGCTCTTGGCAGGCTTGTCGATGATGGGCGTACTCCAGAGTCGACCAACGATGCTGATGTTGTTGACCACCTTCTGTCCACCACCGATGCTGAACGTAGCATCAAGGTCGAAGAAGTCATAGGGCTTCGTGTGACGCTCACCGTCGACAGCCGTACCATAGAGCAGATAGAAATTCAGGTAGGGTGCATGGACACCACGGAACAAGGCACCGTCGTCAGCCAGATAGCGCCAACCCAAGGTGAACGACACATCAACAGGTATCTCGTGGAAGTTGTGATAACGGTAGTGTTTGTTCTTCACACGCCAAGCATCACCACTAATGATTCGGTGAATACCCTGCATAGGGTTGATGATGGCAGCAGCGGCCTCACGCCAGAAGCGGCTCCAACCCATGTCACGATCATCAAGGATAGTACGGCTCAGTCGGTGTGTCATTTCACCGAGCGCCATACCGCCACATGTCGTGGCGATAATGTCGTTGATGGCCGGCGGTTCTGTCTCACCCAGAAACTCCCACATGGCCGAACCCAATAGCGAATATGGTGCTGACTCCCAGAACGTCAGGCCATTCGTACGAGCGGCATTGAAATACAGATTGCCGTGATACGGATGGGCAAACATATTCGTCACAAAGAAGTCATTGTCCCACACCATGCCGTCGGTGAAGTTATGCTTGAGTGAATTCAACGTGGTCTGTGCGAAATCTGAGTTCAGCGCCCAGCGATCGAACAGCTGTACACCGACGTTGATAGCCGTCACCTCGGCGGCAGACTGCCAGTAGCGTTTCTTCACGGGCAGTGCCATCGTAGAGTCACCGTATTCTATCTTTTTCCGTTTCTCCTCCCATGCTCGCATCCACGAATCGTGCTGGTTGCGCGACTGACGATAGGTCAGGCCCAGTTCGAACAATGGGCGGTTGCGATAGGTCTCGTTACGGTCATAATAACGTGTCAGTCCCCAGCCTACCGTAGCAAAGGCTCCGAACTTCCTGCTGAACTGATAATCGGCATTGATACGTGCCTGCAACGAATAGAGTCGTTCTGGCTTTTCGTTGTTATTCTTTGAGAACGTCTCTACATGGTAATAACCGATATCACCACTCAGGCTCCATTTGTCTGACAATTGCTTGTACTGTCCCAAGCGGTAGAATATGGCACCCGAGAATTTCGAGTCGAGTCCCATGAAGTGAGTACCCACACCTATTATATTATACGTACTCTTGTTACGATAACGGGCAGCGATATTGGTCTTGGTTGAGCTACCGCCATAGAACATATAGTCAACGGTTGTGGACGGGTTAATGTTCACCAGACCAATCTTATGGCCGATGGAGTCGTAGCTGAGGTTGACGATACCTACCTGCCAGCCTTTGGGACGCTTACGGGCTACGTTAAACACACCAATCTGTGCACCATTCAACGAGTCGGCATAGTTGATAGCACCCATCTGCCAACCGTTCATCTTACCCGACGACACATTAAGCAGGGGCGATAACTGCAAACCCTTATTCATTCCATGGGTGATATTATTGATACCTGACAATTGTAATCCGCTGAACATGGCGCCAGAGACGTTAGAGAATGTACCGAACTGCAGTCCCTTGCCGCCATTGATGGCCACCGACGAGATAACACCAAACTGCACACTCTTCACTGTATCCTGTCCACTAAGGATGCCAACAGGAGAGGTTTGCGCCTTTACGTTCACGACAGCCAACAATGCAGCTGCAAACAAAAGAAATTTTTTCAATCTAAATACTTAGTTCGTTAAGAACAGTAATTAATCGCCTATCGAAACGCTTGTCGGTGCGGATGCACTCTGAGAAGGGTACATAGACCACATCGTTGTTCCTGACACCAATCATCACGTTACGCTGACCCTGCATAATAGCCTGAATAGCACCGACACCTGTAATAGATGCCAGGATGCGGTCGCGCGCCGAGGGACTGCCGCCACGCTGCAGGTGACCAAGGATAGAGACACGTACGTCGAACTCGGGGAACTCGTTTTTCACGCGCTCGGCATAGTAGAGAGCACCACACTTAGGACTCTCAGAGACGATGACGATACACGACTTCTTCGACTTACGAATACCACGCGACATGAAGGCTGCCAACTGGTCGACATCTGTCGTCTCCTCAGGAACAATGGCAGCTTCAGCACCACAGGCGATGGCACAGTTCTGAGCCAAGAAACCAGCATCACGTCCCATCACCTCAACAAAGAAGATGCGCTCGTGAGAGTTGGCAGTATCGCGAATGCGGTCCACACACTCCATGATGGTATTCATCGTAGTGTCATAGCCGATGGTGGCATCGGTACCGTAGAGGTCGTTGTCGATAGTACCGGGCAGACCTATTACGGGGAAGTCGAACTCCACGCCAAAGTTCCAAGCTCCTGTCAGCGAACCATTACCGCCAATCACCACCAAGGCGTCAATTTCTTCCTTCTGACAGGTCTCGTAAGCCTTCTGCATACCCTCAGGAGTCATAAACTCCTTCGAACGGACTGTCTTCAGAATTGTACCACCGCGAGTAATGATGCCACTGACGTCTTCTGTCGTAAACTCCTTGACCTCACCTTTGATGAGTCCGTCGTAGCCACGATAGATACCTTTAATCTTAAAACCATTACAGATACCAGCACGTGTCACGGCACGGATTGCTGCGTTCATACCAGGGGCGTCACCGCCAGAAGTCAAAATACCAATTGTTTTTATCTTTCCCATAATCTTTCGTTTAAATTGTTTGCATGTTGCAAAGATACGAAAAGTCAAAAGAAAAACAAAATTATTTTGTTTATTTCTCCATAAATTAGCTATATAATGATGCGTATTAGCTGTATTCAGCAGACCATCTTATATATATCGTCAATGGGCTGTCCCCCCCTTAGAACTCGTATCCGAGATTCAGGTAGAAGTAGGGTTCCTTGGTGCGGTTGCTGTAACCGATAGTACCACCAACAGGACCAAACATGGTGTTGTAGTAGTAGGCCGCCTGCACGCCAAGGAGCGTGCGACGGTCAAACAGCTGTTTAAGACTTTCTGCATGCTGTGCACCTGCAAAACGAATCAGCACATAGTGGTTGGTGCCGAAGCGCTGTTGGGCTTGCAGCTGAGCAGCTACGAAGTGACGATCGATGTACTCCATGCTACCAATGCCTGCAAAGGGCATCTGTTGCTCGATGTAGTGTCCGAAGTAGTCACCACCGATGGTATTACCGAAGACAGGTGGCAGGACGGTTCCGAAGAGCAGACGACCATAGAACATGGGCTGCAACGTGAAGCGACTACCAAAGGTGAACGACATGCGCCAGTCAGCACTGACGTCGCTCAAACCTGGTTTCTTGCCGTCGGAGGAGCCGTCGATAGAACGCGCTTCAAGGCGTGCAAAATTGTCGGTCAAATAGGCATATTCTGCTTTGAAGCGTGCGCCACGAGTGGGAAACAGCCAGTTGTCTTCACTATTGTAGTTGATGCGTGCACGATAGCTGAAGTAGTGCTCGTTGATGAGCGACATCTGCTGCGACGACTCAGAACCGAGCTTGTTGCGGTAGTGCAGATAGTCCCAACGCAGTCCCATCTGGAGATTGAAATGGCGCAGGTCGAAATTGAAGGGTGTGAACTCTGACTCGAATTCATTATACTGGATATTGTAGTCGCGCTCGCCATTGATATAGATGTCAATATCGTTGCGACGGAAGGTAAAGCTCAACGTAGGTCGCGTAAAACTGCGCGGATGGACGGTCAGTTCGCCACGTGCCATGAGTCGCTTGCCCAGTCGCAGGATGATTTCACTGTTCACAGGGATAGCAGTCTTGAACGGAATGGCCAAGCCCATCTGGAGAGCAGCATACTCCTCGGTGTCGTAGCGGAAACCAGCGTAGAGACGCGTCGTCTTGCGATTACCAGCAACCATCCTGACCACACAGCCCGAATCTCTGGGTATTAGCCTACATTCTGCCGACTGATAGAACAAGTCCACACGCATGGATGTAGCCATCTCCTGTTCCTTGGCGGCATAGATACTGTCCATCTTTGCCAAGTGGAACTTCTGTCGCAGGAAGCTCTCGTCCTGCGGAGTCATGTTCACAAATTCGAAGCCCAGAACGCGATGCTTATCGGTCATTACTTCCGGACTAAGCGGATGCAACAACTTAGGACGGAAATTATCTCTTATACCAATACGCTTCTTCAGCGCTATTAGCTCGTCCCAGTGGCGCATAGCCTCTTCCTCACCACGACGGATTAGCGTATCGATAGCTGCAGCCGAGAAACTGGCAGCACCATAGCCCTTAGGGTCCACATACATGAAAAGATCCGTCGCCGCCTTGTTCTCCTCGAACTTATTTTTCGTATTCGCATCGACTATCTGACTCAGCACGCTCATCGTACCCCAGACATCGTCCACCGTCATGGGGTGATCGTGCACGGAGATACCAATAACAATGTCAGCACCCATCTTGCGGGCAATATCCACAGGGAAATTGTTTCGCATGCCACCATCTACCAACACACAACTGTCAATTCTGACTGGTGAGAAAACTGCGGGGATAGCCATTGACGCACGCATGGCCTGCGGCAACCGTCCACTATGGAAGTCATACTCTTCATACTTGATGATGTCCGTAGCCACACAGGCAAAGGGGATGGGCAGGTCACGCGAGAAGTTCAGTGAGTCAGTATAGCCCACACACAGCTTCTCAAACAACTCCGCGAGGTTCTTACCCTTGATGAGTCCACCTGCCTGCCTGTCGCGCTTGCCGCCTCCCAGGCCCGTCGATAATGCATAGATGTACTGCTTACTGACGTCGCTAAGGCTCTGGTTGCGCAGATTCTCACGGTCGCTTATAATGTAGCTCCAATCCTGAGCACGTGCCAACGAATCCAGCGAGTGGGCATTATATCCGATAGCATAGAGACCACCCACGATGCTACCCATCGATGTGCCAGTGATGATATCAACGGGAATTCCCGCCTCCTCCAGCACTTTCAGCACGCCAATGTGTGCCATGCCTTTCGCACCGCCACCGCTCAAGACTACGCCCACCTTTTTACGGTGCTTTGCCGTTGGCTCGGCAGTCACGGTAACACAGAGCAGCAATACTGCCATCAGCATCCAGAATTTCTGTCTCATCATGTTTTGTTATTTAAAATATGAACATCGCGTGCAAAGATAATCATTTTTTCTGAAACGAGAACATAATTGAAGTGTCACTATAGTGAAATAAAGTTATACTGTATGAAAAGCGTATATAATATTTGGTTTTTCAAACAATTTACACTACCTTTGTACCGTCATGAAAAAGCTTGTTTTCGTGGCGGCATTGCTTTTTTCACTCTGCTGTCACGCCCAGAAGAATCCACCGATGCGCCTGTGGTACGACCGTCCGGCGCAGTATTTCGAGGAGTCGTTGCCCATAGGCAATGGCAGACTCGGCGCATTGGTGTATGGAGGTACAGACAGCTGTTTCATCTACCTGAACGACATCACACTATGGACAGGAAAGCCCGTGGACCATAACGAGGGCGCTGGTGCAGCCCAATGGATACCCAAGATCAGGGAAGCGCTGTTCAAAGAAGACTATGCGCGTGCCGATTCGCTGCAGTTGCATGTCGAAGGACATAACTCGGCATATTACCAGCCATTGGGTACGTTGCTGATAGAAGACCTGAACAAGGGCACCATCAATGGCTATCAGCGACAGCTGAGCTTGGACTCAGCAGTAGTGAGCGACCGCTTTTGTCGTGACGGTTTGCCCGTCACGAGACAATATTTCGCCTCAGCACCCGACAGCCTCATCGCCATCCGACTGACAGGAGGTGTGAGCGTTCGCCTGTCACTGACAGCACAGGTGCCTCACAAGGTGAAAGCCAAGGGCAACCAACTGACACAAACAGGACACGCTACAGGCGACCCGATGGAGAGCATCCATTTCTGCACTATCCTGCAAGCCAACAACAAGGGAGGGACAGTGACAGCCAGCGACAGCAGTCTAACCATCCGCGATGCTGAAGAAGTGGTTATCTACATTGTCAACCGCACCAGTTTCAACGGCTTTGACCACCACCCTGTTCGCGAGGGCGCTCCTTATATAGAGCACGCTATCGATGACATCTGGCATACGAAGAACTACTCATACGAGACATTCCTGCAACGACATGTCAGCGACTATTGCCAATATTACGACAGGGTGCAGTTGCGGTTAGGATCATCGTCACGAAATGACGATGCACTAGACGTGCCCACCGACCGCCTGCTGAGTGAAAAGCTGGACGACAACTATCTGGAGACACTCTATTTCCAATACGGACGCTACCTGCTCATCTCTTCGTCACGCACCAAGGGTGTACCTGCCAACCTGCAGGGATTGTGGACCCCACACCTGTGGTCACCCTGGCGCGGCAACTACACGATGAACATCAATCTGGAGGAGAACTACTGGCCAGCATTCGTGGCAAATCTCGCAGAGATGGCTGCACCACTGGACGGCTTTGTCAGTGCACTGGCAGAGAACGGCCGTCATACAGCCCACCACTTCTATGGCATCGACAACGGCTGGTGTGCCAGTCATAACAGCGACCTGTGGGCAATGACCAATCCTGTAGGAGAGAACAGGGAAAGTCCAATGTGGAGCTGTTGGAATATGGGTGGTGCGTGGCTTGTAGAAACGCTATGGGAGCGCTACCTCTTTACCCGTGATGACAACTACTTGCGACAGACGGTGTACCCACTGATGAAGGGTGCTGCCGACTTCTGCCTACATTGGCTGGTAGAGCACAATGGTGAACTCATCACCGCTCCATCAACATCGCCCGAGAATATGTATGTCACAGACCGCGGCTATCGTGGTGTGACTTGCTATGGTGGTACTGCCGACCTCGCTATTATCCGCGAGCTGTTTCAGAACACACTCCACGCCGCCACAATTGTGCACGATGGTTCTGCCATCGTGAAAAAGCTACAGTTTGCCCTACCCCGTCTGCACCCTTACACCATCGGTAAGGACGGCGACTTGAACGAGTGGTACTACGACTGGAAGGACCCAGACCCCACACATCGCCACCAGAGCCACCTCATAGGCCTCTATCCTGGGCACCACGTCACGGCACCAGCATTACAGAAAGCCAGCGAACAGACCTTGATACAGAAGGGCGACGAGACGACAGGCTGGTCGACGGGCTGGCGCATCAACCTCTGGGCACGCTTGAAGAACAGTGAGAAGGCTTACCAGATATACCGCAAGTTGCTGACTCCCGTAGCACCTGAAAAAGGCGACACACCTAACTACGTCAGTGGCGGTGGTACCTACCCTAACCTGATGGATGCTCACCCACCCTTCCAGATTGACGGTAATTTCGGAGGTACAGCAGGTGTCTGCGAGATGCTGATGCAGTCAGTATATGACAATGGCCATGCGACCATAGAACTGTTGCCCGCCTGTCCGACAGCATGGAGCGAAGGCCAAGTGAGCGGTCTCTGCGCACGTGGTGGCTATGAGGTCTGTTTCGAATGGAAAGGAGGCTATGTACGTTCAGCCACTGTGAAAGCACGCAAGGCTGGTACCATCACCTTATTATATAATAAACAAAGTAAAACTTTCAGAATAAAAGCCGGGCAGGCATTGCCCATCAAGACATGGTAAACAAGAATATAATAGACACAACACTGGAGCAAGCCCGCGAATGGGGTAATGCTCTGTATCTGAATGATGGTCTGGTACTGACCAACCAGATAGCCAATGCTCCCATCAGCAGGGAGCCTCAGCGTATGAACTTTATCATGATGGCACTATGCTGCAAGGGACAAGTCACCTATAATATAGACACCCGCGAACAGTCGGTTATGCCTGGCGACCTGCTCTTCATCTCAGAGCGCCACATCGTAGATAACTACATGGCATCGAGTGACTTCGAGTGTCTGTGCATCATGCTGAGCACGCAGTTCTATCATGGTTTCGTACAGAACGTCAAGAATGTCTCTTCGCTCTTGCTGTTCTCGATGAACAACCCCGTAGTACACCTCACCGATCAGGAGATAAAGACCTACAGCAACTATTTCGAGAACATCCGTAAGAAAATGGCTGACGAGAATCACCACTACCGCACAGAACTGGTACAGGCGCTGCTGTTGGCGATGTTCTACGATATGTCTGGCGTCATCTACCGTATCGAACAGAGCTCTGCCAAGAAACAGAGTCGCGCAGATGTCATCTTCGCACGTTTCATTGCCCTGCTGCAGGAGAACTTCCGTATAGAACGTCGCGTGAGCTGGTATGCCAAACAACTGGAAATTACAGCTAAATACCTCTCGGAGGTAGTAAAGAACGTTAGCAAACGCACACCCAACGAGTGGATAGACAGCTATGTGGTACTGGAAATCCGTGTGATGTTGAAGAACTCAACGAAAAGTATCAAGGAGATTACGGAAGAGTTGAACTTCCCCAACCAGTCGTTCTTAGGCAAGTACTTCAAGGAACACGTAGGCGTCAGTCCTTCGGAGTATCGAAAAGGTTAGCAACTTCGCAAAGTTCCTGATACCACGCTTCACCAAAGCGACGGATGAGTGGTTCCTTGAGAAACTGATAGACGGGAAGGCCCAGTGCCTTCCCTTTTTCTACGGCATCCTTGCAGACATCCCAACGGTTATAGTTCAGACCTATCAAGTTATTTCCAAAATTCTTCTCACGGATAGGATAGAGCGAACAACTGATAGGTTTGCAGAAACGCGTCATACCATTGCGATAGGCTTTCTCCAAAGCACACAGACAGTTGTCACCGTAGTAACAAGTAAACACGCAGTCCTTACCCCTGACAATACTCGTCACCATCTCGCCATCCTTGTCTGCATAGGCTACGCCCTGTTTATCAATAACACTCTGCGCAGAGGCAGAAAGGTCGGACCATACAGTATCGAGCACATCTTCGATAGATGCTATTTCGTCTAACGTCACAGGAGCACCTGCATCACCCTCTACACAGCAGATGCCCTTGCACTTCTCATAGTCACAGCAGAAGCACTCGGTGATGATTTCAGAAGATATCAAAATACCTCCAACTTCTAGTATTGGCGGAATGTTATTTACCATATGATAGGGGTTAATCCGTTTTGTTCAAGATAGGCATTGCAACGAGAGAACTGGTGCTGACCAAACCAGCCGCCACGATTGGCAGAGAGCGGTGAGGGATGGACAGACTCCAGCACGAGGTTGCGCTGCTTGTCAATCATATACACCTTAGAACGAGCATAGCCACCCCACAACATATAGACCAAGTGCTCGCGATGGGTAGCAAGGGCGCGTATGGCAGCATCGGTAAATGTCTGCCAACCCAGCGTGGAATGGCTATTGGCCTGATGAGCACGGACAGTTAGTGTGGCGTTAAGCAGCAAGACACCCTGTTCAGCCCAGCGCGTCAGATTACCACTCTGAGGAATGGGTGTTCCCAAGTCTTGCTGTATCTCCTTGAAAATGTTCTGCAACGAGGGAGGAAAGACAATGCCGTCCTGCACGGAGAAACTCAAACCATGCGCCTGACCTGGTTCGTGATAGGGGTCTTGACCAATGATGACCACCTTCACCTTGTCGAAGGGACAGAGGTTGAAGGCGTTGAATATCTGGGGACCTGGCGGATAGCAGGTTGTGGTGGTGTACTCCTGACGCACGGAGCCTGTAAGCTGTTGGAAGTAGGGCTTCTCAAACTCCTGCTGCAAGTATTCTTTCCAAGTGGGTTCTATCTGTACGTTCATAGCATGTTATTTGATCAGGTGATAAGTGCCGCCGGCTAGTGGCTTAACAACGCCTTTCATCTCCAGCGAAAAGAGCAGGGCGGTCAGTTGGCCGATAGCGATATTGGTACGGACGCTGAGCATGTTCAACTGCAGGTCGTTGGTTTGCTGCAACTGGTCAACGATGAGCTGTTCGTCGGCAGTAAGGTCGGGAAACAGCTGGCGCTCGACAGCTTCAGGTTGCATAGCAACGGTCTGCCAACCCATAGACTCTACGAAGTCGTCAGCAGAGGTGATGAGTGCCGCCATATTGCTACGGATAATCTTGTTACAACCCTCGCTAGCAGACATGCCTACAGCACCAGGGAAAGCAAAGACGTCGCGACCATACTCCTGGGCGATGCGACAGGTAATCAGTCCCCCACCCTTGTATGCGCTCTCCACTAAAATCGTAGCATCACTCATACCTGCCACGATGCGGTTGCGCTGACGGAAATTGTTGGGCAGAGCCTCCGTCTGACTCATATACTCTGTAAGCAGACCACCCTGACGAATCATCTCGACGGCAGTATCACGATGGCGTGGCGGATAAATCTGGTCGAGGCCATGAGCCAGCACACCCACCGTCTTAAAGCCATTTTCCAAAGCGTTACGGTGTGCGCAAATATCAATACCGTATGCCAGACCACTGACAATCAGAACATCAGGTACCAGACGTTTCAAGTCGCTGACGAAGTGATGCACCAAGTCTTGTCCATAAGTGGTACAATGGCGTGTACCCACGATATCGATAACGTGAGCCTGGTTGAGATCGGTAGTGCCTTTATAATACAGCACCAACGGTGCATCGTCGCACTCGGTGAGACGTTGCGGATAGTCGGCATCGTTCAGACACAGGGCACGGATGCCGCCCTTCTGCATGAATTCCATCTCTACGGAAGCACGCTTCAGGGCATCGTCCCAGTTCTTCATCGACTCTTTAATACGCGGTGTAGCATCGGGCATCACGTCGCCAAGATCATTTCGATGGTCATAGACGGCCTTGCCACTACCCAATGTACGGTAGAGCAACAGGGCTGTCTGGAAGTTGAAGCCCATCATGCGCGTCAGCGCCAAAGTATAATATATCTCTTCTTCTTGCATCGCGTTATTCAAAGAGGGTTAGTAACTCACTGGGGTGACTAATGAATTGCGTAGCACCATGCGCCAACAGAAATTCACGATCGCGGAAGCCCCACAGCACGCTGATACAGGGCATGCCACTGGCTGCTGCTGTGGCTACGTCGACATCGCTGTCGCCCACATAGACGGCATGCTCACGACTAACACCCAACTGTCGTAACGCCTCGTTGACAGTATCGGGTGCTGGCTTCTTACGGATACCCTCCGCCTCATGCTCACCAATGGCTACCTCGATGCTGTCGGCAAAGAAGTGCTGGCAGAGCTCCTGGGTGGCAGCATAGAACTTATTGCTGACCACAGCCGTGCGATAACCACGTTGGCGTAGAGCTTGCAGCATTTCCATGATACCATCATAGGGACGTGTTGTGTCAAGCGAGTGCTCCAGATAGTGCTGACGGAAGGTGGCAAAAGCCTCTTCGAATTGGGGATTGGCTGCACCATCGGGTACGGCACGCTCCATGAGCAGTCGTACACCGTTGCCCACAAAGCGACGCACATCGTCGATGCTGTGCTGAGGCATGTCACAGGCCTTCAGCGCATAGTTGACAGATGCTGCCAGATCGCCCAGGGTGTCCAGTAGCGTTCCATCCAAATCGAAGATAAACGCTTGTAGCGTTTCTTTCCGTATTTTCTCAGTCATTATTCTTTTGGCAAATAGGGTGCAAAGACGCGGTCGTAGTCCTCACTGTCTGACAGTCGACCGTTGACCAGACAGACCAGCGTGATGTCACCACGGAAACACATCGCCTCATCAGAAGCACGGAAAATATCCTGATGGAAGACGTACTTAATGCCCTGCTTCTCTAACCACAGACGCGAGATAAACTCATCATCACAGCGCAGAGGTGTCTTATACTGCAGATTCATGCGAGCCACGACGGCATCGACACCCTTCTCGTGCATCTCAGCAAACGACAGTCCGCAATGTTTCAGGAAGAGGTGGCGCGTATGCTCTGTGTAGTGCAGGTAGTTGGCGTTGTTGACAATACCCTCGATGTCGCACTCGTAGTCGCGCACCTCCATGCGTGTTTCATAAATGTATTTACTCATATCTTCTCTTACTTCTTAACTTCTCTTCAAATATTCATAACCAATGCGACAACGCAGGCATTCCCTCTTGTCACAGTATTCTTTCTTCAGTTGGATAAGTGCTTGCGAGTCACCAGCACTCTGCACGTCCAGTCCGCACTCTTTCCACATGCGGATAATGTTGTTGTTCTCAGCCTTCAGCTGTTCCAGGATATCGAAGGCACGGTCGCAGAGTTCCTCCTTCATGCTGTGCCGTCCGTATGCAAAGAGCATGGGCACACAGGTGTTGATCATCAGCAAATTAATGGAGAACGGCGACAAGTGCTTGGCATTGCGGAAACTCTCAGAGCCAAAGGTGTAGTGCGTCTCCCAATATGGGGTTACCTGCGTGCTCAGCATCTCAGCCATTGACACCATATCCTGACAGTCAAGAAGTGCCGAGAGACCAGCCTTGCGCTGGTAGTAGAGATTAGCCAGCTGGGCAATACGGATGTGGGGGAAATTCTGTGGACGCAGTCGCAGAAAGCGCCACAACTGCGCATCCATCGGCGTCAACGAGAACTTATGTGCCAGATACTGGTATTCGTTGCGCAACTTGGCAAAATAGCCTTCGTTAAGCGCATCCTTCTGGTAGCGCTCAGGAACAGCATTGAGTTCCAACAAACCAGCCTGTCCCATGAAGATAGCCTCTATCTGGAACAAGTCGTCACGATGCTTGCCTACGGCCTGCAAAGGAATATGGCGTGCCCACTCCTCGAAGGCGTCGCCATTGATGCCAAAGCCGTAGTTACGCGCCATCGTCTGGAAATAAGCATCCTCCCACGAACCGCCAGCCTCCTTGACGCGCTGTTGGATGGCTATCGTCTTCTGCTCCAAGCGCTCAGTTTGCAGGGCAGCCATCCACGAATGGATGGTCAGGCGCGTCAGACTGGGAATGATACGGTAACAAGGTGGATAGGAATCGGTACGTAACAGTTCCTCGTAATTATCACGCACTGACGGAGGAACTGTCAGACACATCTGCGGCACGAAATGACCCGACTGCATCTGCACGTCGCGGTCGGCAACACCCACCACATGCAGCACCACATTATTATAATGCTCGTCGTGGTCGTGGCCATGCAAGTACCAGTCGCTTGACTTGTCATGAATCTCTACATTGCCCACCCACAATGTACCATTAATCTTCACTTTCGCATTAAAGAAGTCTGGCCCACTGTTACGGTTGTGCAAACCTGGGTCTACGACCTCTACCTCCTGACCGTCGGTAGTCTGCAAGCCGCCAATAGGCCACATCTTATGTTTCCAGCAATAGTGCAGCAGTTGTTCCATATCGTACGATTATTCTGCTTGCAAAGATAATACTTTTTTCTGAAACTACACTCACCAGCCGCCACCTTTTTATAATTACAAGAATAATGGGCTTGCTCATCGCAAACCCATTATACCCTATTCACTAACATAAAACTAACTAAATGAAGAAAATACTAACTAATCAAACAATGCTTATGAAAGAATATTTTTAGACTTCCTTGGAACAACGCTTTGTTCTTGTTTTGTGAAAGCAAAGTTACGCCGTTTTTCATCACCTACCAAGAAAAATCCCCATTTGTTCCACATCTTGTATGGACAAACAGGGATATTATGGACAAATAGCTGAAATCAGACTGAAAGTTGTCTAATGTTATGGTCTAAAACATACCACTTCCCCACCGCTATCAGCGCCGAGTTAGCTGTATACAGAGCTGTATCAGCTGTAGCCGCGCCTGTACTAGCTGTATACAATATCCGTACTAGCCTAATACAGCGCTGTATTAGCTGTATTTCCAGCGACAGCATTTTTTTGTGAACGACGTGGGGGAAATTCTTGCTAAACATTTAACCTTTTAACATACCCCCTTGAAACCCCGATAAATAAAGGGCTCAGGGCATGTTAATAGTCGCTCAGAAATTTAATATACATTTAACATACTAGGTAAGTCACTTGTGTTTCACGAGTATGTTTAGCAAGTTTAGATGTTTAGTTTTTAATATATATGTAAATATAAAAATTATAATTTTTTCTTTTTTACTATAAATTCTAAATTTCTAAACTTCTAAACTTTCAAGTCGGTTAAATGAACGATAATAGTTGAGCAAACATTTAACATGCCTCAAACCCTTTGTCTATCGTGGTTTGAGGCATGCTTTGTTAAATGGTTAAATCTTTTTGCGATTTTTGTCCTGACAGGGAACTCCTGCGTCAGAAGAAAGTAAGCGAAACAGTATGTGTCACTTGTGTCAGTCGCCAAGTTTGTATTCGAACGGCATAGCGGGCAGACCCTTCTTATTATAGATGCTGGCACGGGGACTGTCTTTCCAGGCGTAGCGGACATAAACGGGTTGAGCAATAGGTGACTGGAAACGAACCTCGGCACCCTGGACGGTAGCCTCCACATTCACGAAACGCTTATCAGCACCAGCAACCTCTACCTCATGAGCCACACCTTCGCGCATAGGCTGGTCGAAGATAACGGCAACGGTATTGTCCTTGACTGAATATCCAACAGGCTGGGGTGAGAGGGCTGGCCACTCTCCATAGGCTACACGGTCTAAGCAGAGAGCGACACGCTCTGCGGCCTCTTTCTTGCGAAGAGGATGGATATCGACAGTTTCACCAAGATCGATGAGGCAAGCGGTAGCAGCATGTTCATCGCCAATGGTGGCCAGGCGCTGAGCCTCACGAAGACGCGCCCAGTTACTATTGACTGGATTGGTCTCATAAACGATAGGACGTGGCATACCTGTCTGCTGACGTCCGTCATGATTAGCCAACTGCACGATACAGAAAGGTAACGACGAGTCATTCCAGAGTGCACGCCAGCTACCCATGAGCTTCTGGAGATAGTCGCCATAAGGAACAGGATTGCCCGTATTCGACTCACCCTGATACCACACAATACCGCTCAAGGCATAGGGTGCCAAGGGGTAGAGTACGGCATTATAGAGGGTGGTGGGCAGATTCTGCAGACTGACATCGCCACTGGGACATGACGGCATATCGGCACCTGCATGCTGCAACCACTTGTTGCTTAGTGCTATGACATCCTTGGGCATCGGATTCTGACTCTGTCGGTCGGCGCCAAAGCACAGCATGTAAGGCTTCTCAGGAATGAAATGTACCATACCATATTTATTAATAAAGCGGATGGTGATCACATTGTCACCCTCACGGAGCAGTCCCTCAGGGATGTCATAGCGACGGGGAGGATACTGATAGTAGGTACGTCCCACCTGCTGACCATTGACATAGGTGATATCGGCATCAAACAGTGTTCCCAGCAACAGACGGGCAGGCTGTCCGGCATGTGCCTTGTCTATCTGGATATGCTGGCGAAGCCATATGGTTCCCGTACCACGCCAACTCCAGTTATTCTGGTCTATAACCTGCCAGTTGGCATCGTTGTAGTCAAGAGCGGTAAAATGCTGGCTGATGCCTGGGTCTTTCTGGTCTAACAATTCATTCCAACGACGGTCAGCCAAGTTATTGGCCTTAGCCTGTGCTGCTATATACTCAGGATTGTCGTAGAGACGGGTCTTCTCCAACAACTGCGGATAGTCCTTAGCCAGACTGTCAGCAGGAAGCCATGCTTCAATAGGCGTTCCACCCCAGCTATTGACGATTACACCCTGCGGTACACCCGTCTTCTCCTGCATACGCTTACCTAAGAAAGTGCCCAAAGCAGAGAACTGCCAAGCATTATCCTTCGTCAGCGGTTTCCAAGAGGTAGGCAGGATATCGTCCTGCACGCCATGGGTGTTTGTCGTGTTACGAACACGGAACAAACGGACCTTGCTGTTGTCAAAATGGTCGATTTCATCGATATATTGTGGGTAAACACGCTCGATGGTTACATCAATATTTGACTGTCCTGAACAGAGCCATACATCGCCCACAAGGACGTCTGAGATTTCTCTCACCTCTTCATCCTTACCTCTCACCTCTAATACATACGGGCCACCAGCCTTCGTCTTTGGCAGGTCTATGCGCCAACGGCCTTGATTGTCAGCAGTTGTGGTATATTGCTTCTTCTGCCAACGTATTGTCACCTGCTCCTGAGGGTCAGCCTTACCCCACACAGGAATGGGCTTGCCACGCTGTAATACCATACCCGACTGAAACATTTGAGGTAACACGATTTTAGCATCGGCCATAGAGAAGCCGACTAAAGCTAATAGAAGAAGAAAAGATTTTTTCATGATTGTATAATGATTAGTTGTGGGCACAAAGGTACAAATTAGTGAGCAAAAAGCCAAATAATTCGCGTTTTTTCCGTATTTGCAACAAATAATGTAGTTTTTGTAACATGCAAAAACATCCATTTCAACAGAAAAACCGTATCTTTGCACAAAAATAAAAGAATAATTTAAAACAACCTAACAACAATGACACCTAACGAAACTCAAGAAGCCAAAGGATTTTACAAATTGTCTTGGCTGCAACGCATTGGTTTTGGTTCTGGCGACTTGGCTCAGAACCTGATTTTCCAGGTAATTTGCACTTACCTGCTGTTTTTCTACACCGACATCTATGGACTGACGCCTTCAGCAGTAGCCGTCATGTTCCTTGTTGGTAATGTGGCTAACGTCATTTGGGACCCCATCGTGGGTACACTCATCGACAAGAGCAATCCACGTTACGGTAAGTACCGTTCGTATCTGCTGTATGTAGGTATTCCCCTTTCAGGCTTTGCCATCCTTTGCTTCTATAATGGTTTTGCCCCATCGCTGATATATGCCTACGTGACCTATATCTCCATGCAGTTGCTCTATACGTTCATCAACGTACCTTATGGAGCCTTGAACTCTTCGCTGACACGCGACACAGACGAGATTACCATTCTTACGTCAGTACGTATGTTTATGGCCAACCTCGGTGGTCTGGCAGTAAACTCTGGTCTGCCTCTGTTTATCGCCCTGATTGCTGGTGCACCATCAGACAGTCTGCCAAAGGATCCTTCTGCATGGTTTACCACGATGACCATTTACGCCATTATCGGTTTCTGTCTGCTCGCCTTCTGCTTCTCACAGTGTAAGGAGCGTGTGGTGATGGATGCCAAATCCACTGAAGACGTAAAGGTCAGCGACTTGTGGATGGAATTCCTCCGCAACCGTCCCTTGCGCGTGCTTGCCTTCTTCTTCATCACCGCTTTCGCTATGATGTCAGTAGGTAATGCTGCTGGTGCATACTTCATGAACAGCAACTTGCACGGTTCAGCTCAGGAACTGTCTATCTTCATGGCTCTGGGTTCTGCTCCTGCCTTCTTATTCATGCCACTTGTTCCCTGGTTCAAGCGCATGGTCGGCAAGAAGAATATGTTCTATCTCTTCTTGGGTGCCGCTATTGTCGGTATGGCAATGCTTTATTTCATCTCAAAGATGGATGAGCCCAGCATGATGATGATTTATGTAGCACAGTTTATCAAGAGCACAGGTGTCATCGTGGCCACTGGTTACATGTGGGCACTGGTTCCTGAGGTTATCTCCTATGGTGAGTATACCACTGGTCGTCGTATTTCTGGTATCGTCAACGCACTCACAGGCTTGTTCTTCAAGGCTGGTATGACCTTCGGTAGCATTGTCGGTCCTGCCGTACTTGCTTACGTAGGCTATAACAGCAACACCATTGACCAGACTCCTTTTGCCGAAGAGGGTATCCTGTGGCTCGTCTGCGTTATCCCCGCTATGCTGCTGGGTCTGGCAATGTTCATCATCTCTAAGTACGAACTGACTGACGAGGTTATCGATGATATTAATAAGAAAATTGAAGCACGTAACAAATAAATTATGAAAAGACTCCTCCTATCCGCTATGGCCGTTGCCACATTGACAACAGTGTCGGCACAGGGCCTCAAAGACGCCATTGGCAAATACTGCCTGATTGGTGCAGCTGTCAACCAGTGGCAGAGCGACGGACAGGTTCCTCAGGCCGATGCCGTTCTCAGCAAGCATTTCAACTGCGTCGTAGCAGAAAACTGTATGAAACCAGAGGTGCTGGCACCTGCTGAAGGCATCTTCGACTTCCGTGTAGCAGACAAGTTTGTTAACTACGCCAAGCAGTTGGGGCTGAAGGTGAACGGTCACTGTCTGGTATGGCACTCACAGGCTCCTGACTGGTGGTTCACCAATGGCTATGCTGCCAGTCCTGTTTCTAAAGAGGTTCTGAAAGAGCGTCTTATCAAGCACATCAAGACTGTAGTAGGTCACTTCAAGGGACAGGTCTTCGGTTGGGATGTGGTCAACGAGGCTATCGAGGATGACGGTTCTTTCCGTAAGTCAAAGTACTATAACTTGTTAGGCGAAGAGTTCATTGAGATTGCTTTCCGTGCAGCTCATGAGGCTGACCCAGACGCAGAGCTCTACTATAACGACTATTCTATGTCGGGTGAGAAGAAGCGCGAGGCTGTTTGCCGTCTTGTCAAGAACCTGAAAGCTAAGGGTCTGCGCATTGATGGTGTAGGTATGCAGAGCCACAACGGTCTGGACTATCCTAACCTCGATGAATACGAGAAGAGTATCGATGCCTTTGCTGCATGTGGTGTGAAGGTGCTGATTACCGAGCTCGACATCAATGTGCTGCCCAACCCACAAGGCTTTGGTGGTGCTGATATTGCCCAGAACTTCGAGTTGCAGCAGAAGTACAATCCCTATGTCAATGGTCTGCCTGCTGACAAACAGAAAGAACTCGACAAGCGCTGGTTGGACCTGTTCAAAATCTACTACAAGCATCGCTCACAGATTGGTCGCATCACTTTATGGGGCGTCTGTGACGAGAACTCTTGGCTCAATGGCTGGCCTATCAAGGGACGCACTAACTATGCACTGCTCTTCGACCGCCAGTATCAGGCAAAGCCCGTAATTAACGACATTATCAAACTATACAAATAATTACTATTATGGCAAAATTACCACGTTATCTTTTCCCAAGCGACTATATGGCTGACCCCTCAGCCAATGTGTTTAACGGACGCTTCTATATCTATCCCTCACACGATTGGGATGCAGGCGAGTGTTTCGACGATGATGGTGGTCACTTCCAAATGAAGGACTATCACGTGCTCTCATGGGACGACATCGAGAATGGTGAAGTAACCGATCATGGTGTAATCCTTGACGTGAAGGATGTGCCCTGGGCTGAAAAGCAGATGTGGGACAACGACTGTGTTGAGAAGGACGGCAAGTACTACCTCATCTTCTCTGCTAAGGCTTACGATGGTGTGTTCCGTCTCGGTGTAGCTGTTGCTGATAAGCCAGAAGGACCATTCAAGCCTATGGATAAACCCATCCGTGGCTCGTTCTCTATCGATCCTTGCGTATTCAAGGACGATGATGGCAAGATCTATTGCTACTTCGGTGGACTGTGGGGTGGACAGCTGCAGTGGTGGCGCCCACTGCCCAATGGCTTGGCTCCTGTATTCGGTAAATATGGTGACCAGAATGGACTCATCGACCTCGGTGCTGCTCCTGACCATAAGGGCGAGCTCTTCACACAGGCTGACAGTCCTGCTATCAACAGCTGTGTTGTTCGCATGAGCGACGACGTACAGCAGTTTGCAGAGGCTCCTCGCGCTGTTGTCGTACTCGACAAGAATGGCGAGCCTATGAAGGCTGGTGACCCACACCGCTTCTTCGAGGCCTCATGGATGCACAAATACAATGGTAAGTACTATTTCTCTTACTCTACTGGTGACAGCCACTTCCTCTGCTATGCCATTGGTGACAACCCCTACGGACCATTCCGCTATCAGGGTGTCATTCTTGACCCCGTCGTTGGCTGGACTACCCACCACTCTATCGTTGAGTACAAGGGTCAGTGGTATCTGTGCTATCACGACTGTGTGCCCAGCAACGATATCACCCACCTGCGCTCACTGAAGGTACAGCGCCTGTTCTACAATGAGGACGGCACGATCAAAAAGGTTGTGAATGAATAATCACTAACTTATTACAATATCAACTGTTGCAGTCGCTCAGGAGCAAAGAGCTCTTGGGCGACTTCTTGTATCTGCGGAGCCGTAATGGCATCGATACGCTCAAGTAGTTCGTCAATATTACGCTCACGACCATAGTGCAGATAGTTCTTGGCTATGTCAAGTGCAAACTGTTCACGATTATCACAAGCAATAGCTATCTGTCCCTTCAACTGTCGCTTAGCGGCTATCAGTTGGCGTTCCGTCAACGGATGCTGCATCACCTTATCCAGTTCACGATGTACCAATCGCAGACAACGCTTCACATCGTGATGGTCACAACCGAAATACACTGACCAGCAACCCGTATCGCTATAGCTGGCCATTGCACTCTCAACCGTATATACCAATCCGTTCTTCTCACGCAAGGAGAGGTTCAGACGGGCGTTCATTCCTGGTCCGCCTAACAGGTTGTTCAACAGATAGAGTGGCATGCGTCGCTGGTCATCATAGCTGTAAGCCTTACTTCCCAGCATAACATGTGCCTGATGGTGTTCCTGAGAAGCTGTTGCAGGTGTTGACTGTGGAAAAGAAGACGCTGACTGGATATTCTGACGGACATTGCGCTCGCCTATTTGTTCCAAGCATCGCTCCAGACGCTTGACCATTCGTGCAAAATCCACATCGCCATAAGCAAAGAAGATGGCGTTACTGGGACGATAGTAGTGCTGGGTAAAGCGACGAGCATCCTCCCCTGTGAACGACAGCACTCGCTCGCGTGTACCTAATATATTATGTCCTAAAGGATGGTTCTGGAATATCATATTCTCGAACTCGTCGTAGATGAGTTCTGCTGGTGAGTCGTTGTAACTCTCTATCTCGTCACAGATGACATCCACCTCATGACGGATTTCCTCTTCAGGATAGACGCTACAGAACACTATGTCGCAGAGCAAATCGACAGCTCTGTTCAGATGGTCTTTCAATATAGCGGCATAGAAGACAGTGTCTTCCTTGTTGGTAAACGCATTAAGGTCGCCACCCACACTCTCCAGACTATTGAGAATCTGGATGGCCGAACGCTTCTGGGTACCTTTAAACGTGGTATGTTCACAAAAATGAGCCAATCCATCCTCGCCCATTGCCTCTTGACGAGCACCTGCATTGATACCAATGCCACAATAGACCACCTTCGATGTTGAAGGCAGATGAATGATTCTTAACCCGTTAGAAAGTGTTGCTGTATTGTATTTTTTCATAATTTTGCATGCAAAGGTACGAAATAATTCCTAATTCGTAATTCATAATTCTCAATTAATTTGTACCTTTGCACGCAAAAAGCAAGAAGTATGCGAAAAGTGATTGGAATCGGAGAGACGGTACTCGACATCATCTTCCGTAACGAACAGCCTATCAGTGCGATACCTGGAGGCTCTACTTTTAATGCCATCATCTCTATGGGACGCTCTGGCATTGAGACTGGTTTCATTAGTGAGACTGGTAACGATCGTGTGGGTCGTAATATTATCCAGTTTCTGCGTGACAACGGATGTAAGGCCGATTGTGTCAATGTCTATCCAGACTCTAAGTCACCCCTTTCGTTGGCTTTCCTCAATGAGCATAACGATGCTGAGTATGTCTTCTACAAAGACCATCCCCACGATCGTCTGGACTTCAACTATCCTGATATCCAGCCAGATGACATCGTACTCTTTGGTTCCTACTACGCGCTGAACGACGTTATCCGTCCACAGGTAAAAGGCTTTCTGGACTATGCCCATGAGCGTGGAGCAATCCTCTACTACGACGTCAATTTCCGTGCTTCCCACCAGCATGAGGTGATGAAAATTACCCCCAACCTGCTGGAAAATTTCGAACTGGCAGATATCGTTCGTGGATCAGCAGAAGACTTTGAAGTGCTGTTCAAGAAGCGCGATGCTGAAGCCATCTACCGTTCGCAGATAGCATTCTACACCAAGAAGTTCATCTATACACAAGGAGCTGATGCCATCCATCTCTTCGCTGATAATGGATTCCACAAGGAATACCCTGTGGCACAGATGGAAACAGTAAGTACCATTGGTGCTGGCGATAATTTCAATGCCGGCTTCCTTTATGGACTTATCAAGAATCAGATTACACGCGACGATATGGAGCATGGACTCAGTGAAGAGCAATGGAATGCCGTTATCGGTTGTGCCCAACTGTTCTCTGCAGAAGCCTGCAGCACGCTCAACAACTATGTGTCTCCTGAGTTTGGTGCCCAGCGTCAACAAGAGTTAGAAGAAGCACTTACACAAGAAGAAGTATAAATAAGAATTAAGAGATAAAGAATGTCATTAAAATGTGGTATTGTCGGATTGCCTAACGTAGGCAAATCCACCCTGTTCAACTGTCTGTCGAGTGCTAAGGCACAGGCAGCTAATTTCCCTTTTTGTACGATTGAACCCAATGTCGGTGTGATTACCGTTCCTGATGAGCGCCTTACGAAACTTGCAGAGATTGTGCATCCAGGACGCATCGTTCCTGCCACTTGTGAAATAGTCGATATCGCTGGTCTGGTGAAAGGTGCCTCCAAGGGTGAAGGCCTAGGTAATAAGTTCCTTGGGAACATCCGTGAGACGGATGCTATCATCCATGTATTGCGTTGCTTTGAGGACGAGAACATTACACATGTAGATGGTACTATCGACCCCATCCGTGACAAGGAGATTATCGATACAGAATTGCAACTCAAAGACTTAGAAACTATCGAGAGTCGCTTGGCAAAGACGGAGAAAGCCGCTGCTGCAGGCAATAAGGATGCTAAGATAGAGGTTACTGTACTCAAGGCCTACAAAGAGGTGTTGGAGCAAGGCAAAAACGCCCGTATCGTTGAGTTTGAGAGCAAGGACGAGCAAGACTGTGCCAAGAATCTCTTCCTACTGACGTCTAAGCCTGTGCTCTACGTTTGTAACGTGGGCGAGGCTGATGCCAAGAATGGTAACGACTTCACCAAGAAAGTAGAAGCACTGGCTAAGGAAGAAGGCGCTGAAGCTATGATTATTGCAGCCAAGACAGAAGAAGATATCGCTGAATTGGAGTCGTATGAAGATAAGCAGATGTTCCTGGAAGAACTGGGCTTGGAAGAGAGTGGTGTGAACCGCCTCATCAAGAAGGCATACGCCCTGCTGAACCTTGAGACCTTCATCACCGCTGGTGAAATGGAGGTGAAGGCTTGGACCTACAAAAAGGGCTGGAAGGCTCCTCAGTGTGCTGGTGTTATCCATACCGACTTTGAGAAAGGCTTCATTCGTGCAGAGGTTATCAAGTACGACGACTACCTGAAATATGGCTCAGAAGCTGCAGTCCGCGAGGCAGGAAAGATGGGCGTAGAGGGTAAAGACTACGTCGTACAGGATGGTGATATCATGCACTTCAGATTTAACGTATGAACGAACTACTATATATCGTTTGGAACCCCAGCCTCAGCATAGGGCCTTTCCGCTGGTACTCTCTGTGCTGGCTGATTGGTCTGGCACTGGCCTATTTTGTTGTGAAGCGCCTGTATAAAGAGCAGAATATCAAGGACGAACTCTTTGACCCGCTCTTCTTCTACTGTTTCATTGGCATCCTTGTTGGTGCACGCTTAGGCCATTGCATCTTCTATCAACCCGATTACTTCCTCACGTCTGGGAAAGGTTTTGTGGAGATGCTGCTACCTATCCACTTTCTTGCTGATGGTGGTTGGAAGTTTACGGGCTACGAAGGACTGGCCTCTCATGGTGGCACCTTAGGACTGATGATAGCTCTCTGGCTGTATGTCAGGAAGACCAAGCTGAGCATCTGGATGGTACTCGATAATATTGCTATTGCCACAGGTATCACTGCTTGTTTTATTCGTTTGGGCAACCTGATGAACTCAGAGATTATTGGCAAGATAACGAATGTCCCCTGGGCATTTATCTTTGAGCGGGTAGATAGCTATCCTCGCCATCCTGGCCAGCTTTACGAGGCTATCGCCTATGCCGTGCTTTTTGCCATCATGTGGTGGTTGCACAAGAAGGGTATGTCTGTGGGGAAACCACAGACCACAGGCCATGCGTTGCAGGTGGGTTCTGGCTGGTACTTTGGCTTCTGTCTGACGTACATTTTCACGTTCCGCTTCTTCATCGAATACACCAAGGAGATTCAGGAAGCTTTTGAAGCTACCCTGCCCATCGATATGGGTCAGATATTGAGCATTCCATTTATTATAATAGGTATTGTTTGCATGCTTGGTGGACGCTGGATGAAGCGCCTCACGATGATTGCCGTCTTATGCCTGTTGAGCACTCACCTTTCTGCCCAGAATACGGAACAGCAACAGCGCTATTACGATGCCTTTGCCCAGAACAATGCTGAAGTCTTCTATGCTGCCAGCAAAGAAGCCAAGGACGAGATGCTGGCTAAAGGCGATCGCAAGCACTATTACATGTTCTGCATCAATGAGGCAAGCTATGAAATCCGTCAAGGCAATTCTGCCAAAGCGTTGATGATAGCCAACGACGTGCTGAAAGAGATGCAGGAGAATGGTGACAGTCACTTCGACTTCGTCTACAACGCGATGGGAAGCATCTATAAGAACCGAGGTAACTACAGAATGGCGCGTCGCTATTTCGATATGTCTGTAAAGTACACTCAGCCCAATGACACGGTATCTATGATAGGGTCTTACCTCAGCATTGCCGATTTGGAGGCTTCTGCTCATCCTGACGAGGCACTGATATGGGTTGACAAACTACTGCCGCTCTGTGAGAAATACCCTACCCACTACAACTATGTCTTGGGGGTGAAGGCTACTGCTTGTTTCTTTAAGAACGACTCCCAGCACTTCTTCCAGACGTTGGAAGAATACCGCATCCATCAACGTGAGTCTCAGTTTCAGGACGAACAGACAGACCATCTGATGGAAACTCTGCGTATGGCTTTTGACGGCGATTACGAAAAGGCTATCAACCGTATCTATAACGACAAAATCTATGATGAGAACATCGGTCGTTATGATATGACGATGCAGGTATATCGCATGATGAACGACAAGGACAAGATGATGTTGGAGGCTTACAAGAAATACCAAGCCATCGACTCGCTGAATGCCAACTTCATCTACGAGAACCTCAACGAGATGAACGCTGAGATAGACCTCAGCAAGACGCAGGAAAAGGCCGCCAAAGACCGTACCATGCTGCTGAGTATTCTCGTGGTGTTACTGGTCGTTGTTATTGGTCTGCTACTCTGGCGTTACCTAACGCGTCACTACCTGCAGAAGGAGCTGATAGCCCAGAACAAGAAGCTGGAAATTGCCCTATCGCGTGCTGAGGAGTCAGACCGCATGAAGAACTCATTTATTGAACATGTCAGTCACGAGATACGCACGCCATTGAACGTCATTACAGGCTATGCACAGGTCATTACCAATCCTGACTACAAGCTTGATACAGAGACGCGCGACCACATGCTGAATGACATCTCTCGTAATACCGTAGAAATTACGAATATCGTCAATGAGTTATTAGAAGTGGCACAAGACGAAAGTCGTGAGTATATCGACCACGATGAGATGGTAGCTGTCAACGAACTCTGTCGTCATCTTATTAAGGATATGGAATCCCTCAATGTACACCATCTGGATATCGACTTCATTACCGATATTACAGATGACTACAAGATGAAGACCAACAAGCAGGCCGTCGACAAGATACTGCGTCAGTTACTCGACAACGCCTTAAAGTTCACCAACGAGGGAAAAGTAGAGTTGTATGTCTATGACTCACCAGACCACGGAACTGTTCGCTTCATCGTTACAGATACAGGTATTGGTATTTCAGAAGAGCATCAAGAACATCTCTATGACCGCTTCTTTAAGGCCGACAATTTTAAACCTGGATTCGGACTGGGCCTGACGATGGCACTAAAGATAACTACCCTACTCCACGGTAGTCTTTACTTAGACAAAGAATATAAGGAGGGGGCACGCTTTATCCTATCCTTACCGACCACCTGATACGATTTTCTTGATGTCGTTCAACTTGTTGAGCGCCTCCATAGGCGTCAGGTTGTTGATGTCAAGACCCAGTATTTCATCACGAATCTGACAGAGCACAGGGTCGTCGAGTTGGAAGAACGAAAGTTGCATACCTTCACGGCTCTGGGCTATTTCTGCTGTGGGCTTGCCGACAGTACCAACTTGGGCGTTATCTGATTCAAGTTGCTTTAATATGACGTTGGCACGCTTGACAATGCTCTTAGGCATACCAGCGATCTCTGCTACATGGATACCAAAGGAGTGCTCACTGCCACCCTTCTCCAACTTACGCAGGAAGATGACTTTACCTTCTGCCTCCTTCACAGAGACGTTATAGTTCTTGATGCGCTTGAAGTTCTTCTCCATCTCGTTGAGCTCGTGGTAGTGCGTGGCGAAGAGTGTACGTGCCTGCGCCTTCGGATGCTCATGCAGGTATTCCACAATAGCCCAGGCAATAGAAATGCCGTCATAGGTAGAGGTTCCTCGTCCCAGCTCGTCAAACAATACCAGCGAACGTGGTGTCACATTATTCAGAATGTTCGACGCCTCTGTCATCTCTACCATAAATGTCGATTCACCCAGAGAAATATTATCACTGGCCCCTACCCTCGTGAATATCTTGTCCACCAGACCGATTCTAGCGCTCTCTGCAGGCACAAACGAACCTATCTGGGCCAACAGTACTATCAAGGCTGTTTGACGCAACAGCGCCGATTTACCTGCCATATTCGGACCTGTAATCACAATAATCTGCTGACGCTCCTGGTCTAGCAAGATGTCGTTAGGAATATAGCGCTCGCCCAAGGGCAGTTGTGTCTCAATGACTGGATGACGCCCCTGTTTAATATCTATCACGTCGCTACTGTCGATGACAGGACGCACATAGTGGTTCTCCTCAGCCGTCTTCGCAGCACTCAACAGACAATCGATATGGGCTATCACGCTGGCGTTCTGCTGTATCTGTGGGATAAACTCTTGGGCAGCAACAACAAGTTCTGTGAACAGGCGCTGTTCTAAGGATAGAATCTTGTCCTCAGCACCCAGAATCTTCTCTTCGTATTCCTTCAGTTCCTGTGTGATGTAGCGCTCGGCCTGTGCCAGCGTCTGCTTGCGTACCCACTCCTGTGGAACCTTATCCTTATAGGTGTTGCGTACCTCCAAGTAGTAGCCAAAGACGTTGTTATAGCCAATCTTCAACGAGGCAATGCCCGTCTCCTGAGCCTCACGCTCCTGAATCTGCAGCAGATAGTCCTTGCCACTATAGGCGATATGACGAAGTTCGTCGAGTTCGCTATTCACACCATCGCGGATAACACCACCTTTCGCTACCAGCTGTGGTGGGTCGTTTTGTATCTCATGGGCTATGCGGTCGCGCAACTGTTCACAAACATTCAGACGCTCCCCTACTCTTTGCAATGCCTCGTTGGCGGCCTGCAGACAAGCATTTTTGATGGGTTCAATGGCTTGCAACGCAACCTTCATCTGCACCATCTCACGTGGCGACACACGACCTGTGGCTACTTTTGAAATGATACGTTCCAAGTCGCCAATATGGTGTAACTGCTCGTCGATACACTCACGGAAATCAGGCTCGCGGAAGAAGTATTCTACGATATCAAGACGCTGGTTGATAGGCTTCTCGTCTTTCAATGGGAACACAAGCCAACGACGCAACAGACGACTACCCATAGGCGATACCGTGCGGTCAATGACATCCAACAGCGACTTGCCGTCTTCCTGCATGGTACTTACCAGCTCCAATGAGCGGACGGTAAACTTATCCAGACGCACGTATTTGTCTTCCTCGATGCGTGCAAGTGTGGTAATATGTGCTATCTGCGAGTGCAGCGTCTGTTCCAGGTACTGCAGAATGGCACCAGCGGCAATGACACCATTCTTCAGGTGATCTACACCAAAGCCCTTCAACGACTTTACGTTGAAGTGGCGATAAAGCTTCTGGTGGGCTGTCTGCTCTGTGAATACCCAGTCGTCCATCTCAAAGGTACACAGACGTGTACCAAAGTAGCGCTCAAAATCGTGGCGGTATTCGCGGTCGTAGAGCACCTCCTTGGG
>Ga0256405_10000643_pt1 | contig 111690 bp, 94 predicted proteins | sample RumenRJG_02DNA_FD_189096 | JGI IMG/M metagenome (GOLD analysis project Ga0256405, IMG submission 189096) | Bovine rumen microbial communities from Lethbridge, Alberta, Canada - RJG_02 | ecosystem: Host-associated > Mammals > Digestive system > Stomach > Rumen | place: Canada: Alberta...
CAACTTCGCTACCAATCTACTTGCAGGACTCATTGCATACAACATGCTGCCGAAGAAACCTGCAATGAATATTGAAATAATTGACAAAAGCAGACTTATTGCATAAGTCTTATATCGAACTCACGTTGACTTATAGTGATTTATCTAAAAATCGGAAAAACTGCTCAAGAATCGCATATTTTGCAGCTTCGTTGCGCTTGGTCGAGAATTTTTAAGTTATCAGGGCTTAAAGTTAATCAATTATGAATCGATTTGTCAAAATTTTTCATACACACGATCAATAAGTTTTTCCTATATACTCAAGTAAAACTCCTGTAAGGTATAAACCATATATAAGCTGTGCCATGAAATGAGTAGTAAAGTTGGTTACACAATAAGTAAAACATCAGAAATGGAACAGTAATATTTTGCATATATAATCGGAAATTTGTATTTTTGCATACATGAAGCAGAACGAAAAAAGAAGAATGCCTGCGGAATGGGAACAGCAGACAATGGTGCAACTGACGTGGCCACATAATGGCACCGACTGGAAACCATATCTTGACGAAATAGTGAAGACCATGACAGACATTGCTGTTGTCATTGCAAAGCACGAGAAACTACTGATAGTTACGCCCAATACCGAAGAAACAAGCATGATGCTGAAAAGGCAAATGAGCGAAAAACAATGGAGAAATACTAAGTTTTTCGAATGTGAGACTAACGACACTTGGGCTCGCGACCATGCTTTTATAACGGTTGCAGAAGATGATGGAACAGGTTGCGACTGCAAGCTGAAACTGCTCGACTTCCACTTCAACGGATGGGGCATGAAGTTTGAAGCCAGCAAGGACAATGCAATCAACAGCAAAATGGCTGAAAGCGGCATAGTAGGCGGAGTTCGTGAAGACAATGACGACTTTGTACTTGAGGGTGGTTCTATAGAAAGCGATGGGTGTGGAACTGTTTTCACTACAACGAGTTGTCTACTCGCCCCTCACAGAAACCAGCCTATGGACAGGGAGCAGATTGAGACAGAACTGAAATGCCGACTTGGTGCAAGTCGCATTATATGGCTAAACCATGGCAACATTATTGGCGATGATACAGATGGACATATTGACACTATTGTGCGCATTGCTCCCGAAGACACTTTGCTCTATGTGAAATGCAGCGATGAAGGCGATGAGCATTATGAAGACTTTATGGCATTAGAAAAAGAGCTGAAACTGCTCAAAACCGCTGATGGCAAAGCTTACAGGCTTATCCCCCTGCCTTTTCCAAAAGCCATCTACGACAGCGACGGAGAAAGATTGCCCGCTACTTATGCAAACTATCTGATAATAAACGGTGCTGTTCTTGTACCAACTTATAATCAGCCAGACATGGACAAAGAAGCTTGCGAGATAATAGGCAAAGCATTCAAAAACAGGGAGATAATCCCTATTGACAGCAGGGTTATAATCCGCCAACATGGCTCAATACACTGCTTGACTATGCAATATTATTAGAATAAAGATAAAGTGGCATAAATTTAAGAAACAAGCAAAACGCTGAAAACTTTAAGTTTTACTTCCAATTACAATAAACTAAAAGAAAAGTATATGAAAATAGGAATAATACAGCAACACAACTCGGCTGACAAGACTGACAACATAAAGCGACTGGGTGAGAAAATTGAACAACTGGCAAAGCAAGGAGCTGAACTGATTGTTCTTCAAGAATTGCACAATGGATTGTATTTCTGTCAGGTAGAAGATGTGAACAACTTTGATTTGGCTGAACCTATACCTGGCGAATCAACAGATTTTTTCGGTAATCTTGCAAAGAAACATGGCGTCGTCATCGTCACATCACTATTTGAAAGACGTGCTCCAGGACTTTACCACAATACTGCCGTAGTTATAGAGCGTGACGGTTCGATTGCAGGATGCTACAGGAAAATGCACATACCAGACGACCCTGCCTACTACGAAAAGTTCTATTTCACCCCAGGCGACTTGGGATTTCATCCTATTCAGACTTCAATAGGAAAACTTGGTGTTTTGGTTTGCTGGGATCAATGGTATCCAGAAGCTGCTCGTCTGATGGCACTCGAGGGGGCGGAACTGCTGATTTATCCAACAGCCATAGGCTATGAAAGTAGTGATACGAAAGAGGAGCAAGAGCGACAACGCGAGGCCTGGACAACTATTCAGCGTGGACATGCTGTTGCAAACGGACTTCCTGTCGTGACGGTGAACAGAGTCGGACATGAGGATGACCCTTCAAGTCTGACTAATGGCATTCAGTTTTGGGGTAGTTCTTTTATTGCTGGTCCACAAGGCGAAATGCTATACAGAGCAGACAACATCAAGGAAGAGACAGCAATAGTTGATGTTGATTTGGCTCACAGCGAGAATGTGAGACGCTGGTGGCCATTCCTGCGCGACAGAAGGATTGATGCTTACCAAAAGATTCTAAATCGCTTCAACGATTAGCATTTGTTTCATTCTAAAAATAACATATAGTCTGACGATTATTCACAATGACTGTAAAAGAAGTATTTGAACTGCGCAAAAGCGGAAAGATAGAAGAAGCATACAACGAGATTAGACCTATGTATGCTAAACACAAAGGCAAATATACAACGCTTGCCATGTTTTGGGTGGCTAACGATATTCTGAAGAAACGCATTGAGGAAAAGCAAACAGACGAAGCACTGATGATATTCAAAGCCTTAGTAAAGACTGCAAGGGATATTGAAGATAAAGACGGAAGTGTATGTAAGGCTTTGCTTCACAATACAATATTACTAAAAGACTGTTCTAAGGCATTTAGGGTGATTGATTTCCTGAAAGAATATGATATTAAGGAATGGCATCAGTCATGTTGGCAGACTATTACAACCCAGAAAGGACACGTCATGCCATCGTATGCACAGCAGATGCTGACGCGGATATACCATGAAGTCAGACAAGAACCGAGCATAGAAAATGCTCTCACAGCAATGCCATTACTTGAGACTGCAATGAGGCATAATCCCAATCACAAGAACAACAAGCGTTTTATGGCTCTTGTCTACATAATAATGAATGAGAAAGAAAAGGCTATAGAAACATATAAAAACTTGCTGAAACGCTATCGTGACAGTTACTTATATGACGAATTGTCTGAACTTACAGAAGATTCGGGAGTGAAGGCGGCTCTCATTTGTCAGGCGATAATAAATCAAAGACAGGAGAGATTCCGCACAAAATATCATCTGAACTTAGCAAAACTCCTAATTGGTCGCGACAATAATCGTGCCCACTATGAGCTGAATAAATGTATCGAGATTAGAAATAAGCTTAATATCAACATCAATAGCGAGATAAAGAAATTGCTCGAAACACTTTCTCACTACACTGCTGTCTCTGAAGCAGAGCAACAAAGCTTCTATAAGATGATGACAGAAAAATATCTGAAAACGATATAATAACAAAACAACAATAAAAAAAGCTGCATTTCGGTGCAGCTTTTTTTATTTCAAATACTTATTGATTACTTATTTAACACGATCAACAATAGCTTTGAAAGCTTCTGGATTGTTCATAGCGAGGTCAGCAAGCACCTTGCGGTTGATTTCGATACCAGCCTTGTGCAATGCACCCATCAACTGAGAATAGCTCATACCCTCAAGACGAGCAGCTGCATTGATACGCTGAATCCAGAGTGAACGGAAATTACGTTTCTTGTTACGACGGTCGCGATAAGCATAAGTCAAACCCTTCTCCCAAGTGTTTTTAGCGACAGTCCACACGTTTTTGCGAGCTCCAAAGTAACCCTTTGTAAGCTTTAGAATTCTTTTTCTTCTTGCTTTAGAAGCAACATGATTTACTGATCTTGGCATAGTTTTTTTCTTCTTTAATTGTTTGACTTAAGTTTAACGAAGGCACAACAAGTCGCGAACTTGCTTCTGGTTTGAAGGATCTACGATTGCTTGGTGAACCAAGTTACGCTTTTGCTTCTTAGTTTTCTTAGTCAGAATGTGACTGTGATAAGCATGATGACGCTTAATCTTTCCTGTACCGGTAAAACGGAATCTCTTCTTTGCACCGGAATTAGTCTTTAATTTTGGCATTGTTTTTATTTTTAAATTATTATTATTTATAGTGGCAACGCATATACCAGGCGTTACGCACCTCTTTCTATGCTTTTATCTTCTTATTTAATCTTCTCCTTGCAGTTTCTTCAGAGCTTCTTCGCTAATCTTAGCATTTGCAAAAAGTCCACCATTTGCAGGCATTGTATCTTCTGCTTCTGAGATTTCAGATGAAGCTTTCTGCGACTTAGCAGATTCTTTTGCCTCAGCTTCTCGACGCTCTCTATCCATTTTCTGCTGACTCTTCTTTGCTACGCCAGCTTTCTTTGGAGCGATGAAGATAGCCATCTTCTTTCCTTCAAGCTGCGGAAGCTGCTCAACTTTGCCATATTCCTCCAAATCGTTTGCGAAACGAAGCAACAAAACTTCACCTTGCTCTTTGAAAAGAATACTTCTGCCTCTGAAGAACACGAAAGCTCTTACTTTGTTTCCTTCTTCAAGGAATTCTTTTGCATGCTTCAGTTTGAAGTTGTAGTCATTCTCGCCAGTCTGAGGTCCGAATCTGATTTCCTTAACTTCCACTTTAGCTTGCTTAGCCTTCATCTCCTTAGCACGCTTCTTTTGCTGATAAAGGAATTTGCTATAGTCAATAAGACGACACACTGGGGGCTGTGCATTTGGTGATATTTCTACAAGGTCAACGCCTTGTTCATGAGCCATGTCTATAGCTTGCTTTGTAGGTACAACCATAGAGCCATCATCACCTACGATTCTAACCTCACGCACACGAATTTGCTCGTTGATGCGATACTGTTGTTGTTGACTGCGTTTGTCGTTTTTTACTCTCATTAATTATAATGATACCTTTTTATAATAATAGCTATCTTTTCAGCAATTTTAAACTAAACGGCTGCAAAGTTAATAATTAAAATTGATTAGCAAAAATATTTTGTCGTTTTTTTTAGATGTAACTCACAAAGTGTCATGCTTTTGGCGAAATCTTAGTTGCTTTCAGCATCTCTTCCACTTCATCATTAATTCTTTGTGCAAATTCTTCCATTGACATCGTGGCTTGTTCTCCTCCGCCCTGCTTACGCATAGAAACAAGTCCTTCAGCAGATTCTTTTTCACCAACGATTACCATATAAGGCACACGCTTCAACTCGTTATCACGAATCTTTCTGCCGATTTTCTCGTTACGGTCATCAACATTTGCGCGTACACCCTTTGTGTCAAGATATTTTGCAACGCTATGAGCGTATTCATTGAATTTCTCTGATATTGGAAGCACTGCAACTTGCTCAGGTGTCAACCAAAGTGGGAAATGACCTGCTGTATGCTCAATAAGCACTGCTGTAAATCGCTCCATAGAACCGAACGGTGCACGGTGAACCATCACAGGAGTCTGCTTAGAGTTGTCTTCTGCAGTATATTCAAGCTGGAAACGCTGTGGCAAGTTGTAATCGACCTGAATAGTACCAAGCTGCCAACGACGTCCAATAGCATCTTTCACCATAAAGTCGAGCTTAGGTCCATAGAATGCGGCTTCTCCATATTCAACCTTTGCATTCAAGCCCTTTTCCTTACAAGCATCAATAATGGCCTGTTCACTCTCAGCCCAAACCTCGTCTGAACCTATATACTTAACCTTGTCATTAGGGTCGCGCAATGAAATCTGTGCTTCTACATTTTCAAAGTTGAAGATAGTAAATACAGCCTGAATAATATCCATGACACGTAGGAACTCTCCCTTTACCTGATCTGGGCGACAAAAGATGTGCGCATCGTCTTGGGTAAATGAACGAACTCGAGTAAGTCCATGGAGTTCTCCACTCTTCTCATAGCGATAAACTGTACCGAACTCAGCAATACGAAGTGGCAGGTCTTTATAAGAACGTGGCTTATGAGCGAACACCTCGCAGTGATGAGGACAGTTCATTGGTTTGAGCATGTACTCTTCGCCTTCCTCAGGAGTTGTAATAGGACGGAATGCATCTTTGCTATAGTGAGCATAGTGTCCGCTTGTTACATATAGATTCTTGCCTCCGATATGTGGAGTGATTACTTCTTGATAACCGAAGTTTTTCTGAATCTTGCGCAGCATATCCTGTAAGCGCAAACGGAGTTCTGTGCCTTTAGGCAGCCAGATTGGAAGTCCCTTACCAACTCTCTCAGAGAACATGAAAAGCTCCATCTCCTTGCCAATTTTTCTATGGTCGCGTTTCTTCGCTTCTTCAAGCATTAAGAGATATTCGTCGAGCATCTTTTTCTTTGGGAAAGAAATTCCGTAGATACGAGTCATCTGCTCACGCTCTGCATCACCACGCCAGAATGCACCAGCTGCATTGGTTATCTTTACAGCCTTTATCAGTCCTGTTGAAACCAAGTGAGGACCACGACATAGGTCTGTGAATGAGCCCTGAGTGTATGTTGTGATGGTTCCGTCTTCAAGATCAAGGTCAATGTGCTCGCATTTGTATGTCTGTCCGTCATCAGCAAATTCTTTCAGAGCATCAGCTTTTGACACCTCACGGCGAACTACAGCCTCGTTTTTCTTAGCCAGTTCCATCATCTTAGCTTCAATCTTTGGGAAGTCAGCCTCGCTAATAACAGTACCTTCTTTTGGCATTACATCATAGAAGAACCCATTATCAATAGCAGGTCCGAATCCGAACTGAATTCCTGGATAAAGTTCTTGCAAAGCCTCTGCAAGCAAGTGGGCAGAAGTATGCCAGAATGTATGTTTTCCCTCTTCGTCCTCAAACTTATAAAGGGCGATAGTAGCATCGTTATTTATAGGGCGGTTCAGTTCAACCGTTTCACCATTAACACCACAAGATACAACGTTGCGGGCGAGAGCAGGTGAAATGCTCTCGGCGATTTGATAGCCAGTGACTCCCTGTTCATACTCACGAACAGTTCCGTCAGGAAAAGTAATTTTAACCATATACAACTTAGTTTTTCGTTTTCGGATGCAAAGTTACATGTTTTTATTCAGATAAAGGATTTTTAGGCAACTTATTTTCATTGTTTATGACTCTTTCAACAAAATCACTTGCGTCTGCTAATTACGCCATAGGCGGAATACAGTCCTAAGTCGCCAGCTTTCTGTAAATCGGCAATGCCTAAATTCCTGTCGCCATTCAGAATACGAGTGAGTCCACGATTGTAATATGCCTCAGCTAAGTTTGGATTAAGACGAATTGCACGACTGTAATCTTCTATTGCCGACCTAAAATCATTACGAATATAATAGATGTTAGCTCGGTCATAATACAAGTATGACACTTCAGGCATTAACTCTATTGCACTATCCATATCCCTTAGTGCCTGCATTGTTTTATAACCTGCATCAATTCCCTGAGAAGAATTAAACTGACTCTGCATTGCGAGACACACAGCACGCTGCCAATATGCAAGGACTGCGGATGAATCTATATTAAGACATGTTGTCAAATCAGCTACAGCACTTTCAAGGTCTTGTATTATAGTCCTACCTATAGCTCTCAGCAGAAGAAGGTTAACACTTTCCTCTACTTTGTGGGAGTTATAGATTGAAACAGAAAGGCTGTCAACATAGTCAAGCATAGACTTCGTTTCTTGAGCTGTAAGCGGATGCGGATTGCAGGTTAGCATCACTTTACGAGTCCCAATCTGCTTAGAATTAAACTCTTCAACGAATTTACCGCCTAATTGCTCTAACGTAGGCACATTTTCATAAGGCAGGAAGGAAAGATGGAACATCGGCATCGGCTTTTCCTGCATCTGCAGGTTTTGCGACTTTCCTTTATAACCACTCTCATATTCATGCTCTATGATTTGTTCGTCTGAAACAACAAGCATACCATACTTAGAAATATCATTGTCACTTTTCTTTCGAATGTTTGACAAATCTACTCCAACAATATCTAAATTATCATTTCCCTTTATTCTACTTGCATGCAACTCGTCTTTAGTTGCTTGGCGTTTCAGTCCAAGATGCAGATAGCAACTAGCACGCAGCAAAAGACACTCTTTAAAATCAGGTATGCGATTTAGCACTTTTGAATAATCGACAACAGCGGCTTTATACAATCTTAATTGATTAAGAATTCTGGCTCGATTATATATTGCAGGCAAATGGTCTGGTTCTGACCTTAACACATAATCAAAATCTTCTGCTGCACGATTGAAATCTCCAGATTTAATACGAAGAAGTCCACGATTGTAATGAGCAAAGAAATTATTACGGTCTAAGTCTATTGCTGCATCATAATCACTTATCGCACCTCGTAGATTATTCAGTTTTATGCGAACAAGTGCACGATTTAAATATACATTCACCATTCCTGGACTCAGATGAACAGCCTTAGATAGCTGCCGTTCTGCATCACCCCATTGCTGTCGAGCCATGCTTATTTGTGCCTTAGTAGTCCAAGAATCTGCATTATACGGGTCTTTATCTATAGAATTATCAAGACAAGCAATGGCTTTGGCAGTATCACGCTCAAGCATATACACTTCAGCCTGAATAGCATATGCTCGTGTGAAACCGCTCCACCTTCTTATTATGGAATCAAGTTCTTCGTGTGCCTGCTTATAGTTCTTCAAACTGACATGACACAAAGCTCTATTAAACCAATAGTTCTTTCCGTCAGGATTATACTTAATTGCCATATCATAGTCATATATAGCCTCACTGAACTTATCCTGACGAATACGGCAAAGTCCTCTCAACTCATATATATCAGCAATATAAGGATTCAGCCTTATTGCTTCAGTGCAGTCAGACTCAGCAGATTCAAAGTCATTAAGATAGAAACGTGCCATTCCCCGATAGAACCATGATTCATAGAGGAATGGCTTATAAGTAATTGCGCGATTGAAATATTGAACGGAAAGCACATAGTCCTCAAAATAAAGTGCACTGCGTCCGTTAACTATAAGATGGTCGACATTGAATTGTGCCGAGATTGTTAACGGGAGCAGCGCAAAAAAGAGGATGATGAGCTTTCTTGTCATCGCACTTTGTCTTTATTTCTTTACGGCAGCCTTTGTACGATAACCGCAACGGTAACGTCCTTGAAGAAGTGCACGCAACTTGCTTTTTATAAGTTGTCTGCGCAATGGCGATACTCTATCAATGAATACCTTGCCATCAAGATGGTCAAACTCATGCTGCATTACTCTTGCCAGATAACCATCAATCCATTCGTCATGCTGCAGCAAATCTTCATCAATCCATTGAACACGGATTCGAGTAGGACGAGTAACGTTCTCATGCAATCCTGGCAGAGACAGGCAACCTTCCTCCATTGTCTCTGTCTTGCTGTCGTCAAACTCCACGATATGCGGATTTATATAAGCACGACGGAAATCTTTATATTCTGGGAAATCGTCAGAGAGAACGTCTAAATCAATCACTGCAAGCCTTATCGCCTTGCCAATCTGTGGCGCAGCAAGTCCGACACCTTCCGAAGCAGTCAGTGTCTCAAACATATCTGCTATAAGCTGTTTCAGATCTGGATAATCTGTAGGGATATCCTGTGCTTCCTTTCTCAGCACAGGCTGTCCGTATATATAAATAGGTAATATCATTTTTCTTTTCTGAATTGAGTAAACCTCATGTAGTCTTGCAAAATAATAGTAGCACTGATTTCATCAACTAAAGCCTTATCTGCTCTTGCCTTTTTCTTCAGTCCACTGTCTATCATAGCCTGATGAGCTAAAACCGAAGTGAAACGTTCATCGTAGAATTCTATCGGAATTTCGGGAACTGCCTTCCGCCACCTGTTTACAAAAGCTTTGACGCGCTGCAAGTTTTCACTTGGCTTGCCGTTTGGTTGCAGCGGTTCGCCTATGACAATTCGCTCTACAGGTTCACTTTGTATGTATTTCTTAAGATAGTCGAACAGTTCAGATGTAGAAACAGTTGCCAATCCACCAGCAATAATTTGTAGTGGATCGGTAACTGCAAGTCCTGTTCGCTTCTTCCCATAGTCAATAGCTAATATACGAGCCATGTTTAAGGGAATGCGTTTATTTCTTTTACTTTACTGGTTGAACAGCAGCCAAGCATCTGGATAAACAGAGCGCAACTGCTCACGGCTCTGCACCGCATCATACTTGCTATCGAATGTTGAAGCAACCACACGATACATGTTGCGGTCGGCATTGTAAGCAATCTGAGCACTGTATCCGGCATTGATGAGTCGCTGCTGCAATCCTTCAGCATTAGCCTTCACAGAGAAAGAACCAACAACAACACTGAAATTACGCAGACCGCTTCCACTCACAACTGTAAGTTTCTCCTGACGTACAGAAACATTATCCATATTGTCAACAACACGATTGTCGGTGACAGGCTTTTCTACGAGAGGGGTTACCACAGGCTGATCTACCTGCTGTGTCTGTTGCTGCACTGCAGAAGCAGCGTCGGCAGCCTGAGCCTTCTCATAAGCTTGACGGTAAGCACTTTCTTTAGATTTGCAACTTGTAAAAGCGATTGCAATGCACAAGCCTGTGCAAAGTAGCATTGATTTCTTCATTTTTATTTCTTTTTATATTACAAAATGATTTATGCATTCACAATTTGGTGCGAAATTACACAAAAAAGAACAAACTTCAGGCATTTATCTACATAAAGTTTGTTAAATGCCTTAAAAGTTGACGAATTATAAAAAAAAAGGCATATAAAAATTTGTCATTCAAAAAATATTATGTAAATTTGCTCAAGAAAGCAATCGGTAAGAACGGTTGAATTATTATAACAAGATTTTCTAATTAAATATTATAAGACATGAAAACACTTGGTTACATTGGAGCATTTCTCGGTGGTGCTATCGCCGGAACTGCATTAGGACTTTTGCTGGCACCTGAAAAGGGAGCTGACACTCGTACAAAAATCTCTGAAACTGTCAGTGACTTCTGCAAGAAACACAATCTGAAGCTGAACCGTAAGGAGATGGATGACCTCGTAGACGACATTCAGGATGCAGCTGAAGACTACGATTAAAGCTAAACAAGGAGTTGGGCTGTGCCTGACTCCTTGTATTCTTCACACGAAAAAAACTTATCAACAGGAATAAAACAATAGAATAATATATGTTCTCTAACGACAAGAATGTTGAAACAATTGCTTCACTCATTGAGAAGTTCAAACACTATCTGGAATTACAGTCTGAATTTGTAAAGCTTGATGTTGCCGAAAAAATAGTTCGGCTAATCACGGTATTCAGTCTGATAGCCATCACGATTATTGCATCTGTCGTGATACTGTTCTTCATCTCTTTTGCCGTTGCCTACGCATTGTCTACAATAATGAGCACAGCATGGGCATTCTGCATTGTTGCAGCATTCTATCTTGTTTTATTCCTTATAATAATATCCAATCGCAAAAAGTTTATTGAAAGACCACTGGTTAAGTTGCTTTCTGCGATTCTACTCGACAAATAGCTAAAGGTTTTCTAATTTATAATTATATTGTATCATGGCAAATAACGGACCTACCCCTATTTACAAGTCACTTGACGACATACGTCAGAGAAAACAGGAATTGCGCAGTATGTTGCAAAAGGATAATGGAGAAATTACCCAATTATGGCAAGGACTGTTCGCTCCATCGCGTCCAAGCACTCCAACAAACAAGATTCAGGGCTTCATGACAAAGGGAATGGGTGTTGTTGATGGTGCAATACTCGGTTGGAAACTCTACCAGCGTTTCCGTCCTAACAAGAAAGCAAAGAGCAAAAACTGGCTTGCAAGACTATTTGGATAGTTTCCCTTGCAAGCACACGAACAAGTTTATTTTCATAGATTCAATATTCTGGCATCATTTCAAAGGGTGTCAGTTATATTTCATTTCAAAAAGTAATAAGTCTGAAAGCATTGTTTTTATGATAATTACATTTCAGACCAACAATCAAAATAAATGGAGACACATACTGATTATGCATCTCCATTTATTCTTTTTCTTAGAAATCTATTCTTCTATTCCTCTTCTGGAGTAATGAGTTTATATCCCTTACCATGAATATTGATGATTTCAATCTGTTCGTCATCCTTCAGGTGCTTACGCAGCTTAGTAATATAAACATCCATAGAACGAGCATTGAAGTAGTTATCATCAATCCAGATAGTCTTCAGAGCGAAGTCGCGTTGCAGAATCTCGTTTGCATGAGAGCAAAGCAGAGCCAGCAGTTCATTCTCCTTAGTTGTCAGTTTAGTCTGCTTGTCGCCAATAGTGAGCAACTGCTTCTGAGTATCGAATGTGAAACGTCCGATGTGATAGAGTGTAGACTCCTTACTCTTCTTTCCACGTACACGGCGAAGAATTGCTTCAACACGCATAACAAGCTCTTCCATAGAGAAAGGTTTTGTTATATAGTCGTCTGCACCAATCTTGAAACCTTCGAGTATATCTTCCTTCAACTGTTTTGCTGTTAGGAAAATGATTGGAATCTCAGCATTTGCTGAACGTATCTCCTTTGCCAGTGTGAATCCGTCCTTCTTTGGCATCATTACGTCAAGAACGCAAATGTCAAACTTTGTCTTCAAGAAAGCCTTATATCCAGCTTCACCATCTGGGCAGAGTTCTGCCATATATCCCTTAGCTTGCAAGTACTCGCGAAGCAACATTCCCAAATTTTCATCGTCTTCGCACAATAAGATTTTCAATTTGTCTTCCATAATCTTTGTTATTTTTGTGTTAATAATAAATTTGTTTATTCACTCTATTGTCTATGTCAAGACTTTTGCTTGTCTATGACTTTTAATAATTCTTCTTATTAGTTTCAGCTTTCAATGATAGGCAGCGAGATCGTAAACTTAGTTCCCTTTCCATATTCGCTGTCCACTCTAATCTCACCATCGTGAAGGTCAACGATTTTCTTCACATAAGCTAGACCAAGTCCAAAACCTTTCACATCATGAACATTACCAGTATGCACTCTATAGAACTTGTCGAAGATTTTCTTCAGATTATCCTTCTTTATGCCCACTCCATCGTCTTCTATCGAAAGATATAGATGCTCTTTGTCGTTCCATGTGCTGAGGACAATATTCACAGGCTTGTCTGGCTTCCTATATTTGATGGCATTGTCCATAAGGTTGAAGATAACATTAGTGAAATGTATTTCGTCAACATACATCAGAGAGTCAACTGCACCGATGTCCTGACTTATCTTTCCGCCTGTATGCTCTACTCGCAAAGAGAAAGAATGTGCAGCATTGTCAACCATCTCGTTCAGGTCGAGTTCCTTGCGCTTAAACACGGCTTTCTTCTTGTCAAACATTGACATCTGAAGCACCTTCTCAACCAAGAACCGGAGTCGCTTAGTCTCATCGTTTATGACTCCTCCAAGATGCTTCATCGTCTGCTCGCTCTTGCTCACCGTTTCATCATTAAGCATCTGTGCCGCAAGCGAAATACTTGAAATCGGCGTCTTTAGCTCGTGCGTCATATTGTTTATGAAGTCGTTTTTCATTTCCGAATAGCGCTTCTGGCGGAACACCGTTACAATGGTGAAAATAAAGATAATGAGCAGAATCATCGTAAACACAACTGAAGGTATCATGAAACGAACACCTGAGAAAATATACTTGTTCATGTCAGGGAAGTGAATATTCACAATACCCATCTTCGACTGCGGGTCGTTGCGGAACAACACCTGACTGTATACGCTATTATTCCCATCTTCCACATAGTCTGGACAACGGTAAACCTCTCGTCCATCTTGTGTAGTAACAGTGAAATGATAAGGTATATCTATTCCGTTGTTTATCAGTTCAGCCTTCAAGTCCTGGTCAAGAAGTTTAAAGTTGATGCGTTCTTTCAGCGGTTTATTTGAGGCTGAATAAAGAATGGAATAAACAACTTCGTCAAGGAGGGCTTTCTGATATATATATCTGTTGCGCACAATCTGCTGCATTGACTTATTAGTCTCAGATATTGACTTCTTATCATTGCGAACAATCATAGCCTTAGGCATAGCCGACGGTTTCACGCTTATCATCTTCAGTGCAAACTCTGAGTAGTCATCATCCAGACTGTCTGTACCTGCAAACTGATGCAGATTGTTTGCAACCATGTTACCGTTACGTCCCTGCTGATTTGAGTTCACATTTTTCATTGCACGGCGTTCTTTATTGTTAACGTCTTTTTCAAGATAGCGCAATGTCTCGTTCAATTCCAAATTGCGTGAAGCCTGATAGAGTGAACGATTAACCGATTCATCAAACTGCTCTCTCTTCATGCCTACCATTTCTTCTATATACTTCAGTTGCAAGAACAGAAGCACGAGAAACGATAGTCCCATTATTATTGCAATTGTCCAAATTGTTCGTTTTTTCATATTGGCAAAGATAAATGCTTTTCTTAATTCCTTAACAACTAAATGTTAATTATTTCTCTATATTTTATTGTTTTTAACTAATCATACATTTATTATTTAACAATTATCAACTATACATAGATTAAAACTCTCTTTTACTCATACCTACATACTACAATATATATAACAATGTATAAACACAGATAATAAAGTTGAAGTAATTATAGTTCATAATTCACAGTACTTAGTTTTTCTTAATTAAAGATTAATGAATAAATAAAAATTAAGGTGACAGATAGTTTATAGTACATAATTCATAATTTATGATATTGTTCCCGTTATCGTTAACGTTGTCAGAATTGCACATGATTTTTTCCCTATTTTGTCAAAATACTTCATAATAAAAAACGGGAACTTATTTTAATTTATAATTATTCTAACTTTAACCTTAACGGAAACTTTTTAAAAAAAATCCCCAACCGCAAAAGATGACGGTTGGGGAATGAGAATGTAGTTATTGATAGAAAAATTATTCTGCTTCTGCTGCCATTTCAGCTTCATGCTCTTTGATGAGAGTCTGCTGAATGTCGTTAGGTACAAGCTCATAGCTTGAGAACGATGTTGAGAATGAAGCACGACCACCAGTGAGAGAACTAAGCGAGATAGAATAGTTAGCCAACTCCTTGAGAGGAATCTTAGCCGACAACTTCTGATAACCTGCTTCACTATCCATACCCATGATGATGGCACGACGACCCTGCAAATCGCTCATAACATCACCCATGAAGTCTGCAGGAACGAGTACTTCCAAGTCGTAGATAGGCTCAAGAATCTTTGGACCAGCCTCCTTGAATGCTGCAGAGAAAGCGTTACGCGCTGCGAGCATGAATGAAAGTTCGTTAGAGTCAACTGGGTGCATCTTACCATCGTAGACAACTACGCGGACGTCGCGTGCATAACTACCAGTCAATGGTCCTTGCTCCATGCGCTCCATTACTCCCTTAAGTATAGCTGGCATGAAGCGTGTATCAATAGCACCACCTACAACAGAGTTGAGGAATACGAGCTTACCACCCCACTCCAAGTCAACTTCTTCGCGGCTCTTGATGTTCATCTTGAACTCCTGACCATTGAACTTATATACTGTTGGGTCTGGCATTCCTTCTGTGTAAGGTTCTACAATGAGGTGAACTTCACCAAACTGTCCTGCACCACCCGACTGCTTCTTGTGGCGATAGTCAGCACGTGCAGTCTTAGTGATAGTCTCGCGATAAGGAATCTTTGGTTCTTCAAACTCAACCATAATCTTCTCGTTGTTCTCCATTCTCCACTTCAATGTGCGGAGGTGGAACTCACCTTGTCCGTGAACTATAGTCTGGCGCAACTCCTTAGACAGCTCAATAACCCATGTTGGGTCTTCCTGACGCATCTTCTGCAATGCCACCATCATCTTTTCTGTATCGCTTTCGTTTACGGCTTTGATTGCACGAGAATATTTTGAGTTAGGATATTTGATGAAATCAAACTTCCAGTCAATATCTTTTCCATTCAATGTGTTGCCAGTCTTAACATCTTTCAGTTTCACTGTACAACCGATATCGCCAGCATTAAGTTGGTCAACGGCAATACGATTGGCACCTGCACAAGCATAAAGCTGTCCGATTCTTTCCTTAGAGCCACGATCTGCATTGGTGAGGTCGTCGCCAACCTTAACGCTACCACTCATTACTTTAAAGTAAGAAACTTCACCAATGTGTGGTTCCATACCAGTCTTGAAGAAATAGATAGATGTTGGACCGTTAGAATCTGGCTTGATTTCTTCGCCTGCAACATTTTTAATTTTTGGCATATCGTCAACGAAAGGAACTACGTTTCCTAAGAATTCCATCAGTCGGCGAACACCCATGTCCTTGCCTGCACAAACGCAGAAAACAGGATACATACCTCTCATGACGAGACCCTTACGTATACCTTCTCGCATTTCGTCTTCGGTCAGTTTGCCCTGCTCGAAGAATTTATCCATCAATCCCTCGTCGTTTTCGGCAGCGGCCTCTATGAGTGCGTTGTGTAGTTCCATAGCCTTCTCCATCTGGTCTTCTGGAATTTCCTCAATGATAGGAGCACCTCCTTCAGGCTTCCAAGAATATTTCTTCATCAAAAGCACATCGATAACAGCATTGAAACCTGCACCTGTAGCAATAGGATACTGAACGAGGACACAACGAGAACCGTAGATATCTCTCAGGTTAGCAATGATTGTATCGAAGTCGCAGTTGTCTCGGTCGAGCTGATTTATAAGGAAAAGAACAGGCTTGTTGTATTTTTCTGTATATCTGAATGCGTTCTGAGTACCAACTTCAGGACCGTACTGGCCATTGATGAGAATGACCGCCTGATCGGTAACGTTGAGTGCAGTGATTGCACCTCCAACAAAGTCGTCAGAACCAGGGCAGTCAATAATGTTGAGTTTCTTTCCGTTCCACTCTGTATGGAAAACTGTTGGGAATACTGAGTATCCATATTCCTGTTCAACAGGGAAATAGTCACTAACTGTGTTTTTCTGTTCTACTGTACCGCGGCGTTTGATAACACCAGCTTCGAATAGCATACTCTCAGCAAGTGTTGTCTTGCCGCTGCCCGCACCACCAATCAAGGCGATGTTTTTGATTTCATTTGTCTGATAGACTTTCATAATATGTTTGTTTTTAGTTGATTGAATGTTTACTAATTTTTAATAGTGGTGCTAAATTACTATTTTTTTATCAAACGCCCAAAAAAAAGTTATAAAAACTGCATTTCTTCTAAAACATCTTTGTAATTTTGCATTAAGAAAGTGCATTTTATTACTTTTTTGCGCATTTTTGTTAAGAAAACGCTGAAATAACAATAAAGAAACAAGAGATAAGAAGATGGCAGGTCTATACGTACACATACCGTTCTGCGTGTCGCGATGCATATATTGCGGCTTTTATTCTACTGTTGGCATAGACAAGCGCGACGAATATCTCGATGCTCTGCAAAAGGAAATAGAAATCAGAAATGAATACCTGAACGAAGATATCAACACTATATATATAGGTGGTGGCACTCCTTCTGCACTTTCAAATAAGCAACTGGAAAGACTATTTCGGATTATCGGAAAGTTTGTCGAAGAGAAAAACAAATGCAGGATTACGGAAAATAAAGAATTTGAATTTACAATAGAATGTAATCCAAACGACTTAGACGACGAGAAAATAGATTTGCTGAGAGAATCACTTGTCAACAGAGTCAGCATAGGCGTTCAGACTTTCGACGACAGCAGGCTGAAATTCATAAAACGACGACACAATTCAGCACAAGCAAAAGAGGTTTTCCGAAAACTAAGAAAAGCAGGATTCGGCAACATAAGCATTGACCTTATGTTCGGACTTCCAAATCAAACAATAGACGAATGGGGAAAAGACATTGACGAAGCCATAGGCCTGCAACCTGAGCACTTGTCGGTATATAGTCTGATGATAGAAGAAGGCACTCCGCTATACAATCTTGTTGCTGCGGGCAAAGTCAAGGAAATTGACGAAGAGGAAAGCCTGGCTATGTATAAACTGCTTTGCAAAAAGATGGAGGAAAACGGATATGAACATTACGAAATTAGTAATTTCGCAAAACATGGTTGCCATTCTCGTCACAACAGCAGTTACTGGAGAGATATTCCATATATGGGAATAGGTGCTGCAGCTCATTCCTATGACGGACTCTCAAGGCAATGGAACATTTCTGACTTGAACAAATATATAGATGAAATAGGTAAAGGAAAAGTTTCTTTCGAGCGCGAGATAATAGATGAAACAACTCACTTCAACGATATAATCACTACAGCAACACGAACAGCCGAAGGTATTTCATTGGAAAAAATCAAAAGGGAGTTTGGCGAGAAGTATTTAAATAATCTCATGAATGAAGCAAAGAAGCATATAGCTAACGGAATGCTTGAAATTGCTGATGATAATCTGAGACTTACAAAAGAGGGAGTGTTTATTAGCGACTCTATTATGTCTGACCTTATATACATATAAAATAAGGTTGTTGGTTTGAAGATATGAGTGGAAAAGGTTTCTGGATATAAAAACTAAAAAACTGTGTTATGACAGAAAAAGAATTTGAAACGCAATGGCAGGCTAATAAAGGGCAACTGCTGAAAGATAACGAAGAATACCAAAAGGCAATATCAGAATATCGGCTGACAACTGGGGCAGACTGGCTGCTTTTTGCTATTCCTGCGGTCGCTGGCATTGTAAGCATAAAATACATACCAGTCAACCATGAACTGATTAGATGGGGATTGTCTGCTCTTATTGCAGTGATTATCTTTGTATTATGTGTCTACGTCAAGTCGCTCACAATATCATCTCGCCCTCTTTCGGAAATAGAAAAAGAGGTGAAAGATAGATTCCGCAAAGAGTTAATGGGTTAGACTTCTATACTAAGACCGTCGTAAGCTAAACGAATGTCTTCAGGCAATCTGCTGAAAGAATCTGCGTGCAGACCAATGTCGTGACTCATATGAATTAAGAAACTGCGATGTGAGCCAACCTTCCTTGCAAACTCCACAGCCTCTTCTGCCGTCTGATGAGAATGATGCATTTTATAAAAGCGCAAACCATTCACAATTAGCGTTTTAGCACCTTTAATATATTCTAATTCTTCAAGTGCTATCGTCTTCATGTCGGTTATATACACCAACTGCGGATTGCTATCAGAACTATCTTTTTTGGAATATCCAGAAAGCTGGTTTACGACAAAACCAAGTATTGGTAACTTGTCGTGCATTACTTCAATTGGAGTAATGCACAAGTCGCCTACTATTTTCTTACGATGGAGAGAAAGCGAATGGAGCTGAAGAAGCGGAACACCTGGATAGAGATGTTTACCAAAACAATATGGCATAGTACGATGCAAACCGTCTACAGTTGACTTGTTTGCATAGATTTTTATAGGTCCAAAAATGCAGAACGGGCGCAGGTCGTCAATACCAGCCACATGGTCGTAATGAATATGCGTGAGAAAAACGGCGTCAATTGGTTTAAAAGGCAGAGGCATTAACTGCTCGCGAATGTCAGGACCACAATCAATAAGAATGCGTGTTTGCTCGGTTTCTATCAGTGCTACACTTCTGTAACGCTTATCGCGAGGATCCTTGCTCCTACAAACTCCGCAGTCACATCCAAGCGAAGGTACGCCTCCAGAAGTTCCTGTTCCTAAAAAAGTAACACGCATTATTTATATTTGCTTTATATTATGTTCACCTCTGGATATATTGCAATACCAAACTTATCAGCAACATCTTTCCTAATCATCTCACACAAAGAAACGATTTCGCAGCCAGTTGCTCCTCCTCTGTTGACTAAGACAAGAGCCTGGCGGTTGTGAACCCCTGCTTTTCCTACAGTTTTTCCTTTCCACCCGCATTGCTCAATCATCCAGCCCGCAGGTATTTTCACTTCCTCATCTGAAATAATATAATAAGGCATATCAGGATATTCACTCTGTAGTGATTTCCATTTTGCAGTAGGCACTACTGGATTCATAAAGAAACTGCCAGCATTTCCTTCAACTTTGACATCGGGAAGTTTTGCTTGTCTGATTGAGATTATAACCTCACGCAACTGGCGTGCATCGGGTATGATAATTCCACGAGCAGAAAGTTCGTTCTTAATCTGTCCGTATTCTATATTAGGATTGAAAACTTCAGAAAGACGGTATGTAACATAAGTGATAAGGAAACGGCCTTTCCACTCTCCTTTAAAACGACTATTACGATAGGCGTATTTGCAGTCTGATGCAGGAATTACAACCCTATTGCAAGTTTGCAAATCAATAGCCTCTATCTCTACTATAAGGTCTTTAACCTCTGCACCATATGCACCGATATTCTGCACTGCACTTGCGCCAACATCGCCAGGGATGAGTGATAGATTCTCAGAACCATAGTAACCTTTCTTTACACAATAGTCAACAACATCGTCCCATGTCTCGCCACTTCCACAACGCACTAACACACTATTAGCATTGCTATCATCTTTCTTAACCTCAATGCCTTTTATGCCAGAACGGACTACTGTTGAATCATAGTCCTTAGTAAGTAGCAGATTACTTCCACCGCCAATAATAAGCAGAGGTTTATCATTATCTGTAAGACTACCCGCAATATGCAGGGCATCTTCTTCAGACTCATACTCTAAATATCGTCGGCACTTAGCGTCAATACCGAATGTGTTGTGCTCAAGAAGACTATAATTGCTGAAATCTTTCATCTAAATTTTCTGTTACTAAGACCTTACACCTACCTATTATGGCAAATGCTTTAGTTTATAAACTGCGTCAGTTTCCATGCTCCACCCATTTTCTTGAAAGTAAGCTGGGTTTCGAGTCCGTTAGCAATACCTCTGATTACAAATACTTTCTGAGTTTTGTTAGTATACGTCTGTCCGTAGTTTATATTGTAAATCTGTCCCTTAGGCAAAATCTGAGGTTTATAGTCAACCCACTGCTCAGGATAAATATCGCCTGTCATCATCTTGAAATCATCGTCAGGGTCTGGCACAGTCATCTTTACAGGTTCATGAAGGCTCTTTACCTGGAATGCTGCATCGCGTGAGAAACGGTCGTAGAAAGCAAGGAACGAAGAATTCTTACTCTTTGACAAAGCAACGTCTTCTATTTCAACAAGCATCCACGCACCCCTGATTTTGCGGAACTTGAACTGTTCAACAGTCTTCTTGTCAAGATGGATTTTCTCTACTACAGCCGACTTAACCGTAGTATCCTTAACTATGTCAAGTTGTTTGAGATTGTCGAAAATAAGTGAATAATAGCCCTGATGCATAAAGAACCTATCCATGCGCCAAGACTCCTTCTTTATTTCTGTCACTTTTCCGTCTTTCTTCACATGCAGAGGGAACACAATTCTTTCGAGTTGCAACTTGTTATTTGCAGCAAAATTGAAAAAGAAATCATCGAAAAGGGCATCGGCAGCCTTCGGCATCGGAGAATTTGCTATGAGAGAATCAATACTGTCACCAGCCAAACTATCAACCGAAATTGTATCAGAAGACAAACTGTCTATTGCTTCTTCAGGTTTCTTATCAGAGCATCCACCTGAAATCATACCCATAAAAACAATGCAGATAACAACTGCATAAAAGCTGTTTTTCATTATTTTCCTAATGTTTTAGAATATTATAACTCTCAAATTTGTGCAAAATTACAACTTTATTTCGATATAATTCGGTTTTTCGCAAGAAAATATTAACTTTGCAAAGAATTTGACAAATAATGCCGATTTAGTCCTTTTTCGCATAGACTTTTGAGTGCATTATGACTAAAAAGTAATATACTGCAATATGATTCTCGAAAAAATAGAAAAACTACTCAACGAAGTAAATCAACTGAAAGCGTCTAATGCTGAAGAACTGGAAGCACTACGCATTAAGTACCTGAGTAAGAAGGGTGAGATTTCTGCCCTAATGAACGATTTCCGCAATGTTGCTGCCGATCAGAAAAAGGCTGTCGGCATCAAGATTAACGAGCTGAAGCAGACTGCCCTTAACCACATTAACGAACTGCGCGAACAACTGCAGACTGCCGAAACAGGCAATGACGACATTGACCTTACACGCACAGCATATCCTATCGAATTAGGAACAAGACACCCTCTAACAATAGTCAAGAATGAGATTATCGACATTTTCTCACGCATGGGATTTGTTCTTGCCGATGGTCCTGAAGTAGAGGACGACCAACATGTGTTTACCAAGATGAACTTTGCTGCAGACCATCCAGCTCGCGACATGCAAGACACATTCTTTGTAAGCCAGCATCCTAATGACGTAACAAAGAATATACTGCTACGTTCACACACATCAAGTGTGCAAGCTCGCGTTATGGAACACTCACAGTCCCCAATTCGCATTATATGTCCAGGCAGAGTATACCGTAACGAGGCCATAACAGCGCGCGCTCACTGCTTCTTCCATCAGGTTGAAGGTCTGTATATAGACAAAAATGTTTCGTTCACAGACCTTAAGCAGGTATTATTGACATTTGCACGCGAGATGTTCGGAGCGGACACAAAGATTCGTTTGCGCCCAAGCTATTTCCCATTCACAGAGCCAAGTGCAGAAATGGACATCTCATGTCACATCTGCGGCGGCGAAGGTTGTGGATTCTGCAAACATACTGGCTGGGTAGAAATTCTTGGCTGCGGAATGGTTGACCCCAACGTTCTTGAACTTTGTGGAATTGACAGCAAGGAGTACAGCGGATATGCATTCGGCATGGGTGTTGAGAGAATAACAAACTTGAAGTATCAGGTTTCAGACCTTAGAATGTTCTCAGAAAACGATGTCAGATTCCTCCGTGAGTTTGAAGCAGCAAACTAACAGCAGGCTACAACTCGTGAAACTCAATATTAGTCCCTAATTTGACAATTTTCACATATAATATATATATGCGCACGCGCAGTTATATTTCAAGAATAAATCGTGAGATATAGGCATTCTATCTCACGATTTATTGTTTATTTATATAATGTAATGAAGCCAAAGAAGAATGAGAATTGCATTTTTATGTTAAAATAGATAAATAAATATACCATTTATACAATAAAACAAGTACATTTGCGTGATTAAATTACATAATTAACTAATTAAATCAAGCGAAAAAATGAAAAAAGTTTTGTTTATTGCAATCGCAGCTGCTGCCATGACACTGACAAGCTGCAATCAGAAGAGCGAACCTGCTCAGAACGAGAATGCTGCAACTGACTCTGTAGAAGTTGCTGTTGACGATGTTGCAAATGCCACTAACGAACTTGCTGCAGCTCTTGACAACAAGGACGCAGGTGCTTTCCAGAAGGCTTATGAAGCTATCATGGAAAAAGCTAAGACAATGGACCCAGCTATCGTAAAGGACTATCTTGCTAAGGTTCAGGAATTCGTTAAGAACAACATGGACAAGGTTAAGGCTGTTGTTGGTACAAACGCTGCTTTGGCAAGTTCTGTTGATGCTTTTGCTAACATGCCAGCTGAAGGACTTGACAAGGTTACAGAAACAGTAGGCAAGGTTCAGGAACAGCTCAAAGGTGCAAAAGAAGGTGTTGAAAACGCAGCTAAAGACGCTGTTAACGAAACTACGAACAAAGCAAATGAAGCAGTCAACAAAGCTGCTGAGAAAGTAACTGAAAAAACATCAGAAGCTATTGACAATGCAGCTAAAAAGGGTGCTGACGCCGTTAAAGGTAAGTTAGGTCTCTAATCAATTAACTGCTACAAACAAAAAAACTGAACATGGAAATTTCCATGTTCAGTTTTTTTGTTTTATGTCTTTAAATTATAAAAGGGAACTATATACCTGTTGTCCCCGAATAGTCTAATATGAGTATTTTTCTTTTTTGGCTTATTTTCCTATCAGCGTAAACACAACAACGGTTGCATTTGGATTTACTTTATATATAGTATTGATAATGTAATTCAATGTTGCACCACTTGTCATAACATCATCAATAACCATTACTTTGGGTTGTGTCAGTTTATTGAAAGCATCTTTTTCTTCTTCGCTTCCAAAATTATAAAAATTCTTCAAATATTTCCTATATTTGTATTTCATATCTCGACCTATTGAAAAATAGTTACTATTTTTCAAAGTTTCCATCATTTTCTTTATTTGTGTTATTCGTTCTTCTTTTTGTTCTTCAGTATATTTAGGATATTCTCTCTCTCCAACCTTATGTGTTGCGTCCAATACCTCTCTTTTATACGAAATATAGTCAAAGCATAATTCACTTGGTGGCTCTTTAACTAATTCAAAGGTCAAAAAATCGGGATACCCAAATAATCTTATGTAAGATATTGCTTTCCTATTTATTTCTGAGATTGATTGCGGATAGACAATTGTATTGTATTCTCTAATATTTATTGTATCATCCAAAGAGTTAACAGCCTTTTCAATAAATGTAGATACATCACCATTATCCATATTTTCATGAAATTTTATATATTCTATAAAATTTGCTCTAACCGATGAATCCACATCATCTTCAAATTGATATTTGAAATAAAAACACTTATTATATATATTGCTTTGATATAAGCCATAATTAGTCAATTTTATAATATCACGTTCTGAATCTTGTGTAAAATCAAATGTGAATGAATTGCTGCTGCTGTCATATTGAACACCTTCAACCAATTTCCTCTTAGGCTTTCTAATACTATTTAATGTTTCATCTACTATTTTGTCAATTATTTGTTTTCTCACTTTGGGTTGCTTCATAATATTACTGTTAAAAGTATTTGAATTCTATTATAACTATCACTCACTTTTGCAAATATAATTCCCCCAATCCATATTTCCAAATATTTATACATACTTTTTCCAAATTGCTTGATATTTATTTGTATATAAGAAAAGTAAACAAATACAAATAAGTATATGAGAAAACTTTAGCAATCTAGAATAGTTTAACTTTTCATATATACATAGTATATATGATGTTAAAAAGTGCTAGTAAAAAATAGATACAAAAAATGTCAAATCTCATAGACTTGACATTTTTCATAAATATGCGTATATTTATACTATAGAATTAATCGGGGACAACAGGTATATAGTTCCCTTATAAAATCTATTCTATCTTTCTGAAAATCTTTGTTTATCTTATTCTGTCTGCAGCACGAACAAGACGCTCATCGTCTCTTATGCCCTTACGTGCCAACATAAAGAAGAATGCAGCAACAACAGGCAGACAGGCTGTAAGACTGAAATTCATTTCAGAGTCTTTAGGCAAAATAACCATGCCATATAGAACATAAAGAATAACCCATATAACCATCATCAGATTACAGAGGAAGCACATCTTCATCTGCAACTTACGATTCTTATATTTGAAGATTGCTATAAATCCAACTGCCGTTGCAACAAGAAGCGAGCAGAACATAGGCCATACTTTATAAGACATTGTTGCATTACTACCATCAACAATCCAGAGATTATAAACCACATCGTCGGCTCCCATGCCGTTAGGAGTCAGACTCATTACAGGTGAAACCATGCATACCAAGAGTGCAATGATTGCCAACACTAAGAAAATTGTCTGTTTTCGCTGTATCATCGCTTGGACTATTCTTCGTTATCTTTTGATGGATCGCGCCAATAGATGTTACCTTCAAGAAACTCTTCGGTTGCAATAAGAGTTGGTTTTGGCAGTTTCTCGTAGTAGCGTGAAATCTCTATCTGCTCACGGTTTTCAAAAACTTCGTCGAGGCTGTCATTGTATGAAGCAAACTCTTGCAGTTTCTTGCTTAGGTCTTGCTTTATCTCTGCAGAGATCTGATTGGCTCTCTTAGAAATAATCGCTACGCTTTCATAAATGTTGCCAGTTTCTTCACACAGATCCATAATATTTCTTGTTACTGTGTTTGTAGGTGCTTTTGACTTTTTGTAATCCATTGTTTATATAGTTATTTTTATTTTTCTTTTATATAATTTTAAATCTGCGCTGTCATTAATTCGCATCCTTAGTCTTTAAGAATCTTCTTGCATGCAGCAATATACTTTTCTGCGGTCTCTCGCTGTTCTGAGTCAGGATATTGATTTATAAATCCGTAGCACTCGTCTTCTGCATCACGATAACGGTCTATTCGCTTACTTTCAATACTCTGTTCTGCCAGTTTAAACTTGCTTTTCATAACAAGTACGGCAAAGTCCTCTCGCAGTTCACTGTAAGGATAGTCGCGTATAGCGTTTTGTGAAGTAACTATGCATGCTTCATAATTATTTCCGCCGTTTGTACAGTTGCCGAAATAAGGTCCGAGATTGTAGTAAAGCTGTGCTGTAAGAAATTCCTTCTTCACCAGCTTGTCCTGCAATTCAAATAGTCGCTGCTGAGCTTCCTCCTTCATGCTTCCGTTAGGAAACAAGTCGAGATATTCCTGGAAGGCAGAGATAGCGGCGTAAGTCTCAGTCTGGTCAAGTCGAGGCTCTGGAGTACTCATAAACAAGCTCTGCCCCTTATAGAAAGAAGCCAACTCAGCATAATGACCTTTCGGATAGCCAGAATAATACTTGCTGAAATAAGTTGATGCCGTTTCATAATCACGCATGTTATATTCTGCCATTGCAAGCATGAATAAACACTCCTGTCCATATTCTGTTCCTTTCATAACAGTAATCAGACCGTCTAACAAAGTTGCGGCTTGCTGATACTTACCACGAGCATACAATTCTTTTGCATACTCATATTGGTAGTTCGAATTGTTTACCTTGAAAACCTGATTGAATTCGTGGGCACAACTCGAAAGAAGTACAACGGCAAGGATAAGTGGCAATAATCTTTTCATCATATTTTATTGCAAATTTCCTGCAAAAGTACATATAATCCATTAATTGGCAAAGTATTAGCAGACATTTTTTAGAAAAAATAACGTGAGTTATATGAGTTGTACTCCATAATCTAAAATATTTTAGACTACAGCTTATATAAATTCGGGATTTTCAGGCTACCACTCAAGTACATTTTGTCATAATTTTTTATAAAAAACGGGAACGAGAACATAGACGTGAACTATTTATTGTTTTTTAGATTGGCACTCTGAAAACATAAAATCAATGAAGTTGTTAATCAATATACATAAAGGTTGTGAAAAAAGAACGTTAACTCGTTAACTTGTCTACTGTCAACTTACAAACTGTAACTTCCAAAATCAGTCCGATTTTTTGACAAAAAAAGTAAAAAATCTTGACAAACGGAATTTTCATTCTAGAGAAAGATTTTCCGTTTGGCACGAGGCTGAATGCAAAAATGTGTTTAATTGTTAATCAATCGGCTTAAACTATGTAAACAAACATAAGGAATGAAAAAGTGAAAGGTGTCCTTTCGCGATGCGAAACGTGGCATATGACCATGCGATATGTGGCATATTGCAGTGCCAAAGGTGCCCTTTCGCACTGCGAAAGATGCCCTTTGACTTTTTTAACACTTATGGGTTTTGAGGCGAAACGTATAATGTCTTGATATTAAACGATTTACTAAAAAGAGCGAGAAACCGCAAAATACTCGCATATTTTGCGACTTCTTTTTTCTCGGTCGCAAATTTTTAAGTTATCGGCGGGGGTCGTTAATCAATTTTTTACCCAACTCGGCTCTGAAAATTGCAAGTTTTCCTCTCAGCAAAGACAAGAAAAGAAATATTGCTTTCAGATTGAAAGAACTTTAACGGGAACTTTAACCTTAACTAGTCAACTCTGCACTATGCACTATGAACTATGCACTATGAACTATTTTCATACCATTCTGAGTATTCATATTAATCAGATTTTTCCAACGAAAAATTTAACTTGTGTACTTGTCTACTATGAAACTATGAACTACATTTGCTTGTCAACTTAAAAATCATATCTTCAAAGACTGCATGTTGATAATTCAATAACCTAAAATAAAAAAGAAGCAAATATGTTGGCAATTAAAATGTTTTTAGTAATTTTGCAATCTTATGAGTGAATTTAAACTAACTTCAAAATACAAGCCTACTGGCGACCAGCCTGAAGCAATCCGCCAACTAACTGACGGACTTAGAAACGGCGACCGCGCACAAGTTCTTCTTGGAGTGACTGGCTCTGGCAAAACGTTTACAGCTGCCAATGTCATTGCAAACGTGAATAAACCTACCCTCATACTAAGCCACAACAAGACTCTGGCAGCACAACTCTATGAGGAAATGAAAGGTTTCTTTCCTGAAAATGCTGTGGAATATTACGTTTCTTACTACGACTACTATCAGCCAGAAGCATATCTGCCACAATCTGACACTTACATTGAAAAAGACTTGGCCATAAACGAAGAGATTGACAGATTACGGCTGTCTGCTGTTTCAGCTCTGCTCTCTGGCAGAAACGACGTAATTGTCGTATCCTCAGTTTCGTGCATATATGGTATGGGAGGACCTGTTGCTATGGCGAATAGTGTCATAAACCTTAAGAAAGGACAGAAGCTCTCGCGCAATATGCTGCTACGCCGACTCGTCGATGCGCTCTATGTAAGAAACGACATTGAGCTTAAAAGAGGCAACTTCAGAGTGAAAGGCGACACCGTAGACATTTTCATAGCATACAGCGAACATATTTTACGAGTTGGTTTCTGGGATGATGAAATTGAAAGCATTGAGGAGATTGATTCAACTACTTACATGCGGAGGGCTGAGTTTGAAGAATATCAGATTTATCCTGCTAACCTTTTCGTTACTTCCAAAGAACAACAAGAAGGTGCTATACGACATATTCAAGACGACTTAAGGGAGCAAGTAGACTTCTTTAACGAAACAGGACAAACTCTTTATGCTCAGCGCATTAAAGAAAGAGTTGAATATGACATTGAGATGATTAAAGAGTTAGGCCATTGCTCAGGCATTGAGAACTATTCAAGATACTTCGACGGTCGCGAGGCAGGACAAAAACCATATTGTCTCTTAGACTTTTTCCCAGAAGACTTCTTGCTTATAGTTGATGAGAGCCACGTAACTGTGCCACAAATCAGAGCAATGTATGGCGGTGACAGGGCAAGAAAGACAAATCTTGTTCAATACGGTTTCCGTCTTCCTGCAGCATTCGACAACCGCCCATTGCAGTTTGACGAGTTCATGGACATGCTCAATCAGGTTATCTATGTTTCAGCAACGCCTGCCGACTTCGAATTAGCCGAAGCTGAAGGAATTGTCGTAGAGCAGCTCATCCGCCCTACAGGGCTTCTTGATCCGGAAATAGAGGTAAGACCGAGCGAAAACCAAATAGACGACCTGCTAAATGAGATTGTAGAAAGAAGCGAGCGCGACGAGCGAATACTCGTAACCACCCTAACGAAAAGAATGGCGGAGGAACTTACTGAATATTTGCTTAACCACGAAGTAAGAGCCAACTATATTCATAGCGATGTTGCCACATTAGACCGCGTACAGATAATGAACGACTTACGCGCTGGCCGTTTCGACGTTCTTGTAGGTGTCAACCTGCTGCGCGAAGGTCTTGACCTGCCAGAAGTTTCACTTGTGGCAATACTTGATGCCGACAAGGAGGGATTCCTGCGCAGCCACCGCTCACTTACACAAACAGCAGGACGTGCAGCCCGAAACGTAAATGGAAAGGTGATAATGTATGCTGACAACATAACGGAAAGCATGCAACTAACCATTGACGAGACACTGCGCCGAAGGACAAAACAGTTGAAATACAACGAAGAACATGGCATTACTCCTCAGCAAATCAAGAAAGATATTCGTCAGAGTTCGCTCACTGCGACTGCAAGTCAAAATGAAGGAAAAGCTGCCACCATTGTACGCTATGAGCCATATATTGAGAAAGATGTGGCAATGGTTGCCGACCCTATAATTGAAAGAATGTCAGCAGCACAACTCAAAAAGAGCATTGAGCGGACAACCGAACTGATGAAACAGGCAGCAAAAGACCTTGACTTCATACAGGCAGCCCAATACCGCGACGAAATAATAAAGCTTCAACAGGAGCTGGAAACGAAAAAATAAGCAAACATTACGTTAAATTATCCTTAATTGCCATACTAAGAGCAAGTTTTTTCATATTTTTGCATAATCTATCTATTTGCGACAACTGCAACACTGAATATTCACAACATGAAAAGAATTAATATAATACTATCGTTTATTGTCTTTTTCTCGACAAACATCTTTGCACAAAACGACTGGGAGATACCAGAAACCAACAAGAAAATCAGTGCAGTCATAGACAGTATTGACAACGAAATGGCAGCCTATAATCCAGAGGCGAAATATCTGGATGGAGCAATAACAATGGAAGATGGCAAGATATGCTTTTCTAAGAACATATCAACTAAGGCAACGGCAGAGCAAAACTTTGAGAAGCTGATGACTATCTTTGTGAAAATGACAAAGGAAGAAGGACAACTGGAAGAAAGCAAGGTTGCACTCGTAAACCGCAAGAAAAACATTATAGTAAACCACATGGAAGAGTGGATGGTGTTCAGAAGCAGCATGTTCGAACTTGATAAAGCCCGCTTCATTTATACCCTCACAGCAGAGTGTGTCAATTCTGATGTCATTCTCAAACTATTCCGCATCTCTTATCAGTATGAAGGCAACGACAAACTGGGCAAGAAAACATATAAGGCTGAAGACTGGATAAGCGATAAGGAAGCATTGAACAAGAAAAAGAACAAACTCAGAAAGACAACAGGCAAATTCCGCAGGAAAACGATTGACCGCAAAGACGAGATTTTTGCAACTATTGCCAATGAACTGAAATAACAATTATAACTATAAATTTGCATTATATTACACAACAACAATATGGAACAAGACAACAATATGCCTAACGAGAGCTATGCTCGTAGGCCTCACCGCAGAGAAAAGAAACAAGATTCTAATCTTCGTTTGCGCAATATACTGAATATAATCTTTATGGTTATGGCATTGGTTGGCGTAATTGTTTATTTATGTAATCAGACATTTATTGGAACCATCATCATTCTTGCAGCAATGGCTGTGAAAATGGTTGAATGTGTTATGCGCATGATAAAATGAAAAAGTCATTTCTTCTTTTCATAATTTGCTGCTTGACTAATATTGCTGCAGCTCAAGACTATAACCAACTTACCGACGACGGAACGTTTACTCCTGCAAGAGACAGGCAGACTGCACGCAATGACAGTCTGAAAAGTCAACACAAGGAAATACCAAAAGGATTTAGGACATGGACTATTGATAGTCGTTTTGGCGATAGGACACCTGTCTTGCCAGACACGGCTTCATATCTTTTCATGAATACCGTCTATACATCTGGCATGTATGGCGAGTATAATTTCTTAGGCAATCTTGGTTCTCCGCGATACAACCGTATTTTCATGAATCGCGAACCAGACCATCAGTTTCTCTTCATCCAGCCTTTTAGTTATTTCATTAAGGATGTAGAGGATTTCCACTTCACTAACACTTATTCTCCTATCACTAATCTTACTTACAACACTTGTGGCGACCGTACTAACGGTGAAGACCACCTGACAGCACGTTTTGCAGTGAATGCAGGGCGCAAACTCGGTGTTGGATTTCTTTTCGACTATCTTTACGGTCGAGGATATTATCAGGAGCAGAATACATCACTATTCGACTATACTATGTATGGTTCTTATCTCGGTGACAGGTATCAGGCTCACCTGCTCGCATCGATTAACCATCAGAAACAGGCTGAGAATGGAGGTATTGCCAATGATAACTATATAACACGCCCTGAAAGTTTCAACGACGACTACAAAGAAAACGAAATTCCAACGGTACTTGCACAAAACTGGAATCGAAACGACAATCAGCATATATTCTTCAATCATCGTTACAGCATTGGTTTCCATCGAGAGGTGCCAATGACAGAGGAGGAAATAAAAGCTAAGAAATTTGCCCTTGCTTCTGAGAAAGAAGAAAAAGAGGCAAAAGAGAAAATGAGGAACAGGAGAAACGGCGATATGCGCTCGTTTGAAGGTCGCCCTGAAGATGCAGCCATAGTTGGAGACGAAAGCCTTGTTAACGACAAGGGCAATGCCAATGACAGCATCGGACAACAAGGCAGAATTAAAGTTGACGGTACAGAAATGGCTGACAGTCTGCTAAGGGCAGAGAATGTGAGAACCGACACAACTTGGACAAAACGAGAATATGTTCCAGTAACAAGTTTCATTCATACCGTACAGTTTGACAACTACCGCCGAATTTACCAGGCGTTTCAGACTCCAGAGAAATTCTATCTTGACGAATATTACAATATTGGCCGTCTGACAGGTGATTCAATCTATGACAAGACACGCCACTATGATCTGAAAAACACTTTTGCCGTTGCACTGCTTGAAGGATTCAACAAGTGGGCAAAAGCAGGCGTGAAGTTGTTCTTGACACACGATTTACGTCACTTCACCCTACCCGACTCTATTGGTGGAATAAACTCTTATAATGAACAGTCTCTCACTGTTGGCGGACAAATAAGCAAACGCGAAGGCAATACGCTTCACTATGACCTCACAGGAGAACTCGGTATGGCAGGAGACGATGCTGGAGAGATCATGCTTGATGCTAATGCTGACGTAAACATTCCGTTATTTGGCGACACACTGCAAATTGGGGCAAACGCTTTCTTCCACCGCAACTCTCCTATTTTCTATTATCGTCACTATCATGCACGCCACGCTTGGTGGGACAATGACGATTTGGACAATATAACTCACAGCAGAATTGCAGGTTCGCTGTTGCTAAAAGGAACAGAAACTCAACTAACTGTTGCTGCCGACAATATCAATAACTATACTTACTTTGGAGTAAATTATTCATTAGGAGAGAAAGACACAAGGCTTGGAAATACCGTAAGTCCACGCCAAGCAAGCAGTGCTGTTAATGTATTCTCTATCCAGTTGAGCCAGCCTTTTGCATTAGGACCAGTACACCTCGACCTTAATGCAACATACCAGCATTCTTCAAACAAGGATGTTCTGCCCCTGCCTGCACTTAATCTATACGCCAATCTCTATTTCCGTTTCAAGATTGCACGTGTATTGCGTTGCGATTTAGGTGCAGACCTGCGCTATTTCACAAAATACGCAGCAACGGAGTATGTTCCTTATATAGGACAATTTGCTGTGAATGAGAACAAGGAACTACGCACAGAAATTGGAAACTATCCATACATAAATATATATGCGAACTTCCATCTGAAGCAAACACGTTTCTTTGTTATGATTGGTCATGTAAATGCAGGAAGTGGTAATAACAATTATTTCCTGACCCCTCACTATCCTACCAATGGAAGAATCATTCGCTTTGGACTTTCATGGAATTTCTTCAATTAAAACATAGCAGAAAAATAAAAAGCAAAAAAGATAATGGAAAACTACATTTTCTACATTTTCGCCCTTATAATATTAGTCATAGTATTCCTTTTGATGAAAAAGGTTGCGGGCTGCATTATCAAGACCATTGTTCTCTTAATAGTAGCAGCAATACTCGCCTTTGTCTATTTCAACTATTTTAAAGTTAGCGAAACCGACAACGTAACAGGACAAGAACGGACAACAAACGTAGTAGACTACAACTAGTATGTCTTAATTAAATAAGAAAGAATGAAAGATTAATCCTATAGTTAATCTTTCATTCTTTATATGTCCCAAGAACTTAAATAAACAGAAACTTAAGAACTTAGAAATCTAAAACAAAGCAACTAACAAACTTATAAACTCAGAAGCTCTTCAACTTAAAAGATAATTTTCCTGCGTTAATCAGTTCATTATGGCTGATACGATATTTTTTTAGTTGTTTTTCTCCTAACTTCATTTCCTTTATTAAATAGTCATCTGCATTTCTCCTACTGGTTTCTATTGTTAAGTCGCCATTAGGATAAAAACGTTTGTCAAGATGCAGAGTAATCTTATCAAATACAGGAGACGTTAGCGTGTATGATGGCTCGCCAGGACAATCAGGATAAAGTCCAATCATTGAGAAAACAAGCCATGCCGACATTGTTCCGCAATCGTCATTTCCTGGTATTCCGTCAGGTGTAGCCTTATAATGAGTATCAATCAGTCGTTTCACTTCTTTCTGAGTGCGCCACTCCTCACCTCTAAAATAACTGAACAAGTAAGGATAGGCTATATCGGGTTCATTTGCTGGGTCGTAAAGCTTTTCGTCAAAAACACGTTGCAGCTTTTCAACAAACTTTTTCTGCCCTCCCATAAGTCGAGCAAGTCCATAAATGTCGTGAGGAACATAGAATGTATAGTTCCAAGCCGAACCTTCATGAAAACCTGGTGCATTACTGAAATCAGCACCGTCATCAGGATTAAATGGGGTAAGGAAAGAACCGTCTTCCCTACGAGGGCGTAATGTTCCATATTCTTTAGAATAATAATCCTTATACTTCAAACTTTGACTACGGAAACGCTGAGCGTCTGACTTGTAACCAAGCGCATCAGCCAATCGTGCCAACGCTGCATCAGCAACATAATACTCCAGTGCATGACTAACAGAATTGTCTCCTGATTCGTCTTGCGAATATGCACCAAGAGGAATATATCCACGCTCAAGATATGGGTCTATGTCTGGGCGCATCTTGTTCTTGCTGCCCTCAACCGTTGCAGACTTCTTGAAAGCCTCGTATGCTGTTGAAATATCAAAATCGGTTAGTCCTTTCAAATATGTATCTGTGATTACAGGAATAGAAGGGTCGCCTTCCATAGTCCAAGTTTCTCTGCCAAACAGTTCCCACTTTGGCATCCATCCCCACTCCTTATACATGCTTACCATAGAGCGCACCATGTCGAGTTGTTGCTCTGGATATAGCAAAGTCTGCAACTGATGCAGGTTTCTGTAAGTATCCCAAAGTGAGAACACAGTATATCGGTTTGCTGATGTTTTGCCTATTCCATATTGTTCCATCAATGGATATTCGCCATTTACATCTTGCAAGATGCTCGGATGAATTTGTGTATGATATAATGCTGTATAGAAAACCTTTTTTTGGTCTGCAGTTCCACCTTCCACAGTTACACGGTTCAGCGTTTCTTCCCAATTCTTTCGTGCCTCACGATGAATCTTATCAAAGTCGAAGCCTTGCTGTTCGGCATCCAGATTTTCACGGGCATTGTCTATAGAAACAAAAGAGACTCCCATCTGAACCATTATCTGTTCATTTTCAGCACAGTCGAAAGTGAAATAGTAGCCAATATCATTGCCTGCCAGTTCCTTTCCATAGCTGGTATATAGTTTATATCTTCCGTTGTCTTTATCCCATTGCGCCTCAACGCCTTGCATCTGCGGTTGCTTTTTCCAGTAGCCATTCTGCTTTGGAGTTTTAGAAACTCTCATCACAAAATAAATCGGGAACACTGCTTGTGAGTTATAGCAAAATGTGCCAAGCAGTCGCATTCCCTCTATCTCGTTGTCGTTGACACGCTTAACCATTGCACCTGTTTCATTCGTTAATCCTTCGCCAAGATTAAGAAATATGTAATGTTCCCCTGATTTCTTAAAAGTATAGCGTTCTATCGAACTACGCAGAGTTGCAGTAGCTTCGGCTCTCACATTATATTTATCAAGTGATACAGCATAGTAACCTGGCGATGCTGCTTCATCAGAATAGGTTGTACCATAATTATGGTAGTCTACGTCAAGTTTGTTTGACGGCATAGTAAGAAGAGTTCCCATCTCTGGACATCCTACTCCACTCAGTGTTACATGGGCAAAGCCTGTGAAGAATTTGTTGTTCTTCTCGTATGGAGCCGACCACCAGCGAGCATCTTTGTCAAATTCGTTTAGGTCGCTGCCCATCACATTGAATGGAACAACCGACATAAGTCCATGAGGCAGTACAGCACCAGGATTGCAAACGCTAAAATTGGTTGTACCTATCATTGGGTCAACATAGTCTATCGGTGTCTGTGCTTTTAGTTTAACTATCGCAGCAAGACACACGATAAAACAAAGTAATGATTTGTTCAGCATGGTATTTAAGTTTGTGAGTTCTATCTATAGGGAACAAGTAATAGGGCTTGTCAGTAATATTGAACTTATTAGACCTATTCTCTTATAAAAAATCTACTTAAACAGATGTCGAAACTGTGAAGGTATTGGGGTTTCAAAGTTCATTGGCTCGTGTGTTACTGGATGGTAGAAGCAGAGCATATAGGCATGGAGGCAAAGACGATGCAGAGGGTCGTCGCCATTGCCATATTTAATATCTCCACAAACAGGGTGTCCCATATCGGCAGCATGAACACGAATCTGATTCTTTCTTCCTGTTTCCAACTTAAACTCTACGAGCGAATGTTCTGTTGTGCGGTCGAGTGTATGGAAATGTGTAATGGCAAGTTTTCCGCCATTGTCTACTGGAGAAGAATATGTGATGTAAGCCTTGTTGTCTTTCAGATAGTTTTGTATAGTTCCTCCTTCTTCCTCTATTTCGCCAGAAAGCACAGCAACATACCGGCGGTCGAATACCATATCGTGCCAGTTGTGTTCAAAAATCTGTTCTGTCTGCATATCCTTAGCATATACCATCAGACCACTTGTGTCGCGGTCGAGACGATGTACCACATGGGCACGGCACTTCTGGCGCGACTTGTGAAAATAATTGTCAAGCACCGACTTAACGTTTAGCGATGAGTGTCCTGCTGCCATTGAGAGTATTCCTATGTTTTTCTCAACTACAACTATGTAACTGTCTTCATAGATAATCTTCACATAGCGACTCTTGAACATATCGTTTTGCTTTGTCTTGCTCACGCTTACATCCATTCCTGGCTGCAACTGAAAGTCAAACTGTGTTACTGTCTTTCCGTTTACCTTTACACCTCTGCCCCGCAAAGTCGATTTAACTTTCGACTTGCTTTTAGGCAGATTCTCTAACAGCCATTCCAACAACAAAGCGGGTTTCTCAACAGTATAGTGGTCGTATTCGCCACGATGGTTTATATATCTCATTTTTATTTACTTAATAATTGACTATTACTAATTTTGATTTATCAAACTGTTAGCATCACTCTAACTTGTGCAGTGAAGTAATGACACTCAACAGACAGCCTATAATATTCTTTTGCTAGTCTAAAACAACAATAGGTGTCCACCAACCAATAAGCACGTCAGCAACAACTCCAATAACAAACAGCAAACCATAGATAAACATGTTGCGGGCTGTCTCGCCAAGAATCATGTTCAGCGCCTTTCCTTGTTTGATACGCTTCATGCGCCTATAGGTATGAGCATGCAGAAACAGGTAGTTGAACGGAACAAGACAAGAGCAGTAGGCTCCAACCTTAAGGAAAACAAGCCCCATGTGGCAGGCTGCAAGTCCAAGAACAAAATATAGAAGTGCGGTCCATCGCTCACCCATCCTTACGGCAATCGTCTTCTTGCCAGCAATACGGTCATTGTCGCGGTCACGATAGTTATTCACAACAAGTAGTGTATCTATAACCATTCCGCAAGCCAACGACAACAACACCACATGTCGTCCTATTGTGTGCAGTTGCAGATAGTATGTGATGCAGACTGGAACAAGCCCGAAGAAAACAAGTACAAGTACATCGCCAAGTCCCCAATAAGACAGATGTGTGGTATAGAGAAAACAAAACAACACACAGGCTGCACCAACAATCAGCATCTCCCAGCCTCCAACAAAGAGCAGCGGCAATCCAACAAGGCAGGCCGTGAGAGTTGTTGCAACTATAGCCTTCTTCATTGCTGAGATAGTAACCCACCCCTGAGCACAAGCACGTCTTGGACCAAGTCGGTGTTCGTCGTCAGTACCTTTCTTAAAGTCGAAATAGTCATTAATGAAATTAGCATCTATCTGCATAATAAACGCAAATAAGAGACACGTCAGCCAAACCCACCAACTGAAGCCATTGCCCTCAGCACGCAACGGATAAGCATCAGCCCAAGCAAGCACACCTCCCATCATTACAGGTACGGCAGCCCCAGTCAACGTCTTTGGTCGAGCTGCAAGCATCCATGCCTTTAGAGAATTAAGCACTATATGCTGTTCTTTCTTCATTCTTTCCTATTGAAATATGCTTTTATTATAATTATGCAAGTCTATTCAATAAACTCGTCTACTTATATAATTCAAAACTCACAAAATTATTTGCAAAAGTAAACATTTATCAGTACATTTGCAAAATATTAAATCAATTTTTATGATTGCCGCACCATCCATAGACCTCATGCGCTTTGTCGAAACACAAATTTTGCCTCGTTACGCACAGTTTGACAAAGCCCACAATCTGTCACATGCCAACAGAGTTATCAAACGTTCTTTAGACATTGCAAAGAAGATGGGGGCAGACATAAATATGGTCTATGTTGTAGCAGCCTACCACGACTTAGGGCTTGAAGGTCCGCGTGCGATACACCACGTTACGAGTGGCAGGATTCTAAAGAACGACTCCCGACTAAAACAATGGTTTTCACAAGAGCAGATTCGTATCATGAGCGAGGCTGTGGAAGATCATCGTGCCTCTGCATCACATGCTCCCCGCTCTCTATATGGAAAGATTGTTGCCGAAGCCGACCGCGACCTTAACCCAGAAGTGGTTATAACGCGAACTATACAATTCGGACTCGACAACTATCCCGACAAGGACAAAGAAGAACAATGGAAACGATTCTGCCAGCACATGCAGAGCAAATATTCACGCAACGGCTACATAAAATTATGGATTCATGGCTCTGAAAACGAAGAAAACCTTTCAAAACTACGCCAACTCATAGAGCATCCCGAAGAATTGAAAAAAGTCTTCGACCGAATTTATAAGAATATTTTATGAGTTTTTTAAGTTAACAGCAACTATGGTACATAGTGAATAATTCATAATACATAGTTGACTAGTTAAAGTTCCGTTGAAAAATTCAGAATAGTATGAATAATCTGAAAAAACAGAGTACTCAGAATGGTATGAAAATCTTGACAAAAAGCCTCATTTCAGATAAAAAATTATAACTCGTAACAAACTGAAAGCAGTTTTCGTTTCCCGACCATTGCCGAGAGGAAAACTTGCAAAAAACAAGGGGGAGTTGGGTAAAAAATTGATTAACTAACCCTGCAAATAACTTAAAAATTCTGGACCGAGAAAAAAGAAGTTGCAAAATATGCGAGTATTTGGCGGTTTCTTGCTGTTTTTAGTAAATCGTTCAATATCAAGATATTATACGTTTCGCCTTATAAAACATAAGTGTTAAAAAAGTCAAAGGGCATCTTTCGCAGTGTGAAAGGGCACCTTTGACAGTGCAATATGCCACATATCGCACTGCGATATGCCACGTTTCGCATCGCGAAAGGACACCTTTCACTTTTTCGTTCCGCACGACCGTTCACATTGTTTAAGCCGATTGATTAACAATTAAACGCTTTTTAGCATTCAGCCTCATGCCAAACGGAAAATCTTTCTCTAGAATTAAAATTCCGTTTGTCAAGATTTTTTACTTTTTTCGTCAAGAAATCGGACTGATTTTGGAAGTTACAGTTTGTAAGTTGACTGTAGGCAAGTTAACGTTCCGTTGAAAAATTCAGAATAGTCTGAATAATCTGAAAAAATCAGAGTACTCAGAATAGTATTAAATATTTTGACAAAACGAGTAAAAATAGTGTGTTTTTTCAATGGAAACAACAACGAAACCGAGAACTGACTTTAAGGAATTTTCATTCATTTCTTTTTTAATCTCATGTTTTTATACTACCTTTGCAATACATAATAGAATTTCATATCCTTAGATATATGACAAAACAAAGTGTAACATGGGTATTAACTGGATGTTTGGCAAAAGTAGTGCTCATTGTCGTGGCAGAAATACTGACAATCGCTATGTGCATCAATGTTTTTGATTTTGGAAGAGGCACTACACTATGCACTGCTATTGCAGTATTCTGTATTACCTTTGCTGTTGTAGTTTATATCAGCAGAGATAAAAACGGAAACACCCAAAAGAAGAAACATAGGCCAATGCAACATGTAGACATTGACAATACGCCGCATTGCCCAGAGTGCTTTAGCGGTAACACTATAATGGATGAGTTAGGTAACTGTTATTGCTTTGATTGCAACACTCATTGGAGAGAAGAGCAACTGTTATGAATCAGAAAAAAATGTTATTAAAATTGTTCATAAATAAAGCACCATACTTAATTAAACATATACAACTATGAAGATTCATGTAATGCATACTGGCGAAGTACGTGTATCGCCCTATTTACCTTTTGGTGGAGACAATTGCAACCTGCTGAAAGCATCTGGATTAACAACTCCTAAGAATGAGTAGATTTGGCTGCCTGTTTCAGTTTATCTCATTGAGCACCCGAAAGGCCTAATTCTTGTTGACACAGGATGGCATCGCAACATGTCGCCTGAAGGATTCTATGACAAGAAAGCACAGATAAAGAGTCTTGGGTCACGCATACTCTATCATGTAAATCAAGGAAGGATTCCGCTTGGAAAAGCTGTTGACGAACAGCTTTCTGAAATGGGCATCATGCCAAACGAACTTGACTATGTCTTGCTGACTCATCTTGACTGCGACCATGCTAACGGATTGGAAGCTGTACGCGATGCAAAGCATATTTTGTGTGCAGCCGAAGAACTGGACTGCGCACGCAAAAACAGTCTTATACGCTATAAAAAGAAATGGTGGAAGGGTGTTGACTTGCATACATTTGAGTGGAATGGTTCAGAAGGTCCTGCAAAAAAGTCTTTCGACCTATTCGGAGATGGTCAATTAAGATGATTAACATTCCAGGACATTGCGACGGATTGTGTGCAGTAAAGATAACAAACGAAGAAGGTCGCTACGTTCTTCTATTCTCCGACGGCGGCTATGCCACAAAGTCGTGGAAAGAAATGATTACCAGCGGTGTGGCACTTGATAAGAACAAACAACGCCTATCGCTTCAGTGGATCCGTGAGCAGTCAATGGATGCCAACTGCATTGAAAGTCTTGCCACCCACGATACAGAAATAAGACCGCATGTGATTGAATTGTAAACATGAAAAAACAATTATTTTCATCTAAATCTTATTGTTTTTCTTGACGTCAGCATTATTTAATAGGTGTATTTGAGTTAATCTTCACAAAACAGAACGATTATTCAGCTTTATTTCGTAACTTTGCAGCCCAAAATAATAAAATAAGGAAAAAGCAAAGAAATGATTACACTCACCAATCTCGCCATTCAATTTGGCAAACGCGTTCTGTATAAAGACGTTAACATCAAGTTCACAAACGGTAATATCTATGGTGTCATAGGTGCAAACGGAGCTGGAAAGTCAACTCTATTAAAAGCCATCAGTGGCGAATTGGAACCAAATAAAGGATTCGTTGAACTGGGTCCAGGCGAGCGTCTGTCTGTACTCGATCAGGACCACTTCAAGTTTGACGAATATTCTGTTATGGACACTGTTCTCATGGGACATCAGCCACTATGGCAGAACATGAAGCAGCGCGAGGCTCTCTACGCCAAAGACGAAATGACAGAAGAAGACGGAAATCTTGCTGCCGAACTTGAACTGAAGTTTGCTGAGATGAACGGATGGGAGGCAGAAAGCGAGGCTGCACAGCTGTTGCAGAACTTGGGTGTAAAAGAAGACACACACTATAAGCAAATGGCAGAATTGTCAAACAACGAGAAAGTCCGCGTCATGCTGGCTAAGGCTTTGTTCGGACATCCTGACAACTTGCTGCTCGACGAGCCTACCAACGACTTAGACCTTGACACTGTTCAGTGGCTTGAAAGCTATCTGAGCAACCTTGAGCAGTGCGTGCTTGTCGTTAGCCACGACCGTCACTTCCTTGATGCAGTGTCAACTCAAACTGTAGATATTGACTTCGGCAAGGTTACAGTTTTCTCAGGCAACTACTCTTTCTGGTATGAGAGTTCACAGCTTGCACTTCGCCAACAGCAAAACCAGAAGATGAAGGCTGAAGAAAAGCGCAAGCAGTTGGAAGAGTTTATACGTCGTTTCTCTGCCAATGTTGCAAAGTCTAAACAAACCACCTCGCGCAAGAAAATGCTTGAGAAACTTAACGTTGAGGAAATCACCCCTTCTACACGTAAGTATCCTGGCATAATATTCACTATGGAGCGCGAACCAGGCAATCAGATTCTTGAGGTTGAAGGCCTGAAAGCTGTTGACACCGACGGCACAGTATTGTTTGACAATGTGTCATTCAATATTGAGAAAGGACAAAAGACCGTATTCTTAAGCCATAATCCTAAAGCCATGACAGCACTGTTTGAGATTATAAACGGCAATCGTCAGGCTGACGCTGGTACATATAAATGGGGCATAACCATAACAACAGCATATCTCCCACTCGACAACACCGACTTTTTCAAGAGCGATCTGAACCTTGTAGACTGGCTTTCTCAATACGGAGTTGGCAATGAAGTTACAATGAAGGGCTATCTCGGACGAATGCTCTTCAAACAAGACGAGGTAGAGAAAAAAGTAAATGTGCTCTCTGGAGGCGAGAAAATGCGCTGTATGATTGCCCGCATGCAACTGAAAAATGCAAACTGTCTTATTCTCGACACCCCTACTAACCACCTTGACTTGGAGTCAATCCAGGCTTTCAATAATAATCTTATTGGTTTCAAAGGAAACATTCTCTTTGCCAGCCACGACCATGAGTTTATCAATACAGTTGCCGACCGCATTATAGAATTAACTCCAAGCGGCACTATTGACAAACTAATGACATACGACGACTATATCTATGACAATGCCATAAAAGAACAGAAGGCTAAAATGTACGCACAATAATATATGGTTTGGCACATTATTTGTAATGTTATTCTACGATAATCTATTGTAAAGTTTAAGACAATGAAAGAAGAAGATATAGAAAAGAAAATTGAAATAGAAGACGGCAACGCTGAGGAAGCTGCCGCAAAGGAGGAAAAAGAAGACACAAACAAGGCTGAGACTACAGAAGAGTGTAAAGACGACGAAAAACAAGAAGAAGCTGAAGAAAAAGCTGAAGAAAAAGACCCTTTAGAGAAGGCTGAAGCTGAGATAGCAGAACTCAAAGACCAGTATCTAAGAAAAGTTGCTGAGTTTGAGAACTATCGTAAACGTACACTAAAGGAAAAGACCGAACTTATACTCAATGGTGCTGAGAAAACAGTTGATGCAATTCTGCCTGTTGTCGACGATATGGAACGCGCTATGGCTAATGCCGACAAGACCGAAGACATCGAAGCCATGAAAGAAGGCATGGACCTTATTTTCAAGAAACTGATGAAGACTCTTGAAGGACTTGGCGTAAAAAAGATTGAAACAGAAGATAAGAATTTCGATACCGACTTCCACGAAGCAGTAGCAATGGTTCCAGGCATGGGCGATGACAAGAAAGGTAAGGTGATTGACTGCGTACAGACTGGATATACTCTAAACGACAAGGTAATTCGTCACGCTAAAGTAGCTGTCGGACAATAAGGCTCTGAGAATAAGCTGTTAAGGACTCACAACTTAAAACTTATAACTCAAGACTCTAAAAACGACAAAGCCGACAATTCATAACTCAAAATTCAAAATACTGAATTAAGATAATGGCAAAGAGAGATTATTACGAGGTTCTTGGCGTTGACAAAAACGCTTCAGAAGACGAAATAAAAAAGGCATATCGAAAGATTGCCATTAAATATCACCCTGACAGAAATCCTGGCGACAAGACTGCCGAAGAGAAATTCAAAGAGGCAGCCGAAGCCTATGATGTACTGCACGACCCGAAGAAGCGCCAACAGTATGACCAGTTTGGTTTCGACGGTCCTGCTGGTATGGGAGGTTTTGGAGGATTCAGCGGCGGAGGCTTCTCTATGGACGACATCTTCGACTTGTTTGGCGATGTGTTCGGAGGCAGAGGAGGCTTTGGCGGAGGATTCAGCGGCTTCGGAGGAGGATTCGGCGGCGGAGGTCGTGCTCAACGTCCTCAATATAGAGGCAGCGACCTGCGTCTGAAAGTTCGCCTTACACTGCAAGAAGTGCTGACTGGAGTAACAAAGAAATTTAAAGTAAAGAAAGATGTTACCTGCTCTCACTGTCATGGTACTGGAGCTGAGGGAGGAAGCGGAACCGAGACTTGCCCAACATGTCATGGTTCTGGTGTTGTAACTCGTCAGCAGAAGAGTCTTTTTGGCATCATGACGACACAAAGCGCCTGCCCTACTTGCGGTGGAGAAGGCACTGTAATAAAGAATAAGTGTCATAATTGTCATGGAGAAGGAGTTGTAAAAGGTGAAGAAGTTGTAGAAATAAATATTCCTGCTGGTGTTGCTGACGGAATGGTTATAAATGTTCCTGGCAAGGGAAATGCAGGAAAGCATAACGGCATAACTGGAAATATTCAGGTCTTCATAGAGGAAGAACCTAACGACACATTTGTCCGTGATGGCAACAACGTAATCTACAACCTGTTGCTCGATTTCCCTACAGCTGCTCTTGGCGGCACTGTTGAGATTCCTACTATAGAGGGTACTCGTGCTCATGTAAAGATTGATCCAGGCACTCAGCCAGGCAAAACCCTGCGCCTGCGTGGCAAAGGACTTCCTGCAGTGCAAGGCTACGGACAAGGCATGGGCGACTTGCTGATAAACATCAGTGTATATGTACCAAAGGAATTGTCGCATGAAGAGAAGAATATGCTCTCTAAGATGAAAGAAAGCGACAACTTCAAGGGCGACAACTCTACAAAACGCTCTATCTTTGAACGATTCCGCAACTATTTCAGCTGATTCTTTCATAACTATGAAGCATGAAATTATTCATTACTCTCATCAACTTATAAATAATGAATTATAAGGAAACAACAGAATATTTATTCAATAGCACCCCCGTGTTTGAACACGTGGGTGCTTCTGCATATAAGGAGGGTCTGTCAAACACTATCGCACTTGACGAACACTTTGGCAATCCTCATCGCCAGTTCAAGACAATCCATGTTGCTGGAACAAACGGCAAAGGCTCCGTTTCGCACACGCTTGCCGCAATTCTTCAATCAGCAGGCATGCGCGTGGGTCTTTACACATCGCCACACCTTATAGACTTTCGCGAGCGTATCAGAATCAATGGCACACCTATATCAGAACAGTATGTTATTGACTTTGTTGAACAAGAGCGGTCTTTCTTTGAACCTCTTCACCCTTCCTTTTTCGAACTTACCACAGCAATGGCTTTCAAGTATTTTGCAGAGCAGCATGTTGACATTGCAATAATCGAGGTAGGTCTTGGAGGAAGGCTTGACTGTACCAACATCATTACGCCACTACTTTCCATTATCACAAACATTTCGTTTGACCATACCCAGTTTCTCGGCAATACACTTGCAAAAATAGCAGGTGAGAAAGCCGGTATTATTAAGAATAATGTACCTGTTGTCATTGGCGAGTACAACGCAAATACACGCCCTGTATTTGAGCAAAAGGCTAACGAGCTGTCTGCTCCAATACACTTTGCTGCCGACGAACAGCTGATAAAAGAATATCACACAACCGATGAAGGCAAGATGTATTATTTGACAAATGACTACGGAGAAATAACAGGTCAGCTCGGAGGACAATGCCAGCAACTTAATGCCGCCACAATTCTTTGTGCAATAAACGAATTGAAGAACATTGGTTTCAACATAAGTGAAGATGCTGTAAAGAGAGGCTTTACCAATGTAGCAGACCTTACTTGCCTTATGGGACGGTGGCAACGGCTACAAATAAATCCACTTGTCATTTGCGATACGGGGCATAATGTAGCAGGATGGCAACTCTTGAGCAAACAGATAAAGCAGCAGAAATGCCACACCCGTCGTATTGTATTCGGAATGGTAGACGACAAGGACCTTGAACATGTAATGAACATGCTTCCCGTCGACGCACAATATTATTGGACACAAGCCTCAACCCACCGTGCAATACCCGTAGAAAAAATTGAGAGCGAAGGAATAAAGCGAAACCTTAAAGGTGTAAGATTTGCAAATGTAGAGCAAGCATACAAAGCTGCGCTTACTGATGCAGCTACTGATGATTTCATATTCATAGGCGGAAGCAGCTACATTGTTGCAGACCTACTCACATTCTTAAAGAAATAGAGTCTCGGAAGTTCCATATTTCAACTTTTAATGTTCTCAAGGTTTTCTAGTTTAAGATAATAAGATAGAATAACATTTATATCCCCAAAACCTATAAGCGAAGCGAGATTAAAACCTTAAAAATTGAAAGTGGAACTTCTGAAACTTCAGTCAAATTATATATCTTCTTTGTTCGTTTAACTCACTCTTAATTGTTTTTAACACCCTTAATCTATGTCTTTTTAGGCATTTATTTCCTTTTTAGTTTCTTTTTTCTTACTTTTGCATGACAACTTTTAGCAATAAAGTTATTTTTTTCGTAATAAAAAAGACCAAAAGATAAACTATGACTGAATCAGGAAACATTTGCGGTTTGAAGCGTGAGGACTTTCAAACCACCATAGACGGGCGCAAAACTGACTTATTCATATTGCGAAACAGCAAGGGACACGAAGTGGCTATAACTAATTATGGAGGCGCGATGGTTGCCATCATGGTTCCAGACAAGCATGGCAATATGGCAAACATAATTCAAGGCCATGACAACATTCAAGACATAATAAACTCTCCTGAGCCTTTTCTTTCTACACTTGTAGGAAGATACGCTAACAGGATTTGTCGCGGACGGTTCCAACTGAATGGCAAAGAATATCAATTGAAAATCAATAATGGTCCTAATTCGCTACATGGCGGTCCTACTGGATTTCATGCCCGTGTATGGGAGCCGTTGCAGATGAACGAGTGCACTCTCGTCTTGAGCCTTATCTCTGCATACGGCGAAGAAGGTTTTACTGGGGAAGTCAAGATAACAGTGGTTTATTCTTTCAGTGACAACGACGAGCTTTCAATAGAATATATGGCTACGACTAACAAGAAAACTATAATAAACCTTACAAGTCATGGTTTCTTCTCACTTGCAGGCATAGCCAACCCTACCCCATCTATTGAACCACTGATTTGCCAGATAAATGCAAATTATTATCTTCCAATTGACGAAACTTCCATTCCAACTGGTGAGATTCGTTTCGTTGAAGAAACGCCTTTTGACTTTAGAGAACCTAAGGTTATAGGTAAAGATATTGATGCAGACAATGAGCAGATTAGGAATGGAGCAGGCTATGACCATTGTTTCGTTCTTAACAAGCACGAAGAAGGTGAACTCTCATTTGCTGCACGAATAGAAGAGCCGTCTACAGGTCGCACTATGGAGGTCTATACAACAGAACCAGGTCTGCAGGTATATACCGACAACTGGGCTGATGGGTATAGCGGACAACATGGTGCTACTTTCCCGCGCCGCTCTGCAATTTGCTTCGAGGCTCAGCATTTCCCCGACTCTCCTAACCACCCATACTTCCCATCTGTTGTTTTAAGACCTGGCGAAGAATACAAGCAGAAGACGATGTATTGTTTTGGATTAAGGAATAAAGATTAAAGGATTAATGATATATTGGATAGTTGTTTTTATCCGGATATAAAATAATCCGACACTACAGTTGAAAACTAAAACAAGAAAAATAATAATTCATTCAATAGTTAAAGTTAATAAGCAATGACACAGACAAAAAACAACGGAACAACTATTGCAATTATCGCAATGATGTTCCTCTTTGCAATGATTTCTTTCGTAACAAACATGGCTGCTCCATTCGGAACTATATGGAAAGAGCATTATGAATGGGCAGGAATGATGGGCAACATGATGAACTTTGCAGCCTATCTCTTCATGGGTATTCCTGCGGGAATGATGATTACAAAGATTGGTTATAAACGCACAGCATTGGTTGCTCTTGCGCTTGGATTCATCGGAATATGCGTTCAATACCTGTCGAGCACGCTCAGCGCTGAAGCCATAAGCACATACGTTGTCTACCTTCTTGGTGCATTCATCTGCGGTTTCTGCGTATGTATACTCAATACAGTTGTCAATCCTATGCTCAACCTGCTCGGAGGAGGCGGCAATCGAGGCAACCAACTCATTCAGACTGGTGGAACACTAAACTCGTTGGCAGGAACTCTGACACCTCTCTTAGCTGGCTCTATGATTGGAACCATAACGAAAGACACATCAATGACAGCAGTTGCTCCATTGCTGATGATTGCAATGGCTATTTTTGCATTCTCGTTTGTGATTATATACTTCACTAAGATAACAGAACCTGAGACAGAGAAGTCTGACGTTTTGGCAGGTGTCAAGGGTGCATTAGGCTATCGTCATCTTGTGCTTGGAATCATTGCTATATTCTTCTATGTTGGCATAGAAGTCGGTATTCCTGGTCAGTTGATATTCTATCTGAGTGAGCCAATAGCCAAAGGTGGTGTATTAGGCAGCACAGCCATTGCAGGAACCATTGCAGCCATATATTGGCTGTTGATGCTCGTTGGTCGTTTCACAAGTTCGTTTATCAGCGGCAAAGTTTCATCACGCACTCAACTTATAGTGGTTTCAACCGTGGCAATAGCCTTGATTATTATAGCAATCATCATGCCTACAAGCAGCACGATTACACTTCCTGGTTCTGAGGCTTCTCCTGTAGATTTGGCTATCTTCAAGTTCACAGGCGGAACAATACCTGTAAAATGTGTATTCCTCGTACTGTGCGGCTTGTGCACATCCGTAATGTGGGGAGGCATCTTCAATCTAGCAACAGAAGGACTTGGAAAATACACGGCATCTGCTTCAGGACTTTTCATGACAATGGTAGTAGGTGGCGGCGTAATGCCTCTCATCCAGAACCTCATGGCAGGTACAGTAGGCGACATCAACAGCTACTGGCTCGTTGTTGCAATGCTTGCATATCTGCTTGTCTACGGACTTGTAGGTTGCAAGAACGAAAAGTAAACTATCAAGAATTTACAAAAAACCAATCAGCTCAAAAGCTCAAATAGACATGAGAACAATAGAACATGTAAGAAGTAGATTTATAAAACACTTCGACGGAAAGACTGGTAATATATACTTTGCGCCAGGCAGAATTAACCTTATAGGCGAACATACGGACTATAACGGTGGCTTTGTTTTTCCAGGCGCTATCGACAGCGGCATAATGGCAGAGGTAAGACCAAACGGTTTGAATACCATCATCTGCTATGCCATAGACATGAAAGACAAAATAGAGTTTAAGGTTGACGACCCCATAGGTCCACGCACCTCGTGGGCACGATACATCTACGGCATTGTTCAGGAGATGCGCAAGCGTGGCGTTGATGTTAAGGGATTCAATGCAGCTTTCTCTGGCGATATTCCTATTGGTGCTGGTATGTCATCATCTGCAGCACTTGTGAGTTGTTTTGCCTATGCAATGAACGACTTATTCGGCGACAACAAGTTAGAGAAATGGGATATGGCTCTTGCAGGTCAAGCTACAGAGCACAACTACTGTGGGGTGAAATGCGGAATCATGGACCAGTTTGCAAGCATCTTCGGACAAGCAGGCAAACTGATGCGCCTTGACTGCCGTTCACGCGAGTTTGAATATTTCCCATTCAAACCTGAAGGCTATAGACTGGTATTGGTCAATTCATGCGTCAAACACGAGTTGAAAGGTTCACCATATAACGACAGGCGCAACTCTTGCGAGAATGTTGTCAGGAAAATAGCCGAACTACACCCTGAAGGAGAGTTTAAGACTCTGCGCGACTGCACCTGGGAACAACTTGAAGAAGTTCGTCAGGCTGTTGGCGAAGAAGACTATACCCGTGCCCACTTCGTGTTAGGCGAGAAAGACCGCGTGCTTGCAGTCTGCGACGCTCTTGTTGCTGGCGACTATGAGACTGTTGGCAAAAAGATGTATGAAACCCATGAAGGACTTTCAAAGGAGTATGATGTGTCATGTGAAGAACTTGATTTTCTCGTTGATATAGCCCGCAACAGTGGAGTTACTGGTTCAAGAATAATGGGAGGCGGCTTCGGAGGTTGCACAATAAATCTCGTGAAAGATGGACTTTACGATGATTTCATAAGCAAGGTGAAGAAAGACTACCAACAGAAATTTGCCATCGAGCCAAAGATTATAGACGTGGTCATTGGCGACGGTGCAAGAAGAATTTCATAATGTCTAAAAATAGAGTAATAGAAAAAGCATGTACTCAATGGTATTGAAGTACATGCTTTTTTATGCTTATATTTGGGGTATAATTCCTTTAATTTAAAGCTATTAAACTATTTCAGAACGTGAGAAAGAGCAGCTCCTATAGCCGTACAGAATTCTGAATACTTAGGTATGCGGAATCGCACACCATAGAGTCGTTCAAGCTTTGGATAGACATCCCTACACTGAGGAAAAAGCGTGAGCTGACCTATCAGTACAAAATCTTTAATGTCGCTATTGATAGAAGAGAGAACAGAGGCACTGCCAATTGCCTGCAATACCATGTGAATTAGTCCGAGAGCAATGTCTTCACGCGATGTTGTTGCTGAAGCATTTCCGAAGAGCGATGCCGTAGCATCCATAGGAAGTCCAGGCAGAGGTTTGGCACTAATATCGCCTATCAACAAGTTTATCTTAGATATATCTCCTTTGATTGCGAGCGACTGCAACTGCTTCACGTCTGAAGTTTGCAGTATTATCTTTGAAAGTCCTTGAAGCGTACCTCCACCGATGCCTATACCGCCAATGTGGCGTATGTCGTCGCCATCAACAAGAACAAGCGAAGTTCCTGTACCCATGCTAACCGTTATGAAGCGGTCGAGACCAGATTCAAATCTTGCACCAAGTCCGTCACAAATAAACTCCTCTGCCTTACTCGTAGGAAGTCCGTAGATTGGGGTGTTTATATATGCACTGCCGACACCTGTCAGCATTATCTGCTCGATGTCGCTCAGTTCAATCTTATTGTCATACAAATATTTTCCGAAAGCACCATAGAGAGATGTAACTGGGTCGTTGGCCGTAATTCGCAATGGCGACACAACCTTCATGTCTCTAACTCCTACTATCTTCGTAGTGCTGATGCCTACATCTATTCCTATTACCATTCCCATCTTATTTTTATTGATAATTGATAATTGAAAATTGATAATTAATACTCTTATTTTAGAATCATTGCTTTTCTGGTGCAAAAATAAATTATTTAGATGAAAACAGAGTAAAAAAGACAAAGAAATACGCTCAGTTGTTAAATTTTATTACAATTACGGATTTTTACTATACAAAATGAAATAAAAATTATAACTTTGTAAGAGTTATTACAAGTTGTCTGACATAACTACAATTAAGACAGAACTTAATTTCTACATCTTAATTATATAACTCTTAAAAACTAAAAGAAACATGAAGTACAAGATTATTGACATTGAGGGCATAGGTCCCGTGTATGCAGAGAAACTAATGGCTGCTGGTATCGACACCGACGAGAAGTTGCTGGAGAAGTGCTGCAAACCTGCAGGCAGAAAGGCTTTAGCAGAGGAAACTGGTATTTCTGAGAAACTTATTCTCACTTGGACTAACCACACCGACTTGATGAGAATAAACGGCGTAGGTCCACAATTCGCAGAACTGCTTGAAGCGGCTGGGGTTGACACAGTGAAGGAATTCCGCCACAGAGTGGCAGAGAACCTGCAACCAAAACTTGAGGAAGTGAATGTTGCTAAAAACATCTGCAACCGCGTTCCTGTTGTTGCAGAACTTCAGAAAATGATTGACCAAGCAAAGGAACTGCCTCCAATGATGGAGTATTAACAACAAAAGGCGCATCATGAGTGCGCCTTTTGCTATTTCATGCCGCTTCGTATTAAATATATTAAGGTGATAGAAGTTTCGGAAATAATTAACTTCATTTAGTTCATGAATATCCCGTCATTTAATTCTGTAAACTTCGTTTTCACCTTATAATCATATCAGTCTGAAGTTATAGCTCCCTTAAAATCATTTTCTCTCAAGAAGAACAACATTCTCTACATGAGGAGTATGCGGGAACATGTCTACTGGCTGGACTACTCTAATTTGATATTCTGCGACAAGTTCTGCTAAGTCGCGTGCTTGCGTTGCTGGGTTGCAACTAACATACACTATGCGTTTTGGTGCAGCTCGCAAAATAGTTTTTACTACATCTGGGTGCATGCCAGCACGAGGTGGGTCTGTGATGAGAACGTCTGGCCTGCCATGCTGCGAGATGAATTCGTCTGTAAGAATATCTTTCATATCGCCTGCATAGAACAGTGTGTTGTCAATATTATTAAGATTAGAGTTTACTTTTGCATCCTCAATAGCCTCTGGCACATACTCTATTCCAACTACTTTGCGTGCCTTGCGAGCAACGAAATTGGCTATTGTTCCTGTACCTGTATAAAGGTCGTAGACTAATGGGAGTGCCGTTTCATCAGAGTTGTCGTAATCATGCATGAAAGCCAATGAACGGACTACAGAATATAGATGGTATGCCTGCTCTGTGTTTGTCTGATAGAAACTCTTAGGACCTACCTTGAATCGCAGTTCCTCCATAGTCTCAATGATGTGATCATTGCCCTTGAATACATAGACGGGCAGGTCGCCGAATGTGTCGTTACACTTCTGATTATATACATAAAGGAGAGACGTGATTTGCGGGAATTTGTCTGCTACGAACTGAAGTAAGTCGTGTGCCTGCTGCTCGTCTTTCTTTTTGTCATCGCCTAAAGAGAACTGAACTATAACCATCCATTCTCCGGTATTTGAATTGCGAATTATGATGTCGCGCAACAGTCCATGCTGTTCGCGAAGGTCGAAAAACGAAAGATTGTTGTCTGCGGCATAGTCACGAATGGAATTCCTAATCTGATTGTGGAGGTCGTCCATGAGATGGCATTTCTCAATAGGCAGAATCTTGTCGAAAGCACCAGTTATGTGGAAACCTACGGCAGGTTTGTTCTTTGCACTCTCCAAAACTCCATCATTCTCTTCTGCAGGCGGCAGCTGTGCTATTTCCTCACGGGTTAGGTAGCGTTTATTAGCACATCCGAAGTCAAGTTTATTGCGATATTCTCTTGTTTTCACGCTCCCCAATATCTTACGAAACTCAATGCCATTGTCATCATCTTTCTCGCCAGGAAGTGGTAACTGAAGATGGCCTATGCGGGTTAGCTGGTCATAAACTTGCTTCTGCTTAAACTGTATCTGCTGTTCGTAATGGAGATTCTGCCACTTACAGCCTCCGCAAACACCAAAGTGCTGGCACATTGGCTCTGTTCGCAGTTCGCTATATTTATGGTATCTGATTACTTCTGCCTCGGCATAACTATGCTTCTTTCTTCTAACTTGAAGGTCAACGACATCGCCAGGCACACACCAAGGAACAAACACAACGAGTTGGCTTTCTTCCGTTCCATCGTGAGCAGGAATAGTTATGCGAGCCAGCGACTTGCCTTCGGCTGCGACATCAGTTATTGTTACATTTTCAAATATTGGTAATAGCTTCTTACGTCTCATCGTTTTACAATAGTATTTGGCTGCAAAAGTAAGAAAAAATAAGATAACCGACAAATAAATCCCCACTACATCAATAATTTGCGCTATATCATTGAACTTTTTGATGATCAGCTAATAAAAATAACTGAACATGGTGAGTCTAAAATATATATGCATAGAAGAAAAAAACAAGGACTATAAAAATCATGAACTTAATAACTTAAGAAGTGAAAAACAAGCAAAATGCCTTCTAAACAATCATAAAAATGAAAAATGTTTACGCAAAAAGGCACTTTTTTTGCTAAATGTTTGTAAATATGCAAGATTTATAGTATTTTTGCAAATTAGTATTAAAAACACTAAGTAAATAAAATCCATAAATCAAATTATGAGCGAAAAAAGAGTTTATACCTTTGGTAACGGTAAAGCTGAAGGTAATGCTAAAATGAGAGAGGCTCTTGGTGGTAAGGGTGCTAACCTTGCCGAAATGAACCTTATCGGTGTACCAGTGCCTCCAGGTTTCACAATCACAACCGACTGCTGCAACGAGTACTACAAAGTTGGTCAGGAAAAGATCATGGAGTTGCTGCAAGACGAAGTTAACGCAGCTGTAAAACATATCGAGACTCTGATGAATTCAAAGTTCGGTGATGTTGAGAACCCACTGCTTGTATCAGTTCGTTCTGGTGCACGCGCTTCAATGCCAGGTATGATGGACACCATCTTGAACCTTGGTTTGAACGACGAGGTTGCAGAAGGAATGGTTAGAAAGACCAACAATCCTCACTTCGTTTACGACTCTTATCGCCGTTTCGTACAGATGTATGGCGATGTCGTTTTGGAAATGAAGCCTGTAAACAAGGAAGATATCGATCCATTTGAAGAAATTATCGAAAGCGTTAAAGCTGAACGCGGCATCAAACTTGATAAAGACTTGACAGTAGACGAACTGAAGAAACTTGTTCGACTCTTCAAGGATGCCATCAAGGAACGCACAGGCAAGAGCTTCCCTAACGATCCTATCGAACAACTCTGGGGTGCAATCTGCGCAGTATTCCGCAGCTGGATGAACGAGCGTGCTATCCTCTACCGCAAAATGGAGGGTATTCCTGACGAATGGGGAACAGCCGTTTCTGTTATGGCTATGGTATTCGGAAACATGGGCGATACAAGTGCTACAGGTGTATGCTTCAGCCGCGATGCCGCTAACGGAGAAAACATATTCAACGGTGAGTACCTCGTAAACGCACAGGGCGAAGACGTTGTTGCTGGTATCCGTACACCACAGCAGATTACTAAGATAGGTTCACAGCGTTGGGCTGAGCGTGCAGGTATCTCTGAAGAAGAGCGTGCTGCTAAGTATCCTTCTATGGAAGAGGCAATGCCAGAAATCTATGCTGAACTGAACGCTATTCAGGAAAAACTTGAAAACCACTACCACGACATGCAAGACATGGAGTTCACCGTACAAGAAGGCAAACTCTGGTTCTTACAGACTCGTAACGGTAAGCGTACAGGTGCTGCAATGGTTAAGATTGCTATCGATCTGCTTCACGAAGGAAAGATTGACGAGAAGACAGCCATCATGCGCTGCGAGCCAAACAAGCTAGATGAACTTCTCCACCCTGTATTCGACAAGATGGCACTTTCTAAGGCTAAGGTTATAGCTCAAGGCCTGCCAGCTTCTCCAGGTGCAGGTTGTGGTCAGATTGTTTTCCACGCTGACGATGCAAAGGCTTGGAACGAAGACGGACACAAAGTAGTACTTGTTCGTATTGAGACTTCACCAGAAGACCTCGCAGGTATGGCTGCCGCAGAAGGAATCCTGACAGCTCGTGGCGGTATGACATCTCACGCTGCCGTTGTTGCTCGTGGTATGGGTAAATGCTGCGTATCTGGTGTTGGCGCACTAAATGTTGACTATAAGGCTAAGACTGTTGAAATCGATGGTGTTGTTTATAAAGAAGGTGACTTCATCTCTATCAACGGTACAACAGGACAGGTATATGCAGGCGAAGTTCCAACAAAGGCTGCTGAACTTAGCGGCGACTTCAAGGAACTTATGGACCTTTGCGACAAATATACAAAACTGCAGGTTCGTACCAATGCCGATACTCCACACGATGCACAGATTGCTCGCGCATTCGGAGCTAAAGGTATTGGTCTGACACGTACTGAGCACATGTTCTTCGAAGATAAGAAGATTATCGCAATGCGTGAGATGATTCTCTCAAGCACTGTTGAAGGACGCGAGAAAGCTCTTGCTAAACTCCTTCCTTATCAGAAGGCTGACTTCAAGGGTATCCTCGAAGCAATGGACGGACTGCCAGTAAACATTCGTCTGCTCGACCCACCACTCCATGAGTTTGTACCACACGATGCAGCAGGTCAGGAGACAATGGCTAAGGAAATGGGTGTAAGCGTTGAGGCTATTCGCCGCCGCGTTGAATCACTTTCTGAGAACAACCCAATGTTGGGTCACCGTGGTTGCCGTCTAGGTATCACATTCCCAGAGATCACAGCTATGCAGACACGTGCCATCCTCGGTGCTGCTTGCGAACTGAAGAAAGAAGGAAAGAACCCAATGCCAGAAATCATGGTTCCACTGATTGGTACACTCCACGAGTTGGAACAGCAGAAAGAAATCATAAAGAACGTATCTAAGGAAGTATTTGCAGAATACGGCATAGAAGTAGAATTCGAGGTTGGTACAATGATTGAAATCCCTCGTGCTGCTCTCACCGCTGACCGCATTGCTGAACAGGCAGAGTACTTCTCATTCGGTACTAACGACTTGACACAGATGACATTCGGTTACAGCCGCGACGACATCGCATCATTCCTCCCAGTATATCTCGACAAGAAGATTCTGAAGGTTGACCCATTCCAGGTACTCGACCAGAAGGGCGTTGGCCAGTTGGTTAAGATGGCTGTTGAAAAGGGTCGTGCTGTTCGCCCAACTCTCCGCACAGGTATCTGCGGTGAGCATGGTGGTGAACCATCATCAGTTAAGTTCTGTGCTAAGATTGGTCTCGACTATGCTTCTTGCTCACCATTCCGTGTGCCTATCGCACGTCTAGCCGCCGCGCAGGCAGCCGTCGAGGAGTAAAAATTTCTCAATTAACAGATAATCTAAAAACGCAAGTGCTTTGTAATCAAGCACTTGCGTTTTTGCTTCTCTTTAAAAAACGTGTTTTTTCGGTCAACACTTTTCAAAGAAGTAAATAGTTGATATACAAGCTGTTGAAAATTTGGAAAATGTTATTCTATGTGCCAATAGGCTGTCCTGCATCCAATTTGTTTACCAAAAAATATGCATGTTTACCAAAAAAACCTGAGTGCTGTTATTGCCGTTGTTTTTTTACTTTGGTTGTATATGGTACATACCATTGCGTAAACTCTTCCGTGTGCCAATAGGTAGGTTCTGCATAAAATTTACCAAAATTTGAGCGGGCCTTATGAAACCTGAATTATATTATATGAAAGCGCACTATTGCGTTTAATCATATAATATAAATTTAATATGGCAACATTAAAAGCTACAGTAAAATCTAAAAGGAAAGATGGCATGTATGTCGTGTACATACGTTTTGCCCACAATCGGAAAGTATCTTATCAGAGGACATCATGGTTAGTCACAGATAAGGGACTGAGTCGCGACAAAAAGGATATTATAGATCCTTTTGTCATTCAACAAACCTCAAAATTGATTGACCGCTATTACAACACTCTGAATAGGATTGACACACAAGACTGGACGGTTTATGAAATCGTGGACTATATTCAGAAGGGGAAAGAAGGCATCTCATTCTCATTGTATGCCCGCAAACATATTGAGAAGATGATTGCCAGAGGCCAAGAAAGAACTTCACGTGATTACAAGTGGGCACTTTATAGCTTGGAGAAATTTGCAGGTGGTGACGAAATCATGTTCTCACAGTTGACATACTCATTCCTTTCCCGATGGATAGACTCTCTTTCCCAGACGGCAAGGTCGAAGAACAAATACCCAATCAACATCAGACAGATTCACAAAGCTGCCATGTTGGAATACAACGATGAGGAAAGAGGTATTCAGTTAATCACAAACCCTTGGCCCAAGATTACAATACCCAAGGAAGATACACCAAACAAGAGAGCAATAAGCCCCAATATGCTTCGCAGGTTCTTCGCCGTTGTTCCAGACTTCAGCAGATTCACGCATCCGCTCCAGGAACTTGGTCAGGATGTTGCGCTGATAAGCTTCTGTATGTGTGGCATCAATAGTGTAGATTTGTTCTTTGCGAAAAAGGACCAATATCACGATGGCATTTTCCACTATAACAGAAGAAAGACAAGTAAATCCCGTTCCGATAATGCATACTTTGAGATAAGGGTGCCACAATTTATAAAGCCCACATTCGAGAAGTACTTGTCCAAGGACATGAAATCTCCTTGGCTGTTTGACTTTCAAGACCGCCTAAGCACATCAGACTCATTTAATGCTAATGTAAATGCAGGTATCAGCCAAATATGCAAGAAAGTCTCGTCAGACTTCCATACCAGCCTGTATTCGTTTCGCCATTCATGGGCAACTATAGCACAGAACGGATGCGGTGCGTCACTTGGTGACGTTGACTTTGCTCTCAATCACTCGACATATAAAATGGCAAGAGTATATACAAAGATAGATTACTCACCTGCATGGGAATTGAATGAGAAAGTCATAGACTATATTTTCTTCAGCAACGAGGATATTGATCACCATGAAGATTCTGGCAAATCATTTGAGAGGATGTCGAAGTACAATCTTATCAGGGGAGAGGCATTCATCAGTGGTGAGCGTGTATCTGTAATCGAGGACTCTGGATTTACAAATGTTGAACAGGTCGTAACGAAACTACTTTCATCTTTGTCTGACGAGATAGAACGTCCAACCAAGGTTCAGATAAGGATTACGAATCTTGACAAGAGACAAATAATATTGTTTCATAAGTTGCTCTCATCATAAGAATGGATTTCTGATAAAGATTAATGTAGTTGTATATTTCTATTCTTACAGTTCGGCCCCGTCTCGTCATTTTGATGTGGCGGGGCATAGGGGCTATAGGACTTTTGAACGTTCTCGCTAAGCTGATACGTTAACCGTTACTTGCTCCACTTTCTCTTCGTTGTCATCGCCTCTTGCAAGCCATCGGCACGGCAAACGACGGCTTGCAAGAGGCGAGGGAGAAAGCAGCAAGCATCATAAATGCGATTCTCCAGAGTTTCATTGTTTTCATATTTCTTGTAATTTTGATTTCTATGAAAGGGACAGCGTCAGCATGAAGGCTGACAACTGCCTGAACGAGAGAGAATATTTAATAGGTTCCTTTTCTGAATTATCATTTTTTATTTGTTCTATACGAAGTATTATTGAAAACGGCTCTTTTCTTTTTATGACCTTTACGTGTGGCATCAAGCATGAAACTGTCGGCACGGCTGATACCTGTGTGCTGATCCTCGTACACCTGCCAGTCGTCTATTTCCATGAAGAGTCTGTCGAGGTGATCGTGATAGCGGTCTGGATAAACCATCGTATAGACAAACCAAAGTTTGCCCCGACTGACTAATCGCGAATAATAGCTATAGTCATCTATACGACTATCATTTTCGTACTGTGGGCCAGAGAGGATGAAGTAATCGCTGCCGAGTCTGCGGTCTGTCGCATAAAGCACTTGTGCCAGCGAGTCCATACCGTCCTTTAGCGACTGGCCATAGTTGCGCAGGGCATAACATTCGAGCACGACAGTTGCCCACTCGTTATCATAACTGAATCGGACGTGGCCTGTGTATTCATCGAGCGAGTCGGGCTGCATGGCGAAAAACGACGGGTATCTAACCGTGAAGCCCAAATCAGGGTCTTGGTATGTCTGCACCTCAGCAGTATTCAAGCCTTGTTCAAACACGTCTCCATCTGTCCTTTCCGTGGTGAAAGGCCAGATGAAGTCGATGCTTGCCAGGATTACAAGGACTGCGATAAATATCAGAGGGGTCTTCTTCATTCGTTTAGAGTCGTTTCATTTCGTCGTTGGCGGCTCCCTCGCCCTTATACTTGCTCTTCTTGGGGTTGAAGGAGTAGGAAACGGTGAGCATCAGTCGGCGGGTGTCGGCATCAGAGTCTTTGTAGAGGCTTACGTCCTTGACGTTCATCCACCAACTTTGGTTGCGGGTGTGGAAGATGTCGTTGGCAGCAAGGGCTATCTGCAAACGTTTCTGCATGAAATACCGGCGTACGGAGAGGTCAATGCCCCACTGTGAGCGCATTTCGTTGGTCATCGTGTGGCCGCGTGTCGAGCCTGTCACGTCAAAGGTCATCATCCAGTTCTTCGAGGGCGTGAAGATGTTCTTCAGCATATAGCGGAAGATGGGCTTGTTGTACTTCTTGCCGTAAAGCGTGAGCCACTGCTGGTCGAAGCCGACGGTGAAGTTGGGCTTCCAGAACTTGACCACGGGGGCGTAAGACAGGTAGGCGTTCAGCGTGTTGATGTCGGCCTGACGGGGACTGAACACGAGCAGGGGCCTTGCATCGGAATAGTGCTCCTTGGTATAGACGTAGGTGTCCGCCAGATGGCTGTAGGTCAGTTCCAGCGTCAGGTCTTTCCAGCCGAACATGTAGTTCAGTTCGTCGGTCTTGCAGTCGGCCAGCGTGGGATTACCACCCTCCACCTCGTAGGGGCCGACATATAATAAGGAACTGCGCAACTGCTTGTAAGGTGGGCGGGTGATGGAGTGCGAATAGTCGAGAGCCATGAAGGTGGTCTCGTTGAAGTTGTACGAGAGCGAGAGATTGGGCGACAGACTGTTGTCGGTGCGGCTCACCTCATCGTCGCGGATGCCGTCGCGCTTGTAGTCGAACTTCACGTATTCGTAGCGCAAACCCAACCGGAGCGACAGGGCATTCCTGTCCTTCTGCCATGTGGCGAACGCTGCACAATCGGTCTGTCTACTCTCGTTCTCGGTCGATGGAATATAAGTGCCGACGGCAACGTTCTGCATCGTGTACTGCTGATGGTTGTAGGTATAACTGTCCTCAGTGCCGACGTTCAGTTTTCCCGTGGCAAAGGGAAACTCGTAGTAAAGTTTGCCCGCCCAGAGGTCGGAGGTCATGCCCGTCTGTGAGGGAACAATCTCGCTGGTCGTGGGCGAAACGGTCTGCGTCAGGTTGTTATCGGTGTACCATGTGTGGATGTAGTTGCCGTCGAAGTGCAGGTGCGCCTCGTTCTCGAACGTATTGTCATAGTAGGCCGATGCCAAATGCTTCTCCTGCTTGGAATCGATGTCGATGAGTTTGCCGATGCTCTGTTCTTTGATGCCCAGCACGTCGTCATCCTCCGTGCCGCGGCTTTTGAAGTGAGTAGGCTGGTTGGTGTACTGGTAGTAGGCACCGAGCGACTGCCCGCCTCTGTTCCAGTTGAAGCCGCCCTTTGCGGTCGTGGCCTCAGACTTGTTGCGCTTCGTAGCCGTGTTTACAAGCTGGTTTTGCTGACCGTTGAAAAGGAAGTCGGTAGTGCTCACGTCATAGTTCTTGCGTCCGCCGTTGTTATACATCACTTGTCCGAACACCTGCCAGTTCGTCCAGTTGTAGCTCAGGTCGGCCATCGCCATTTCCTCCCAGATGCGCTTGGCAGACGTCTGCGAGGTCAGTTTTCCGCTCAGTCCCTTGATGAACGGCTGGCGCGTCTGTATCTTGATGACGGCCTTCACGTCCGAAGAGTATTCCGCGCCTGGCGAAGTGATAATCTGGATGTTCTTGATGTTCTCACTGCGGAGCATCTGCAGTTCCGACTCGTCGCGCACGGGGCGATTGTCAATGAACACTGCGGGCTTGCCCTTTCCGACGATGCTGATCTCGTCGCCGTCCATATTGATGAATGGCAGACGCGACAGTACATCATTGGCTGTGCCCAGATTGGCCAGTTCCGTGTTAGCCACCTGTGCAACGAGCGTATTGCCCTTCATCCTGACGATGTGGCGGTGTCCCGTCACGGAGATTTCGCTGAGCATCTTATCCCATGCCACGGAATCGTTCTCCGCTGTAGTCTTATTCTGTGCCTGTGTTATTGTGGTCATCAGGCAAACCATTGAAAATAGAATCAGTCTTTTCATTTTAATATGATGTATTAATCATTATAGCATACACACTTCCTTAGGAATCGTTCAGGCTTTAACATTCGCGAGTGCAAAGGTACTGTCATTTATGCCTGACAAACGAATTATCTTCCTGATATTTGTCTGACATTTGCCTGACCGGGCCTATTTCACATCTGATACACGCGGCTCATGCCGTCGGGCTCCATCGGGGCGATGGGTTGGCGAAGAAGAACGAGGTAGAAGCGGGGGAAGGTCTCGACTGGCGGATGGTCGGCAATGTAGCGGTCTATCTTCTGTCGGGCCTCGGTGCGGAGCGTGTCTTCGTGGCAGGGCACGAGGCGGCTCTCGTCGACAAAGGCGATATGCCAGAAGGCCATGTAGCCGATGACGTAATGCTCCACCATTTCCACCTCGTCCTGCCCGTCATGGACGATGGTGGAAAGTGGCAGGGTGCCATCCTCACAGATGGCCACCACTGCCCAAGAGAGATTTATGTAATGGAAATTGTTCTGCATAGTTGGGATGTTTTAGAGCCTGTTCTTTTCCGCATTACCAGCACCCGTACCTTTGTACTTGCTTCGGGTAGCATTGAAGTTATACGTGAGTGATGCACCGATGTACTGCGTATAAACGTAGGCATCCTTGCTCGTAGTGGTGACGGGATAGTAGCCTGTCCAGCGTTCACGGAGATTGCGGAAGATGTCGTTGGCAAAGATGGCGGCGGTAAGATTGCCGTCGAGGAAGGTTTTCTGCACACGGGCGTTGACGTTGAACTCGTGGGCATAATGGTTGAAGCCGTAGTCGTGGCTGGTGGAATAGTGCAGATAGAGCATCGCCTTCGTGGTCTTGTCAATGGTGAACCAGTTGCGGAAGTTCATCTGCCATTCAGGTTCGTTGCGTTTTGTGGCGAGGCCGTATGCCTGCGTATCGAAGTTCTGCTGAAAGTAACTGAGGGTCAGCGTTGGGCTGTAAAAACCGAACTTGGGGGAGGCAGTCAGCGAGGCGTGGTAACTCTCGAACTTGTCGAAGTTACGGTTGGTCCAGATGGTAATCTCCGTTCCCTCCTGATACAGACTGCCAAAGTTCAGACGCATATCCTTACTGTGGCTGTATCCTGCCGTGAAGTTCAGCCATGAGTAGGTGACATTGAGGTCGATGTTCTGCTTGATGGTAGGACGCAACAAAGGATTTCCGCCTTCGTACTCATAGCGATTATCGTATTGCACGTTTGAGTTCAGAGCCTGATAGTTGGGGCGGCTGATGCGCTTGTCATAACCCAGCTGGATGCCCCATTTGTTCTTTTGCCAGCCGACGGAGAGATTAGGAAACAGGTCGTGGTATTTGCGGCTTGGCTCGGTCTGGTACTGACTGAAAGAATAGTAGTCGGACGTGACGGTCTCGTAGCGCAGTCCGCCGTTGAGACTCCAATCGCCCAACTTCATCTTGTATTCGGCAAATCCCGCAATGTTGCTTTCCTTGATCTCATCATTGGACGAAGCCACTACCTGCTCCACATTGTCATAGATGCCGTGGCTGTTGGAGCGTGACATTTCCGTGCCAGCACTCAATTCGCCCTTCCATATCGGATAGGTCAGAACCAGTTTCCCGGCCAACATATGGTTGCGGTTCTCGTTGTGGGTAGTCACGGTACGGTCGGCCAGTTGCAGACTATGTTCAAAGGATGCTTGGTCGCGCACGTTTTTCTTCCAAATCCACGAGCCGTTGAAGTCGATGCCGAGTTTCCCGGCCTTGCCCACATAGTAGATGTTGGCCTCGTGCTGCGGACGGTCGCTTGTATTCATTTCAATAAATTGGTCAACCATTCCTTCGAGAGCATTGTTTCGCGTGATGGTCTGCTGTGATTGAACTGTTCCACCTTCATAGAGTGACCCGCTAAGATTGTAGGAGAAACCGATGGAGTTGTCATCGTTGATGTCGTAACTGGCTCCTATCTGTCCGCCAAGCATGGTGTACCAAAAGTTGTTGGGACAAACCTGCAAGACGCTGACATGATTACCATTGGCGCGTGTGTCAGTCGTTATTGTATTGTCCTCGGAGTGGTTGCCGTTATTGACCATCATATTTCCAAACACTTCCAGTCCTCCCGTTCGATATTTCACGGTGGCATCGTCGTAGGTCGTCCATTTCTCGTTATATTTCACTTGGCTGTATGCCTCCACGCTGATGCCGTCGCCCTGATGCTTCTTGGTCTTGATGCGGATGACCGCCCCGACTTCGGCATTGTACCTGGCACCAGGCGAGGTAATGACGTCCACGCTCTTGATGTCTGTGGACTTCAACTGTTTCAGTTCCCGTGCGTTCTGCACCTTCTTGTTATTGATGTAGATTTCGGGCGAACCCTTGGCAAATACAGTGAAGTTGCCGTCGCTGCCTTGTACTTGCGGTAGCATCGACAGCACATCGTCAGCAGTGCCGACATCCTTCAGCAGTGAGTTCTGAATATCGACGGTCATGCCTCCCGTGGTCATTTTGTATTGTGGACGTTCGCCCTTCACTACGACCTCACCGAGTGTTTGCGTGTTAGGGTGCATCTGAATGTCACCTACGTTGCCCTGTCGTGCGTCAATATACTTTGTTATATATCCTATACTCGATACTTTCAGCAGACCATCTTGCTTATCGGTATTGATGCTGAAAGTTCCGTCATCCTTCGTTACGGCTCCAGCAATGAAAGCGGAATCGGAACGGTTGACGAGCACGACATTGGCAAATGGCATCGGCTGGGCTTGCTCGTCAGTCACACGTCCGCTGATGCTCTGTGCAGTCGAGGCTATCGCCACGAGGCACATCATTGAAAATAGAATCAGTCTTTTCATACCTTTTACGAGTTCTTGCCCGCAAAATAAATGAAACGGCCAAATAAACCTACTACCCAAATGGGTAATTCTGCATCACGGGGATGAAAAATTACCCATTTGGGTAACAAAATATGTTAAAAACGTGGGGATGACGGCTTAGACGAGGCCGTAATTGGTGGCCAAGGCGAGGGCTTCGGTGATGTTTTGCACGTCGAGCTTCTCGAAAATTTGGCGGCGGTAGAACTTCACGGTGTCGAACGAGCGGAGCATCTGTCCGGCTATCTCCTTCATGGTGTAGCCCTGGGCCGAGAGCGTCAGAATCTGCTTCTCTTCGGGCTTCAGAGTGATGGTCTCGCGGTTCTTCCAGCGGTGGGCCTCCAGCGAATACTCGCGCTTCTCGCCTGTATGGAACTGAAAGAACTCGATGTGTCCGGCCTCCTTGTGGGGCGAGAGCGAGACGGTGCATAGGCGAGCCAGACGCGGCCTTCGTCGGTCATGGCGAGGGGCGTAATCTTGTGGTTGACGAGCAGCAGACGGTCGCCGTGGGTGATGTGGAAGTCGTAGGACATCATGCACTGGCGGCGGTTCTCCACAGGTTCGTCGTAGAAGGCGCGGAAGCCGGAGCGGTTCAGCTCAGTGAGCATCGGCACCTCGTCCTCAGGCACGTGGCTCAGGTAGAAACCATAGCCCATCTGGCGTACCTCGTCGGCAGTGTGTCCGCAGAGGAAGAGCGGATTGTCCGACACATAGAGGAAGTTCTTGCGGAAGTAGTCAATGATGTAGATGCTCTGGTAGGTGGTCTGTGCGAATGCCTGCGCCGCCTCCACGTAAGGCTGCGCACGCTGGTAGTCGGCATCGGTGATGCCCTCCACGCGGTTCTCGTACATAAAGAAATCGTCTATCTGTGCCATATTGCTCTTTGTTTTATTCAGTTATACTGCTAAACGTGACGGCCTTGCGGCAAGTCACCTCCTTGTCCTCGCGCTCGCAAAATTCGCGCAGCACCTCAATGTCAATATTGTTATTATCGAATTTCTGTTCCATATTATTGCTTTGCCTTATGATTTGACAAATACCTCCACATGCTCCATGAAGTACTCCCGCAGGTAATCAGCTTGCCGCTTCGATCGTCGAAGAACTCCAAATCCAGCCCCTCCTTGTAGGTGTTAAACTGCTTTTTGGTTAGTGTGTCATAGTAATGAATCATTATCATCAAACTAAGTTTTACACATCTCAAATTATCACATCATTGATGCTATTATAACATTTAGTTTTTTCAAAGCGACTGGCTTTTACTCTTCCAAATACTCTTGAACACTGTCAAACATATCTGCATCTAACCTCATTTCATCACGATAGAATATGATGAAGTTTATCTTTGTTTTGAACAACGAATTATTTACCGAATAGAGATAATCGTTCAACGCAATCAGTTCTTTGATTAACCAGTCATGCTTCCGCATCATCCAGCGACAAAGTACGGTGCAAAATTTTTCTGGACACTTATCAGAAGAATCAAGACTACCTACAATTCTAATATGAAGGCAGTCATCCTTCTTTTCGCTTTCTTCTAATTTACACCCATTACATTTCTTCGTATTTTTAGACACAGTCAATTGCTTCACATTCAAGTGTAGTTCTATGTTTATTTCCTCGGTAATAGGTTTGTCACCCATTTCAGCATTTTCATCGGTGGTATAATCTGTTTTTAGTACTATTTTATCTGTCACTAGATGTGATATCCAATGAAACTTTGATGTGGTTGACAAATTTCTCAAATTTTGTCTCAACAAATGATAGTTTACTCTATCATTCGCCACGTCTAGCAAATCAGCCAATCTGATGAGAATCATCAAATATTTCAAACTTACAGTATCATCTTGAGCCCTAGATTTGAGGCCATAAATATCCATTACATCATATCCATGGCTCTCTGATACTTTAGCCACAAAAGACAACAATGTCGGCTCTAAATAATTTAATAAAGATTTTGATCGTTCACGAATAAACTTGGCACTATCCTTGGCATGGTTATCTCTAACCAAAGCCTCGAAATACCCATACACTTCATTGAACACCTTGATTAAGAAATTACCTGCATCTTTATAACGAGAGTCCTTTCTACCAGTATAGTCTATCGAATCAAAATTTCTGACCTCATTTTGCATTTGGATCATTAAGTCCGAAATCAAAGTCATATTCTTTCCATTTTCAGAACTTAACCTACCCAAATCTGGATGAATGACCATACTGATGTCGTGCAAATAGCACGCCAGAAAAAGAATATAATAGTCCACATTCTTTAGTGCAAAATAGTCTATTCTATTCGTTAGTTCTAACGATTTTATGATAAGAGTCACTGCATGCTCCTCATTATGAAGCGTATATGAATTTAAAAATTTAGAACCATTGTACCACAATCCTTTTGTAAGTCGATGGGTCACAATCAACGAATCCACCCATTCAGGATTACGTACATTCTTGATGAAGATATTCAATACTTCAAGCACTCCAATATCAATTCCCATTTGGTTGGAGATGTCTTTTTCATTGATATGTTCTACAAACTCTTCAAATTGCTCTAAATCAAAGTTTTTATTCCTCAAATAGGCCAATATTCTAAGTTCTACGTACTTAAACCGTCTGGCATTCCTTTTTGATAATGCCAGAGAATCCGAAGGAATTACATCTATGATTTCTGAATAAAAGACATTCAGTATCTTACGCTGATATTCTGTAGAGGCTTTCATCACAAATTTTGTAAAATGTGCCTCCTCAAAACCTTGGTCCTGCATTTTGTATATGGAGTCCTTGGTTTTAGTGTCTTTGTCCTCCGTCTTTACATTAGACATAAATCCCCGCAACTTGTCCAATTGCTTGTCAGACTCCATACATTTTAGACCATTAAAGTTCCCTCTGGCCCATTGTATCAGCGAAACATAAGAATCCTGGGACATCGATTTGATTATACAAGATGTCTCAATGTCCTTAGCATAGAACAAGGAATCTTGTTTCCCTTGTATATTAACATTACATTTAGAAAGTAACTGTTTTTCGAATTCAATTATCTTCTCCTTGAAATCTTTAGCCTCTTCTTTCCTAAGATTTTGGATAATAAGACGATATTCCGTTTGGAAGATATCCTCTTCATACTGTTCGAAAAATTTCTCGGGATCAGTAGCTTTCTCTAAGAAACGTTCACTGAAGTCGTCTAAATTCGGATTCCCTTCTTCTCTGATTTTCAATAGTCGATTGCGATAAAGGAAGAACTTCTTAAACCTTCGCAAAAGTTTAAGTTTAGAAGCGAGCACATCACCGTTCTTTCCTTCTTTTTCTGCTTTATCCTGTTTGTCGACAAGTTTGCCAATTTCACGAGAAATAACTTCGTCTAGAGCTTTCAATTTCAGTAAAGACACATGATCGTCTATCTCATCCAAATTATACGATAGATCCGAATTCATGTATGTTTCCCGAGTTATATTTGCTATTGGCCCATATTGGTTGTCTGCATCATCTATATGAGTAAAGGTACTTTTCCCTTTTTCGTGGAATTTAATCGTATAATCTAATTTAGATTGAAAAGCAAGGCTGTCTTCATTGACATAATATGGGAGTGTATTATTGTCTTTTTGGGCGTTTTTGCATTTTTCTTCTAAGCTTTTATTAAGTGCATCAATTCTATCCTTAAACTTATCCTCATCCAATTTAGACTGGATATATATTACTGAGTCATCAACATAGAAATAGGCATCTCCTCTAAAGGTCTTGTCTTGCATCAAAAGACGTTTAACCTCTATCATGCAAAGGTTGCCAAAAAAGTATGATTGAGGCAACCCTTGTGGTATTCCATAATTCATATATTGATTCGTGCTAAATAAGTCAGTTCCTTCAGGATAATAATACTCTTTCCATGGCTCGATGTTCTCTGTTGATATATTGAAATACAACAACTTGACTACTGCTGTGCATAGTTCCTTTTTGTCATCCTTGTAAGTTTTCGATAGTTTGCTTGTGATGTAGTCATACAGCATCTTAGGAGAAATAGATGGAAAGAAATTTTTGATATCCAAACTTACTTCTGTCAGATAGTTATGGTTCTTTTGGTATGCCCTACAGTGTTCTATAATCTCATCGGTATACTCTTTGTATTTTGTCTGCCACTTATGAAATAAATACTGAACATTCGTACAAGGAATATTTCCATAGAAATTATGGGGCAGCAATTTAGACAAATCTGATAGTTTTCTAACCCCTTTATCTAAGTCGTCATCAAACATCAAACAATTCAAGATACTTACCATACAAATCAAATCTATCAGTCTTGCCGTGTGCATCGGACGGAAGTCCAATTTATTATCTTCGTATTTCTTGATTTTGAAATATACTACTATATCAAACAAGTTTTTCTTGTCTGACAACACCCATTCCAACTGTTGATGGCAACATTTTATAACCTTAGAAATCAAGTCTATATTATGCTTATCAGCGAGTGCATAATATAATTCAAGGTCATTGGCTGCAATTGTTTCCTCCTCATTGCCTTCATTATGGAGATATACAGGTTTCGATGTGTCCAATAACCCTTTGTCGAACACATACGATTCCATGCAGAATATCGAATTGAAGATATTCCGTTCATCTAATATCTTTTCAAACAGTTTCATATTCTGTAATTTTCTTAGATTCGTTATTTATCATATCAAAAACAGAATCTATAAGATTCTTCATATCTGAGGGTGCTTTTCTATTACTAGTTTTTAATAAATTATCCTTGACTTTTACAACGATATTATAATCGCTCTTAACCGTTGCCAAACGATAAAAGTTTTCCCAAAGAAAACGAGACTTCACAAATGGCACTTCACTAGTAAGTTCGACATCCAAGATGTCATGAAATACCACATGAATGTTGTTTCCTGGCCTTGGTTTACCAGTTAGCAAATTAATGTCAACAAGTACATTATTAAGAAAGCGAATAGAATTAACAAGAAATTCTATATAGTTAGTTCTGCATTTCCTCATGTAATTCCACGAATAGTCAAATTGTGGATTTTGAGAAACAAAAAATAAGTAACCCGACAATTGTTCATCGCCATCCACTTTTGTTTCAATAGCATTTCTTAACAGTTCGTTATCTTTATAGTTTTCTGTTTCGTATGATTCTGCTAAATAAGACAGCATTTGAACCACAATTAACTTCGATTGGTACTCACGCAGATATTTGTCGCCAGTCTCAAGCTTTTCATTGTCCTCTGTCGGCGCTGTTAGTATGTCATTACGCAGCATGTCAAAGGAATAATTTACCTTTTTTACATCTGTCTTTTTGTTATTCTTTTCCATATATTTCCTGTTTTTTGATATAATAATCGCAATAGTCTTTAACACCCTCGGGTAAAGCTTCTGCTCTTACCGTTGAATAGTGATTGATGAAGAAACGCCGTAAAGCCATAAAAGCTTTTTGTCCTGCTTCATCTCGATCTGGATACATATGTAATTCGTAGTTTTTTAACAATATCAAATCTTCCAACGGCAAAATCGTTGCACTGGGTATCGCCACCGCATTCAAGCCATCCGATAATAAAGCCAAACAGTCAGTAATTCCTTCACTAATATAGAGTTTATCACCTCTATTAAGACTGTTTAGTATTGGTAAATTATACAATCTTGTTTTTTGTGATGACATGAACTGAAACCGTGGGGCTTTTTCGTTGGTGCCCAAATATCTTGATTGTATCCCAATTAGACTCCCATCCTGATCATAGTAGGGAAATAATATGCACGGTGTGTAGAAATAAAAGTGCATCCCATAGTTACTTCGTCTAATAAGTCCAGCTTTCAAGCAAGTTTCCTCCCCAAACCTCTTAACTAAAGCATCTACCATGTCCAAAGAATTAACAACTGAGGCAATTCGCAGGTTCTGCACAATGACTTCATTAAGATGCCGTTCTTTATATAGAAATGATTTAGCAGGTTCTAGAAGCGTTGTGTTATTGATTATCCAAGTATAAATCTCTTTATCAAACTCCAGAGTTTTTTTTTCTTTATGCTTGGTTATTTGTACTTTTTGAAGAGGCGTTTTTTTAATGATATTTCTTTCTGTTTGTCCTTCAGGCCACCAGACATTAAAATTATGACCAAGCCATATACATGCCTCTTTGAAGTTCCATCCTTCCTTGTCCTGTACCAGTTTAATGGGACCACCTCCAACTCCACATACCCAACATCTATATATGTTCTTAGACATGGAGAATGTGATGCTGGGATTATGGTCGCTATGCTTAAAGCAAAGAGCTTTATGCCTTCTAACCTCTAAACCAAGTTTTTCAGCTACCTCTTCGATGGGAAGTTCGTTTAAACGAACAATAATATTTTGAGGAATGTTCATATCACTATTATTGAAAATTCGTCCGTTACATCAATTATGAACCATATAGACATGAAGTAGCATGGCATCAATCTAACCATTCGCGATATTTGAATGAGCACCTTATTTCTATGTATTCCCCTCCTTTTCAATTTGAATAGGAAGTTCCTTGCCAAAAGCTTCCATTTCTTCTGCTACTACTTTCTTTAATTCTTCTTGTGGCACAATCAGTTGATAATCTGCTACGCCAATGGGTTTGCCCATATCTTCCAATGCAAGCTCGACTTCTACACGATCTTTCTCAGCACATAGTATGATGCCAATAGAACGATTCTCGTCTTCTCTACGTTCCAAGCGGTCAAGTAATGACAGGTAGTAGTTCATCTTGCCTGCATATTCTGGTCTGAATTCACCAATCTTCAAATCAATGGCAACAAGGCAATGCAATCCGCGATGAAAGAAAAGCATGTCAACTTTGCTCCGCTTTCCATTGTATTCGAGTACGTATTGATTGCCAATATAAGTGAAGCCTTTGCCAAGTTCCAAGAGGAACTGTTTCACCTTCTCTACCAGTCGGGCTTCTAGTTCTGTTTCCAAGATGGGGTCTTTTACACCAAGGAATCCCAAATTGTAACCGCTTCTGAACACTTCATTGGCAAACATCGCCTGTGTAGCAGGTAGTGTCTGCTCGAAGTTGTTATCCAATGGCTCATTCTTCCTTTTGTGTATTTGCAAAGAAATGGCACTGGTTAGGAGCTCACGATTCCAACCTTTTAACGTAATTTCCTGCGCGTAATAAAATATGGTATTATCATCCTCGCCGAACTTGCGCATCAAAGTCAAAGTATGTCCCCATGGTAAAACTGCGACAGCCTGTCGCAGTTTTGGCTCGCTTTCACAGAAACGTTCATAAAACTTCTTCATGTCCCACAGGTTTCTTGGAGAAACACCCATCTGTGGATAACGTTGCTTCAAGTCAAAAGACAAACGATTTACCACACCGCTTCCATGCTTACTTTCAATCTTTTTGTCGTGAAGCAATTTTCCAATTTCCCAATGAGCGGTACCGATGGCAGAACATATCGTTGTAGCCACCATTGCTCTTGTTTTGTCAATAACTGCGACAGCCTGTCGCAGAATTGCATCATACTCTGATTCTTGAATCTGTACAATATCTGTCATAGCTTTAATCTTTACCTGTTATGAGCTCTCGCTTGTCAATATCAAGCAGTGATGCAATCTTATCTAATGTGTACAGATCAGGTTGTGACACGTTGGTGCACCATTTGCTGACTGTAGCCGGATTTTTACCAAGTTCTTCTGCAAGCCACTTCGCCGTCCGTTTCTTTTCGACGAGTACAACTTTGAGGCGATTCAGATCTTTCATTTGCAAATATCTTTAATTTGAACGCAAAGATACACAAAATAATCGACAATAAAAGAACTTTCATTCAGAAATGATACTTATGAATGTTTTTTTTAGATTATTAAGAGCTTTTTTTCTTTAGGCAAAAAAAAGTGTGAAGATAGCCAGAGTTATTCCTTGCGAGAATAACTTCTGCATAAAATTTGCACACCATCTTCATTTTTATGGTTTACAAAAGTTAAATACGCTAAATCTTCATCATTTTTATCCTCCATAAAATCTATTCAATCACTTTTCTATCATTTTAATCTAAACATATTGATACACAGTAGGTTGTAAAATACCACCATTGGTTCACCATGGGTAGATGAAGGAGCAACAGTTAACTTTGCAACCTAATTTCATCGACTCACGAAAGTTGAAACGGCAGACGGTATGTTCTTTTTTTTCGTCGAGGACTTGTCTTTCAGTCAAAGGAAAAGGTGAACGAGAGGGGGAGGGAGCAATGGTGATTGCTACTTCCTCAGAGAAATACAGATCCAGGAAACTTATGTCAAAGGAGTTTAGGTTTACGTTTACCCATGTATATATACATGAACCTATTAACTGAAAATATTATACTCAATCTTCATGTTCATGGTTTACTTTACCTTATTATATATAAGAACATCTAAACTTAAACCTAAACTTACACCGCAAGAATCCGTCTGTTTTTCTTTTAATTGAAACAAATAATGGCAAGATGAGATGTCTATTCGTCTAAATATGTTAAAAAGCAAACACATTCTGCAAGAAAAACGTGCAGAATGAACGTAAAGTCAGAAGAAATCATTAACTTTGCAAACAAAGTTTGCAGAATGTGCTTTTCGGGGATTATTTCCCTTACTGAGTATGCTATGCAACTACAGTGAAAATGGTCTGGCAAAATGTTGACCAGATTGTTGACCAAATTGAGTAATAACCCTAAAAGTTAAAGATTGGATGAAGACTGATTTTATTACGTAATTGAATATTCCTGCAAAAAGAACGAATATCTTGCAGATAAATGAATATTCTTGCGAAATATTACGAGACATCAACGTGCAGAACGTGCAGAATGCACGAAAATTGCAGCTCAAATGTTGACCAGTCCAAATGCAAATATTTCATAATCAGCACATTAGCAATAAAATTAGCCGCCGCGCAGGCAGCAGTCGAGGAGTAAAATAACTCTGACATATTTAATAAAGGGACCTGTCCGTTTGGGCAGGTCCCTTTTTATGTTTTATCTCCAGACGATTTTGGTGGTAAAACGTCGCAAAATGTGCATCATTATTTTTCCTTAGCACTTTAATTCATAGACATAAAACATGCAATTTTTATAATATAAATACGATGGGAATTTTAATGCAAATATTCATATAACATATTAATAATAAATAAATTACTATTCCGAAAACTCTAACAAAAGTTAACAAAAAAGTTTGGCCCAAGTATTAAATATGTTGTATCTTTGCGCCGTGATTAGTCGACGAATCATCATGTTAACAAAAAAAAGAATTGCGATATGATAATAACAGAAAAAGAAAAAAGTAAGGTTGTCTTTTCAAGCCTGTTGGAAAGACACTACCCCGAACTGAAATTAGAACTTTGGGACATTATTGGGACATATCACAAAGGTATGGGAACTGTTTCTCACACGAAAGACTATTGGGTAAGAGATTTTATGCCAATACAAATGGATGAGTATGTTTTCGTTAAGTTCGTTTATAATCCAGATTATCTTCAAGACAAGAAGAAGTACATTACAAATGTTGATAAAGTCATAAAAAACTGCCCATTTGCACAAAATTACGAAATTGCGGATATTCCGTTCGTCGTTGACGGAGGTAATATGGTATTCTGTAAAGGAAAGAAAAAAGGCAAAGAAACGGAATACGTAGTCATGACTGAAAAAGTTTTCAACGAAAATCCATCTTTCAGCAAAGAGCAAATAGAGTGTCTTCTTAAATGTGCTTTCCAGTCACCAGACTTGACAATCGTTTGGCTTCCATGGGATAAAGAAGATATCTTTGGTCACACGGATGGAATAGTTAGGTATGTTGGTATAAGTAAATCTGGCAAGCCTCAAGTATTGGTAAATCTGCAACTGTACGATGACAAGATAGCTCAAGAGATGTATTCATCACTGGCAAAGCATTTTGAAGTCATAGAACTCGAACTAAGCAAATATGATGACTTGAGTTGGGCATATATCAACAGTTTACAAACATGCGACTTCATTATCATTCCAGGACTTGGAGATGAAGTCACAGACGCGGAAACATTGGCCCAATACAAGCAACTATACCCCGAGTATGAAGACAATATCTATCAAGTGCAGATGCGAGATTTTATAGCTGAGAATGGTGGAGCATTAAATTGCCTAACATGGACAATCAATGAGAATTATCTTAAAGTATTAGCGAAATGTGCACGCATTCCCATAATAGATTTGGAAGATTATAAGAAAGATCAAATCAAAAACAAGATTGATGATATGCTTAAAACCAAATGTAAGCGATAGTTTTTCCGTTACCAATAGGGACAACGTCCATTTTTTAGTATATTTGCAAAATAAATCAAAAGAAATGAATCATGGAAAAAGTTTTCGAACTATTTAAGAATCCATTTGAAGGATTATCGAACTATGAAAGTATCCAAGTTAAATGTGCAGAAATTGCACGTGAACTATTTAGCAACTATCATCTCGCATGCGGGAATGAAACTTTCCGTTTTGCAGAAATAGAATTCTATTATTATGATAGGGCAATGTATTTGAAAGACAAAAATCTAAATAAATGGCAAGAAGTGACATATCCTCGTGATAATTATCAAGGAGGACAGTTGTTTTATCATCTTAGCGGAATAGATATTTGCTTTGATAGTCATTATAAGAATAACGAAGGCAAATTTGGCGGAATTCTTATTAGGGCAATAAAAGATAATAGTGGTTTGATTATAGCTGGTCCTTTGAATTGTAAAGATGAAATATTGAATGCATGCAAGAATGAGAGTATGCCTAAGTTGATATATGAATCAGACGGGCAGGTCATAGAACCTGTACCAACTTATCGTTCCTTGGGAAAAACCGGAACAGATAAAGTACATGATAGATTGTGTTTTTTTGATGGAAGTATCGAGGTTGGTGATTGGACACCTATAAGGAATAGGTTTTTTACAAGAGAAGGAACAGAAAAACTCTATAAAGGTTCATATGACACATCTAAATTTAATATAAATAATAATTTATGAGTGTGTAAAAACGTGCAGAATGTGTCGCAAAGAGTCGCCAGTAGTTTACAACAGCTCTGTAATACGCTGATAATCAGCACCTGTTAGCCGCCGCGCAGGCAGCCGTAGAGGAGTAATTAAACTCTCTGATATAATGAAAGGGACCTGTCCGTTTGGGCAGGTCCTTTTACTTTATGTATGCATGATGCATTCTGACGATTTTAGAGTGAAAACGTCGCAAAATGTGCAATATTTGTGGTGTTTATTTTGCCACTTAGTTTTATTCTAGTATCTTTGCAGCAGAATTGATAAAGAAATTCGGAAATTTACATCAAGAACGCAGAAATGCGTGCCAACCGAGCTTCAGGAATAGAGCAATTCCGAAGAGTCACGGTGGCGAGCTGAAAAGCAGATGTGGGCATACGCCAAAAAACTCATTTAAGCTCAGAAACAGTAGATTTCCTTATATGATCGTGTCAACGGCATATAGGGATTTTTTATTCTTCATAATCAAATGTTGTTACTTGTCGTTATACCCACAATGTTCAGCGGAGCACATTTTTTTGTATAACAATTAATAGTAATAACAATGAAAAAGAAAAAAGTTATGTCATGGGATGAAAGACATCTCAATGGAGATTTAAGCTATCATACGTTTCTTGATAGTTTAGAAGACGTTTCATTCCTTCATGAAGTTGGAACGAAAGTTGCACTCAGAACATTAAAGTACCATCTTGAAGAAGAAATCGGGTATGAATTGTCCGACGAGGCTTTTCTCGCGATTTTCTTCAGAGTGGTTAATCTTCTCCCTGCCTGTCCTCATGGCGGATGGTCTTTTCAAGATGGCTTTGTAGCTCCAATGGCGAAGCTGCTCCAAGAATATAAACTCGATTGTGGACTACACCCCATCTTAAAGTTTTTCAGGGTATATAATGAAGACAACCGTCATTACAAAAACCTTATTCTTCATATCTCACATTCATCAATTTCCTTTCCTAACGGAAAAAACAACTTTGACGATCTTGATGAAGAGGAGCGGTTGCTCATTGACTATTATACCGATGAATTATTTATTCCCGAGCAAGAAACAAATAACATCTACAACATAATATTTCCTTATTGCAGACTTTATTGTGACGTCGAGCGTTTGATTAACGATCCCCTAGAAAAGGAAGGACTGGGATTATCCTATTCACGTTGGGTTCCACGCAGGGATGGATATGGTAAGGTTATACGTTCATATTGTGGAAAAAGCGAAGCATTTGCCCTATATACAGATTTCCATTCAGAAGTTTCAAAGAAAATAGTAGGATTGTCAGGAAGCATACTTTTGATAGATTGCCACAGTTTTTCGGCATTGCCAAACCTGCTGAACTCTAATCCTCCTGACATTGACATTTGTATTGGGTACAATGATGACGAGACCCGCCCTAGCGAGGTAGTTATAGGTAACATTGTTCAACATTTTAAGTCAAAGGGATACAAAGTGGGAAAGAATGACCCTTTCTCCAACAGCAAGACGTTTTCCGTACCGACAAAATATCACTCAATCATGATAGAAGTAAACAAAAGACTATACATGAACGAACAAACCCTTGAAAAATCCGAAGGATTCGAGAAACTGAAACAAGATATTCAGTCGCTGTATGGAGCTTTAGTAAAGGCATAGTGACATTTTTAATCATAAACTTTCTGTTATGAAAAAACGATATGAGCATGTAAAAACGTGCGGGATGTGTCAATTTTTAGGTTCCAGAACTTCACGTTAACTCAATAAGTGACCGATAATCTGAATCCGTTAGCCGCCCCCGCCTACTATATAAGAATAAATCTTTTAAACTTTTCATAATTGTGAGGCAGGGTCTTTATTATCAAGGCTCTGCCGCTTTTTTATATTCATTCAAGACAAAAGAATATATAATAAAAGTACACACATTATTAGCATTTAGGCGCAAAAATTATTAATTTATTAGAAAAAGAAGTTTTATTTTTGTTAGTTTCAAACTTAATATGTAATTTTGTTGGTCTGAAGAATCATAAATACAGCAACCTGAAATTGATATACTGCATTATCATTCTGTAAATAACAACTTAAATTATTTTGAATATGAAAAGTGTAAAATTATTTTTACTTGCTATAGCTTTCTGCGTTTCAGCGACCGCTATTGCAGTTCCTGCTAAGCGTGGAATATGGCGCAATGTCACTCTGAAAAACGGTAAACAAGTAAAGGTAGAACTTGTTGGCGACGAGCATTTCCATTTCTATCGCGATTCTTTTGGAAATACATATATAGAGAAGAAACAAGATGTTTTTGTAAAGAAAACAAGTAAACAGATGGAGCGTTTACGCAAAAAAGCAATGAAACGACGTGCAAAACGATATGCTGCAAAAAAATAAAAGATAATAACCAACTCAAAAACTAAACAAAAATTTAACAAAAAATGAAGAAAACAACTTACATGCGACTCATGACAGCCGCAGTTGGCATTTTGCTCTCTATTGGAGTAAATGCTATTCCAGCCAAACGTGGCATAAAACGTACTATTACTTTAACCGACGGAACATCTGTAGAGGTAACACTACAGGGAGATGAACATTTCCATTACTACACAGACGCACAAGGCAATAACTATATTGCCGTTGACGATGACATTTATGAAATGCAGAATGCGGAAGCAATGCAGAAACTTCACAACAACGCAGCCAAGCGCAAGGCACAACGCGATTTATCTACTATGCGCAGGGTTGGTGAAGTAAAAGACAAGGCAATATTCCGCGGAAAGCGCAAGGGTCTAATAATACTTGCTAATTTCACAGACAAGAAGTTTTCAATGGATGACCCTCAAGCAACATTCAATCGTATTGTAAATGAACGTGGATATAATGAAGGAAACTTCAAGGGAAGTGTTCGCGACTATTTCTATGACAACAGTTATGGAAAGTTTGACCTTGAATTTGATGTTTTAGGTCCTATTGAACTTGCAAACAACATTGCATATTATGGACAAGATCAAGGAAGCGATGGCAACGATATTAGACCAGCCCACATGATTAAGGAAGCACTTGAAGCTGTAGCCGATAAAGTTAATTTCAGAGATTATGACTGGGACGGCGACAATGAAGTTGATCAAGTGTTCGTAATCTATGCTGGTTACAATCAGGCACAAGGTGCAGGAAAGAACACCATCTGGCCTCACATGTGGCAGTTGCAAGCAGCATTTGGTGAAAAACTAGTGCTGAATGGAGTGACACTAAACAACTATGCATGTTCTTCTGAGTTGGCTAATGCTACAGGCACTAGTATTGATGGTATCGGCACAATATGCCATGAGTTTTCACACTGCATGGGATTCCCAGACCTTTATGACACACAAGGCAGCAACTTCGGCATGAGTTCTTGGGACTTAATGAGTAGTGGCAACTACAATGGTGACAGTTTCTCGCCTGCTGCCTACACAAGTTATGAGCGCATGGTATGTGGATGGCTCACTCCTATTGAACTAACCGATTCTGTAAACATTAAAGGTATGAAAGGGCTTACAGAAGGTGGCGAGAGCTATATCATATATGGTGATAACCCACGACGAACAGAATACTATCTGCTTGAAAACCGCCAGCCCGTGTCTTGGGACGAAGGTCTGCCAGGCAAAGGAATGCTTATACTTCATGTTGACTATGACAAGAGTATATGGGAATTTAATATGGTTAATGCTGTAAACTATTACAATGGGCATCAACGCTGCACCATCTTCCATGCCGACAACAATGAAGGAGGATATTATAAGAGTGCCGATGCTGGCGACCCATATCCTTACAGAAATAATAACAGTTGGACAAGCACATCTGTTCCAGCAGCAATCCAGTATAACGGGGAAAACACGAGGAAAAAACTTGAAAACCGAGAAGTAACCGACATCACACTGAACGATGACGGAACTATTGATTTCCGATTCAGACTTGCAACAGAAGATAATCCTACATATCGCACTCTCTATCTGAACGAACGCAGCGAGACTGCTCAGAAATGGGATGCAGGAGTCTACAATATTCATACTAACCGCCTTTTTGCGTCAAATGAGTGGGAAACACTTTGGTTGCCTTTCGCAATGAGCAATGAGCAAGTGAAAAGTTCTTTCGGACGAAAAGCGGTAGTTGCAGTATTTACTGGTGCTGATGAAGAAGGTGGCATACTTAACTTTGAAGTAACATCTGAAGGCATTCCTGCAAATACTCCAGTACTAATCAAAGTTAGTACAAGTGCCGAGCTTAACGATATTGGCAATTTGATTCAGATGAATGTTACAGCCGACGATGAGACTATAGAGATTGAGAAAGACAATTTCAAGTTTATCGGCAGCAGAATTATGGCGAAATTAGACGACAACAGTTTCTATGTAAATAAAGACTACTTCGCTAATACTACAATAAGAAACAATGGCAATGGCGAAGAAGATTCTGCACAAGTTGATGAGGAAACAACTTCTGAAGGAAAATTCATAAGAGCTCTTCAAGCCTACATCAAGAATGAGAACATAAACCGTCCTGCTTTGAAGATTTCTATTGATGGCGAAATTGTGAACGATGACATAAACAACTCTAATGGCAACGATCCAGACCCAAACAGCATAAATGAAATAACAGAGAAAGCTTACGACAACGCTATATATAATCTGCAAGGTGTAAGAGTAAATAAAGCTAATCTCGGCAAGGGAATCTACATCATCAATGGTAAGAAAATTATCAAGTAAGAAACAACATCATGAATAATAACAAAATATACTATATATAAAATAAGGTATATATATTAGTGAAAAGAGAATAAGTATTTGCAACAAATGCTTGTTCTCTTTTTTATTTTATCAAATCAGGCGAACTATATAATTGCAACAAATTATAATAAATAAAACTAACTTATAACTAATCACTTACCCCGAAAAGAATATTATAATAAGCCTGTAGTTGATTTAAATTGTAAGAAAAAAACAAAAAAATTTCATTTCTTCTTTGCTCTTTCCTCACTTAATCTTATCTTTAAATAAGATACTTCCACTCGAAATAAAAAGAAAAAACAAAAAAACTTTCATTTTTTCTTTGTTCTTTCCTCGCTTAATCGTATCTTTGCAGCGCAACAGGTTCACTAACAACGTGATTAAAAAGGGAATGGAGTGAAAGTCTCCAACAGTCCCGCTGCTGTAAGTAGTCCTTTTCGCGATGCGAACAAGAAGTGCCACTGAGGTTTAAATTACAATTCGTAACTTATACAAAACTTTGGGAAGGCGTTCGCTATCGGACTATAAGTCAGAAGACCTGCCGTTGCACTTTAGTCTTGCTGGGCTTCGAGGAAAGCATTTGTAAGAGATACTTATACATCGGTATAAAAACTACAATGGCCCATAAAAAAAGTGCTTTGTGTGTCATGATGTATAGCTATATCCTCTCCCTAAGGCTTTAGTTTGCAACCTTAAAGAAAAAAGTGTGACCACATAGAGTCTCACGAGTAAATATATTGTTCGCTAAATTAGATTATGGATTGAAATTTTATGATTAGTTGTTTTCCGAAAACACTAACCTGAAGCTCCTTAGAAGTGCTCTGGTTTTTGAACTTAAATCAGAGCACTTTACATAAAACCTTCAGTATTTCAGCAAGTTTCCATAATTATTTGCAAGAATCTAAAGGATGAAAGAAAGTGAGAAAATATATTTTAAACAAAATCTCTAAATACCTGATTATGAAGAAACTGTCCCTATGGTGAGATGCCATTGGGGGCAGTTTCTATAGTGTTTTCAGTCTTTCCGATTCTTTTTCTGCACATAAAAAATACTACCAAGCGATGAAAAAAACTCAATTCACACAATGAACATAGCTAACTTTAAATATATAATTGCTTTCTGCCTGCTTGTTTTATGCAACACGTCTGGCTTATCCCAAACGGCAAAGGAACTAAGCGATAGCACTTTGTCTATCGACGAGGTGGTTGTTACTGGGCGGCTTATGTTTCAGGAAGTAATACCTTCACAGAAACTTTCTGGCGAACAGCTCCGACGTCTTAGCTCTCATAGCATAGCCGATGCAATGCGCTACTTCTCAGGCATTCAGCTAAAAGACTATGGAGGCGTTGGAGGAGTTAAGACTGTCAACATCCGTTCTATGGGTTCTCATCATCTTGGAATCTACTACGACGGCATAGAACTTGGCAATGCTCAAAACGGTCAGATAGACCTAGGACAGTTTTCTCTTGATAACGTTGAAGAGATTTCTCTATACAACGGTCAGAAAAGCGGAATCTTTCAGACAGCATCCGACTATGGCAATGCAGGCTCAGTCTACATAAGGACACGCATACCTCGCTTCAAAGATGGTGAGAAAAAACATTTCCGCATTAAACTGAAAACAGCATCGAGCGACCTCTACAGTTTTTCTTCGGTCTATGAGCAGCGCATTAGCAACAAGGTGAATGCGTCACTCCTTGCAAGTGCTCTCACTTCGAGCGGCAAATATAAGTTCCGCTATCGCCGAATAAACGTAGACGGAACAACCGCTTGGGACACAACTGCAACACGACAAAACGGTGATATACACGCAGAACGCATTGAGGCCAATATCTACGGACGAACAACCAACGGCAAATGGAATGCAAAGGCTTATCTTTATAATTCTCAGCGTGGAATACCTGGTGCTATTGTAAACAATGTATGGAGACGCGGTGAGCGACAAGGCGACCTCAACACTTTCATCCAGGCTGCTTGGCAGAAGAGTTTTTCTGAGCGTTTCAGCTCCCGTATTATGGCAAAATATGCATACTACCGCACTCACTACATCAATCGCGACACAACTATTCTGCCTGTTGACAATCGTTACTATCAACAAGAAATCTACCTTACTACCTCAAACGTCTATGAGATTCTGCCCTCATGGAGTGCTTCGCTTAGCTATGACCTTAGATGGAACAAACTGAATGCCTCTACATTTGGCTTTGCCTACCCTACCCGCCTTTCTAATCTTGTCTCATTAGCCACAGCCTTAGACATGTGGCGCATCAAGATGCAAGCCTCACTGCTTGGCTCTTTTATTAACGACTGGACAAAGAAAAACAATATTTTCACTGATGACGAAGAAAAGAGCAGCAAACGCCACAACTCTCTTAGCACGCTAACCCCTGCACTCTTTGTCAACGTCTATCCTTTCCGCAGTCATGTTTTCTCTATGCGCGCATTCATAAAGAAGAGTTTCAGAATGCCTACTTTCAACGATCTTTATTATACCGACTTAGGCAATTCCAGCCTTAAGCCAGAATCTGCCATTCAGTACGACTTTGGATTTGTTGTCAACAAGAACTATCAGAGTGGACTTATCCGCCATTTTGGTGCACAAGTAGACGGATATTACAATACTGTTCACGACAAGATTATTGCCTATCCCAAAGGACAGCAGTTTCGTTGGACTATGCTCAATCTTGGTCGTGTCCACATAAAGGGCATTGATGCTCAGATAGAAACCGACTTGCAGCCAATGAAGAACCTTACCATTACAGGACGTTTGCAATATACATATCAGGATGCACGCGACGTAACCAACCCGTCAACACCTTACTACCGTGACCAGATTCCATACGTGCCCTACAACAGTGGTTCTGCCATAATTGGCATTAACTATAAGCAGTGGACAGCCAACTACAGTTTTATTTATGCTGGCGACAGATATTTCGGGCAAGAAAACATAATTTATAATCATATAGAGCCATGGTACACCAGCGATGTTACTCTGTCATATCAAGGCAGATGGCAGCGTGCTGACTGGCGCATTACCCTCGAAGTGAATAATCTGCTGAGTCAGGACTATGATGTAATAGTCAACTATCCTATGCCTAAGCGCAACTATGGCTTGAGCGTAGAGATAATGTTTTAGAAACAGCAACACAACAAAACACATAGAATAACATTTATTACAAAAACAAGAAGATGAAACTATTCAGATATTTTCTGCTCTTCGCAACATTCCTCACCATAGCATCTTGCCGCGACGAACTGCAAGTCTACTACCCTATGGCTGACATCACCGACGGAGAAGACAGCATTAGCCGCGACACAACAAATTCTACGATAACTGAATATCTCGGATTCTATGTCATCAACGAGGGAAACATGGGCAGCAACCAAGCATCTCTCGACTACTACGACTTTGCCAGTTCAACCTATCTGCGCAATATTTTCCCAGAACGAAACCCTAATCAGGTAATGGAACTTGGCGACGTTGGCAACGACGTAAAGATATATGGCGACCAACTGTGGCTCGTCATCAACTGCTCAAATAAGATTGAAGTATGTGATAAATATACTGCTGTCAGTCGTGGACATATTGACATTCCAAATTGCCGCTATGTCTGTTTTTCCGACGGATACGCCTATGTCAGTTCTTATGTTGGTCCCGTTGGAGGTACATCGGTGCTTGGCAGCGTCTACAAGGTTGACACAACAACGCTTAAGGTGGTTGGAACCGTCACCGTAGGCTATCAGCCCGACGAGCTTGACATTGTTGACAACAAACTCTATGTTGCCAATAGTGGCGGATATCAGGCAATGCAGGGAAAGGGATATGACTGGACCGTAAGCGTGATTGACTTGAATACATTCACTGAAGAACGTAAGATTCGCGTCGCACCTAATCTGTTCCGTCTGCGAGCCGACAGCAAGGGGAGAGTGTGGGTGGCTTCGCGAGGCGACAGAATGGGCATACCCTCAAGACTCTACCTGCTTGAACGCGACAAGGATGGGCAGATGCAACTTGCTGACTCTGTGAAAACACGAGTAACAGACTTTGCCTTTCGCGGCGATTCCATCTACTATTTCGGCACAGTCGGCAACAAACCTCAATTCGGAATAATTGACATGAACACACTGGAGATTGTCAACCGCCAACCAATTACTCTGCCCGACGGAAGAAACTTTCAAACGGTCTACGGTTTGGCTCTCCACCCCATCACAGGCGACATTTATGTGTTAGACGCAACCAACTACACATCAAGCGGCTACCTGTTTTGCTTCGACAGTAAAGGAAACTACCGATGGGACACTCTTACGGGGCAAATACCCTCGCGCATTGCCTTCCTCTCAAAGACATATCCTGCACTGCCTGAAGACAATTAGCAGAGAAAAGCCAAAGCCATTTTTTATAATTGCATTTCTCCTTTATGCTTTTAGACACGACAACTTTAAAATTAACAATATATGACAGTTAAATAACTTTTCAATAATAACAACAATCATAACACAACAAAAATATGAAAAAAAACTACAAAACACTATCAGTAATTGCGCTGCTTGCTGCCACATCGCTGACGGCAACAGCCCAACGAAAAGACGATGTTGAAAGCCACAGCCAGTATCTGACGGCTGTTGACGAGTACAGACCTGCACCAGGACAGTTTGTAAACATCTACCCAAAGTTTGATGAGGGCGACAACGAAGCAAAGATTATTGAGAAATGCACCAACCTGCTGAAGGGCGCGCCTAAAGACAGAGAGTATTCTCTCGTTACGCTTGGAAGCTTCGGCGGCTACATCACCTTCCATTTCGACCACAGCATTGCCAACATCGAAGGAATGAAAGACTTTGTAGTCAGAGGTAATGCCTACGAAAACGGCTCAGAACCTGGAATAGTAATGGTTTCAAAGGATACCAACGGCAACGGACTGCCAGACGACGAATGGTTTGAACTGGCTGGAAGTGCACAAAACCCAACCTACGGCTACTCTATCACCTATAGCCGCAACGAGCAAAAGACAACCGACTGGACTGACAGCCAGGGAGAGTCTGGAACTATGAAACGCGCCTTCGAATTAGACGACGACGGCAACGAAATCCCATTCCACGACCAGGACTACTACCCGATGTGGATACCTGCCGACAACTATACGCTGACAGGAACCCGACTGCCTGACAATGGCGTGCAGACAAGCACCAATCCCGAATATTGGCGACTTGACGCTTTCGAGTGGGGATATGTTGACAATCTGGTAGCAACCGATGTTGAGGGCAGTTCCTTCGACATTTCTTGGGCAGTAGACAGCAACCGCAACCCTGTTAAGCTCGATTTTGTTGACTTTGTTCGTGTTTACACAGCCCTCAATCAGGAATGCGGATGGCTGGGCGAAACTTCTACTGAAGTTGTCGGCTCTTGGGACTTGCACCTTGACCAGTCGCTTGCAACCATCGACGAAGCAATGTTCAGTACAGTCGACTTCGAAGACTACATCCTGCAGGCAGAGAGTTCATGGAACGGAAGCAACATGACAGGCGAGAAGATTACCGACGAATGGGGCGCAGAAGTCTGCAAGAACATCTATCAGTCTAACGGCTTCCGCTTCACAAACCTATACAACCCTCAATGGGGCAGCTGGGCGGGAATGGCTATTAGCAACATGACTGCCAACAACTTTGTTGACTACACGACAAGCCAGTATAACAACTGCATCGGAAGCGGATATAATGGTTCTGCCAACTTTGGAGTATTCTTCCCCTCAGCCAGCAAGGCTATTGAGGTCGTAGGCGATGAAGACCAAGAGGTTTCTGGTTTCTACATCACTAACTCTGCATGGAACGTGAAGGCATATCTTGAGGGCGACGGACAGACTGACGGTTGTTTCGCAACAGGCGACTGGTGTAAGCTGACAATTACCGCCACACGCAGCGACAACACAACCGCAACCGCAGATGTCTATCTTGCCGACTATCGCTCCGACAACGCAGCAGAACATAGGTACATTGACAACTGGCAGTGGGTTGACCTGTCGTCACTCGGCAAGATCAGGACGCTGGCATTTGCCGTCAGCAGTTCGCGCAACAATGAATGGGGAATGACTACTCCTGGCTATTTCTGCATGGATAACTTCAACGGTGTTGCCGACGAAACCGCAATCAGCGAGAACACCATAGCCAGGACGACAACCGCTGTAGAAGTAGCACGCTACACAATAGACGGCAAACTCATCCACGCTCCGCAGCGCGGTATCAACATTATACGCATGAGCGATGGAAGCATGAGAAAAGTTGTTGTGAAATAATTTCATTATAATAAGCAGAATTGCAATAAAAATTCTTTATATCATATCATCAAAACGGTATATATCCTTCGGCTGATTAATTGGCAATACGGATAAATACCGTTTTCTTTTTTTTTAATACCTCTGGGAATTTCATGTTCATCAAGGCATTTTGCAGTTTTTTTTTATTGCAGTAAACCTTTTTGGCTTGTCGAAATCAAGGCTAAAACTATGCAAACCTCCCTCTCCCTGTTTTTTTTGACATAGAACAAACGATGCTTTTTTTTTATTTTTGTCAAAATATTTCATACCATTCTTAGTGCCCCTGTGTTTTCAGATTATCCAGACTGCTCTCAATTTTTCAACGCAACGTTAACTTGCCTACAGTCAACTTACAAACTGTAACTCCCAAAATCAGCCCCGATTTCTTGACGAAAAAAGTAAAAAATCTTGACAAACCGAACTTTCATTCTAGAAAAAGATTTTCCGCTTGGAACGCAGTGAAAAGTAAAAATGTGTTTAATTGTTAATCAATCGGCTTAAACTATGTGAACAAGCGTGCGGAACGAAAAAGTGAAAGGTGTCCTTTCGCGATGCGAAACGTGGCATATCGCAGTGCGATATGTGGCATATTGCAGTGCCAAAGGTGCCCTTTCACACTGCGAAAGATGCCCTTTGACTTTTTTAACACTTATGAATTGTGAGACGAAACGTACAATGTCTTGATTACTAACATTTTACTAAAAACGACAAGAAACCGCAAAATACTCGCATATTTTGCAACTTCTTTTTGCTTGGTCGTAAATTTTTAAGTTATCAGCGGGCTTAGTTAATCAATTTTTTACCCGACTCGGCTCTGAAAATTGCAGGTATTTCGATTGGCAAGGGCAGGAAACCGAAAACTGGTTTCAGATTGTTATAAGTTATGAGTGTTGAGTTATGAGTTATAAGTTATGAGTTATAAGTTATGAGTTATGGGAACGGGAACTTTAACTTTAACTTTAACTGTCAACTAAAACAACTATGCATTATGCACTATGAACTATGCACTGTCAAAGACTATGCATTATGCAGTATGAGCATAATAACAACACATTTATCGCAATTCATTAGTCTATTGTCAATTAAAATTTGTAACTTTGCAAGTATGAAAAGAGCAATAGTCGTTGGTGCATCGTCGGGCATCGGACGCGAAGTGGCACGTCTGCTTATATGTGACGGCTGGAGCGTCGGTCTCGGAGCAAGACGAACAGACAAGCTCGAACAGCTGAGAGAAGAGTCTGTCTCAAAAGCAAGCGATGCTCAAAAGATTGAAATCGGAGCGATTGATGTTAACAGCTGCAACGCAACCGAAGGACTTCAGAAACTGATTGAGAAGACTGGAGGAATGGACTTATACTTTCACTCGTCGGGTGTAGGATGGATGAACCCAGAACTTGACGAACAGAAAGAACTGAAAACGGTTGAGACCAATGCGTTAGGCTTTACACGAATGATTGATGCTGCCTTCCAGTATATGAGCAAAAACAGGGGCGGGCATATTGTAATAATCAGTTCTGTTGCAGGAACGAAGGGACTTGGACCCGCTCCCGCTTATTCTGCAACAAAGGCTTTTCAGAATAAATACATTGAGTCGCTCGAACAACTTGCAGCAACAAGACGTCTGAACATTCGGTTTACCGACATACGACCAGGTTTTGTTGCAACCGACCTACTAAATGGCGGGAATAATTATCCCTTGCTACTGAAGACTGACAGTGTGGCCCGCAAAATCATAAGTGCTATAAACCACCGTCGCCACATCTGCATAATAGACTGGCGCTGGGCAATACTTACAGCACTATGGCGCGGGATTCCAAGTTTTATCTGGCGGAAAATCAAGCTGACAAAGTGAGACTCTTCTATAATTGACAATTAACGGGAACGGGACGATAACCTTAACTTTAAATAGTAAACTATAACCTGTGCATCTTGCACTATGAACTAATATCGCTCGTCAACTATAAAACTTACAAACTAAAAAAAACTAAAGAAACATGAAACATGAAGTTGTTGCAGCAGTAATTGAACGCGACGGGAAATATCTGTGCATGCAGCGTTGCCGCTCACACTATCCCTACATATCAGAACATTGGGAGTTTCCTGGAGGAAAACGCATGGAAGGAGAATGCGACCACGAGACGCTGATAAGGGAAATAAAGGAAGAAATGGACTGGGATGTCTTTGTGGGTAAGAAAATAGGTACAACAGACCACGAGTACGAGGACTTCGAAGTGTGTCTCACTGCCTACTTATGCAAGGGGGGCGATGAGGATTTTAAACTTTTGGAACATTTAGACTATAAATGGTTGCCAAAGCACGAACTACTCAACCTCAACTGGACTGACGCAGACCGAAAACTTATTGAGACTTTTGAGTTTTGAGTTAAGCGACTGACTTCAAATCAATATTCAAAGAACGTGCCGCCATCGCTCTGGCAGTAGCGGCGCAGCAGTTCCTGAATGAACTCCGCATTGGCACGCACTCTGCTCTCGTTCCCGTCATAGCCATTGATGAGAACAACCAGACGGCGTGTTGAGAGTTCTATTTTTGTCCGCTCATTGTCACTTGTAGGAGTACCTACTCCGCCCTTTTCATCGCGATATACGGGCAGCCCCTCAATGTTTATCATGCCTCTGCCAATTCCTTCGTATGGTTCGCCAGCCTTGCCAATTCCCAATGTGAGGGTGTCGCCTACGAACTTATCGGCATCGAAACCGCCTATGCTATATCCGAACTTTATGCTTGCCAGATTGATAAGGTCAACCAGTGTATCAATCTGATACAACTCTTTGCCCTGCAACATTCTACGGATAAGAGCCTCAGATGCGGGACGATAGCGCGAGGGGTCTTTGCCGCAAGCCTTATAGACTCGGCGGGTAGCCTCTATGCTCGACAACTTCTTCAGTGACTCGGTAGTTAGCGTAGCCCTGAACTGGCTGCCAAGCTCATTTATTTCTTTCCAAAGCCCTTCAGAATAAGGAGTGTTGACCACATCAGCCTCAACACAAGCGCCAACAAACTCCTTGCAGACCTGTTCTATCTCATCAGATACTATAACCTTCATTTTTTTCTTTCTGCTCTTTTTATAAATATTCTGCAAAGTTACGGAAAAGCGAGGGAAATGTAAAAGAGAAAATTGTTTTTTCTTTTCATTTCCGAGTGCTAAGTAAGTTCGGCGCAGCCAAAGTAACGGAAGAATATTTGCTTTCCATGCCATAATTCAGAAAAGACAAAGCCGTTGATAAGAATTGAAAACAAATGAAATGCTTGGTAAAATCTTAAGAATTATGTAAATTTGCAGGCAGAGTTTTAGAACAATGTATAAAGAATTACAGCCTTTTCCCAATAACAAAGAAGATATGAATGAAAACAAGAAAACGAAGATGAGAATGCTGATTGAAGAGCTAAACCGCGCTTCTGAGGCATATTATAACGGTCAGACAGAGTTGATGACTGACTATGAATGGGATGCAAAGTTCGACGAACTGAAACGACTTGAACAGGAAACTGGCGAAATACTGCCCGATTCTCCTACTCAGAAGGTTTCGGAAGACAATATAGCAGGCCAGAAAGAGGAACACGAATATGCTGCACTCTCACTTGCAAAGACTAAAAAAATAGAAGACATCGTGAAATGGGCTGAAGGAAAACCTATCTGGATTTCGTGGAAACTCGACGGACTTACTCTCGTTGCAACATACGACAAGGGCAGACTGCAGAAACTCGTTACTCGCGGAAACGGACACATAGGCACCAACATAACTCATCTGGCTAAGGCAATAAACGGCATTCCTGCAAAAATAAGATATGAAGGACATCTTGTTGTTCGCGGCGAAGCGGTTATATCCTACGATGATTTTAACAACTTCCTCATAGAAAGTGGAGAAGACTATGCTAACCCACGCAATCTCGCTTCGGGCACAATGACGCTGAAAGACACTGAAGAGGTGAAACGTAGGAATGTTACATGGATTCCATTTACTCTTGTTCATATTGATGAAGATGAAATTAATTCTACTGATAACGAAATAAACTCATGGGGCAATCGCATGACATGGCTTGAGGGGCAAGGTTTTAAATGTGTTGAACGAATGCTTGTTGACACTCCTTTATATGATAATGTTGATGAGACCATTGAACTTTTCACAAAAAAAGTAACTTCAAATGCTAACCCTTATCCTGTTGACGGACTTGTAATAACCTACGACGATACAGCCTTTGCTGAAACTGGAAGTATCACAGGACACCACGCAACTCGCGCAGGTTTGGCTTTCAAATGGAAAGACGAGGCAGCACAAACCATTCTCCACCATATTGAATGGTCGTGTGCAGCAAGCACTATATCTCCAGTTGCAGTATTCGAGCCTGTAGAACTGGAAGGTACAACTGTGAAACGTGCCTCGCTATGCAACATCAGCGAATGTGAACGACTGGGCATTGGCAATGCAGGTACACAAATGCAGGTAATCAAAGCAAACAAAATCATTCCGAAGGTGATAAACGTAGACAAGAAGGTTGGCGAACTTACAATACCTGAAGAATGCCCAGTTTGTCATCATGCAACTGCAATACGAGTCAGCGAGAATAGCGGAACAAAGACTCTTCACTGTCAGAATCCGAACTGCCCAGCAAAAGAACTGAAAAAGTTTTCGCGCTTTGTATCAAAGGAAGGTATGAACATAGACGGACTGTCGGAACAGACTCTGTCGAGAGTAATCAACGAAGGATGGGTTAAGGAATATGCCGACATTTATCACCTGAACGACTATGCTTGGCAGATGGCTGCGCTTGAAGGCTTTGGAGAACGCTCTGTAAGCAAACTGTTACAGGCAATACGCAACTCTCGAAACGTAGAAGCACACCGACTGCTATATGCTCTCAACATTCCGTTATGCGGTCTTGATGTCTGCCGCCGCTTGCTTTCTGCATATTCTTTTGAAGAACTGATAAACACCGCTTACACGACTGATGATGCTGAACACTTCTCACACATTGACGGCATAGGACCAGAAAAGTCCTCATCGTTTATTACTTGGTGTAAAGACGAAAACAATCACAATAAACTGCTGCGTCTGCTTGATGAACTCACGATAAGTCAGGAGGAACCAGTAAAGGCAGGAGGAAGATGCGAAGGACTTACGTTTGTAATCACTGGCGATGTTCATCACTATAAGAACCGAAACGAACTGAAAGCCTACATTGAGCGACAAGGCGGAAAGGTGACTGGAAGCGTGAGTGGCAGCACTAACTATCTAATAAACAACGATATTGAGTCGACATCAGGAAAGAATCAGAAAGCCAAGCAACTTGGTATTCCAATAATTTCAGAGGATGACTTTATAAGCCAGTTCGGCGAACAACAGCCACAACAAATGGAACTATTCTGATTTGTCTGGCAAAAGGAACAATTAATAGAAATAAGTACAAATATTGTAAAATAACTCATCAATCATATAACAAACATGAAACAACTGAAAAGAACCATCACACTAATAGTAACTGTTTTGTTTGCTATATCTATCCAATCGAAGAATGACATTATCCCTATTCCCCAACAACTGACATGGGGAGAAGGATATTTTGTGATTAAGGCAAATACTACCATCGCATATAGTTCTGCTGAACTGAAACCTGCGGCTAACTATCTGCAACAAGCTATCAAGCGACTGACAGGACTTCAACTGAAAGCTAAAATGGCGGCAAAGGGAGACATAGTTATAGCCGCACAAAGTCAGACAGACTATTATAGCATGAAGGTAAATAAACGGGGTGTTATGATTACAGCACCGACCTATGAAGGCATTGTCTGCGGAATAGCTTCACTTCGCCAGATTATTGACAACAGACAGATTGCAGCAGTTGAAATCAAAGACAACCCAAGATTTAATTGGCGCGGATTCCATCTTGACTGCTCTCGCCACTTCTTCACAAAGCCTGAGATTCTTGAAGTTATTGACCTTATGGCAATGTATAAACTCAACCGCTTTCACTGGCATCTCACCGATGATCAGGGATGGAGAGTAGAGATTAAGCAATATCCTAAACTGACTGAGGAAGGAGCATGGCGCACACTAAACAATCAAGACTCAGTCTGCCTGAAAATGGCTGAGACAGAAAACAATCCCGACATGCTGTTGCCAGAAGACAGACTACGCACTTTCAGCATGGCTAATGGCAGTGAAATAAAGAAGTATGGTGGCTATTACACACAAGACGACATCCGCGAAGTTGTAGCCTATGCTAAGCAACACGGAATTGAGATTGTACCAGAAATAGATATGCCAGGCCACATGCTTGCTGCTATAGACTGCTACGACGGACTGGCTTGCTTCGAAAAGACGGGTTGGGGAAAAGTATTCACATCGCCGCTTTGTCCTGGTAAAGACAAGACTTTGCAATTCTGCAAGAATGTCTGGAACGAAGTGTGCCAGTTGTTTCCTTTTGAATATGTCCACATTGGAGGCGATGAAGTTGAGAAAGACAACTGGAAAGCATGTGCCGACTGTCAGCGCAGAATTAAGGACAACAACCTGAAAAACGAAAACGAACTGCAATCATGGTTTATTCATGAGATGGAGAAATTTCTCAATACCAAAGGCAAGAGAATGATTGGCTGGGACGAAATAATTGAGGGCGGACTTTCTAAAACATCAACTGTGATGTGGTGGCGCACATGGGTTCCTTCTGCAATAAGCGAAGCTACGGCTCACGGTAATGACCTTATCTTCTCACCCGTATCTCCACTATATCTATCACAGAAAGAACAACGCACAAGCATGCAGGAGATTTACGACTATGAACTGATGCCAAACACTCTGAGCAACGAACAGAAGAAACATATTATTGGAGTACAGGCAAACCTTTGGGGCGAGTGGCTGCCGTCACGAAACAGAATGCTCTATATGTATTTCCCACGCATTCTCGCTCTCTCCGAACTTGCATGGAGTCAACCTGAACGTAAAAACTATGATGACTTCTACAACCGACTGACAAGCCATTTCACATTGCTGCATCGTCTCGGCGTACCTTATCGCACACCAAGCCTTGACGGTTTTCACAATATCAATGCGTTTACTAAAAATGGAACACTTACTGTGACAAGCAAAGACCCGCTTGCGACAATAAGATATACCACAGACGGAACATTTCCTGACAATGAATCGCCCGTCTACACAAAACCAATAATTGTTGACGAAACTACGCATTTCATTATTCGCGCATTCAACCCTGACGGTAAGCCTGACGAAATGGTTCAGGCAGATTTTATTAAGCAAGGACTTCTTGAACCTATAACAGAGCCAGAAGCACTTTCAAAAGGACTCGTAGCTCGATGGTATGACTTTGCTGGAACAACCTGCAAGAATATTCTTCAAGCAAAATTCAACAACGATTATATCATTGACGATGTAAAGATTCCTAACGAAGTTAAAGGAAACATCGGACTGATAATAAACGGATATATCCGCATCCCATCTGACGGAGTATATACATTCGCACTGATGAGCGACGATGGCAGTTGGCTAAAGATTGACGGAAATATGGTTGTTGACAACGACCGCGAGCAGTCTCCTCATGAGATGGTCTGCCAACAGGCTCTGAAAGCAGGACTGCACAAGATTGAAGTACGCTATTTCGACCACAACGGAGGAATGCTACGACTGTTCATAAATAGTCCAGAAGGCAACCGTCTGCAAACTGAAAATCTTTATTTTCACTAAATAGCAGATAAAACTTCAAATAAAAATCATAATCATTTTTACGGCTGAAAGCATTTGCAAACCATTCATTGGGATATGCTTCCAGCCGTAATTTTTTGCTATCATAAAGAAGAAAATACACAACAAAAGGGGCTATATAACTGCAAAAAATAAGATTTAAATCTAAAAAAGAAAGAAAAAACATAAGAAATAAAGAAAAAAGGCAGAAAATATTTGCATGTATACAAAATAATGTATACCTTTGCAGCCACAAAATAAGAAACATCGCGGAGTGGAGCAGTTGGTAGCTCGCCAGGCTCATAACCTGGAGGTCGCATGTTCGAGTCCTGCCTCCGCAACTAGAAAAGCCCGAATCACTTGATTCGGGCTTTATTTTTTATACCTATATCTGATTCATGTCAGACAAAAGTCGGACTAATATACTTATACCATAAAGAAATATGCAGAGCAATTAAAAGTTGCTCTGCATATTTCTATTTGCATATTATCTTCTTTCAATATAGCCTCACTACAACTGGAAGACAATTAGAATTGCTCTAATATCTCTATTCGCTTGTTTATATCGGGATGAGTAGCGAAAAGAGATGACAAGAAACTAGTTCTTTTTCCATTTAAAGCCTGAGGACGAGCGATGAAAAGCTGGGCAATATCATCACGCTTTACCTGCTGCAATCCCGTCATCACCGATATCTTGCGCAGTGCGGATGCTAATGCTCGTGGGTCGCCACATAGTTCTGCACCTCCTGCATCAGCCATATATTCACGTCTGCGGGAAATAGCAAAGCGAGTAATAGATGTGAAAAAATAGGCAATAGCACTGCAAACAAGAGCAATAATCAAGGCAACTATTATTGAAATGCCACCTCCCTTATCGTCATTGCTGCGTCGAGAAGCACCTCCTGTTCGCATTATAACGTCAATGAAGTTTACCGTCATGCTCATAATCGTGCTGATGATACCAACAAAAACAATGCTGACAACAAGCAGTCGTGTGTCGCGATTGCGAATATGCGTAAGTTCATGTCCTATCACTCCAGCAAGTTCCCTGTCGTCAAGAGTGTCAAGCAGCCCTGTGGTAACAGTGACCGTATAGCTTTTCTCATCAATACCAGACGCGAAAGCATTGAGCATGGGGTCGTCAATAATATTCACTTTCGGCATATTCATTCCGCATGTCATGCACAGATTCTCCACTATATTATAGACGCGTGGATTCTCTTTTCTTTCAAGCGGGCGTGCTCCTGTAGCACTTTTTATCATAGCCGTATTGTTGAAATAAGCGAACAAGAACCATACACCTACTCCACCGACAACCCAAGGCAATGCCTGAAGGAAATAATAATTCACATCAGACATGCTTACTTGGTTCACAAACTCGCCATACTCGTTATAATATCCGTTTCCGAAGTAGTTGACCAACAGCAAGAAAACCCATACTGTAATCAGTATAATTACAGGAAACATAAGCAGCAAGAACACCGTCAGACGGTTGTTTCGCCTTACTTGCGTGTATAGACCTACGTACTTCATTATCAGAAGTTAATCTCTGGAGCCTTGTCGAGCACAGCTCTTTCTTCTGTAGAGACTTCAAACATAGGCTGCTTTGTAAAGCCAAACATTCCAGCAAGGATGTTTGAAGGGAACGTCTGAACAGCATTGTTGAGTTCCTTTGTTGCAGAGTTGAAGAATCTACGAACAGCAGCCAGCTTGTTTTCTATGTCAGCCAGTTCGTTCTGCAACTGCAAGAAGTTCTGGTTTGCCTTCAAGTCTGGATAAGCCTCAACAGAGACTTTAAGTCCAGCAAGTGCACTGCTGAGAGCGTTTTCTGCCTGAATTTTGTCGTTGATTGTATTAGCAGACATAGCTGCGGCACGCGCATTAGTAACCTTTTCAAGCACTTCTTTCTCGTGAGTCGCATATCCTTTTACTGTTGCAACAAGCTGCTGAACGAGGTCGTGGCGCTGTTTCAGTTGAACATCAATGTTGGCAAAAGCGTTTTCACGATTGTTGCGCAGGCGAACAAGATTGTTATAGATGCCTACCGCCCATGCTCCTAAAAGCACGATAATTCCTAAAATAATCAAAAATACTGTCATAGTTTTTCAAAATTTATTTTTGTTTCACTATAAAATAATCTGCTTTTTAACTCCGCAAATATACTAAAGTTTCTCGAAACAATAGCAACATACCATATTTTTTTGCAACTTTCATTATAATAAATAAGAAAATTGCAATAAAATAATATTAATACCTTTATTCGTCTTTAGAACTATGTGGCAAATCTTTTGCGTAAACAAGTGGCAGGACTATGATCATTATAAATCCAGAAATGGTAACATAAGTGAAATAATTCTGATAACCTACAGCCTCTTGCCAATCGCCAGAAATCATACCCGTCACCATAAGTGAAAATGCTGTGATAGCCATGCTCATGCCTTTATGTGCAGACGAGTGGATGCCCCGACTGAAATGCTCAAGATAAGCCAGATATGCATTCAGCCCGAAGCCGATGAGAAAATGTTCTGCTGCTATGCAAATGCTTATGAAAAACAGTTCTTGCGGCAACTCAAAGCTTAGCAGAAGAAATGGCAATGGTGCAAGTAGCAACGACAATGTCATTAGCAGCAGACTGCGCCTTAAACCAAAACGCGACTTCAAGAGCAGTCCAAATATACCACCTACAATGAGTGCCGACACACCTACCGTACCTTCTACAAAACCTAAGTCTTGCGGTGATAGTCCTAATCCTCCATAACTTGGTCGGTCAATGAGAAATAATACGGAAACCCTTGTCAACAAGCCGAAACTTACTGGATAAAGAACGAGGAAAATAATAGAATGTAATGCTTTCGGTTTTCTGAAGAAAGCAACAGCCCTGCGACGGAACATCCTACGGAACTTCTTAATGTTGAACCTATAAACTATAGGCATATCGTCTGACGGACGACGTAGAACTATCAGGTGGTATATAAAGAAAATAGCCACGACAATTGAGAGAAGATAGAAAACAAATGCCCAAGAGTTGTCTATTCTCCTTGTTATCACCTCCATGTTACCGCCAACCATAGCCATTACACCACTAACTATCAGCAACGAAATTCCACTGAATATCCTACGAATTACAACAAAACGTGGCGAAGAATGCCTGTTGAGTTGCTCAATGTAGTAATTGTTTACCGCAACATCGTGAGTACAAGCCACAACTGAAAGAAGAAGCATGTAAAAGAATGAGTAGCCTAGCCAAGAGTCTTTCACCATGACAATGCTTATAACATAAAGCAAGGCAGCCATAAGCAACTCCGTCAGCAGAATCCAAAACCTGCGGGTTATCAACGTATCAACAACAGGCCGCCATAGTGGTTTGGCTATCCATCCAAGCAATAACCATGAGATATAGAACGTAACGACACTGTTTGAAAGTCCCATTCTTTTAAAGACAACCATAGCAAGAATAGTTAACACAGCGTATGGTATGCCTTTCACAAAATATAGTGAAGGCAGCCACAGCCAAAGTTTCTTCTTTGCAGCCAATTCATTTATATGGATGTCTTTGTCCATTCTATTATTCTTCAGTTTATTAAGTTTCCTAAAGTTACTATATCAACTATCAGTTTCTATTCCTTTTTCTTTCTTCCGAAGTCTGCATCAATACGAACAAACGAAGCAACAAGGAAAGTTATAAGGCAGCAAAGCATAACTATTATGAAGAAAAGACGATAGCCTACTACCTCCTGAAGTGCTCCTGCAATCATTCCTGGCAACATCATAGAGAGTGCCATAAATGCCGTACACAAAGCATAGTGTGACGTCTTATGTTCTCCTTGACTATAATATATAAGGTATAGCATATATGCCGTAAAGCCGAATCCGTAGCCAAACTGTTCTATAAACACACAGACATTAACAACTGCAAGGTTTGCAGGCAGAGCGTATGCTAAGTAAACATACACAAGGTCGGGCAGTGTTATGGAGCAGACCATCGGCCAAAGGCATCTTTTCAGTCCATATATTCCTGCCAAAATACCTCCGATAATGCCTCCAGCAACAAGTCCAACAACCCCAACTGTTCCCTGAACAAGACCAAGTTGCACCTCTGTAAGACCTAAACCTCCACAACTCGGATTGTCTATAAGGAAAAGTGTTGAGATTTTTACGAGCAGTCCTTCTGGCATTCTATAGAAAAGCATGAAGCATATTCCTGCTATTACCTGCGGTTTCTTAAAGAAAGTAACAACTGTGTCTATCAGTTCTCTCCAAATATCCTTAGCACTTGATTTCTCATTTTTTCCGTCTTCGTCTGGCTTAGGCAGTATAAGAGCATGGAATATGAATAAACAAATGAAAAGCGCAGACATAAGATAGAACACAAGACTCCACGAATATGCTACTTTTCCCGTTTCTTCAAGCCATTTACCGACAAGCATTACCAGTGCGCCTTGCCCCAAAATCATGCTCACCCTATAGAAAAAACTGCGCACACCAACAAAGACCGACTGTTTTTGCTGGTCTAAGCCGAGCATATAGAAACCGTCTACTGCAATGTCGTGGGTTGCGCTTGAGAAAGCCATAAGCCAGAAAAAGCACAGTGTTCCCTGCAACCAGAAGCTTGTAGGCAGAGTGAAAGCCACACCAGCCAATGTTGCACCAATCACAAGTTCCATCAGAAGTATCCAAAAACGCTTTGTCTTTAATACGTCAACAAAAGGGCTCCACAAAGGCTTAATGACCCAAGGCAGATAAAGCCATGATGTATATAGCGTTACTTCTGTATTCGACAGTCCCATGTTTTTATACATAATCAGCGACAAGGTCATTACCGCAACGTATGGAATACCTTCTGCAAAGTTAGAAGTTGCTACCCATGATCCAGAGCGAATCCACTCCATCATGTTACTGGTTCTATTACTTTTCTTATTCATTATCCCTCTATCTAATTGGCTTTAATTCTTAGTCTTTACTTAAAGTTATCTGTTAATATATTCTTGAGACATCTGCACCTTGATAGTAGTGGAGCAATATTTCTCGATAGTTAAAACCTTTCTCACCCATCACGGCTGCTCCTATCTGGCACAATCCCACACCATGCCCCCATCCTTTTCCGTTCAAGACGAATGCCACAGTGTTTCCTTCTTCATCAGTTTCGCGTTCAACATCAAAGCAACTGCTCTTGAGATGTGAATCGCTCAGCACTCTTCTGATTTCAAGTTCCTTTCCAATTATGAACTCACCTTTAGTGCCACAGAGTTTCAGTTTCCATATTCTGCCGCTTTTTCCTCGTTCCATCGGGACAAGGTCGGTTATCTCTCCTAAGTCTAATTTTGTATTCTTAGCCACGAGCTGCGTAAGTTCTTCCACAGTATATCTTACATTCCAATTATAGAAGTCAGCCGTTTCAAGATCGTAGTCGTTCAATACCTGACGGAGAATCTGCTTGTCGTCGGTGTTGCAGTATGGGTCGGGAACACTTACAAGATAAGGTTTCCGGCTATCATCCCAACAATACTGGAATTCTTCAGTCTGTCCGCCGCAGCATTTGCTGAAGCGTGCATCGCAAATCTCATTGCCTGACAGCAACACTTCTCCGCGTGTCTCTGCTACAGCCTGTGCCACTTCCTTGCGCGTAGCCCTTGTAATTCCCTGATAGCGCTGGCAATGGTCGTCGGCACATACGTCAAATATGGTGTGGTCTTCTCTGTCATACCATTTTATCAGACTATTCTTAGTTTTCTGGAAAGAGAAGAAATTGTTGTCTTTTCCTGCAGCCTTTTCCTGTCGTCGCTGCTGCTGTGCCATCAGCCATGAGCGCGAAATTACAGCGTGAGCCTTCAGCAATTCTATTGAGGCATCTGCCCTCATCTCACTCGAAATAACACTTTTCAAGTAGTTTTCTACTGGCAATTCATTGATAACGCATATCTTGTCTGCTTCAACAACGAGACGCAGTGTTCCTTCAAATGTCTCGGTCTCCTTGCGCTGCCAGTGGAAATTCACTCCTATCGTAACATCTTCCAGCGAGAATGTAGAATGAGAATCTTTCGGCAGGAATGTCAGTTCGCGATACTGATTACCATTCCACAAGATTCCTCCTTCAGAGAATTCAACCTTTTGCGGTCCGCTAATCATTGCGCCTTTTGCTGAGTACTGACCGTTGAGAGTGAAACTAATGCTCTCTGCACTTACAATTCCAACCTTAACCTGCGGTTCCTCTTTTCTTTTTGACTTAAGCAAGCGCTTGTCCGACTCTGGGATTGTAAGCAGATTTATTAGTCTCTCAACTTGCTCTTCACTATATGAAACTTCGTTGAGAATATCCTCTGCTTCGCTGTCGGTGATAGTAAGGAAATCATTCTCGCGCGGTGTAATTATCAGTCCAGCCATGTCTAATGCACCAGGACTGACCATCAGCTGCCTTTCTGCTTGCTCAAAGTAGCAATCAGGACGGTGTTTTCTGCGAAGGAAAATAACATTGATATTGCTTCCGCCTTGCTTCCAGCTTACGATGTTCATCATCGGTTCTGGTTTGTCCTTACCTTGCTGGTCATCGTTCTTTGTTACAGTTAGCATTGCGGCATATAATTTTCTGAACAGATAGTCGTCGCTCTCTGTTGTATTACTATAAAGCAGCATTGCCGCACACGGATAGTCAAGTATGCGGTAGATGCCTTCTTTCATTCCGCCAGTGCTTGTCTGATGATTTCCTGCTGTATGTTTCTGACTATTGTTATATTCCAAAACAGGCTGTAGATTGCGGCTAAGCCGTTGCCACTGTGTCTGCAAAGGCAGTCTAAGATTGCGTCCTGCCTGCAAATGAAGATGGTCTGGCGCCGATGCTCCACACTGCGGACCGTTATAGAAAACGGTTAGATCGGGGAACATCTGCAATATCCTTCTAATTTCCAGATAGTTGTCTTCTATGCGCTGCGGTTGATGTTTAAGTGCAGGAATAGTGAAATGCTGAGGAAGAATTGGAAAAGGATTGACGAGAAAGTCAAACCTATGGTCGATGTGTTTCACTATCTGGCACGACGGGCGTTGCGGTTCACAGAGGAAACAAGGACGCTCACTTATAGTCTTTTTGTCAATGCTTGCACCAGTTGAGACAATTCTTGCAGGATTATACTGCACAGTAGCCGTAAAGTCGCCTATATTTATTTCGCGAGTCTTGACGTGTCGCAGGTCGTCATAGCGTTTACGGGCATCGTCCCAACTCTCTAACTGTCTGTAGAAGAAACGCTGCAACGAGTCTTCCTCGCGTGTAGCGGTCTGTCCTGCAATCAACTGCTGACGCGCAAACAGCTCTATTGTTCTCAAGCGGTCTTTATACAAGTTGTTTGCATTTATCTTCTCCACCGACAAGGCTGCATCGCTATTTCCTCCCCATCTTCGGCAAAGATACAGTTCGTCATAGATTCTGCCTATTCTGTACTTTCTGCTGAAAGCCAGCCCGAGCGCATAATCTTCGCCATAGCTTGTATTAGGGAATCTGAGGTGTCGGAGCATCGGGGTATAGAATGCGCGAGGCGCACCGAGTCCGTTTATTCGCAGTGCGTTGTTTGGTCCGTTAGAGTCAGTCCACTCTCTATGGTCAATAATTCCAGGAGGCAGAGTATTCAGTTCAAAGTCGCACATACGGTAAGAACCTATTATCATTGCAGCCTTCTGTTTATAGAATGCATCAACTATCTGCTGCAATGTTCGTGGCGAAGAATACAAGTCGTCACTGTCGAGTTGCACAGCAAACCTTCCGCATCGCTCGTCGTTGACTGCCACATTCCAGCAACCGCCAATACAAAGGTCGTGGCGCGAAGGCACAATGTGGATAAGCCGTTTGTCATCATACTTATTAAGCAGTTCAGTTGTCTTGTCAGTAGAGTGGTTGTCAACAACGATTACATTGAACGGGAACTTGGTCTGCTGACTAAGTGCGGAGTCAACCGCATCGCAAATTGTCTTCTCTCTATTGAAAACTGGTATGACAACAGAAGCCTCAACGGGGAAATCTTCTTCTTTATAGTCTATATCCGAATAGTTTCCAGTCTCTATCTTTGCACCAATCTGTTCAAGATGACTGGTTACAGCCTGTTCCATCTCAATCTGCACTTCGCGGTTTCGTGGATTAACATAGTCGAATTGCTTTTCACCGCTGCGACGAAGGTCAAACTCTTGCTCTGTATAGAGCATCTCGTTAATATGAAACAATTGTCCTCTTCTGCTCAGGAACAGGCGTAAATCGTATATTCCTGCATATTTATAGTTGTTGCCATCAGCCAGAACGGCATACTCGCGCAGGCTGTCTCCTCTCACGAGAATGACTGAACCGAAATCGAAATCATCGCGCAGACTGCCAGCCTGATAGTCGATAACGGGATGGCGGGTTAGTGCTGAGTGCTGGGTGTTTGAGGCATCTTGCAAACTATTATCTTTATTTTCTTTTTCTTCTTTATAATAGTCGCTATAAACCATCTGCGCACTTGTCTCTCTGGCAGTTCTCAACATTCGTTCAAGAGCATACTGACCAAGAACAAAAGGTGTTTCTTTCAGTATTATAAGCGCATATTCTGCCGTAAGCACCTCAGACATCTGCTTAATCGTTTCCGACGAAGTCAGACCTTCTATCTTAATCATCTGGCATCTTGCAGGTAATTGCTCTCCCAGCATTGCCTCGTCATTAACCAGAAGCGTAACGCTGCCTATAGTCTTGTCGCCAAGCAACTGGGCTATATTCTGTTCTGCTTCTGTCAGCGAGTTACATGGCAGGAAGCATTGTATTTTCTCTCTCATAAATATGTATAAATTAAAATAAATCTGTCTTCAAACTCGTCTGCAGTCCTCAAAAAGACATTTGACAAATCAGAAGAATAAATATATTCGCTGCAAAGTTACTATTTAGAAAGGAGAAAACCAAACAAAATAGTCCGTAACTATCCACTTTCTTTTTAGTTTTTGTGTTTTTAATTATTAGTTTCACAAAAAATCAAATCCCACTATTTTTTAATTGTGCATGGCTGTGGTTATGATTATAGCTCATCTGAATAATCCGAAAACTCATAACAATCTGAAAGCAATATTTCTTTTCTTGCCGTTGCCGAGAGGAAAACTTGCAATTTTCAGAGCCGAGTTCGGTAAAAAATTGATTAACTAAACTCGCAAATAACTTAAAAATTTACGACCGAGCGAAATGAAGTTGCAAAATATGCGAGTATTTGGCGATTTCACGCTCTTTTTAGTAAATTGTTAGAAATCAAGACATTATACGTTTCGTCTAAAAACTCATAAGTGTTAAAAAAGTCAAAGGGCATCTTTCGCAGTGTGAAAGGGCACCTTTGGCACTGCAATATGCCACATATCGCAGTGCGATATGCCACGTTTCGCATCGCGAAAGGACACCTTTCACTTTTTCATTCCTTATGTTTGTTTACATAGTTTAAGCCGATTGATTAACAATTAAACGCTTTTTAGCATTTCGCCTCGTGCCAAACGGAAAATCCTTCTCTAGAATTAAAATTTCATTTGTCAAGTTTTTTTACTTTTTTCGTCAAAAAATCGGACTGATTTTGTAGCTTTCAGATTGTAAGCAGGAATTGATCTCCTAAGTTTAGGGGAGCTGTCACGAAGTGACTGAGGAGTGTGCCTACACGATGCAACGGCATCATGGATGATTAAGGAAAAATGATAAAGGAATGTTGCTGAGTAAACAAAAACTTATAACTTATAACTCAACACTCATAACTCATAACTCGTTTCCGTTATCGTTCCCGTTTTTTATTATGAAATATTTTGACATAATAGGGTAAAAAACTCATGCAACTCTGACATCGTTAACGATAACGGAAATGATAACTTTAACCTAAACCCATTAACTATGAATTATGAACTGTGCACTATGAGCTATAGCAACACCTTCCTTTAAATCATTAGAACAACTCGAAAAATAACAAACTCAACAATTTATATAGCAATCTCAATATTTTTGCTTACCTTTGCGCTCGAAATGGAGAAAAAGAAACTAATAGGAATGTCGCTCAATGAGCTGAAAGGCATTGTGGCAGAACTCGGCATGCCTGCTTTTACGGCTAAGCAAATTACCAAGTGGCTATACGAGAAAAACGTTGCCGACATTGAGTACATGACAAACATATCGAAGGCTAACCGTCAAAAACTGGCAGAGGGCTTTGAAGTGGGAGCAAAAGCACCTATAGACAAGCAGCAGTCGAAAGACGGAACTATAAAATATCTGTTCCCAACAGAAAGCGGGAAAAGCGTGGAAACTGTGTTTATTCCCGACAAAGACCGCGCCACACTCTGCGTTTCGTCGCAGGTGGGATGCAAGATGAACTGTCTTTTCTGCCAAACGGGCAAGCAGGGATTTGAAGGACAACTGACTGCTAAAGACATTATAAACCAGATATATGCTCTGCCAGAGCGAGAGCGGCTTACCAACATTGTCTTCATGGGACAAGGCGAGCCGATGGACAACCTCGACGAGGTGCTTAAAGCTACACAGATTCTGACTTCAGACTGGGGCTACGCCTGGAGCCCTAAGCGCATAACGGTTAGTTCGGTAGGCGTAAAGAACAAACTGAAGCGTTTTCTCGACGAGAGCGAATGTCACGTTGCAATAAGTCTGCACTCACCTATTCCTGAGCAAAGAGCAATGCTCATGCCTGCCGAAAAGGGAATGGGAATAGAAGATGTTGTGGCTCTGCTGCGCCAGTATGATTTCAGCCACCAGCGCCGTCTGTCGTTTGAGTATATTGTCTTCGACGGAGTGAACGACTCAACTACTCATGCACGAACTATAATAAAACTGCTTGACGGACTGGAATGCAGAATAAACCTAATCAGATTCCATCAGATTCCAGGCATCGACCTTCGTGGCGTTGATGACAAACGAATGGAGTCTTTCCGCGACTATCTTACTAATCATGGCATTTTCACAACCATAAGGGCAAGTCGTGGACAAGACATCTATGCCGCCTGCGGACTGCTGAATACGGCGAGAAAACAGGAAGGATTGAAGGTTTGAGTCTATAAGGGGCTTAGGTTGTGAGCCTGTCATGTTATGAGTCCTATTTAATATGTGACATAACCGAAGCAAAACAGAAACTTAGATGATTATTTAACTAATATACATACTTAAATGGAAAATAGAAAGATACGCGTGGGCATCACGCATGGCGACACAAACAGTGTCGGATATGAACTCATTTTTAAAACCTTCAGCGAACCAGCACTATTGGATTTATGCACACCAATAGTCTACGGCTCGCCAAAAATAGCGACATACCACCGAAAGGTGCTTGGCATAGAGGCTAACTTCACGATAATAAGAAATGCAGAAGAGGCTCACAGCGGACGCCTGAACATTCTCACAACAATAGAGGAAGACGTAAAAATGGACATGGGTATGCCTACAAAAGAGAGCGGCGATGCTGCAATAAGAGCATTAGACCGCGCTATGAAAGACTATCAGGAAGGTCTTTTCGACGTTCTTGTCACCACTCCTATGACTCTTGACAAGATTAAAGACGAAGGTTACCCATTCAACTCACAAGTGGACTATATAACAAAATATGTAGACACAACCAATAAACCGCTGAAGATAATTACTAATCGCGGACTGCGCATAGCCTTTGCCACTGACAAAATGCCTATAAGCGAGGTGAGCGGCGCAATAAGTCAGGAACTGATTAGCGATAAACTGACTGTATTTGCCGAAACTCTGAAACGCGACTTCCGCATCTCCCAACCAAGAATTGCTGTGCTGGCACTCAATCCAAAGTCGAGCGAAAACGGCAAGAACGGCAAGGAGGAAGAAGAAATAATAAAACCTGCAATAGACAAGGTGAACGAGGCAAGGCCTATAGTGTTCGGTCCTTTTGCTGCCGACGAATTCTTCACCTGCCGACAATATGAGGCTTTTGACGGAATACTTGCCATGTACTACGACCAGGCTTCTGCACCATTCAAACTAATTGCATCAGAAGACGGTGTATGTCTGACAGCAGGCATGCCTATAGTACACACCTACAGCAGCCACGATGTTGACTTTGCTGCAGCAGGAAAAGGAACCGTTGACGAGAGTTCCTTCCGCGATGCCATCTATCTTGCTATAGACGTGGCACGCAACAGGGTGAGCTACGACAAGCCCTTTGCTAATCCGCTGAAGAAACTCTATCACGAAAAACGCGACGACAGCGAGAAAGTAAGGTTCCAGATAAAGGAAAACAAAGAACCGAAAAAGCAGGAAAACGCTGAGAAAGAGCAATAAACAATCAACGTAAAACAAAAAGAACAGCCCTGACATAAATGAGCAAAAAGTACCAGAATGGCTTTTTCGTCTTCGGCTTTGTGCTTTTAGCACTCATGCTGTCGAGCCTCAACTATCATGAGGTGATTGACGGACTGCGCCATGCTGGCTACTGGTTCTTTGCCGTAGTGGCACTGTGGGGAGTGCTCTATTTGTTCAACACCTACACTTGGCATATCATCATAAAGGCCACCAAGGAGAAAGAACTTTGCAGATTGCAGAACGCAGGAAGTGTAGAGGAAGAAGAAAGCGTGTCGTCCACACATAAAAAACAAACCCAACTTGCAAGAAGAGAACCGTCTTTCGGGAAACTCTACCGTCTGACTGTATCAGGATTTGCGCTGAACTATGCCACTCCAGGCGGACTGATGGGCGGAGAACCATATCGCATCATGGCACTATCGTCGCTAATTGGGGCAGAGAGGGCTTCATCGTCGGTGATTCTCTTTGCCATGACACATATTTTCAGCCACTTCTGGTTTTGGCTTTTATCTGCCCTACTCTTCTTTGCCACACAAAAGGTTAACTTCTTCTTGGCTATTATTCTTATTTCAACACTTGCCTTCTGCATACTCGGAATATGGTTTTTCATGGTTGGATACAGAAAAGGACTTGCCAATCGTGCGCTTAAACTGCTGCGCCACTTCCCTTTTGTGAGCAAGTGGGCAACTCAATTTATTGAGAAACATCGCGAAGAACTAAACAATATTGACCATCAGATTGCTTCGTTGCACAACCAGAACCGCAAGACATTCCTCACAGCGGTATTGTCGGAACTGACCTGCAGGGTGTGCTCCGCAGCCGAAATAATGTTTATTCTTCTCGTGCTATATCCTTCGGTTAACTATATTCATTGCATACTGATACTGGCTTTCACCAGTCTTTTTGCCAACTTGCTGTTCTTCATGCCTTTGCAGATTGGAGGCAGAGAAGGCGGATTCCTAATGTCGGTGAAAACAATGGCAATGACTACGAGCGACGGAATCTTCGTAGCCCTTATAGTACGACTGCGTGAGCTGATATGGACTGCCATCGGACTATTAATGATAAAACTGGAAAGAAGGCAGTAAAAAGTCTCAATTTGTGATTGACGAGCAAACAAGTTGAAAAGTAAACAGGTTAAAGTTCTCAACACTCACAACCCATCAATAAAAAAGTTTACGCAAACTTAATTGCCACTTAATTTTAAGAAAGATAAGTATTGTTAAACTTCATGCCAATATTACCTAATAAATAATGTAAATGTTTACTTTTGCAAAATAAACAATAAAAACAGAATAAAAAACATGAAAAAAAACTTTTTATTATTCTTATTTGCTATAGCTACCATATCTATGGCTGCGCAAAACATTGGAACGGCTTTAGACACAACTAAACAGAACCCCCAAAAAACTTTTAACTGCATAATAGATAAAAAGCCAATGTTTCCTGGAGGTGAAACTGCCCTGATTGAGTTTCTGAAGAAGAACCTAAAATATCCAAATGTTGCTATGAAATATGGCATAGAAGGCCGTGTTATAATGACATTTATAATAGATAAAGAAGGAAATGTAAAAGACATAAAGACAGCAAAAAACGGCGTGAAGATAACTAACTTAAAAGAATCTAAACTTGCCACATTGCTAATTGATGATCAGGAAAAAATAAAGAAGCAAATAGCACTCGCCTTTGCTAAAGAGGCTGCACGCGTCATACGCATAATGCCTAAATGGACTCCAGGCGAAATGCTTAGAGGAGGCAAGTGGGAGCCTGTAAGGGTAAAATACACCTTACCTGTTTCTTTTAGACTATGAAATTAAGAAGTTATAAGTTATAACATTTACAACAAAATGAATTAAGAAGTCTCGATGCACGAGGCTTCTTTTTTATTTTAAAGAAGGAATAACTTCACTTTATAAACCAAACAACCTCAAGACCTACCCCTCAGAAACAAATATTTTCTGCAAAAATGTCAGTTGTTTGGAAAAAAATATGTAATTTTGTCAACTCTTATGAACACAACTGAACTACAGAAAATAAAAAACAGATATAACATTGTAGGCAACAGCGACGGGCTTAACAGGGCTCTCGACGTTGCACTACAAGTTGCACCTACCGATTTGAGCGTTCTCATAATTGGCGAAAGCGGTGTCGGTAAGGAGATTATACCACGGGTGATACACGACAATTCTCCTCGCCGACGCGAGAAATATTTTGCTATTAACTGTGGTTCTATACCCGAAGGAACTATCGACAGCGAACTGTTCGGACATGAGAAAGGTGCCTTCACTAGTGCTATAGGTGAAAGCGAAGGCTACTTCGGCATTGCAAACAAAGGAACTCTATTCTTAGACGAAGTAGGCGAACTTCCACTCGCTACACAAGCCAGACTACTGCGTGTACTCGAAACTGGCGAATACATCAGAGTAGGCGGTCAGAAAATAATGAAAACCGACGTAAGAATAGTGGCTGCAACAAATGTGAATATGCGTAAAGCCATTAGCGAAGGCAGATTCAGAGAAGACCTCTACTACAGACTTAACACCATACCAATACAGATGCCGCCACTGCGCGAGCGAGGAGAAGACATAATCTTGCTGTTCCGCCTGTTTGCAATGCAAATGGCTGAAAAGTTTAAACTGCCAAGAATAACACTGACGGAAGAAGCCAAGCAGTTGCTGCTAAGATATAAATGGCCAGGAAACATAAGGCAGCTGAAAAACATTACCGAGCAGATGTCGGTGCTAAGCGAAAAACGCGAGATTGATGCTGCTACCATCAGCCACTTCATCCCAAACGACGGAGAAAGCACTCAACTTGCAGTAATCAACCCAACAGGCAGCCACTCTTATGAAAACGAGCGCGAAACGCTTTACAAAATTCTAAACGAATTGAGCGGAAACGTGCGCGACCTGAAAAGAGAACTCAACGGACTGAAACAACGTATTGACGACGCTTCAGAAATAACATCAAAAGCAGTTGAACTCAGAAACAACATATCTGCTGTTGAAATAAGCAGCAACAAGACTGCTGCAATTACACAAAACCCAAACGTTGAGTATGCTGAAGCAGAGGAAATATCTGAGACCGAGAATCTGAACATAAACGAACTGGGACGCCATCTGATAGAGAAAGCCCTTGAAAGAAACGGAGGCAACAGAAAAAAAGCGGCTCAGGAACTCGGCATATCAGACCGTACACTCTATAGAAAACTGAAGCAATATGGACTGGAAAACAAATAAGTCGCTGATAGCCTGCATAGTGCTTATAGTAACAGCACTGACTTCGTGTAAAGTATCTTACGACTTTAACGGGGCAAGCATAGACTATACCAAAACAAAGACCATACAAATAGCAGATTTCCCAATAAGGGCAAACTATGTATGGGGACCAATGCAGACTATCTTCAACAATGAGCTGAAAGACATTTTTGCAAACCATACCCGACTGCAACAGGTAAGAAGAAACGGCGACCTGAAAATAGAAGGCGAGATAACACAGTACCAGCAACGCAACAAAAGCGTGTCGAGCGAAGGATATTCTGCCCAGACAGAACTATCAATGACTGTGAATGTAAGATTCACTAACAATGCGAACCACAAAGAAGACTTTGAACGACAATTTACAGCCACAGCTTCTTATGAGACAACAAGGTCACTAAACTCCGTTCAAGAGGAACTGGTAACACAAATGGTAAAGGAAATAACCGACCAGATATTTAACGCAACAGTAGCCAACTGGTGATTTTTTCATTTGTCAGGATAATGAACTTAGCATATCTAATCAACCATCCGGAAACAATGAACAAGGAGACCCTATACGATCTCCGATCACTTCTTGCGCTCTACCCCTACCACCAGACTGCAAGGTTGCTAATGCTGCAAAACCTATATATATTACACGACACATCATTCGACGAAGAACTGAAAAGAGCAGCAATTTACATCACCGACCGCAGAGTTATTTTCAACCTCGTCGAAGCAGCCTACTACAAGATAAAAAACAAGGAAACAAAGGCAGAAAAGCCACAGACTAAAGAGGAAAAAGAAAAACGCACCCTGTCACTAATTGACAACTTCCTCGAATCAAGGCCAGCCGATGTCGACGAAGAAGAAGAAAAGGCAAAACGCAAGCCTACGGCTGCCGATGCAGCAATAGATTATGTCTCATATCTGCTCGAAATGGAAAATGAAGACGAGAAAGCAAAAGAGACACAACCCGAAATGAAGGGACAAAACCTGATAGACAACTTCATAAACAACGAGAATGGAAAAATAGAGCTGAAAGAAACACCAGAATATCTTCCCGACCTCAATGACAACGAAAACGAAAATGAAGAAAATGAAGGCTATTTCACAGAGACTTTAGCCCGAATTTACATCAAACAAGGGCGATATTCTAAGGCTTTGGAAATAATTAGGCGTTTAAATTTGAATTATCCAAAAAAAAATGCTTACTTTGCAGACCAAATCAGATTTCTCGAAAAATTGATTATAAATAATAAAAATAAATAATAAGAAAAATGTACACATTATTCGTAATTTTTATCGTTTTAGCAGCACTGCTTATGATTGGTATTGTGCTAATCCAAGAGTCAAAAGGTGGCGGTCTGTCATCTAACTTTGCATCATCTAACCAAATCATGGGTGTTCGCAAGACAACTGACTTTATTGAGAAAGCCACATGGGGACTAGCTGTCGTAATGGTCGTACTCAGCGTCATCTGCGCATACGTTGCACCTCATCAGACAGTTTCTCAGAGCGCTATTGAGAAAAACGCTATTGAAAACCCACTTACTAATCCAAAGACACAGCAGAACTTCGGAACAAGCCAGCCTCAACAGGCAGCTGAAGGTCAAGCACCTGCTGCAGAAAACCAGCAAGGCGCACAGGCTCCAGCACAAGACAAGGCTGCAGAATAAGCCACAAGTCTTAATCAACAAAGAAGAATTTTACAAGCAATAGGAACGAACACACCCACAAGAGGAGTTCGTTCCATTTTTTCGTTAAGCAAAGCAATGGTATAAGAAGCATAAGCAAAGCAGCAATAGAAATAAGAAAAATACAGATTCACAAATAAAAAAGAAGAAAAAATTTGGATAATTAAAATAAAAGTCCTACCTTTGCACCCGCTTTAAGTAAGAAAGCAACCAACATGGTGCCCGTAGTTCAGTTGGTTAGAGCGTCAGATTGTGGTTCTGAATGTCGTGGGTTCGAGTCCCACCGGGCACCCTTCAAAATAAACCCTGTAAACTATCGGTTTACAGGGTTTATTTTTTTATTAGTCC